>Ga0160448_100308_pt1 | contig 18376 bp, 22 predicted proteins | sample HID1973M_E1MG_FD_108269 | JGI IMG/M metagenome (GOLD analysis project Ga0160448, IMG submission 108269) | Enriched mosquito-associated microbial communities from UW Madison campus, WI, USA - HID1973M_E1 MG | ecosystem: Host-associated > Arthropoda: Insects > Digestive system > Unclassified ...
GAGGGATGCCGCGCGCCGATCCCGGCAGCGGGCTTGTCTGCTCTCACGCACCATGCGCAGGCCAGCGGCCAGCCAAACCTGCGTTCCCTGCCATCAGTCATGCGGCATTGTGGCGGCTGAACAGATCAGCCGCCCTGTTCATTCGCCGCGATCAGTGCCTCAGATCGACGTCGGCCACCTTGTCCTTGTAGTCCTTCTTGGGGTCGGAGCCGAGCAGCATCTTCACCCCGGCCAACAGATTGTTCTCGTTGAGCCAGATTTCGGCGTGTTCCGGATCAAAACGCAGCAGCGCGATTTTGGGATCGTCCTTGCCTTCGTACCAAGCGGCGATGAAGGGATTCCACAGGCGCTCGATCACCGCCCGATCCGTGTGCTGCATCAACGAACCGCTGATGCTTGCGAACAGATCGTGACCCTTGGAGGAGAACGCGGCAATCGCCCGCTGCGACGTCGACACACGCTGCACGAGCGCGTTATCGGTGGAGGTAAAGAACCAAATCGGGCCCCTGCCCTTTTCTTCGAACTGCGCGGTCATCGGCCGCGTATGACCATCTTCGGCGCCATCCAGACCCAGCATCAGCGTCATGTCCGACTTCAATGCCTTCCACAATTTTTCTTCCAGTTCCTGCGGCGTGTGCATGGGTTCGCTCCCACTGAGTGAGGCTTCACCGTAGGCGCTGCTGCGTCATGCGCACGTCAAGCGCGCGTTAGCGTGGTCGTCACGCACCAGCGCGACGTTGTGGCGAACGCCCGCGGCTTACATCGCCACGTGCTGCGGCGTGCCAGTGCTGATCTTCAACCAGCGTTCGACCGTGTCGGCCGAGTCACCCACCTGCTCGATGGCCGTGCGCAATTGACGCTCGGAGATGCAGAAGCGCGTCACCCAATACTGCACGTCCTGCGGATCAGCCATATCGACGCGCCGCGGCGGGTCGAAAGACGAAACGAGCGAATCGACCGGCATGGGAATTCTCCTGGTGACGGGCTCTTCTTACGGCGGGGGATGTGGTGGCGCCGTCAAGACGGTCCGACTTGCATCTGGATCCCAGTCAAGTCAATGACTTGGACGCAGCCATTCCTGGGTTGCGGCTGTGTCTGTGTGCCCGACTGCGTTCGACCTCGGGCCTGAATATTGAACGAGTCGATAACCGTGCGCTCGATATAGGCAAACCATTTTGCAAGTCGTGTCGATGACCTCCTAGCGTAGCTGTCAGACCCGCAAGCCTGCGGATGACCTTCACAGCAACCTTGGCCCTCACGAATGCACGCAATCACTTCCGCCCCGACTGATACCAGCAGTTCCCAGATTCCCGTGGGCATGCGCACGCTGATTGAAAACACTGTCGCCCAATCCACACGGCGCTATCACACCGTGGCCAGCATCGCGCAGACCACCCACTTGAATCCTGACCTCGTCGTGCAGGTCCTCGAGTCCAGTCCGGGCATCAGACGTTCCTTCGTGCTGACACCCACTGGAATCCACTGGTATGCGGCAAGAGACAAGGTTTCTTTTTTGGCCGATCTTTGGATGGGTTTCCGGGCCGTCAACAGTCTGAAGTACGGGACATGGCGATGAATCTCTGGGAGGGCTTTGGCCTGGGGATTGCGGGCGGTCTGACGGCTGAGTTCCATGCCATATACCGCTACCGCAAGCATGCGCGGCGACGTCGGCCAACCTGGATCCTTTCGCCTTTCTATTGGTTGTCCACGTTGCCTATCGTGACGGCAGGCGGCGGCGTGGTGTGGCTCTATCTGGCGTCGGACGTCCCGATGAGCCCTGTGATGGCGTTGCATCTCGGCTTGGCCACACCCAGCCTGGTCGGAGCGTTCACGACTCTGTCTGATTAGTGGATTCGCTCACCAAGGAATGCCTCGGTGGTGGAGTCAGCCGCGCAGCTTTAAGGTCGGATGCTCATCCAGCGTGCCGTCTTCCAGGATCACCACGAACCGGCTGGCATCGCTGTTGAACAGGACGGGGATCGGCGCCTGGAACAACGGCCGGCGGACAAAGTGCAGGAACCAGCGGAACTGCTCCATTGTCTGCAAGGTCGTCAGTTGCGGAGGGGTCAGCCCTACGCGCAGGACCGCTGGATCCACGGCGACAGGTTTACGACGCTCGACGGTACGCACCGACTGCAGGGGACGGCGCGTTGGCGTCTCCCAGGCGACCGGGGACTCAGCGCTTGGATTTTGAGTTTGAAGTTGCAGCATTGTTGGAACACTCCACGCATCGCATCCGTCCTTGGTCTGCTTCTCTGGCTGGCGGCCTGGGGGCTGACCAGCGGGCTCTGCCTGGGTCTTGCAAGCGATGTGCCAATGCAACGGCAGGCAAGAAGAAGCCCCGCCGAAGCGGGGCTTGGGATATCGCAGCCTGGCGGCCTGCCTGTTCCGGACAAAAGCTCCCCGGGCAGGCCAGCCATCCCGACTCAAGCAAACGGATCCTGCAGCACCATGGTGTGGTCGCGGTCCGGGCCGGTACTGACGATCGAAATCGGGCAGCCGGCCAGTTCCTCCAGCGCGCGCAGGTAGGCGCGGGCCGCCGGCGGCAGGTCTTCCCAGTTGGTCACGCCGTGGGTGTTCTCGTTCCAGCCCGGGAATTCCAGGTACACGGGGGTGCACTCTTCCCAACCCTGGGCGTCCAGCGGGGCGTATTCGCTGCGCTTGCCGCGGTACTCATAGGCGATGCAGATCTTGAGCTTCTCCATGCCGTCGAGCACGTCGAGCTTGGTGATGCACAGGCCGCTGATGCCGTTGATCTGCACGGCGCGCTTGAGCGCGACGATGTCCATCCAACCGCAACGACGCGGACGGCCGGTGGAGGCGCCGTACTCGGCACCGCGATCGCGGATGCCCTGGCCAATTTCGTCATCCAGCTCGGTCGGGAACGGACCGCCGCCGACGCGGGTGGCATAGGCCTTGGCAATACCGAGCACGTAGTCGATGGCGTCGGCGCCCACGCCGCTGCCGGCCAACGCGCCGCCCACCGTGGTGTTGGACGAGGTGACGTAGGGATAGGTGCCGTGATCGATGTCCAGCAGTGCGCCCTGCGCGCCTTCGAACAACACGCGCTTACCCTGCTTGCGCAGGTCGTGCAGGATGCCGGCCACGTCGGACTTCATCGGCTGTACGTAGTCGCCAAAGGCCAGCGCTTCGTCATAGACCTGCTGGTAGTCGACTGCGTCCACGCCCAGGTACTTGGTCAGCACGAAGTTATGGTAATCCAGCGCCGCGCGCAGCTTCTCGGCCAGCTGGTCCGGGTAATGCAGGTCGGCGATGCGGATGCCGCGACGCGCCACCTTGTCTTCGTAAGCCGGGCCGATGCCGCGACCGGTGGTGCCGATGGCCTTGCCGCCAGCGGCCTTCTCGCGGGCCTGATCCAGGGCGATGTGGTACGGCATGATCAGCGGAGCAGCCGGTGAAATCTTCAGGCGCGAGCGCACGTCGATGCCGCTGACTTCCAGTTCCTCGATTTCCTTCTTCAGCGCGGCCGGGCTGATCACCACGCCATTACCAATCAGGCACAGCGCGTCCGGACGCAGGATGCCCGAAGGAATCAGGTGCAGAACGGTCTTCTTGCCATTGATGACCAGGGTGTGGCCGGCATTGTGGCCGCCCTGGAAGCGGACGACCGCACCGATTTCCTCGGTGAGCAAATCGACGATTTTGCCTTTGCCTTCATCGCCCCATTGGGCTCCAAGCACGACAACTGACTGACCCATGATGGGTGACTCCTGCGAATTGGCGGCCATCGGGGCCGCTGGAAAGGGTGCGCCTGGAGGCCATCGAGACAGATGCCGGCGCGCTCCATCGGGGAGCGGCCCGCCACGTCGGACCCAGACACGGAAAAAGCCGGCGGGGTTGGCTCTGGCGAGCGCCCGACCGGCTTTTGTGCATTATCCGGGTTTTGGGTGAAGGGGGCTACCCCGTCCCTTAACGGTCCGACTTCATGTACTGCAGGAAGGGGTCGTCCCGGTCCAGCACGATCACGCTGTTGCCGTCGCGGAACGAGGCCCGGTAGGCGTCCAGGCTGCGCTGGAAGGCAAAGAAGCCCGGGTCGCGGTTGGCCGCCTCGGCGTAGATGCGGGCGGCTTCGGCGTCGCCTTCACCCTGCAGGCGCTTGGCATCGCGGTCTGCCTCGGCCACCAGCACGGTGCGGTCGCGGTCGGCCTGGGCGCGGATGGTCCGGGCCTGCTCCTCACCCTCGGCGCGCAGCTTGCTGGCCACCTGCATGCGCTGGGCACGCATGCGCTCGTAGACCTGCTTGATCACCTCGCTGTCGGTCGGCAGGTCAATCTGCTTCAGACGGATATCGGTGATGCGCATGCCCAGGGTGGCCGCACCTTCGTTGATCGCCGGCAACTGGCGCGCAACGATCTCGTTGCGATCACCGGATACCAGCTGCTGCAGGGTGCGCGAGTTGATTTCGTTCTTCAGCGAGTCGGTGATGATCGGCGCCAAGCGGTCGTTGGCCACCTTCTCCTCGCCGCCGGTGGCGCGATAGAAAGCGCGCACGTCGGAGATATAGCCAATGGCGAAGAAGTCGATGCTGACGTCCTTGCGCTCCAGGGTCAGATAGCGCTCGGGCGTGGTGTCGAGGATGCGGAAACGATGATCAAACTGGCGCGCGGTCTCCACCAGCGGCACCTTGAAGTGCAGGCCAGGCTTGATGTCCGAGCGCGCCACGCGGCCCAAGTTCAACACCATCGCGGTCTTGCCTTCCGGGACGATATAGACCGAACCCATCAGCACCAGCAGCAGGACCGCAAGCGCTGCGGCAATCACGGGGAATCTCATCGGCCATCCTCCTCGCGGCCGGTCCGGCGCGGGTCGCGTTCACTGTTACGCAGCGGCGCACCGCTGCTCTCCACGGCGGGCATCACCACATCCGGCGGGACCACGGTGGTGGCCGGCGCGTTCTGGGTCGGCGTGGCGCTGCCAGCCGCCGGCGCCATCGGCACGTAGATCAGCTGACGGCTGTCGCCGCCCACCACCTTGCGGTTCTTGGCCAGCACTTCCTGCACGGTTTCCAGCCACAGGCGCTTGCGGGTCACGTCCGGGGCGTTCTTGTACTGCTCCTGCACCAGGGTGAAGCGCGCCGCGTCACCGGTGGCGGTGGCGATCTTGGCGGTCTTGTAACCGTCGGCGGTGGTGCGCAGCTGTGCGGCGGTACCGCGCGCTTCCGGCACCACCTGGGCGGCGTAGGCCTGGGCCTGGTTGACCAGGCTCTCGCGCACCTGCTGGGCGCTGTTGACCTCGTCGAACGCCGGCTGCACTTCCTGCGGCGGACGGGCATCAGGCAGGTTCAATTCGGTCACCGACAGACCGGTGCGATAGCTGTTGAGCGCCGCTTGCAGGCGTTCGCGCGCCGCGGTGGCCAGCGGCCCGCGCACACCCAGCACGGTGTCCAGATCCGAACGGCCGACCTGCTCGCGCACCGCGCTCTGCGCGGCCTGCTTGAGCACTTCCTCGGCGTTCTGCGGGCCGTACAGATACAGGCGTGGATCGGAGATGCGGTACTGCACGTTGAGCGAGATGGTGACGATGTTTTCGTCACGGGTCAGCACCGGCACGGTGTTGCTGAAGTTCTTGATCTCGGTGGCGTTGAGCTTGGTGACCTTTTCAATCGGCCACGGCCATTTGAAATTCGGGCCCGGCTGCATGACGCGCGAGAACTGGCCAAAGCGCAGCACCACGCCGCGTTCCTGTTCGCCAATCAGCTGGAAGCTGCTGAAGAGCACCAGGATCAGCAAGGCCACGCCGACCCAGCGCAGCGGACCGTTGCCGTCCATGCTGCCGCGGAAACGATCCATCAGATCGTTCAGGCCGCCACCGCCGCCGTTGCCACGGCGGGGATTCCAGCCGCGTCGATTGTCATTGTTGCCGTTGCCGCCGCTGCCAGAGCCGCCGCTTCCAGGGGTGTTCCAGGCCATGCCCACTCCGTCGTCAATGATGCGTGGGCCGAGACCGACGCGTTCCAGATTCTACAAGATAGGGACTTTGGCGAGCCGGACAAGGGCGGCGTCCATCCCCAGGTGCTACCGCGACGGCATTCAAGCCCGCCGCGACAGCGATTTACCAGTGTTCTTGAGGTTCCACCGGCAGCAGGCTTTCCAGCGCATGCCCGCCGGCCTGCGTGGCCAGCCGGCGCACATCGGCCAAGGCCATGTCCACTTCCACGTGCCAACCGGTTTCATCGTGGCGCTCGGCGCTGATCGCGCCCAGCGCATGCAAGCGCGAGCGCAGACGCGCCGAATGCTCGCCCAGATGCACCGTGCCGACTATCCGCTCCAGCCCCAGTTGCTGGGCCAGCGCCAGTCGGAGCAGGTCCAGGCCGTTGTCATCGCGCGCCGACAGCCAGACCCGATCGTTGCCTTCGCCGGGCGTGTCATGGCGCGGCTGCGCCCCTTCGATGCGATCAATCTTGTTGAACACCAGCACCTGTGGAATGTCGCCGGCGCCAATGGCCTGCAACACTTCATCCACCTGGGCGATGCGCTCCTCGCGTAGCGGATCGGCGGCATCGATCACATGCAGCAGCAGATCCGCTTCGCGCGCCTCGGACAAGGTCGAACGGAACGCCGCGACCAGCTCATGCGGCAGGTCGCGGACAAAGCCGACGGTGTCGGCCAGCACCACGCCGCCGCCGGGCAGTTCGATGCGACGCACCGTGGGATCCAGGGTGGCGAACAACTGGTCGGCCGCATAGGCCTGCGCGCCGGTCAGCGCGTTGAACAAGGTCGACTTGCCGGCATTGGTGTAACCCACCAGCGCCACTCGCGGCAGCTCGCTGCGCACGCGCGCACGGCGCATCTGGGTGCGCTGCACTTCGACTTTCTCCAGCCGCTTCTGCAACTGCTCGACCCGCTTCTGCAGCAGGCGGCGGTCGGTTTCCAGCTGGGTTTCACCCGGACCGCGCAGGCCAATGGAACCACCGCGCTGACGCTCCAAGTGGGTCCAGCCGCGCACCAGCCGGGTGGCCATGTGCTTGAGTTGGGCCAGCTCCACCTGCAGCTTGCCTTCGTGGCTGTGCGCACGCTGGGCGAAGATGTCCAGGATCAGGCCGGTGCGATCCAGCACCCGGCGCTCCAGGAATTTCTCCAGGTTGCGCTCCTGGCCCGGCGACAGCGGGAAGTTGACCAGCACCAGGTCGGCGCCGGTGGCCTCGCACGCTGCCTTGACCTCGTCCAGCTTGCCGCTGCCGATCAAGGTGGAGGGATTGGGCCGATCAATGCGTGCGGTCAGCACCGCAGCGATGCTGGCGCCGGCGGAGCGGGCCAGATCGGTGAATTCTTCTACCGCCCCGTCGTCCGGCGGACCGCCGGCATGGGGCTGGATGAGCAAGGCGTGTTCGCCCTTGCGGGAACGTTCAAACATGGAGGAATCGAGGTCTCGTCACGGGTGAGCGGCGCCACACGGGCGCCACGATATAGCTATGGGGGCGCTCCCCCCAAATTTCACCCTGTGGAGCGAGCCGCCACGATTACTCGACTTCGGCTTCTTCTTCGCCGCCTTCGCCGGACTGCACGTAGCCGCCGCCCGGACCCACGCGCACGTTGCGCGCCGGCACCACGGTGGAAATGGCGTGCTTGTAGACCATCTGGCTGACCGTGTTGCGCAGCAGAACGACGAACTGATCGAAGGATTCGATGGTTCCTTGCAGCTTGATGCCGTTGACCAGGTAAACCGAAACCGGCACCCGCTCACGACGCAGCGCATTCAGGAAAGGGTCCTGTAAGGACTGCCCCTTGGACATTGGCGAACTCCCAGAGTGTTGCTTATTGGAATAATTGTGGTGAATCCGGGTCCGCTTTCAGTTTCCCCCGAGCGGCCCGGCCTCCGATGTTACACAACCGGGGCGGTTTGACCAGCTACGCAGCGCCCAGAAATCGTGCCAAGGCTTGCGCCAAGGGGGCCTCGTCGTGGGCCGGATCAAACCAGCGCGCGTCGGCTTCGCCGCGCAGCCAGGTCAACTGGCGCTTGGCCAACTGCCGGGTCGCCTGGATGCCGCGTTCGCGGAAGGCAGCGGCATCGCCCTGCCCGTCCAGGTACTCCCAGGCCTGCCGATAACCCACCGCACGCACCGCCGGCAGGTCCAGCGGCGCCGCCACCGCCTGCATGTCCGGCAGCGCACGCAGGGCGCGCACCTCGTCCAGGAACCCGGCCTGCAGCATGGCGTCGAAGCGGGTTTCGATGCGCTGGTGCAGCACGGCGCGCTGCGCCGGGGCCAGCACCAGTTTGAGACAGCGCACCGGCAGCCGCGGTGGGCCGGGCTCGCGCTGCCACTGGCTGATGGGCTTGCCACTGAGCCGCCAGACTTCCAGCGCGCGCTGGATGCGCTGCGGGTCGGTGGCATGGATGCGGGCGCCCGCCTCGGGATCCACCCGGCTCAGTTCTTCGTGCAGGGCAGGCCACCCGCGCTCTTGCGCCTCGGCGGCGATGGCCGCGCGGGTGGCGGTGTCGGCCTCGGGCATGCTGGCCAGGCCTTCCAGCAAGGCGCGGAAGTACAGGCCGGTGCCGCCGGCCAGGATCGGCAGTTTGCCGCGGGCGGTGATGTCGGCGATGGCCGCGCGCGCATCGGTGGCGAAGTCGGCCGCCGAATAGGTCTGCCAGGGATCACGCACGTCAATCAGGTGATGGCGCACGCTCGCCAGCATGGCGGCGTCGGGTTTGGCTGCGCCGATATCCAGGCCGCGATACACCAGCGCCGAGTCGACACTGACGATTTCGCCATTGAAGGCCTGCGCCCACTGCATCGCCAAGGCAGTCTTGCCGGAGGCAGTGGGGCCCATCAGGGCGATGGCGAGGGGGCGTTGATCAGGGGGCATGAGGCCGATGTGGGAGGGGCTCTCGCCCCGATGGATGGCCGGGCATTCTGTCGGGGCTTAAGCCCCTCCTACAACTCAGTCTTCGTCGGGCCAGCGGATCGTTGGTGCTGCCGGCTTGCCACGCGGCATGGGCACGGCGGCGACGGCGTTCCAGATCTTGAGTGCGTCCACGGTCTGCGCGACATCGTGCACGCGCAGCAATTTCGCGCCGCGTTGGGCGGCAATCAGGTGTGCCGCCACCGAGGCCGCCACGCGGTCCGCTGCTTTATCACGACCGATCAGCTCGCCCAGGCTGCGCTTGCGCGACAGACCGGCCAACACGGGTACACCCAATTCAACGAAGCGCTCGAACTGGGCCAACAAGGTCAAGTTATGCGCGGTGTCTTTGCCGAAGCCGAAGCCCGGATCGATCACGATGTTCTTCTTCGCGATGCCCGCCATCTCGGCGGCGAAAATCCGCTCGGTGAGGAAGCGATGCACCTCGCCCACGACATCGTCATAGTGCGGCGCGTCCTGCATGGAACGCGGCTCGCCCTGCATGTGCATCAACACCACTGGCACGCCCAGTTCGGCGGCCGCATCCAGCGCGCCTTCCCGGCGCAGCGCATAGACGTCGTTGATCAGACCGGCGCCGGCCGCCACCGCTGCGCGCATCACCTCCGGCTTGGAGGTGTCCACACTGATCGGCACCGCCGTACGTGCGGCCAGTTGTTCGATGACCGGCGCGACGCGTGCGATTTCCTCTTCCGCCGACACCTCGGCTGCACCCGGACGCGTCGACTCACCGCCAATATCCAGCAAGTCCGCGCCCTGCTCCACCAGCAACAAGGCATGCGCAACGGCCGCTTCGGTGCTGGCATGCGCGCCACCGTCGGAAAACGAATCCGGGGTGACGTTGACGATGCCCATCACCTGCGGGCGATCCAGCTTGAGGATGCGCCCGCCGCAGTCCAGTTGAGGCGTGGTGTCGAACATCAGCGCAGGCACCGGCTCAGTCGGCCCTGCGAAAAGACCATGCCCAGGCCGGCGCCGATGGCCGTCCATACCGCCAGTTGCCCGGTTGCCACGCCGATCGCCACGCCAACGCCGATGGCAATGATGAAAATGCCGTTGTTCCGATTGCGCATTTCGTTCTCCCTGAAGTGGCGACCGCACGCTGCGATTCGATTATCCACAAAAACAAAGGACGGCCGAAGCCGTCCTTTGTGACAGGTTTACCCGGCTGCGCCGGGTAAACCCCAAAGTTTGCTGCGCAAACTTCGGGCCCCACTTCGCGCTTCCAATCCCCCACTCGCGCCGTTGGCGCTCGTCCCCCCCTTACTAAGGGGGCTGGGCTATTCATTGGAAATTGGCGCGGGTGCCAGTGAGATCAGGTCTGCGCGGCGGGACCGGCGATCGGGGGCAGCGGGCGGGAGTCGCCGCCGCCCTTGTCACCGCTGTCCTTGCCGGACTTGGTCCAGCCCATCGGCGGCGGCGGATCGCGACCTTCCATGATGGCGTCAATCTGCGGCACGTCGATGGTCTCGTACTCGAGCAGCAACTGCGACATCGTGTGCAGCTTGTCCAGGTTCTCGGTCAGGATGGTCTTGGTGCGCTCGTAGGCGCGGTCCAGGATCTTGCGCACCACTTCGTCGATCCGGCGCGCAGTCTCGTTGGAGACGTTCTTGTGCTGGGTGACGGAGCGGCCCAGGAAGACTTCGTCTTCTTCCTCGCCGTAGGCAATCGGGCCCATCTCGTCGCTCAGGCCCCACTTGGTGACCATGTTGCGAGCCATCTTGGTGGCGCGCTCGATGTCGTTGGACGCACCGGTGGTGACCTTGTCGGCGCCGAAGATCAATTCCTCGGCCACCCGGCCGCCATACAGCGAGCACAGCTGCGATTCGATCGCCACCCGGTTGAGGCTGTAGCGGTCGCCTTCCGGCAGGTACATGGTCACGCCCAACGCGCGGCCGCGCGGGATGATCGTGACCTTGTAGACCGGGTCATGTTCCGGCACCAGTCGGCCGACAATGGCATGACCGGCTTCGTGGTAGGCGGTGAGCGTCTTTTCTTCTTCGCTCATGGCCATCGAACGGCGCTCGGCACCCATCAGGATCTTGTCGCGCGCACGATCGAAATGATCCATGCGCACTTCCTTGGCGTTTTCGCGTGCGGCAAACAGCGCGGCTTCGTTGGCCAGGTTGGCCAGGTCGGCGCCGCTGAAGCCGGGCGTGCCACGGGCGATCACCATCGGCACCACGTCGTCCGCCAGCGGCAGCTTGCGCATGTGCACGCGCAGGATCTGCTCGCGGCCCTTCACATCGGGCAGGCCCACAACCACCTGACGGTCGAAACGGCCCGGACGCAGCAGCGCCGGATCGAGCACGTCGGGGCGGTTGGTGGCCGCGATGACGATCACGCCTTCGCCGCCTTCAAAGCCGTCCATCTCCACCAGCAACTGGTTGAGGGTCTGCTCGCGCTCGTCATGACCGCCGCCCAGGCCGGCGCCGCGATGACGGCCGACCGCGTCGATTTCGTCGATGAAGATGATGCACGGCGCGTGCTTCTTGGCTTGCTCGAACATGTCGCGCACGCGGCTGGCGCCGACGCCGACAAACATTTCCACGAAGTCCGAACCGGAGATGCTGAAGAACGGCACCCGCGCCTCGCCCGCGATGGCCTTGGCCAGCAGGGTTTTGCCGGTGCCGGGCTGGCCGACCATCAGCACGCCGCGCGGAATCTTGCCGCCCAGCTTCTGGAACTTGCCGGGGTCGCGCAGGAACTCCACCAGCTCGCCCACTTCTTCCTTGGCCTCGTCGCAACCGGCAACGTCGGCAAAGGTGACCTTGACTTGATCTTCGCCCTGCAGTTTGGCGCGCGACTTGCCGAAGCTCATGGCGCCCTTGGCACCACCGCCGCCCTGCATCTGCCGCATCATGAAAATCCAGAAGCCGATAATCAGCAGCACCGGCAGGAAGTTCACCAGGATCATCACCAGGCTCACGCCGGACTCCGGCGCATCGCGGGTGATGGCGACGTTCTTGTTGACCAGCACGTTGACCAGCTTGTCGTCGGTCGGGCCGAACACAGTGCCGGTGGTGCCATCCGAGCGCTTGTACTCCAGCGCATTGGTGGTCAGGTTGCCGTCCTTGGTGAAGCGCACCGAGCTCACCCGGCCGGCATTCACCTCTTGCAGGAATTCGGAGTAGGTAGGCTGGCTCTCGCCTGCGCCCGTGCCGAGCTTCGGCGAAAAGGTCTGGAACACCACCATCAATACGACGGCGACGACCACCCACAGCAGCAGATTCTTGGTCAAGTCGTTCATCCTCATCGGCCCCGCCGTACCTCGTTCACATTGCCCACGTTAAACCACCTTACTTGATCTGCGCGCGCTTGCCCTGGCCCAGCGCGTAAACCTCCGGCGACCGCTTGCGCGAGGCGTCCGGCTTGCGGATGGCGACCTTGTCGTACCGGCGCCGCAGCTCTTTGACGTAGTCATCGAACCCGGTGCCCTGGAACAACTTGATCAAGAACGCACCCCCAGGCTTGAGGTGGCCATCGGCGAAATCCATCGCCAGCTCGGCCAGGTGCATCATTCGCGGTTGGTCGACCGCGTCCACCCCACTCTTATTGGGGGCCATATCCGACAGCACAAGGTCCACCGGTTGCCCGTCCAGCATGGCTTCCAGCTGCGATAACACGGTCTGTTCCCTGAAGTCTCCGTGAAGGAACTCGACCCCGGCCAGCGACGGCATCTCCAGGATATCCATCGCCACCACCCGGCCTTTGTCGCCCAAAGCCTGACGGACGAATTGCGACCAGCCGCCGGGCGCCGCGCCCAGATCCACCACCACCATGCCCGGCTTGAGCAGGCGGTCGCGCTCCAGCAGTTCCTCCAACTTATAGGCAGCACGCGAGCGCAAGCCCTCGGCCTGCGCCTTTTTGACGTAGGGATCGGAGAAATGCTCTTTCAGCCAACGTTGGCTGCTCTTGCTACGGGTGGCCATGCAGGGAGTCTCCGCGGGCTTTGCGACAGCCGGCGGCGGCGGCGGGAAAGGCGGCCATGATACCCTGAACACCCCTTGCCACCTGCCGCTCCTGCATGCCCGCTGCGTTGACCTCCGCCCAAAACCGATTCCTGCGTGGCCAGGCCCATGACCTGAAAGCGTTGCTGCAGATTGGAGCCAAGGGCGTCACCCCCGCCTTCATCGCCGAGCTCGATGAGGTGCTGGAGCACCATGAACTGGTCAAGGTCAAGGTAGGCGGCGAAGACCGCGAAGCGCGCGATGCCGCCATCGCCTCGCTGGTCGAGCAGAGTGGCGCGGCCTTGGTGCAGCGGATTGGCCATACCGCCGTGCTGTATCGCCAGAGCAAGGATCACCGTCAGATCGTCCTGCCGCGCGGTTGATTAACCGGGCTGCCGCCCGCATCGAGTCACCCATGCAGCTGAGCCACGAACTCCCCGATTACGCCTACACCCTGCGCGCGGCCGATGGCCGCAGCGCCAAGGTCAATGATCGGGTGTTGGTGCGCAGTTTCATCCTGTCGCCCTCGACCCTGCAGGAAGAGTGGGCGCCCAACGACATCGCCACCCTGACTCCCGAAGACCTCGCCCCGCTGCTGGCCTTGCAGCCGGAAGTGATCCTGCTGGGCACCGGTGATCGCCAGATTTTCCCCAGCACCGCCGTGCTGGCCGCCGGCCTGACCCGCGGCGTCGGCATCGAAGTCATGACCAACGCCGCCGCCGCCCGCACCTTCAACGTCCTGGCCGGCGAATCCCGCCGCGTCGTCGCCGGCTTCCTGATCGCCGCCGCATAACCCCATCTGAGGATTAGCCCCCTTGGTAAGGGGGCGATTCGCACGAAAGTGCGAATGGGGGATCGGAAGCGCATAGCGGGGCCCAAGGTTTGCGAACGCAAACTTTGGGATGACCATGCGCAGCATGGTCATGCGCTCGATTACCGCGAAGGCAAGTAGATCTGCGGGTCTACGGGCTTGCCGTTGTAGCGAATCTCAAAGTGCAGCATCTCGCGCGCCGCGCCGCTGCTGCCCATCTCGGCAATCTGCTGGCCGGCCTTGACGTTCTGGCCTTCGTTGACCAACCGCTTGCGGTTGTGGCCGTAGGCCGACAACCAGGCTTCGTTGTGCTTGATGATGATCAGCTCGCCGTAGCCCACCAGGCCTGCGCCCGAATACACCACCACGCCATCGGCGCCCGCGCGCACGGCTTGGCCGCTGCTGCCGGCGATATCGATGCCCTGGCGGCCGGCATCACCGGCGACATAACGACTGATGACATGACCGTCAGCGGGCCAGCGCCAGCTGAAACCACTGCTCGCCGGCGCGCCGGTGGCCGGCGCCGGTTTCGGCGCGGTCGCCACCGTGCCGACGGTGCCGGTGGTTGTTGCCGGACGCGGCTTGCCCGTGGCCACGGTCGTACCGCCACTGCTGGCGGTCGTGGTAGCCGGCCGGCTGCTGCCGCCTGCCGGATACAGACGCAGGGTCTGCCCTGGATAAATCGTGTAAGGCGAGCCGATGTTGTTCCAGGCCGCCAGATCGCGGAAGTCGATGCCATTGCGGAAGGCGATGCCGTACAGGGTTTCGCCGCGCTCCACTTTCACCGTGCTGCCGTACTTGGGTTGCGAGACCACGCGGCTGCCACGCGATGAGCCGGACTCGCGCACCACGGTGCTGGTACAGGCGGCCAGGCCCACGCCCAGCGCGGTGATCAGGGCAATCAACTTCAAGGCGCGTGTAGCGTGGGTCATCCGTTCGCTCATGGTGATCGTGGATTGCAGTGGGCGCGGCACTTCAATGATAAGCCTGCCAGACCAGCCAGCCGATCAGTCCGACCAGCAGCACGCTGGCAATCCAACCGACCGGCTCGATCCAGCGATGCAGCGCGGCTTCGGCGCGTGCGCCACCCAGGCGGATCGCGCCGGCCACCAGATACACGCGCTTGCCGCGACCGACCAGCATGCTGGCAAAGAAAGGTATCAGCGGCACACCGACAATGCCTGAGGCCCACGTAAATATCTTCAGCGGAATCGGCGTAAAGCCGGCCAGCACCAGCAACCAGAACGCACGCCACGGCGACTCCGCCACGACCTCGCGCAGATGCGCGACCTGCGCATCGATCTTGGCGCTCCAGCCCAGCCATTCGATCAGCGGCTGCACGGCGGCAAAGGCGAAATGGCCCAGCGCGTAACCCACCAGCGCACCCGCCAGCGAGCCAATCAGGCTCAGCGTGGCAAACCAGAACGCGCGCTTGGGCTGGGCCAGCGACATCGGCGCCAGCATCACTTCCGGCATCACCGGGAAGACGATGGCCTCGACGAAACTCAAACCGGTCAGCAATGCAGGCGCGCGCGGGTGTCTGGCCCATTGGATTGCGCGTTCGTAGAGCGGTTTGAAGATCTTCATCCAGCCTCAGTCCAGGGTGCCCGACAGCAAGGGTACGAATACCACGGGGGCCAGCGTTTCCTCGTGCACGCTGCCGTCATCTCGCTTGCTCAAGCGCACCAGCGACTGCGAAGCCGGGCCGCCCACCGGCGCGATCAGGCTGCCGCCCACCGCCAGTTGATCCACCAACGCATGCACCAGCGCCGGCGCGGCGGCCGTCACCAGGATGCCGTCGTAGGGGCCATGCTCGGGCCAACCGATGCGGCCGTCGTCATGCTTGCTGCGTACATTCATGCCGAGCTGGCGCAGGCGCTTGCGCGCTTGCCGCAGCAGATCGCCTATGCGCTCCACCGTGTGAACTTCCAGCCCCAGCACGGCCAGCACCGCGGCCTGGTAACCCGAGCCGGTGCCGATTTCCAGCACCTTCTTGGGTCCGGTTTCCAGTAGGGCTTCGGTCATCCGCGCCACCACCCAGGGTTGCGAGATGGTCTGGCTGTGACCGATCGGCAATGCGGTGTCTTCGTAGGCGCGGGTGGCCAGAGCCTCATCCACGAACAGATGGCGCGGCACCACGCGGATCGCATTGAGCACGTTCTCGTTGCGGATGCCCGACTCGCGCAGACGATCCACCAGCCGATCACGGACGCGTTGCGAGGTCATGCCCATGCCCACCGCTTCGGGCTGCAGACGCAAACGCGGCGTCACAGCGGCTCGTCCAGTGCCGCGGTCAAGCCGCCCACCCAGCCGGCCACTTTTTCCAGCGCCTGGTAACGGGTCAGGTCCACATGGATCGGGGTGATGGAGATATGTCCGGTGCGCACGGCATGGAAGTCGGTGCCGGGGCCGGCATCCTGTTCCGGACCAGCGGGGCCAATCCAGTACACGGTGTTGCCGCGCGGGTCCGACTGCGCGATGCAGGGTTCGGAACGATGACGATTGCCCAACCGGGTTACTTCAAAGCCGGCGATCTCGCTCCAGGCGCGATCCGGCACGTTGACGTTGAGGATGGTATCTGCCGGCAATGGATCCGCCTTGAGCCGGGCCACAATCTCCACGGCGGCGCGCGCGGCGGTCTCGAAATGGCGGGCGTCATGATTGCGGGTAACCAGCGACATCGCCACCGCCGGCAATCCGAGGAAGCGCCCTTCCATCGCCGCTGACACGGTGCCGGAGTAGATCACGTCATCGCCCAGATTGGCGGCGTTGTTGATGCCCGACACCACGATGTCCGGCTCGAACTCGAGCATGCCGGTCAGCGCCAGATGCACGCAGTCGGTCGGCGTGCCGGCCACGCTGCAGGTGTAGTGATCCAATCGCTTCAAACGGATCGGGAGATCCAGCGTGAGCGAGTTGCTGGCGCCGGATCGATCCCGATCCGGTGCGATGACGAACACCTCGTGCCCGGCCTGGCGCAGGCCTTCGGCCAGCGCATGGATACCGGGGGCGTCGACGCCGTCGTCGTTGCTGACTAGTACGCGCATGGGTCTCCTCGGGAACCGGGCCATGATACCGGATGCGGATGACCGCTTGCCGCGCCCGCGCGATCCCGTGCGAATTGGCCTGATTGACGCTGCCGCCGCAGCGCCTAAGCTGTGCCCATGCCATCGCCCGAAGACACTGACGACGAGGACGCCGCGCTGTTCCGCCAGGCCATCGGCGAAGTCAAGCGCCTACCCGCTGCTACTGCCCCGCCACGCAAGGCGCCGCCGCGTCCTGCCGCGCGCATGGCCGAGCGCGATGAGGTGGACGCGCGTAGCGAATTCCAGCGCGGACTGGACGATCTGGCCCTGCTGGAAGCCGGTGACGTGCTCAGCTTTCGTCGTGACAGCGTGCCGCCGCGGATGTTCCAACGCCTGCGCAAGGGCCAGTACTCGGCCCAGGATGAGCTGGATCTGCATGGCGCCACCGCGCTGCAGGCCGAGGCGCTGCTACGCGAGTTCCTGCTGGAGGCGCATGCGCATGAATGGGGCTGCGTGCGCATCATCCACGGCAAGGGCGGCCGCAACGAGCGCGATATCCCGGTGTTGAAGAACCTGGTGGATCGCCTGCTGCGCCAGCGCAGCGATGTGCTGGCCTTCCATTCGGCGCCACCCGCCCAAGGCGGCACCGGCGCGGTGGTGGTGCTGTTGTCGCACCGCTGAAAAGGAATCGCGGCAAGCGCAACCCAAGCGACGCCTAGTGCCGATTCGCTTCGGAGACCTCACCCAACTCATGCAGCACGCCGGTGGCGTAGCTGCCCGGTGGCAGGGAGAACGACAGCTGCAACACGTCATCGCCCTGCCACTGCCAGATGAGATCCGTCGGGCGCAGACGCAAGGCGCGCCGCTCCTGCTTCAGCTCGGCGGCTTCCAGGCCCGCACGCAGGCGCTGCGCGGTGTCGCCTTCCAGCGCCTGCAGCTCCAACGCGCGACAGTCGCCCTGGCTGCGTAGTTCGCCAGCACCCCACAGAGGGCCACTGGGATGGATGTCGAAGGCGGCCAGGCGCTGGGCCAGTGCGTCGTTCCAAGGCTCGGGGCCAAACACACTGCGGCTGCCATCCAACATCCAGACTTCGCCGTCCATGCCGGCATTCCAATTGCCCGCAGCAAGTCGCGCCGCCAGCACGCGGTTGAACAGCTCCGAGCGCGCCGCCGAGAGGAAGATCGAACGCTGATCCCGCTTGACCCGCCGCCCCGCGAACATCGCCAAAGCGGAAGAGATATTGCCGCCGTCGCGACCAAAGCGCTGCTCGCCAAACCAGTTCGGCAAACCGTGGCTGGCGATGTCGGCCAGGCGCTGCTCAATCGCCGCGCGCTCGCCCTGCACCTGCCGCAACACCAGCACAAAACGATTGCCTGCCAGCGCGCCGCGGGGCAGCTTGCGGTTGTGCCAGGTCGATTCCAGCACACGCAGATCGTCACTGGCCAGGAGCGCCAGATCCGGCGCCTGCCGCTTGGGCAGGTGCACGCTGAAACGCTGCCGCGTGACTGCGTGGCGATCCTTCAGACCGGCATAGCTCACGCCCATCTCGGCAATGCCCGCCCATTGCGCCAGCCGCTTGGCGACGAAGGCGGTGTTGAGGCCGCGCTTCTCGATGCTCAGCAGCAGGTGCTCGCCTTCTCCGCTGGGCTCAAAGCCCGGCAGTTCGTCAACGAAGAAATCTTCCGGCGTGCTGCGAAAGCGCGCCTGGA
>Ga0160448_100309_pt1 | contig 18336 bp, 18 predicted proteins | sample HID1973M_E1MG_FD_108269 | JGI IMG/M metagenome (GOLD analysis project Ga0160448, IMG submission 108269) | Enriched mosquito-associated microbial communities from UW Madison campus, WI, USA - HID1973M_E1 MG | ecosystem: Host-associated > Arthropoda: Insects > Digestive system > Unclassified ...
AAGCGACGCTCGAGCGCGGCATCCTTCTCGAAGTGCTTGCGGTACTCGTCCAGTGTGGTGGCGCCGATCGTCTGGAGCTCACCACGGGCCAGGAGGGGCTTGAGGATCGACGCGGCGTCGATCGCGCCCTCGGCGGCACCGGCACCCACGAGGGTGTGGATCTCGTCGATGAAGACGATGATGTCGCCGCGCGTGCGGATCTCCTTGGTGACCTTCTTCAGGCGCTCCTCGAAGTCGCCGCGGTAGCGGGAGCCGGCGATGAGCGAGCCGAGGTCGAGGGAGTACAGCTGCTTGTCCTTGAGCGTCTCGGGCACGTCGCCCTTGACGATGGCCTGCGCGAGGCCCTCGACGACCGCCGTCTTTCCGACGCCGGGCTCGCCGATGAGGACGGGGTTGTTCTTGGAGCGGCGCGACAGGATCTGCATCACGCGCTCGATCTCCTTCTCGCGCCCGATGACCGGGTCGAGCTTGTTGTCGCGCGCAGCCTGCGTGAGGTTGCGGCCGAACTGGTCGAGCACCTGCGAGCCGCCCTGCGTGGTGCCCTGGGTCTGCTCGCCGGCGCCGGAGGCGACACCCGCGGGCTCCTTGCCCTGGTAGCCCGACAGCAGCTGGATGACCTGCTGGCGCACCTTGTTGAGGTCGGCGCCGAGCTTCACGAGCACCTGGGCGGCGACGCCCTCGCCCTCGCGGATCAGGCCGAGGAGGATGTGCTCGGTGCCGATGTAGTTGTGGCCGAGCTGCAGCGCTTCGCGCAGAGACAGCTCGAGCACCTTCTTGGCGCGCGGCGTGAAGGGGATGTGACCGGTGGGCTGCTGCTGGCCCTGGCCGATGATGTCCTGCACCTGCTCGCGCACGGCGTCGAGCGAGATGCCCAGGCTCTCCAGGGCCTTGGCTGCGACGCCCTCGCCCTCGTGGATGAGACCGAGCAGGATGTGCTCGGTGCCGATGTAGTTGTGGTTCAGCATCTTCGCCTCTTCCTGGGCGAGGACGACCACACGACGGGCACGGTCGGTGAATCTCTCGAACATCGTTCACTCCTCCGGGGCGCCTCGGGTCGGTTGGTCCCACTGCGCCTTACATCGAGGGTAGCCAGCGGGTCGGCAGCGCACGGCCGTGTTCGCCGTGGGCATACGCGCAGGAACGGATGCCTTGACGCGTGGCGTCTGTTCGCTTTATCGTTTTTCGATAACAATGTTTATCGATATGCAATCGAGGAGTCCCCGATGATCGACAGTCCCGTCGATGCCCTCCCCCACCGCGCCGACCGCATCACCATGCGGGTGATCGGCGCACTCGTGGTCGCGATGGCCCTCGCGCTGGCGGCAGGTCAGGCCGTCATCGCCGCGAACTTCACCTGGGCGCCGTCGGTCACGCTGTCGCTCCTCGCCGACGCCCCGCTCCCCGTGACGGCCGGCGAGGGCGTCAGCGTGGCGTCGATCGAGACGGTCAGTCTCACCACCGACGCGCTGAGCGGACTCCCCCGCGGCCTGTTCGCCGGCGCGGCCGTGCTGCTGGGCATCAGCGCGCTGATCGTCGGGCTCGCGCTGGCCTGGCTCGTGTTCGCCGCCGCGGGCGGCCGGCCTTTCGGTCCGGCGCTCTTCCGGTTCAGCCTCGTCGCGGGCCTGACGCTCGTCCTCGGTCCGCTGCTGGCGACAGCGCTCAGCGGATTCGCCTCGATGGAGGCTGCGGTCGAATTGGGCGACGCCGTCGACGGGATCCTGCTCGTCGGATTCGGCGTGACCTCGTGGGGCTTCGCGATCCCCATCATCGGCCTGGGCGTCGTCGCTCTCGCGTACCTGTTCCGCCGCATGGAGGCTCTCCAGCGCGACACGGCAGGCCTGGTATGACACCCGCCGACGACGGAACCTCCGGCGTCCACTGCCGGCTCGACGAGCTCCTCGAGGACCGCGGCATGACCCTCACCAGGCTCGCGGAACTCGTCGGGGTATCGGTCGTGAACCTGTCGATCCTCAAGAACGACCGCGCACGCGCCATCCGCTACTCGACGCTCTCGGCGATCTGCCGCGCGCTCGACTGCGAGATCGGCGACCTGCTCGTGCGCGCCGACGCGTAGCCGCGGCATCCGTCTTCGCGACTGCTGCAGTCTCCTGCGCCGGCTGCGTCGTGCGACGCCGCGGTTGCAGGAGACTGCAGCACCCGGCGAGCCGCGCGAGGCGCTGGATCCCGGATGCCGCGGCCGGCGGCATCCGGGATCGCCGGCGTCAGTTGGCGTAGATCGGGATGCGGACGTTGTCGAACTCGGCGCCGGTGAGGATCGCGAAGGTCTCCGCGTCCTCGTCCTCGACGCCCTCGACGGCGGCGACGACGCCGCGCGGGGCCATGTCCATCGTGCAGACCTGGTCGGCCGGCGGGGTCACGAAGGTCACGGTGACCTCGGTCGCGCTGGTGGCCTCGGTGTTCTCGATTGCGGGCGCGCACGAGGACGAGCCCCAGGTGAGGATCACGAACTGACCGTCGACGTCCGTCCAGCCGGCGCTGGGCAGGTAGTCCGTCTCGCCGCCGGCCTTCAGGTCGGCGACGCCCTCCAGGTCGGTGTCGCCGTGCCAGCCCTCGCCGGTCACCTCGATCTCGACGCCCTTCGCGGGGTCGACGCCCTCGGGCGTTGCGACGAGCGAGACCCGAGGAACCAGGTCGCGCGTGCAGGCGGTGTCGCCCGCCGGCTCGACCAGCGTGACCTTCACGACATCGCCCTCGTACGTCGCCTCCTCGGCGGTGGGGATGCACGTGGAGCTGCCCGTCGTGACGATGCCGATCATGCGGCCTCCGTCGAGCCAGGCCGCGCCGACCTCCTGCTCGTTGCTGTCGTCGTCGTTGCTGGTCGCCGACGGCGCGGGCGTGCCGCCGCTGCCTGCCGGCGTCGCGCAGGCGGTGAGGAGACCGGCAGCCAGCAGGGCCATGCCGAGTCCGGCGAGAAGTGAACGGGAGCGAATGGGCATGCGAGGCCTCCAGGAAGTTCCGCGGACGCCGCCCCCGCGGCATCCGTCCCCCATATCGTGTCGCAAAACGGCCCGGAATCTCAGCATCTCGGTCACGCCGCGGTCACGATCTGCCGGGAGAACGCCCTACTGCAGCGCCGAGGTCAGCCGCGCCAGGTTGTCGAGCACCGTGGAGCGCAACGGCTGCTTCTCCCACTCCTCGAGGGTGAGTTCGCGGCTCAGCGACCGGTACATGTCTTCCACCGTGCGCATCTCGCGCACGAACTCCTCGCCGCGCACGAGCATCGAGATCTCCATGTTGAGACCGAACGAGCGCATGTCCATGTTGCTCGATCCGACGATGGCGACCTCGTCGTCGATGGTGAGGCTCTTGGTGTGCAGGATGAACGGCTTCTTGTACATCCAGATCTTCACGCCCGCTCGCAGCAGCGCCTCGTAGTAGCTGCGCTGCGCGTGGTAGACGATCGCCTGGTCGCCCTCCTCCGACACGAACAGCTCGACATGGATGCCCCGCTGGCACGCCGTCGTGATCGCGAGGAGCATCGCCTCATCGGGCACGAAGTACGGGCTCACCACGATGATCTTGCGCTGCGCCGCGTAGAGGAGCCCGGCGAACAGCTTGAGGTTGTTCTGGAACTCGAACCCGGGCCCGGACGGCACGATCTGGCAGTCGAGGTCGCCCGGACCGCTGCGCACGTCGAACAGGTCGATCTGCTCGGTGAGCACCTCGTCGGTCTCGCTGTACCAGTCGCTCAGGAAGACGGCGTTGACGGATGCCACGATCGGGCCTTCGATGCGCGCCATGAGGTCCACCCAGTGCAGGCCCCGCTTGATGTTCTTGCGGAGGTTGTACGTCGAGTCCGTGACGTTCTGCGAACCGGTGAAGGCGACGCGGCCGTCGACGACCAGGAGCTTGCGGTGGTTCCGGAGGTCGGGGCGCTGGTACTTGCCGCGCAGCGGCTGCACGGGCAGCATCAGGTGCCACTGCGCGCCCATCGCGGTCAGGCGCTTGAGCGTGCGCTTGTAGAAGGGCTTGCCGCGATTCGCCCAGTGGTCGAGCAGGACGCGGACGGTCACGCCTCGGGCGGCGGCCTCTTCGAGCGCGCGGAAGAAGTTGTCGGTCGCCGCATCCGATTGCAGGATGTAGAACTCGACGTGCACGAAGCGCTCCGCCGCGCGGATCGCGTCCGCCATCGCGTCGAGGCTCTCCTGGTAGTCCGGGATGAGATGCGCAGCGTTGTCGCCGGCAAGGGGCATCGCGCCGAGATTGCGGTTGAGCGTCACGAGCGAGGTGAACCAGCCCGGCGCGTGCGGGCGCAGCGTTCCGAAGTCCAGCGACGCGCTGGTGTCGTGGATGTAGTCGTTGATGCGCTCCTGCTTGCGCCGGCGCTTGCGGGGCAGCCGCGGGTTGCCGATCAGCAGGAACAGGAACACCCCGATGATCGGGATGAAGTAGATCGCGAGCAGCCACGCCATCGCCGCGGTGGGGCGGCGGTTTCGCGGCACCACGATGATCGCCGTCACACGGATGACGATGTCGACGATGAAGACGAGCACCACCCACCACGTCGCGTCGAACGTGATGGTGATCATCGAGTGATGCCTCTCCCGGGCCGGTCGCGCGGTCGGTTCGAGCGGGTGAGCCGTTCGAACGGTGTGCCCCACTGTATCGGGGGCGACGGACGCGGCCGCGCACCGCCGGTGCTCAGCGCGCGGGATCGGGGAGGATCAGTCGGTCGGCGCTGCGCTGGGCGCAACGGGCGGCAGCCCGCGCTTCGCGCGCTCCTCTGCCTCGATCTTCGCGTACACGCGCCGCTCGGTGCGATCCGCGCGCACGATGCTGCGCAGCACGAAGAAGAAGATCAGCGACACGAGGACGGTCGGCAGGAGCGTCCAGAGCGCCGCGACCCAGTAATCCATGCCTTCAAGGATACGCCGTGCGTGTATCGGCTCCTCCACAGGGCGGTGCCCACGACGGCCAGCGGCGATTCATCCACAGGTCCGGCGCCTCGGGGCGCCCCTCCTCCACCGCCGCACCCCGAGGGGCCCCTTCGACGCAGTCTCCACAGCGGCCGGGTCCCGTGCCCGGGCGGGGTCGCGGCGTTCGTCAGAGTCGACGTCCATGACACCCACCGTCGTCAAAGCCGCGGATGCCGCGCAGTTCCTCTCCTTCGTCCCCCGCATGCTCGGCTACCGGCCGACGCGGAGCCTCGCCGTGATCCCGTTCGAGGGCGCCCGCAGCCTCGGCGCGATGCGGTTCGATCTCCCCGACGGCGAGCCGGACGCGGTCGATCGGATCGCCGCGACCGTGATCGGCATGGTCTGTCGGCTCGCCGAGGCCGACGCGGTCGCCGCGATCGCCTACACCGATGCGCGATTCGAGGACGAGGGAAGGATGCCGCACCACGACCTGCTCGACGCGCTCCGCCGGCGCTCCGACGCCTGCGGCCTGCGCGTGACCGATCTTCTGTGCGTCGCCGCCGACGCCTGGGGCTCGTTCGTGGATCCCGAGTGTCCCGCCGGGGGCCGCTCGCTCGACGATCTGGAGTGGACGGGCCCCGCCGAGATCCCCGAGCCCGAAGGCGATCAAGCGACCGGCGCGGACCTTCCGGCGCGGCCGGCGGCGGAGCGCGAGCAGGTCGGCGAAGCGCTGGGCGCCCTCGGCAGAGCGGTGGAGGCGCTGTGCGGGCCCGGGACCGCGGCGGGCACCGCCGGGCGCACGCGGCACTCCGCGCGCGCCGCGGCGGAGTGCGACGAACCCGCCGACGCCGAAGGGAGGTTGGACCCGCGGGCGCTGGCGACCGTGTGCCGGTTCGACGATCTGCCGGGCTTCTTCGAAGACGCGCTCGCGCACCCCGTCGACGCCGCCGACGCCTACGACCTCGCGGCCCTCGTCTGGTGCCTCGCGCGCCCGTCGCTGCGGGATGTCGCGCTCGTGCAGTGGAGCGGCAACCTCGCCCAGGGCGACGAGGCCCTCGATGCGCAGCTGCGCTGGGAGACCGGCGAAGAGTATCCCGCGCACCTCGCGATGCGCATGTGGGGCGACGGGGACCGGCCCGACGTCCGCCGTCTCGAGACGGCGCTCGCGCTCGCCCGCCACGCCGCGGCCGTCGCGCCGCGGGAGGCGCAGCCCGGCCCCCTGGCGATGTGCGCGTGGCTGTCGTGGGCGCTCGGGCGTTCGACGCACGCCGCCGCCTACGCGCAGCGTGCGTGCGAGGTCGAGCCCGAGCACGGACTCTCGCAGATCGTGCTGTCGTTCGTGAACGCCGCGCACCTGCCCGACTGGGCGTTCCAGCGGTCGGGTGCGCGGTGACGACAGGGCGCGCGGACGCCCGCGCCCTGCTACTTGACCAGTGGGAAGAGGATCGTCTCGCGGATGCCGAGCCCGGTCACCGCCATGAGCAGGCGGTCGATGCCCATGCCCATGCCACCGGTCGGCGGCATGCCGTGCTCGAGCGCCCGCAGGAACTCGTCGTCGATCCGCATCGCCTCCAGGTCGCCCTTGGCGGCGAGCTTGGCCTGCTCGACGAACCGCTCGCGCTGGATCACGGGGTCCACGAGCTCGGAGTAGCCGGTCGCGAGCTCGAAGCCTCGCACGTACAGGTCCCACTTCTCCACGACACCGGCGATCGAGCGGTGCTCGCGCACCAGCGGGCTGGTGTCGACGGGGAAGTCCATGACGAAGGTGGGGCGCACCAGACCCGGCTTCACGAAGTGCTCCCACAGCTCCTCGACGAGCTTGCCGTGGATGGCGTGCGGCGGAAGATCGACACCCTCCGCCTCGGCGAGCGCGACGAGCTCCTCGAACGCGGTCTCGGGCGTGATCGTGCGCCCGGCCGCCTCCGACAGCGAGTCGTACATCGACAGGCGATCCCACTGACCGCCCAGATCGTATTCGGTGCCGTCGGCCCAGGTCACCGTCGTCGAGCCCGAGATCGCGATCGCCGCGTTCTGGATCAGCTCCTGGGTGAGGTCGGCGATGCCGTTGTAGTCGCTGTATGCCTGGTAGGCCTCGAGCATTGCGAACTCGGGGCTGTGGGTGGAGTCGGCGCCCTCGTTGCGGAAGTTGCGGTTGATCTCGAACACGCGGTCGATCCCGCCGACAACCGCCCGCTTGAGGAACAGCTCAGGTGCGATCCGCAGGTAGAGGTCCGTGTCGAACGCGTTCGAGTGCGTGATGAACGGGCGAGCGGATGCCCCGCCGTGCTGCACCTGCAGCATCGGGGTCTCGACCTCGACGAACCCGTGCGAGGCGAACGTGGCGCGCAGGCTCGCGTTGACCTTGGCGCGGGCGAGGACCGTGTCACGGGCGCGGTCGCGCACGATCAGGTCGAGGAATCGGCTGCGGACCCGGCTCTCCTCGCTCAGCTCGGAGTGCAGGTTCGGCAGCGGCAGCACGGCCTTCGACGCGATGCGCCAGTCCGACACCATGATCGACAACTCGCCGCGGCGGCTCGAGATGACCTCGCCCGAGACGAACACGTGGTCGCCGAGGTCGACGAGCTCCTTCCAGGCCTGCAGCGCATCGTCGCCGACGGCCGCCAGCGACACCATCGCCTGGATCCGGCTGCCGTCGCCGGCCTGCAGCGTGGCGAAGCAGAGCTTCCCGGTGTTGCGGCTGAAGACGACACGGCCGGCGACCGCGGCGGTGACGCCGGTCTCGGCTCCGGCCTCGAGATCGCCGTAGCGCTCGCGCAGCGCCGGAATGGTGTCGGTGATCGGCACGCTCACGGGATAGGCCCCGCCCGCGGCATCCGTGCGCTCTGCGATCAGACGCTCGCGCTTGGCCAGCCGCACGGCCTTCTGCTCGAAGACTTCTTCTTCGGTCGGCTCGGCGGTCTCGGCGGGCGAGGTCGTGTCGGTCACGGGGTGCGCTCCTCGGTGGGGTGTCGTCCGCAGAAAGCGGACCCTCAAGTCTACCGAGGTGCTCAAGGTGCGGCTGAAGGGCCGACCGCCGCACGGCCACGCTGCGCGGCCGGCGGTCCGCACCGGAACCGTTCAGCACGCTTGGCCGCTCCAGCGCGCGCGAGTAGGGTCGGAGGCGGCCTTCGAACGAACCTCGACCCGATCGGACGGCACGATGTCGCGAGCTCGTCGCATGATGTCGGATCTCGCGGGTTTCCGGGTCGCTGCGGCAGCCTTCACGACCGTCACCGCGTACGCCACCGTCCCGACGCCGCTGTACCCGCTCTACCAGGCGGCCGACGACTTTCCCGTTCCCGTCGTGACGTTCATCTTCACCGCGTTCGCGGTGGGGGTCGTCTGCAGTCTGTTCCTGATCGGTCACATCAGCGACTGGGCGGGGCGCCGGCGGATGTCGGCGATCGCGCTCCTCGTCTCGGCGCTCGCAGCGATCATCTTCATCGCGTGGAACTCGGTGCCCGGCCTCATCGTCGCGCGATTCGTCGACGGGGTGAGCGTCGGCATACTCAGCGCCGCGGCGACCGCTCACCTCGCGGAACTGCGCCAGAGAGCGCGACCCGCGGAGACGCCGGTCATCGCGGCGTCGGTGGCCGGGGCTGCCAATCTCGGCGGCCTGGCGCTCGGTCCCCTCGTCGGCGGCCTGTTCGCCGAGTTCGCCCCCGATCCCCTGGAGCTGCCCCACATCGTGTTCCTGGCGCTGTTCGTCGCGGCGGCACTGGTCATGCGCCACGTCCCCGAGACGGTCGACACCTCGCAGGCACCTCCGCGCTACCGACCGCAGCGACTGGCGTTCCCGCCCCTGTCGCGCGCGGCCTTCGCCGCGGCGAGCATCGGCGCGGCCGCATCCTTCGCACTCTTCGCCCTGTTCACGTCGCTTGCCCCGACCTTCCTCCACGTCACGTTCCACGTGTCCGACCACCTGCTGGACGGCGCGACGGTCTTCGCCGTGTTCGGGGCTGCGGCGATCGCGCAGCTGCTCCTCGTCCGCGTCGCGCAGCGGGCTCAGCTCCTCATCGCGATCGGCTGCTTCGTCGTGGGACTCGTGTCCATCGCCGCCGGTGCCCTGATCCCCGCTCTCGCGCTGTTCATCGGTGGCGGCATCGTGGCCGGTTCCGGCGCCGGCATCATGTTCCGCTCGGCGATCGCCACGGCGAGCGGGCTCGCCTCCGGCGACCGGCGGGGCGAAGCCCTCGCCCTCCTGTTCCTCATCGCGTACGGAGGCCTCGTCGCGCCGGTGCTCCTCGTGGGGCTGAGTCTTCCGTTCGTGAGCGAGACGACGGTGCTCCTCGTCTTCTCCGCCGCCGTGCTCGTCGCGACGGTGGGCGCCGGCCTCGCGATGCGTCGGCACGCGCTCCAGGGCGGCCCGCCGCCGGACCGGCGGACGGGCTGAGCCGATCCGCCAGGATCGTGGCCGAACTCTCAGCCGAGGTCGACGGGCACACCGAGCGGTGCCCAGCGCACCCGCTCCCGCACCGGGCCCGGCGCCGCGTCGAAGACCTTCGCCGCGGCCTCCTCCTGCTGCGAGAAATGGCTCCAGCCCTCGACGTGGACCGGGACGGCGACGCCAGGCTGGGCGAGTCCGATCAGTTCGACCGCGTCGTCCGCGTCCATCGTGTAGCCCAGGGGCCCGGTGAGCGGGAACTTCACGGCGCCGATGTGCACGAGAGCGACGTCGGGACGCATGCCGGCCGCCGCTCGCCGCAAGGCCCCGTACATCACGGTGTCGCCCGTGACCCATAGACCGGGCCGCGTCGCGGCGCCGAGCGACAGCGCGAACCCGACCACGGGCCCGACGATCGGACCGGTGAGGGGGGCACCGTGCCGGCAGGGCGTCCCCGTCACCACGAGGTCCGGCTTGCCTTCGGCGGTCAGGGTGGCACTCTTCCCCGCAGCGAGGCCCCGGGCGTCGGAGTGCGCATGCTCCTTCGTCAGCGCCTTCGCCCCGGCGACGGTCGTGAGCACCGTCCGCGCCGACGTCAGGGCCTGCCGCCCCGCGTCGTCGAGGTTGTCGGCGTGGTGGTGGTGGCTCAGCAGCACGACATCGACCGCGCCGATCTCCTCCAGCGGGACGGCGGGCCCGGTCGTCTTGCGCGAGGACGTCCCGAGCGCGAACGAGTACGTTCGGCCCGGCGGATCGAAGGTGGGATCGGTGAGGATCCGCCAGCCTTCCCATTCGACGAGGGCGGTCGGACCGCCGATCCGTGTGACGCGCATGCCGCCTCCCCGGGCTGGTCTCGGGAATCAGCCGAGGTAGATCTCGGCGTTGTCGATGAATCGATGACCCGCCACCGATGCGGCGATGAGCGCCAGCGCAGGGCCGGTGCTGCCTTCGTCGACCGGCAGGAACGTCGCCGGGTCGACGACGCTCAGGTATTCCAGGCGGATGCGCGGCTCCCCCATGAGCGACGACTGCGCGGCGGCGATGCAGGCGTCGATGCCACGGTCCGCGTTGGCGGCGGCCGCGTCGAGAGCGCCGGCCAGCATCGCGGCGGCCGCGAGATCGCGGTCTTCGAGCATTCCCACGCGCGACGAGACGGGCAATCCGTCGTCGCCGCGCACGGTCTGGACCGTGGCGACCTCGACGTCGAAGAAGAGATCGCGGATCATGCGGCGAACGAGGAAAACGCGCTGCCGATCGCGTTCGCCGTACACGGCGACATCGGGCTCGACCAGGTGGAAGAGCTTCGCCTCCACGGTGAGCAGCCCGTCGAAGTAGAACGGGCGCGCGCGACCCTCGTACCGGAGGCCGAGATCGCCTGCGCTGACCTTCGTCGTCGCGGAGCCGTCGGGGAGCAGCTCGGAGGCGTCGGGGGCGAACACGACCTCGACCCCGAGCGATTCGAGCAGCCGCTCGTCCTCCTCGGGCGTGCGCGGATAGGCGGCGAACTCGGCCGGCGTCGCGAAGCGCAGCGGGTTCACGAACACCGACACCACGACGATGTCGGCCACCTCGCGCGCACGGTGCACGAGGTCGACGTGTCCGTCGTGCAACGAGCCGATGGTGGAGATGAGGGCGATGCGCGCATCGGGGGCGGCGGTGCGGACCTCGGCGAGCCGAGCCCGCAGCTCGTCGACGGTGCTGATCATCCTTGGATCGTAGCGGGGGGCTCGGCCGCAGGCCCGGAACCCGCCTCCGCAAGGGCGTGGTCGATCGTGGTGTGCACCAGCGCCGACAGGAACGAACCGGGCGTGGGCACACCGGCCTCCGCGAGCAGGGCGGTGGCCTGTCGCACGATCGAGCGCGAGAAGTCCCGCGCTGTCGAGATGGCCTCGGCGTACGCGGGCCGAGCCGACTCGTCCACGACGACGGGCTCGCAGCCGAGCTCGACGGCGAGCGCCTGCGCGATCGGCAGGACCGGGGCCGGCGCGGTGACGGCCGCGTACGCGCTCGAGAGCGCCCGCAGATCCATCGAGGTCCCGCTGAACTCGATGGCGGGATGCACCGCGAGCGGTATGGCTCCCTTGGCGACGGCGGCCGACAGGATGCCGGTGCCCCAGCCCGGGTCCGTATGCAGCACGAGCTGCCCCGGCTGCCACGCGCCGACGTCTGCCAGACCGCTGACGAGCCCCTCGAGCTGGTCGTGCGGCACGGCGACGATCACGAGCTCGCTGCGCCGGACGACCTCGACCGCGTCCAGGACGGGAACTCCCGGGAGGATCGCCTCCACGCGCTCCGGATCCGAGCCCTTCGTGACGCCCACGATCGCGTGCCCGGCCCCCGCGAGCGCCGCGCCGAGCACAGGACCCACCCGGCCGGCGCCCACGACTCCGACACCTAGGCGACCGTCGCGGTTCATCCTCGGTCCTCCGGTGCGGGCGAGCTCGCCGGGGCGGGCTCGGCGCTCGACGGCGGAGCGGGCACAGTGCCCGGGTGCGGGACCGGCGCCGAGGGGGCGGTCGGGGCGGGCTCGGTCCCGTGGCCGGCAGGCGCCTCCGGACCCGACGCCGCCGCGGGTGCGGGCGTCGACGGCGCGACCGACTCGTCCTGTGCCCACCGGTGGGTGCGGTCCGTGAGCGCGGCGCGCACCGAGCCGTGGGCGACGTCGTCGAAGAGGGCGAGCGCGGTGTCGCGATCGACGGCGGCGAGGAACGGCGAGACGGGCCCCGTGACGGTGTGGGCCCGCACGTTCGTCACGCGCGACGCGCGGTCGAGGGGTCCCTGGTACAGCCCGATGCTCTGCAGTCGCGCCAGGGGCAGGATGACGAGCTTGCGCCACACCGCACCGCGTCTCATCAGCAGCACGTCCTCGGTGAGGCGGAACCCGTTGCGCCGGTACGACAGCGGCCTGATCCACCACGCGCGCTCCGGGGTGTTGGCGAACGTGTCGTCCTCGGCCGGGCCGAACATGCCCTCCTGCAGGATGAGCGCGCGTTCCTCGTCCGCCAGCGACGGCTGCAGCAGCCGCAGGACACGGTCGACGTCCGACGCCGTGCCCACCGGCAGCACCGTCGTGAACTGGTCGGTGGTCGAGTCGGTGGCGCTGCGGCCGGTCAGGCGGTTGATGCGGATCGTCCACCAGCCGGCCGGTCGCCAGAAGATCCCCTGCGTGACCTCGACGGCGTGGACGCGCCCGGGCGGGACGATCTCGGTGATGGTCGTGAAGAGCCCGAACGTGATGCGCACGCCATCGGGGGTGGGGGCGATCGAGTAGCGCAGCGAGCGCACGATCGAACGCACCCAGTACGCGCCGAAGCCGATGATCGCCGGCACGAAGCCGAGAAGGAGCCACGTCACGCCCTGGCTGACACCGATCACGATCGCGACGACCGCGAACAGGAGCCCGAGAGTCGAAGTGCTGAGGACGTGGGATGCCACGAGCCGGCCGACCGGGATGTGCACGACCGATTCGACCTCGGCGACGGGTGCCTCCGGTCCCTCGATGAGTCCGGTGATCTCGCGCCCGACCGTCTGACTCAGCGACGCGACCCTGCCGACCGGGCGCGGGCCGGGTCCGCCGGCCGGGCCGGCGGCCATCGCGAGCCGCCGCCCCGACGCGAGACGCAGGATGTCGGCGCGCACCGCCTCGGCGTTGGCGGTCGACAGGTACTCGAGCTTGACGTTCGCGTCCGTCCCGGCGCCGACGACCTCGAGCTTGGCCATCCCCAGCAGGCGGGCGATCATCGGGCGCGTCAGGTTGACGCCCTGGACGCGATCGAGGGGCGCGCGCCGCTGCGTGCGGAACAGGATGCCGCTGCGCACCTCGACGTCGTCGTCGGTGATGCGGAAGGTGTGGAACCGCCACGACGTGTAGAACACGGCGACCAGCACGATCAGCACCGCCAGCACCGCGACGCCGGCCAGCACGTAGAGGTTGTTGGCGATGATGAAATCGACCGGGTCGCCGCCGACCTGCTCCCATTCGACGACCTCGTCTCCCACACCGGGTGCCAGCCACGGCAGGAAGATGTACAGGAGGCGGTCGCGAAGGTTCGCGAACACGATGCCGATCACCACGATGAGGAACAGCCCGCCGCGCAGCAGCGGGGTGAGCGGATGCAGGCGATGCCACTCGCCGTCGCTCAGCGGCGAGCGCACGAGCTGAGGCTGCGGGACGCCCGGCCCGGGGGCAGCCGCCGGATCCGGCGGAACGAGCGGCCCTCCGGCAGGCTCGGGGACCGGGTCCAGGGACTCAGGCATGGAGCTCACAGACCCGTGCGCCGGCTCTCGGCGACCTCGACGAGGTGGTCGCGGAGCGTCTCGGCCGTGGACTGGGCGAGCCCCGGGATCACGACCCCCGTCGCCGCGGCGGCGGTGACGAACTTCAGCTGAGCGATGCCGAAGCCGCGATCGAGCGGGCCGTGGGTGATGTCGATCAGCTGCATGCGCCCGTACGGCACGGCGACGAATCGCTGCCACAGGATGCCGCGGCGGAACACCAGGTCGTCGTCGCGCAGCTGATACCCGATCGAGCGCGCCTGCCGAGGCAGGATGGCGAGCGTCCACCCGAGGATCACCGTCATGATCCCGCCGGGGATCCAGGCCCAGATCTGGTGCATCAGCAGCGTCAGCACGAGCGTCGCCGCGATGACGACGGCCAGGAACGAGCCGGTCGAGATCAGCTGCACGGTCACGTACTTGGGCGAGATCTGGTGCCACACACCGCTCTGAAGGGCGAGCCGGCTCTCCGACCGCGGTTCGACGAGGCGCGAGAACTCCGCCGCCCCGTCAGTGGCCGTGGATGCGGGGCTCGAGTCCGGGGTCGTCGCCTCCGGGCTGTTCGTCATCGTCGTCCTTCCGGATGGTGCACAGGTGCTCCGCGACCAGGCCCGCGGCCACCAGCACGGCGCCGCACACGGTCGTCGCGATGACCGCTCCCAACGAGCCTAGCGAGGGCGTGACGGGACGGGTCGCGAGGAAGATCCACAGGCCGCCGCCCAGTCCGCCGATGGCGGCGCCCACGATGCTCGACGCCTTCGCGAGCATCGCGATGCGCACCGCCCGGAACGGGTCGACCTTCGCCTTCGACGTCCCGTGCGTGGCCCGGCGGATCGGGATGGCGAGAGCGATCACGACCACCCCGAGCAGCACGAGGAGGATCGGCAGCGTCACCGCCGGGGTGAACGTGGGACTGCCCACCGAGGTCAGCACCTGGTCGACGAGGAAGCCCGCCGCGACCCCGAGGACCGCGGCGAAGACCAGCACGCCCGCGCCGGTGCGTTTCATCGCTCCTCCGGCCGCAGTCGGCGCAGCGCCTCGTCGACCCGGCCGACGCCCGGGAGCACCGCATCGGGATCGACGGCGAGCCACGGCCCGAGCACGAAGTCCCGTTCGAACGCCCGCGGATGCGGCAGCAGCAGGCGCGGGTCGTCGCTTTCGAGGTCGCCGTAGGCGATCAGGTCGAGGTCGAGCGTGCGGTCCTCCCAGCCCGGCTCGCGCGCGGAGCGCACCGTTGACCGCAGCCGGCCGTAGCGCTGCTCGATCGCGTGGAGGTAGCCCAGCAGCACCGACGGCGCCAGCCGGGTGGTGAGGATCGCGACGGCGTTCAGGTATGCGGGTGCGGAGGCATCCGGCCCCTCGGGCTTGAGCGCGACCGACTCGATCGGCTCCGACACGCGCACGGCGTCGACGAGCGGGACACGGGCGAGGTCCTTGATCGCCGCCGCCATCGTCTCGCCGCGATCGCCGAGGTTGGCGCCCAGCGCGACGACGGCCTCGACCGCTTCACGGGGATGGCTCTGGGCCTCACGATCGAACCCCTGTGCCAGGCGCCGGTTCACGAAAGCGCCCCCTGCGCCGGACGGCCGCGACGGATCGTCACCGACACGTCGGAGAACGGGACGGTTATCGGCGCCTGCGGCTTGTGGACGGTGACCGCGACCTGTCGCACCAGCTCGTACGAGAGGAGGTCGTCGGCGATGCGCGCTGCGACGCCCTCGATGAGGTTCAGCGGCTCGCCGCCGACGAGTCGCACGATGCGCTCGGCGACCTCGCCGTAGTGGACCGTGTCGTCCACGTCGTCCGTCTCGGCCGCCTCGGCGGTGCTGAGGTTCAGCGTCACGTCGATCACGAACTCCTGGCCTTCGCGGCGCTCGTCCTCGAAGACCCCGTGGTACCCGAAGGCGCGCACGCCGGTCAGCGTGATCTCGTCGTCGTCGTCCATCAGCCCTCCCGGCCGCCCGAACGGTCATCGTGTCTCGGACCGGCCCAGCGCCGCGCGACCTCGAGAGCGTCCCGCGTCGCGGCGACGTCGTGGACGCGCACCGCCCAGACCCCCGCCTGCGCGGCGAGCACGCTCGTCACGGCGGTCGCGAGGTCCCGCCGGGCCTCGGAGGCGTCGGCGGGATCGTCCGCCAGCGCGTCGGCGAGGAACCGCTTGCGGCTCGTGCCGATGAGCACGCGCTTCCCCGTCGCGACGAAGCGGTCCAGCCCCCGCAGCGTCTGCCAGTTCTGCTCGCCGCGCTTGCCGAAGCCGATGCCCGGGTCGACGATCACCCGCTCCGCGGCGATGCCGGCCGCCGCGGCAGCCTCTATGCGGGCGGCGAGTTCGCGATTCACCTCGGCCACGACGTCGTCGTACACCGCGCGCGCGTACATGTCGGCGGAGTGACCGCGCCAGTGCTGCAGCACGATGTCCGCGTCCGTCGAGGCGACCGCCGCGAGCATCCCCGGATCGGCCATGCCGCCCGAGACGTCGTTCACGATGCGCGCTCCGGCCTCGACGGCGGCCACCGCGGTCGAGGCGTTCATGGTGTCGATGCTGACGACGATCCCCGCCTGCGAGAGCGCGCGCACGACCGGGATCACCCGCTCCAGCTCGACGTGCGGTTCGACCCGCTCCGCGCCCGGCCGTGTCGACTCGCCGCCGACGTCGAGGATGTCGGCGCCCTGCGCATGCAGCCGGAGCCCGTGCGCGGCGGCGGCTCCGGCATCCGCGTATCGTCCGCCGTCGCTGAAGGAGTCGGGCGTCACGTTGACGATGCCCATGATGAGCGTCATGCGTGCGCCGCTCCGATCAGCGCGATCAGTTCGGCCCGCGCGGCCGGTTCGGCGAGCTCGCCGCGCGCCGCGATCGTCACCGTCGAGGCATCGGGCTGCCGCCCGCCGCGCATCGTCACGCACTCGTGCGATGCATCGAGCACCACCAGCACGCCGCGGGCATCGAGCGAGCCCGCGATCACGTCGGCGATCTGCTCGCCCAGGCGCTCCTGCACCTGGGGACGCGAGGAGAGGATGTCGACGACCTTGGGCAGCGCTCCGAGGCCCACGACCTGCTCGCCGGGGAGGTAGGCCAGATGCGCGTGCCCGCGGAAGGGCAGCAGATGGTGCTCGCACACCGATCTGAAGATGATGTCGCGCAGGATCACCGCCCCCGACGCCAGCGTGTCGGGCGCCGGGCCGCGCGAGACCGAGATGGTGTGCGCGAGCGGCGCCGCGGCATCCGCCCCGACACCCGAGAAGAACTCGGCGTAGGCGTCCGCCACGCGCTCGGGCGTCTGCTTCAGTCCGGGGCGTTCGGGGTCCTCGCCGATCGCCTCGAGCAGTTCGCGCACGAGCGCGGCGACGCGCTCACGATCGACGGCCATAGGCCGAGCCTACGCGGTCGCCGGGCGCGCCTGTCCGGTGGGGCGGCGCTTGGCCGCCTTCTCGGCGGCCGGCTGCTCCGCCTCGACGCTGGCGGCGAGGCCCGCCTCGTCGCGGCGCTGCGGGACCTCGACGGGCGGCAGCTGCGACACGGGGCGCTGCTCGCTCGACAGCCACTGCGGGCGCGGCGGGAGGCGCTTGACGTCCTTGAAGATCTCGGCGAGCTCGAGGTGGTCGAGCGTCTCCTTCTCGAGGAGTTCGAGCGCGAGCTTGTCGAGAACGTCGCGGTTGGCGTTGATGACCTCGTAGGCCTCGTTGTGCGCCTGCTCGATGAGGTCGCGCACCTGCACGTCGACCCGCTCGGCGACGCGCTCCGAGAACTCGCGCCCGTGACCCATGTCGCGGCCCATGAAGACCTCGCCGGAGGACTGGCCGAGCTTGACGGGGCCGATGTCGCCGGTCATGCCGTACTCGGTGACCATCTTGCGGGCGATGTTGGTCGCCTTCTCGATGTCGTTCGAGGCGCCCGTTGTCGGGTCGTGGAACACGATCTCTTCGGCGACGCGGCCGCCCATCGCGTAGGCGAGCTGGTCCTGCAGCTCGTTGCGCGTGATGGAGTACTTGTCGTCGAGCGGGAGCACCATCGTGTAGCCGAGGGCCTTGCCGCGCGGGAGGATCGTCACCTTCGTGACCGGGTCGGTGTGGTTCATCGCCGCCGCCGCGAGCGCGTGACCGCCCTCGTGGTACGCCGTGATGAGCTTCTCCTTGTCTTTCATCACGCGTGTGCGCCGCTGCGGACCGGCGATGACGCGGTCGATGGCCTCGTCGAGGGCGCGGTTGTCGATCAGCTGGGCGTTCGAGCGGGCCGTCAGCAGCGCGGCCTCGTTCAGCACGTTGGCGAGATCGGCGCCGGTGAAGCCGGGGGTCTTGCGAGCGACGACCTCGAGGTCGACGCCGTCGGCGAGAGGCTTGCCGCGGCCGTGCACCTCGAGGATCTTGGTGCGGCCCTTGAGGTCGGGCGCGTCGACGCCGATCTGGCGGTCGAAGCGGCCCGGGCGCAGCAGCGCCGGGTCGAGGATGTCGGGGCGGTTCGTCGCGGCGATCACGATGACGTTCGCCTTGGGGTCGAAGCCGTCCATCTCGACGAGCATCTGGTTCAGCGTCTGCTCGCGCTCGTCGTGGCCGCCGCCCATGCCGGCGCCGCGGTGGCGGCCGACGGCGTCGATCTCGTCGATGAAGATGATGGCCGGCGAGTTCTCTTTGGCGTTGTTGAACAGATCGCGCACGCGGCTCGCGCCGACGCCGACGAACATCTCGACGAAGTCCGAGCCGGAGATCGAGTAGAACGGCACGCCCGCTTCGCCGGCCACGGCGCGCGCGAGGAGCGTCTTGCCCGTTCCGGGAGGACCGTAGAGCAGGACGCCCTTGGGGATC
>Ga0160448_100310_pt1 | contig 18314 bp, 16 predicted proteins | sample HID1973M_E1MG_FD_108269 | JGI IMG/M metagenome (GOLD analysis project Ga0160448, IMG submission 108269) | Enriched mosquito-associated microbial communities from UW Madison campus, WI, USA - HID1973M_E1 MG | ecosystem: Host-associated > Arthropoda: Insects > Digestive system > Unclassified ...
CGCCGCGGCAACCGCAACCGCAACCGCAACCGGAACCGCAACCGCAACCGCAACCGCAACCGCAACCGCATCCGCAACCGCAACCGCAACCGCAGGAGCAAAGGCGTTGGGTGGCGCCGGCTTCGGCGGGAGCCGCGGCAGTCCGGGGGTATGGCGCATCGGCTGGCTCCGACGTCCTGTCTCCGACAGCCGAGCGCAGCACATCCCTGTGCTGCTTGCGCCATACCCCCGGACTACCGCGTCTTTCGGCCCTTTGGGGGGCGTGGCTTCGTTCCGGGGTCGGCTCCCTTGCGTGCCTGCCGTCGTTTCGACTTTGCCTGCCTTCGTAGAGCGGGGCTTGCCCCGCTGCCTTTGCTTTTGTTGGTCAAGAGCAGCGGGGCAAGCCCCGCTCTACGAAGATCAGGTTCCCCGGCTTCGCTTTGATCGAAGCCGCAAACTCAACGCCACCTGAGGACGTCGTGCCCTGGGGGTCTGGCGCAAGCAGCACAGGGATGTGCTGCGCTCGCTCGTCGCAGCCATGGACGGCGGAGCCGAGCGATGCGCCAGACCCCCAGGGCACGGCGGCCCCCGTCGAAGCCGACGCTTTGGGCACCAAGCCCAACAGACATGGCTACCCCGCCGAAGCCAACGCTCTGGGCTTCAGGCCCAAAAGTCACAACGACCCCGTCCGAAGCCGACGTTCTTGCTTCGAGTTCAAAACCGGCGACGGGTTCGATCTCTCCAGAAGCCGGCGCTTCTAGTCCGGAATTTGCGGCCGCGATTCTTCTGCCAACGCCTGCGTCGCTGCGATCGCCGCGCCTGAACTGGAGTCTTCGCCAACCCCCGCCTGCCGCAGCTCCAGCCGCGAATGCGTCCGCTCGTCGATCACCGCGGTGATCAGCGCGCCGGCGAAGAACACCACGGCGGCGTAATAGATCCACAGCAGCAGCAGGACCAGCGCCCCCATCGAGCCGTAGGCGCTGCCGGGGGCGGCCTCGGCCAGGTACAGGCCGATCAGGTAGCGGCCCAGGGCGAACAGCAGCGCGGTGATCGCCCCGCCCAGGAACGCCTGGCGCCAGGCCACGCGCCGGTCGGGCAGGTAGTGGTAGAGGAACGCGAACGCCAGCGCGTACAGCAGCAACGTGGTCGCGTAGCCGACCGCCGGCAGCAGCGAGGGCAATCGCGCGAACGCCACCTGCAGTGCAGTGGTGGCGATCATCGACACGATCAGCAGGAAGCCCAGCGACAGGACCACGCCCAGCGAGAACACGCGCTTGCGCAGCCAGGCGCGCAGGCCGCCCAGCTGCTGCCCGCCGGTGTGGAAAATGAGGTTGAGCGAGCCCTGCAACTGCGCGAACACCACCGTGGCGCCGACGAACAGCAGCGCGATGCTCCACAGCCCGGCCAGCGAACCGATGTCGGGTTGCGCGTCGGCGTTGCGGATCACCGTCTCGGCCACCGCGGCGGCGTTGGCCCCGGCCAGTTCGCCTATCTGCGCCACCAGCGAAGCCTGCGCCGGCGGATACAGCGAGGCGGTCAGCCACAGCAGCAGGACCAGCAGCGGCGCCAGCGACAGCAGTGTGTAGAACGACAGCGAGGCGGCCTGGGTCATCAGGTCGGCCTCGACGAAGCGCCTGAGCAGGGCCGCGGGCAGGCTCTGCTCGAGGCGTTCGAGGTGACGGTGCAGCTTGGCCGGGGAGAGGGGCTTCATCGCATCGGCGGCGGGGCGCTGGCGGTCGAGTCTGGCGCGGCTGGCGTGGCCGGTGCGTGAGCGGCGCTCAGGGAACGGCGGCGGCCAGCGCCTGCAGCGCTTCGCCGTCCAGCCGCTGTACCGTCCATGCGTCCATCGGGCGGGCGCCGAGGCGGCGGTAGAAGTCGATCGCCGGCGTGTTCCAGTCCAGCACCGACCATTCGAAGCGGCCGTAGCCGCGCTCCACCGCCAGCCGCGCCAGGTGCACCATCAGCCGCCGGCCGACCCCGCGCCCGCGGAACGGCGGGCGCACGAACAGGTCCTCCAGGTACAGCCCGGGCTTGCCGACGAAGGTGGAGAAGGAGACGAAGAACAGGGCGAAGCCGGCCGGCTGGCCATCGCATTCGGCGATCACCACTTCCGCCGCCGGGCGCGGGCCGAACAGCGCCCCCTCCAGGTCGGCGACGGTGGCCACCGCTTCATCGGCCAGGCGCTCGTACCCGGCCAGTTCGCCGATCAGGGCCAGGACCAGGGGGAGGTCGTCGCGCCGTGCGGGGCGCAGGACGGGCGGGGCGGGTTGGCTCATCGGGGTCAGGCGCGGGCAGGTGGAGAGGCATTGTGGCCTCCCCGCCCATGCCGGCGACTGTCGGCCACGCTCCTGTAGGAGCCCGTCTTGCGGGCGACCGGGCGTCGGGACCACGAGGAAGTCGCTTGCGCCTGCGACATCGGGTCGCCGGCAAGCCGGCTCCTACAAGCGTCGGCGTGGGTCGGCAGGCGGCGCGAGGCTCAGCCCGCCAGGCGACGCTTTACCAGCGCCGAAACCTGGCCCATGTCGGCCTGTCCGGCCAGCTGCGGCTTGAGCACGCCCATCAGCTTGCCCATGTCGGCCGGAGCGGCCGCGCCGGTCTGCGCGATGGCCGCGTCGATCGCGGCCAGGATCGCCGCCTCGTCCAGCTTGGCCGGCACGTAGCGCTCGATCACCACGATCTCGGCGCGCTCGATCGCGGCCAGGTCCTCGCGGCCGGCCGCCTCGTACTGCGACACCGAATCGCGGCGCTGCTTGACCATCTTGTCGAGCACGGCGACCACGGCCGCATCGTCCAGTTCGATGCGCTCGTCCACTTCCCTCTGCTTGATCGCGGCGTTGATCAGCCGGATCACGCCCAGGGTGTCCTTGTCGCCGCCCTTCATGGCGGCCTTCATGTCGTCGGTCAGTCGCTGCTTCAGGCTCATCGCAACACCTATGGGGTCGGTCGGGTGGGGCTCGCCGGCGGCGCCGGCATGGAGCGGTTTCGCGGGAAACACAAAAAGCCGGTCACGCATCGCGTGCCGGCTTTCGGTTGCCTCGTCTGCGGGGCAGGCCGGCGGACGCCCGGGGGCGCCGTGCCATGCCGATCGCTACGTCAGTACAGGCGCTGGCGCTTGGTGACGTCGCGCGACATCCGGCGCATCTGGCGCTTCACCGCCGCGGCGGCCTTGCGCTTGCGCTCCTGGGTCGGCTTCTCGTAATACTCGCGCTTGCGGGTTTCGGCCAGAACACCGGCCTTCTCGCAGGTGCGCTTGAAGCGACGCAGCGCAAACTCGAAGGGCTCGTTCTCGCGGACTTTGACGCTGGGCATGGAATCTCCGGGACACAAAATACCGGGTCGCGCCCGGTGAGCCGCGTATGATAGCCATGCTCCGGGCCCGGCTGCAAGCCGGTCCGGTACCTTTTCCCGATCCGTTCCGGCCCCATTCCCCTCCCATGCGCGTCCTCGGCATCGAAACCTCCTGCGACGAGACCGGCGTGGCCGTCTACGACACGGCCCTGGACGGGGCCGCCGGCCTCCTCGCCCACGCGGTCTACAGCCAGATCGCCCTGCACGCCGAGTACGGCGGGGTGGTCCCGGAGCTGGCCAGCCGCGACCACGTGCGCAAGCTGCTGCCGCTGGTCCGCCAGACCCTGGCCGAGGCCGGGCTGACCACCGCCGACCTGGACGGGGTGGCCTATACCGCCGGGCCCGGCCTGGTCGGGGCGCTGCTGGTCGGCGCCGGCACCGCGCGGGCGCTGGCCTGGGCGCTGGACGTGCCGGCGGTCGGCGTCCACCACATGGAAGGCCACTTGCTGGCCCCGCTGATGGAGGACCCCGACCCGGTCCACGGCCGGCCCGAGCCCCCGTTCGTGGCCCTGCTGGTCTCCGGCGGGCATACCCAGCTGGTGGCGGTGGATGCGATCGGCCGCTACCGGCTGCTGGGCGAGACCCTGGACGATGCCGCCGGCGAGGCCTTCGACAAGACCGCCAAGCTGATGGGCCTGCCGTATCCGGGCGGGCCGCAACTGGCCGCGCTGGCCGAGCAGGGCACCCCGGCCGCGTACCGCTTCGCCCGGCCGATGACCGACCGGCCGGGGCTGGATTTCAGCTTCAGCGGACTGAAGACCCAGGTCCTGCTGGCCTGGCAGCAGTCCGACCAGTCGCCACAGACCCGCGCCGACATCGCCCGCGGCTTCGAGGACGCAGTGGTCGACACCCTGGCGATCAAGTGCCAGCGCGCGCTGGACGCGGCCGGCTGCGACACGCTGGTCGTGGCCGGCGGCGTCGGCGCCAACAAACGCCTGCGCGCCCGGCTGCAGGCGATGTGCGCGCAGCGCGGCGGGCGCGCCTGCTTCCCGCGCCCGGCGCTGTGCACCGACAACGGCGCGATGATCGCCTTCGCCGGCGCGCTGCGACTGCAGTCTGGCCAGCACGACAACGCCGAAGTGAAGGTCACCCCGCGCTGGGACATGGCCACGCTTCCCGCGGTTTCCTGACGCTCCATTTTCCCGGGGATTTCGCGGCATTTCTGCCGGCGATCCGGTGAACGCGGCGCACGCGCCGAGCGGTCGCCGATGCCCTGCGCGTTACCATGGCGTCCTGCCACTGGAAACCGAAGGCATGGACAAGGTATTCATCGAAGGCCTCGAGATCGAGGCGCTGATCGGCATCTACGACTGGGAACGGCGCATCCGCCAGACCCTGCGCTTCGACCTGGAAATGGCCTTCGACAACCGCGTGCCCGCGGCCAGCGACGACATCGCCCACACCCTCGACTACAAGGCGGTCAGCAAGTGCCTGATCGACTACGTCGGCCAGTCCGGCTTCGGCCTGGTGGAGACGCTGGCCGAACGCTGCGCGGAGCTCGTGCTCAGCGAGTTCGGCGTGTCCTGGGTCCGGTTGAAGCTGAGCAAGCCCGGCGCGGTGCGCGGCGCGCGGGCGGTGGGCGTGGTGATCGAACGGACCGGAACGACGAAGGAGGGCTGAGCGGATGCTGGCGATCGAGGACGTCGAGTCGGGCGCGATGCGCTGGCTGGAAGGGATGAGGACGACGCTCGAGCCGTATCCCTGGGCCTACACCCTGATGGTCCTGGCCGGACTGTTGCTGGCGGCCTGGCTGGCCAACTTCCTGACCAGGAAGATCCTGCTGCGCGGCCTGCGCCGGATGCTCGGGCTGCTCGCGCGCCATTCGGAGGCGCCCTACCGCCTCAAGCTGGTCCCGCGCCTGGCCAACGTGGTGCCGGCGCTGGTGATCTCCGCCGGCATCGGCTGGGTGCCGGGCCTGCCGGCGCCGGTGGTCGCATTCGTGCATGGCGCGTGCCAGGCCTGGGTGGTGTTGACCCTGGCGATGGCGTTCGCACACCTGCTCGACCTGTTGAACGAAGGCTACGAGCGACGCCCGGACGCGCGCAACAAGCCGATCAAGGGCTACCTGCAGGTCCTCAAGATCGCGATCTTCGTCATCGCCGGCCTGTCGATCGTGGCCACGCTGGCCGGGGTGAAGTTCCTGCACCTGGTCACCGGCCTGGGCGCGGCCACCGCGGTGGTGATGCTCATATTCCAGGACACGATCCTCTCGTTCGTGGCCAGCGTGCAGATCAGCACCGACGGTCGCGTGCGCATCGGCGACTGGATCGAGATGCCCAGCGAGAACGCCGACGGCGACGTGACCGACATCGCGCTGCACACCGTGACCGTGCAGAACTGGGACAAGACCGTCACCACCATCCCGACCAGGAAGCTGATCAGCGAGTCGTTCAAGAACTGGCGCGGCATGAGCGAGGCCGGTGGCCGCCGGATCAAGCGCGCGCTGTACCTGGACCAGGCCAGCGTGCATTTCGTCGAGCCCGACGGGCAGGCATGGCTCAAGCGCTTCTCGCTGCTGCGCGATTATCTGGAAGCCAAGGAGCGGGAACTGGCCGAATGGAACGCGGGGCTGGGCGCCGACGGCGAACTGCCGATCAATGCGCGCCGGGTCACCAACCTGGGCACGTTCCGTGTCTACGTGGAGCGTTACCTGCGCCACCATCCGAAGATCCACCAGGACATGACCCTGCTGGTGCGCCAGCTGCAGCCGGGCGCCAGCGGCATTCCGCTGGAGATCTACTGCTTCACCCGCGACATCCGCTGGGCCGCGTACGAAGGCATCCAGTCGGACATCTTCGACCACCTGCTGGCGATCCTGCCGGAGTTCGGGCTGCGGGTGTTCCAGGCGCCGGGCGGCGCGGATTTCCGCGCGCTGCTGGCCGCAGGCGCAGCGCGGCCGGCACAGGCACCGGCCACTTGACGCCCGCCATGGCGGAGTGCATGTTGCAATGCACAAGCCGGTGCGGGGGCACCGGCCGCAGCGCAGGCAGGTGCGACGTATTTGCTTATGGACTGGGCGAAGTACCGGACTCCGTCGTATGACGAGCTGATCGACCCGGCCGGCCGGCCGCGTCCCGCCGCGCGCCATCTGGTGGAATACCTCTCCGGCCTGTCGGGCCGCGAACTGGCCGAGCGCCAGCTGGCCGCCGACGTCGCCGCGCGGGTCATGGGCATCACCTTCACCGTCTACAGCGACGGCCGCAACGTCGACCGCACGCTGCCGTTCGACCTGATCCCGCGCATCCTCGACCGCCGCGAATGGCAACGCACCGAAGCCGGGCTCAAGCAGCGCATGCGCGCGCTCAACCTGTTCATCGGCGACATCTACGGTGCGCAGAAGATCGTCAAGGACAAGGTCTTTCCGGCCACGCTGCTCAGGCGGTCGGTCAACTTCCGCCGGCAGTGCGTGGGCGTGCGCCCGCCGCTGGACGTGTGGGCGCACGTCTGCGGTTCGGACCTGGTGCGCGACGGCGACGGCACGCTGTATGTGCTGGAGGACAATCTGCGCATCCCCTCGGGCGTGTCGTACATGCTCGAGAACCGGATGGTCGCCAAGCGCGTGTTCCCGGAGCTGTTCGGGACCAGCGCGATCCTGCCGGTGGACGATTACCCTTCGCAGCTCTACGACACCCTGGCCGCGCTGTCGCCACGCCCGGGCGACACGCCGACGATCGCCCTGCTCACGCCCGGCGTGTTCAACAGTGCCTACTTCGAGCACGCCTACCTGGCCCAGGCCATGGGCATCGAGCTGGTCGAGGGCGGCGACCTGTTCGTGGCCGACGACGACTGCACCTACATGCGCACCGTGTACGGGCCGCAGCGGGTGGACGTGATCTACCGCCGGGTGGACGACCTGTTCATCGACCCCGAGGCGTTCAAGCCCGACTCGATGCTCGGCGCGCCCGGCCTGATCCGCAGCTGGCGCGCCGGCAAGGTGGCGCTGGCCAACGCGCCCGGCGCGGGCGTGGCCGACGACAAGGTGGTGTTCGCCTACGTGCCGAAGATGATCCGCTACTACCTGGACGAGGAGCCGATCCTGCCGAACGTGCCCAGCTACCTGTGCCACAACGCCAGGGACCGCGCGTACGTGCTGGACAACCTCGACAAGCTGGTGGTCAAGCCGGCCAACGAGTCCGGCGGCTACGGCATGCTGATCGGACCGCGCGCCAGCCGCAGGGAGCGCGAGAAGTTCCGCGTGCTGATCCAGGCCGACCCGCGCAACTACATGGCCCAGCCGACGCTGTCGCTGTCGACCGCGCCGATCGTCACGCCCGAGGGCCCGTCGCCGCGGCACATCGACCTGCGTCCGTTCATCCTTTCGCGCGAAGACACCTACGTCACCACCGGCGGCCTGACCCGGGTGGCGATGACGGAAGGGTCGCTGGTGGTCAATTCCTCGCAGGGCGGTGGCGCCAAGGACACCTGGGTGGTCGACCTGGAGGATGAAGCCTGATGCTTGCCCGCGTCGCCGAGCAGCTGTACTGGTTCACCCGCTACCTGCGCCGCGCCGAGAACACCGCGCGCCTGGTCGGCGTGGGCAGCCTGCTGCAGCTGGACCTGCCGCGCTCGGTGCGCTTCACCTGGCGGCCGATGATCGCCACGGTCGGTGCCGAGGAGCTTTTCCTGGACGCCCACCCGGACCCGGGCGATGCCGACGTGCTCGACTTTCTGCTGCTGGACGCGCGCAACCCGTCCTCGCTGCGCGCCTCGGTCGGGCAGGCGCGCGAGATCCTGCGCAGCATCCGCGACGCGCTGCCGCAGGAGGTCTGGGAGGCGGTCAACGACCTGCACCTGTACATCGACGCCGACGGCGAGCGCGTGCTGGCCCGCCGCTACCGGCTGGAGTTCATCAACCGCATCACCGACGGCTGCCTGAAGGTGTCCGGCCTGCTGGCGGCCAACGTGAGCCGCGACATCGGCTTCCACTTCCTGCGCCTGGGCACGGCGATCGAACAGGCCGACATGACCACGCGCACCATCGACGCCGGCGCTTCCGGGCTGGTGACGCCGCGCAACGAGGACGACCGCGAGGCGTTCCAGAACATGCAGTGGATGGCGGTGCTGCGCGCGCTGGCCGCCTACCAGATGTACCGCAGGCACGTGCGCCAGCGGGTCTCGGCCGCGCATGCGCTGCGCTTCCTGCTGCACAACGCCGAGTTCCCGCGCAGCGTGCAGTTCTGCCTGACCCGGATACAGCGCATCCTGCCGACGATGCCGCCGCGCCCGCAGGTCGAGCGCGCGCTGATCCGCGTCACCGGCCTGGTCCGCCAGGCCGACCCGGCGCTGCTGGCGGCCGGCGATCCGGCGCGGTTCATGGACGAGGCGCAGATCTACCTGGACCGGCTGCACCAGGCCATCGCGGAAGGCTATTTCATGGGCTGAACACGCGGATGGACGTGCCGGCGCGGACGTCCGGCGACACCCTGCGTGTAGAATCCCGTCCACTGCAACCATGGCCCGGACATGACCTACTGCGTCGGCATCGAAGTGGACGAAGGCCTGGTCTTCGCCGCGGACACGCGCACCAACGCCTCGCTCGACGACGTGCGCGTGCACCGCAAGCTGCACGTGTTCGAATATCCCGGCGAGCGCGTGTTCGTGGTGATGAGCGCGGGCAACCTGGCCACCACCCAGCTGGCGGTATCGCGGTTGCGGCGCGACGCCGAGGACCCGTCCGCGACGCGCAGCCTGCGCAGCTTCCGGCACCTGTTCGAGGTGGCCGAATACGTGGGCGAGGTACTGGTCGCCAGCCAGGTGCAGGCGTACGACAGCGGCCAGCACAGCGGCGTCAGCACCCAGGCCACGCTGATCCTGGGCGGACAGGTCGCCGGCGAGCGCCCGGGCCTGTACCTGGTCTATCCGCTGGGCAACTGCATCGCCGCCTCGCCGGAGACGCCGTACCTGCAGATCGGCGAATCCAAGTACGGCAAGCCGATCCTGGACCGGATCATCCGTCCGGAAACCGCGCTGGAGGATGCGGCGCGCTGCGCGCTGGTGTCGCTCGATTCGACCATCCGCTCCAACCTGTCGGTGGGCCTGCCGATCGACCTGTCGGTGGTCCGCGCCGGCGATCTGCGGGTGAGCCAGCAGATGCGCCTGGAAGGCGATACGCCGCTGTACTCGGACATCCACGAGAACTGGTCGCGCAAGCTGGAGAACGCGGTGCGCACCCTGCCGCGCTTCCCTTGGGAACCGGCGCTGGCGTCCCCGGAGGAAGCCGCGGCGCTGCCGCCGTTGCCGCCGCGGCGGGGTCCGTCGCGGCAGGATCCGGGCGACCAGTCGGCGCAGCAGTAACCCCGCATCCGGCCGCCATGCCAGACCGCAACGATCCCGCCGCGCCGCCGCGCGGTCCCGTCACCGCGCTGCTGAGCCTGGGCAGCAACATCCGGCCGGAACGGCACCTGCGCGCGGCGCTGGACGAGTTGCGGGCGCGGTTCGGCGAGATCGTCATTTCGCCGGCCTACCGCACCGCGGCCGTCGGCTTCGACGGACCGCCATTCGTCAACGCGGCCGTGGCGATCGGCACGGACCTGCCGCTGCCGGCGCTGGAAGACTGGCTTCACGCGCTGGAGGACCGTCATGGCCGCGACCGCAGTGGCCCGCGCATGAGCGACCGCGCGCTCGACGTGGACGTGGTGTTCTACGGCGACGCCATCGTGCGCGACGGGGGGCGCGTGCGCGTGCCGCGCCCGGAACTGAAGCACGCCTTCGTGCTCAAGCCGCTGGCCGACATCGCGCCGGCATTCGTCGATCCGCTCGGCGGACGCAGCCTGGCCGAACTGTGGCGCGCGCATCCGCAGCACGCCGACCCTTTCGAGACCGTGCCCTTGTAGGAGCCCGTCTTGCGGGCGACCCGGGCGTCGGAACCACGAGGACATCGGCCTGTACCCAACGGTATCGGGTCGCCGGCAAGACCGGCTCCTACAACACCCCCGACGTCCTGCTGTAGGAGCCCGTCTTGCGGGCGACCCGGCGTCGGAACCACGAAGATGTCGCCTGTACCGACGTGGCTGTCGCCCGCAAGACGTGCTCCTACAGGAGCGGGTTCCGTGCAGTCGGGGGAAACGCTCAGCGATCGCGCCCGCCATCCACGTGCAGCACTTGGCCGGTGACGTAGCCGGCGTCGGTCGACAGCAGCCAGCGCACCGCCGCGGCGACGTCTTCCGCTGCACCGGCGCGGCCCAGCGCGGTCAGGGCCAGGACCGCCTGCTGCGCGGCGGGATCGGTTCCTTGTTCCGGCCACAGGATCGCGCCGGGCGCCACCGCATTGACCCGCACCCGCGGTGCCAGCTCCAGCGCCAGCGCCCGGGTCAGCGACACCAGCGCCGCCTTCGCCGCCGAATAGGGCGCATGGCCGCGCAACGGGCGCGCCGCGTACACGTCGGCGAGGTTGACGATCGCGCCGCCCGCGGCGCGCAGGTGCGGCGCGGCGGCCTGCGCCAGGAAGAACGGCGCGCGCGCGTTGACCGCGAACAGGTCGTCCCACTGCTGCGGGGTGATCGTATCCAGTGGCGTCGGGTAGAAGTTGGACGCGTTGTTGACCAGCGCATCGAGGCGTCCGAAGCACCCCACGGCGGTGGCGACCAGTTCCGGCAGCCGGTCGAACTGGCGCAGGTCGGCCTGCAACACCTGCACGCTGCCGGGGCGGCGGTCCTCCAGTTCGCCGGCCAGCGCCGCCATCTCCCCGCCCGAGTGCAGATGGTGCAGGGCCAGGTCGTAGCCTTCGGCGTGCAGCCGCCGCGCGATCGCCGCGCCGATGCGGCGCGCGGCACCGGTGACCAGGGCGACGGGACGTTCCCCGGCGGGGCGGTTGCCCACGGGAGGGTCTGGAGTCATGCGCGACCTCGCTCGGCTATGCTGGCCATTGTCCCTGTCATGCCACACCGATGCACGCCGATCTACCGCTCCCCGACCCGCAGGCCCTCCAGCACAGCGAGGCGCTGGCCGCGCACATCCGCGCGGAGATCGCCGGCAGTGGCGGCACCATCGCGTTCTCGCGCTTCATGGAGCTGTGTCTGTACGCGCCCGGCCTGGGCTACTACAGCGCCGGCAGCACCAAGTTCGGTGCGGCCGGCGATTTCGTCACCGCGCCCGAACAGGGCCGGCTGTTCGCCGCCACGGTGGCGGGGGTGCTGGCCATTGCGCTGCAGGCGCTCGGCCCGCGGGCGCGCGTGCTGGAGATCGGCGGCGGCAGCGGCGCCTTCGCCGAGGTGGCGCTCAAGCGGTTGCTGCAACTGGATGCGCTGCCCGACCGCTACGCGATCCTGGAACCGAGCGCGGACCTGCGCGAACGCCAGCGCGAGCACCTGGCGCGCACGCTGACCCCGCCGGTGTTCGACCTGGTGGAGTGGCTGGACCGTCCGTTCGAGGACGACTGGGACGGCGTGCTGTTCGCCAACGAGGTGATCGACGCGCTGCCCACGCCGCGTTTCGCCGTGCGCGACGGCCGGGTGTACGAAGAGCACGTCGCGCTCGACGGCAACGGCGACTTCATCCGCGTCGACCGCCCGGCCGACGCGCTGCTGGCCGCGGCGGTGCGCCACGTCGAGCACACCTTTGGCGCGCCGTTCGAAGACGGCTACCGCTCCGAACTGCTGCCGCAGCTGCCGTACTGGCTGCAGGCGGTGGCCGGCGGCCTGCGTTCGGGCGCGATGCTGTTCCTCGACTACGGCTACCCGCGCCGCGAGTACTACCTGCCGCAGCGCCGCGACGGCACCCTGCGTGCGTTCTACCGGCAGCGCATGCACGAGGACGTGCTGCGCTGGCCGGGCCTGCAGGACCTGACCGCGTCGGTGGACTTCACCGCCCTGGCCGAGGCGGGGAGCGGCGCCGGCTTCGACATGGCCGGTTACTGCAGCCAGGCCAGTTTCCTGCTCGGCAACGGTATCGACCGTCTGCTCGCCGAGGCAGAGGCTCGCACCGACGAGGCCGGCGCGCTGCGCCTGCGCCAGGAACTCAAGCGCCTGACCCTGCCCGAGCACATGGGCGAACGCTTCCAGGCGATGGCTTTCGCCCGCGACGTCGACCTGGGCGCGGCGTTCCTGCTCGGCGACCTCAGCTGGCGGCTGTGAGCGGCGGCATGCTCAAGCCGTTGCGGCGGCCGTACCTGTGGCTGGGCCTGTGGTGCCTGGCGGTGGCCGTCGTCGCAGTCGCCAGCCTGACCCCGCCGCCGCCGATGGAGTTGCCGCGCAACGGCGACAAGGTCGAACACCTGCTCGCCTATGCGCTGCTGGCCGCCGGCGCGGTGCAGATCTTCGCGCCGGGCCGGCGGCTGTGGTGGGTGGGCGCGGGCCTGGTGCTGATGGGCGTGCTGCTGGAGTTGGCACAGGGCGCCTTCACCACCACCCGCCTGGCCGATCCGCGGGATGCGCTGGCCAATACGCTGGGCGTGCTGCTGGGCCTGCTGACCGTGCTCACGCCATGGCGCGACGCCCTGCTGCGCCGGCAGTCCTTGTAGGAGCCCGTCTTGCGGGCGACAACGACGTCGTCGGCACGGGCGACGCCATCATCGTTCCGACACCCGTGTCGCCCGCAAGACGGGCTCCTACAAAAAAGCGCGCGTGGCGGGGAGAGGGCCGCCATGCGTGTGCCACCTCAACGCAGCTGCAGCGTCGCCCGGTCCAGCACCCACATCTGCGGCCGCGTGTCGCCGGTGAAGCGCAGGCACAGGTCGTGCCTGCCGGCGATGTCCGCGGGCAGTTGCGCGACCAGGTCGACGAACCCGTCCGCGTCCGGCGCCGCCGGCAACGGCACGCTGGCGATGCGTTCGCCACCGCAGCCGTCGGCATGGATGTCCAGCTCGCCGTGCGCCGAGCGCGCCGGCTCGAAGCGGCGGTGCGATTCGTCGTGGGCGAGCTGGAAGTAGTACGGGATCCTGCCCGCGCGCACCTTCATCGAGGCCACGCCGTCCAGGTCCGCGCCGTTCCACTGCCAGCACGGGTAGAAGATCGTCGTGTTGAAGATCGCGCGTTCGCCGTCGGCCGGACCGTCGTCCTCCAGCCGCAGCAGCAGGCGGCCGGCGTCGGGGCAGGTGGCCAGTTGTTCGTCGGTGCGGGTCAGCATCGAAGCCGCGTCGTACGCATAGGTGCGCACGGCGGCCAGCGGCCTGCCGTCGGCGAATGCGGTCGCGTGCAGTTGCGCCGGCACGGCCAGCTTCACCGGTGCCGTGTACACGGACGAGGTCGCAGCCGGCTCGCTGCCGTCGGTGGTGTAGCGCACTTCGTAGCCGAGCGGATTGTCCAGGGTCACCGTGGCGGTGCCGGCCTTGCGGTCGTCCTCGGCCACCGCGTCGACCTGGAACGGCGTCTGCGCATAACCGATCCCCCAGCGGCGGTAGCGGTCCAGCTGCGCCGGCAGGCGCCGCAGGAAATCCGCGTAGTCCTTGCGCTCGCGCGGCGTCCAGCCGGTCTCGGCGACCGCGGCCAGGCGCGGGAACATGTGATGTTCGAGGCGCTCGAAGGTGCGGGTGTGCTCGGTCCACAGGTTGGCCTGCAGGCCGAGGATATGGCCGCGCTTGTCCGCTTCCAGTTCCGCCGGCACCGGCTCGAAATCGTAGACCTGCCTGAGCGTGATCGTCGCCGGGCGGCCCGGCGGCTCCTCGGGCGAACCGGTCTGCAGGTAGTCCAGGTACAGGTCGCCGGAGGGCGACATCACTACATCGTGGCCCTTGCGTGCGGCCTCCAGTCCACCTTCAGTGCCGCGCCAGGACATCACCGTGGCTTCCGCGGGCAGCGGGCCCTCGAGGATCTCGTCCCAGCCGATCAGGCGCTTTCCGTGCGCGGCCAGGTATTTCTCCAGGCGCGCGACCAGGTGGCTCTGCATCTCCATCTCGGTCTTCGCGCCGACCTCGCGCATGCGCTCCTGCACGCGCGCCGAGGCTTCCCACTGGTCCTTGACCGCCTCGTCGCCGCCGATGTGGAAGTAGGTACCCGGGAACAGCGGGATCATTTCGCCGATCACGTTTTCCAGGAACCGGTACGTGCCTTCCTCGGTGTTGACCAGGTTCGGGAACACGCCCCATTCGCTGGACGGCACCAGCGGCTGGTCGGTGGTGCCCAGCTCGGGATAGGCGGCGATCGCGGCGGTCGCGTGGCCGGGCACGTTCATTTCCGGGACGATGGTGATGTGCCGCGCGGCCGCATAGGCGACGATGTCGCGGATCTGCTCCTGGGTGTAGAAGCCGCAGTATTCGCGCGGCTTGCCGCTGGCCGGGTCGATGCCACCATCGCCGGCCGGGATGCGGCACCCGCCGATTGCGGTCAGCTTCGGATACTGCTTGATCTCCACGCGCCAGCCCTGGTCGTCGGTCAGGTGCCAGTGCAGGGTGTTGAGCTTGTGCAGGGCCATCGCGTCGATGACCTGCTTGACCTGGTCCACGCTCCAGAAGTGGCGCGCCGAGTCGAGCATGAAGCCGCGCCAGCCGAAGCGCGGTGCGTCCTCGATGCGCATGGCCGGCAGCGAGACCTGCGCCGCGTCGTCCAGGGTGGCCAGCTGCAGCAGGGTCATGGCGCCGTAGAACAGGCCGGCCGCGTCGCCGGCACTGACGGTCACGCCATCGGGCGTTACGTCGAGCAGGTAGGACTCGGCACCGGCCGAGGCACGCGCCGGGTCGATCGCGAAGCGGATCGCGCCGCTGGCTTCGGCGCCGGGGTCGGCGAGGGCCGGTTCGATGCCGCGGCCCTTGCCCAGCAGCGCGGCGAACTGGCCGGCCACGATGCGCGCCTCGTCGCCTTCGGCCAGCAGCGGCGTGTCGACGCCGAGGGCGAAGCGGCCTTCGCCCGGGACCACGCTGGCCGGCAGCGGCACCAGCGACAGCGCGGGCGCGGTGGCCGCTTGCGCGGTGGCGTTCACGGTCGCGGTCGTGGCGCCGGTGTCCTGGTCGGCGGAGCAGGCGGACAGCATGGCCACCAGGCCGGCTGTGCAGAACAGCCGGGCGTGGTGGAGGAGGCGATGTAGGTTCATGGTCACTCCGTGTTGGTGCAGCGGTGCATTGCCGGAAACCCGATTGCGTGGATCCTGGAACGGTATCCCTGAAAACGGACTTCTGGAATGCGGTTCCTGAAACGGAGCGGGCCCGGATCGCTCCAGGCCCGCCCTGCGAAGGTCAGCCTACGCTGCCGACCCTCCTGCCTCGATCAGAACTGCACGCGCAGAGAGGCCATCAGGCGGCGGCCGGTGCGGTAGGCGCCGCGGACCAGCTTGTCGGTGTTGGCCACGCCCGGGAACTCCGCGTAGGTGTAGTACTCGGTGTCGAGCAGGTTCATGCCGTCCAGGCCCACGCTCAGGAACTCGTTGATCCTGTACGAGACGCTGGCGTCGAGCGAGTCGTAGTCGTCGGTAACCAGGTAATTGCCGCGGTCGACGGCGGTGTAGTACTTGGAACGCCACGAATACGTCACGCGCGCGCTCCAGCGATCGTTCTCGAAGAACGGGCTGACGTTGACCTGGTTCTTGGAGGCGTACGGCAGCGGATCGCCGCTGTCGGCCTGGGCGTCGGCGTAGGTGTAGTTGGCCAGCAGGCCGAAGCCGCTGCCGAAGGTCTGCTGGAAGGCGGCGGTGAAGCCCTTTACCTCCGCGCCACCGGCGTTGTTGGGACGCGAGACGTCGTACACCGTGTCGATGCCCTGCGACTGGTTGAAATGGGTCTCCTCGCGGGTCGTGACCAGGATGTAGTTCGCCATGTTCTTGTAGAACACGGTGCCGGCCAGGATCGAGTTCTCGCTGAAGTACCATTCGGCCGAGAAGTCCAGGTTGGTCGACTCGTACGGATCCAGGTCCGGGTTGCCGCCGCCGCCGGTCAGGGTCTGGTCGCCCAGCCACAGGTAGCTGGACATGTCGCCGTAGTTCGGGCGCGACATCACTTCGGCCGCCGACGCGCGCAGCACCAGGTCGTCGCGCAGGTCCCAGGCGATGTTCAGGTTCGGCAGCAGGTTCTTGTAGCTCTTCTGCACGCTGGTCGGCGCGTACTCGGTCGCCGGGCACGGACTCACGTTGACGGTGCAGGCCCAGCCCATGCTGTCGGACTTGGTCTGCACGTAGCGGAAGCCGACGTTGCCGCGGATGCCGGCGCCGCTGAAGTCCGCCTGCACGTAGGCCGCGTCGATGTCCTCGGTCACCGTCCAGGTGTTGGCGACGAACGAAGGGTCGTTGAACGTGCTCGGCTCCGGCATCGTCTGCCACGGAGCCAGCCAGTCGCCGCTGAGGATCCAGTCGGCCAGCTTCCAGCCATCGATGGTGAAGCGCTCGGACAGGTCGCCGGTGCCGCTGAAGCCGTCCAGGTAGTTGCCCGGCAGCGGACGCGGGTCGAACTGGTCGGCGGTGGCGTCGCCGTAGCCGGCCACGGTCGCCAGCGACACGCCGCCCATTTCCTGCCCGGTCTCGTGCTCGCGGCGCTTGGCGCCGAAGCGGACCTGGTAGACCGGCGAATCCAGGCGGATGCCGAAGTCGACCTGGCCGTACTTCTCTTCGTCGCGGGTCGGCTTGAACACGATGTTGCCGCCCCAGCCGGTGTTCCAGGTCGCCGCGCTGCCCGGGTCAGAACCCCAGCCGCCGTCCATGCGGAACGCCGACGGATCCAGGAACGGATTGCTGCCGCTGAAGTTCACGCTGCCGCGGCTGCTGCCGATGTCGTAGTTGTAGTCGGACCAGTTCAGGAACTCGCCATAGACCTGGCGGCCGGTGCCGCCGGTGGCCTTGGAGGTGCCCAGGTGGGTCGAGGCGAACCAGCGTTCGTCGTTCCAGGTGGCCTTCAGGTCGTAGGAGTCGGTGTCGACCCGGGCCTGGCGGTTGATCAGGTCGTACACCACCAGCGCATTGTCGAAGGTCGCGTTGGTGATGACGCCGCCGTCGACGGTCAGGTCGGTCATCTTCATCAGGCCGTTCCAGGCATTGCCCATGAAGGCGAACATGGAGTGGCTGATGTTGTCGAAATCGGCCTTGACGTCGAGCGCGTTGAACTCGATGTCCAGCTGCTCGACCGGCTTGAACTGCAGGGCCACCGACAGGGTGTCGCGGTTGCGCTGCTGTTCGAAATAGTGGGCGCTGAGCGAGTTGGGGCCGACCGCGTCCGGATTGGCCAGCAGGGTGTCTGCGCAGGTGCCGGTGCACGCGGCAGGCAGGGTTGGCTGGCTGCCGTCCGGATTCGGCGCCTGCGACCAGTCGGCCGGCAGGTTGTAGATCGAGCCGCCGCCGCCCTGGCCATAGGCATAGTCGCGTCCGGTCACCGTGCCGTACGATTCGATGCCGTCGCGGCGGATGCTTTCCTGCGCGCGCTGCGCGGCCACGATCACGCCGAAGTTGTCGGCATGGTTCTTCCAGCCGAACAGGACCGAAGCCTGCGGGTCGCCGGTGCCGATGCGGTCGTTGTACATGTAGCTGATCTGGCCGGACACGGTGGTCTTGTCCAGGTCCAGCGGCTTGCGGGTGACGATGTTGACCGTACCGCCGATCGAGCCCTCGTCGATGTGGGCTTCCGGCGACTTGAACACCTCGACGCGGCCGACGATCTGCGGCGCCAGCAGCGAGTAGTTGAAGGTACGGCCCGGCTGGTCGGTGATGAACCAGTCGGCCGAGGCCACGGTCTGGCCGTTGAGCAGGGTGCGGTTGAGCGCCGGATCGGTGCCCAGGATCGAGACCTTCTCGCCCTGGCCGAAGGCCTTGTCGATGGTCACGCCCGGAATGATGGTGATCGCCTCGGCCACGTTGGTGGCCGGGAACTTGCCCACGTCCTCGGCGGTGACCACGTCGATGATCGCGTCGGCGTCGCGCTTGGCGTCCAGGGCCTGCTTGAGGCTGCCGCGGATGCCGATGACGACGACGCCATCGAGTTCGGTGGCCTGCTCGCTGGACTGCGTGGCCGGGGCGGCGGCATCCTGCGCGTGGACCTGCCCGGCGAACGCCAGGCAGGTGACGATGGCGGCGGAAAGGACTGACTTGCGGTGCTTCATGATGTCTCTCCCATCATTGTTTTGAGTTGCACCGGAGAACGC
>Ga0160448_100312_pt1 | contig 18235 bp, 17 predicted proteins | sample HID1973M_E1MG_FD_108269 | JGI IMG/M metagenome (GOLD analysis project Ga0160448, IMG submission 108269) | Enriched mosquito-associated microbial communities from UW Madison campus, WI, USA - HID1973M_E1 MG | ecosystem: Host-associated > Arthropoda: Insects > Digestive system > Unclassified ...
AAGGACCCGATGGATCTCGGTGTAAACCTTCTGACGATCACGAATATTCATGACCACGTGCTGGGTATACGCCACGTCAAACTGTTCATCCGCAAGGTCCAGCGCTAGCAGATTACCGACGTGATAATCGACGAGATCACTCAAGCCAGTCCGCTCTGCCAAGAGCGTCGCGACGGCGACGAAGGACTCTGTAAGGTCAACTCCCGTCACATGGCAGCGAACATTCTGAGCGATGTAGCGGGAGGGACCGCCCAAACCCGAACCTGCGTCCAAGACCTTCATCGACGGCGAAAGCTCAAGCAACTTGATGAAATCCACAGTAGTTTTAAGGCCGCCACTATGGAATTGATCAATCCCGGCGACTGCTTCGCTGGTAATTGGCCCCTCCCCAATTTGCTCCAGAAGATGCTCTACCCTGGTCACGAGATCGGTCTCTTGTGCATCGCCTTGGTAGTGCTTGCGGATCATTTCGATCTTGTCGTTCATGGCAGATCCCTCGTAAATATCGATGGCAGATTGGGCCTTCTGGTTGCCCCTCAAATTAATGAGCAGACTCGTCCAGCAGCAGCGAGAGTGGAGACAAAGGCCCAACTGGGATGAACTCAAATGTCATCAAGCCCGCTTTATCCAGCGGCATTTTGGCGAACATTTCACGGGCTTCGTTCACGTCTGTCACGTTGAGCACGAACACCACGCCCGAGTGATCGGTGCGCACGTTCCATTGCTCGATTTTCCCAGCCAGGCTTAGCTTGACTGTCTCGCGAACTTCGGTTGGCAGCACGGCGCTCACAGCTTCTGGCGTAGCGCTTGGCGTCAGCGAACCGATCGCAATGATCTTGGTGGTGGGAACCTTGGGCAGCTGAGCAGCAGATGCGCTGCCGAAGAAAGATAAAGACAGGCAGGCCGTGATTGCGAGTCCGGCCACGCGGAAGAACGAGTGGCTGGTGTTCACGGTGGAAATGCGATCAATACTCATGAGAGTTTTTCCTTAAGATGGATTGGACCGAATTCCCTGCTTGGCGTCTCGTTTTGCAAAAGGCGGTAAGCAGGACGCTGTGAGGCGTTCGATGAATGAAATATTGGCATCATCATCTAAAGCCCGGTAGACGTCGCACCAAGCTAAGAGTTATCTCAAAACAGCATCAATGAAGCCGCCAGATTCAGGTGCCTTTTCTACCGTGGCTGTTCAGAAAGCTAAAAAGCTACGGATAATCAAAAGCTAAGGACGATTGTCATGCTGAAAACCAAAAACATGATGACCATCATGTTTGCGTCGGCTATTCCCGAAACGCGAACCTTTAAGGGATCGAGCTGATACATACTGGCATGACCTCACGACCATCGGCATGATGCCGTCATTGGTGCATCTGATCAGTGGGTACCTTATGCACAAAACTTTTACATACCGGCTAACATCAAACATGTTTGATTCGAGCTAGGCATGGGATAGTCAGCGCGCTATTTGCGGACGGAATGAAGGACCCAGTTTTAGCCGTGTAGCCCCCAGAACCCCGCAGCCGAATTGGAGCTGGATTAGGTAGGCCAGCAGTGACCAGCTCCTTCCGGAGATACAGGTATGCCGAACAGACAGCCGCCAACCAGCCTCGAATCTTGGAATAAAGAATGGATGATTCTTGGGCACAAACTTGCGTGTAGATTTTGTGGCGCAAAGCAGTGCCCTACGTCTTCAGATCAGCCGTTTGTGCACATGGTTAGCTGCCCAGCCTCAGTCCTTGCGCCACATTATCCTTTAAAACAGCTCACAGAAATTTTGAAGACCGGTCTTGCTGAGACCCGAAGAAAGCTTCACTGAACCAAGCCAGCACTTATCCCTTGGGCCCATTCACGCGAATGCGTGGTTGCAGTGCTTTCAGCTAAATGGCCCGCACAAAAATTATCCACAGGTCTTTGATGCACGGTAAGATGATGGCTATCAGGCTTGCCTGAAGTACACTTGATTTTTCACGTCATCGACGGTTAGCAGGAGCAGCATGATGGACCCGGCCGTAAAGGATAATCGTGCCGAGGATGGACCCGATCCGGCCTCTGATTTTGTTCAATGGATACTTTCGAATCTTCCAAATCGGGGTGGGGACGAAAAGAGCCGACTGGACCAGCGTCGCTGGTATGACTCACTTTCCGAGGAAGCCCAGATGCAGGTGAGGGATAGGCTCCGTGAGGAGATCTCGCGAGTCCGTGCGCAGTTTGGAAAACGATCAAATACAGCTCACGCTCATCCAGTTCACATTAGAGATTACGGTTAATTGCGACTCGCCTAATAGGCGAAATAGGACCACGAGCGGCTGTCTAATCCGCGGGCCTTGAGCAGGATCACCGGAGGCTTTCATAGCCTTCGTGTGAACCGTTTCTCTTCCCACGATCCTTGCACGCTTCACATATCCTTCGGCCTAATTCATCAGGGCGTGACTACCAAGCATCAGCGCGGCAAGCATTCCTATAATGGCAAACGCTTGCTGCAAACGAGGCCCTGCCAAACGATGGGCAACCTGTCGGGCACTCACCAGACCTAATATCGCGCCCGTCCCAAAGGGCACACCGGCCTGCCAATCGAGCGCTCCAGTGAAAGCCGCAGTCGTCACACTGCCCATTGATACGATGGCGATGACGGCTAACGATGTGGCAGTGATGCTTTTCATTTCTAGATTAGTGCAACGCGTCAGTGCAGGCACGATAACGAACCCCCCGCCTACACCCAGTAACCCTGAGAGCAGCCCCGAAAACAATCCTGTAAACGCCAGTGCCCTTGCGCATGGCAAGGTCCATCGCAAACGGCCTCTGGCCGCATTGAGCACGCACGGCATGGCCTCAGCGCGAGGCGCGATCTCCACTCTGCGCAGATCCACAGAAGCTTTGCGCAAGATGCGTAGGCACACGTAAAGCAGGACCAGGGAGAACGCCAGTGCAAGCGGCGGATTGGACACGCGTTGCGCGATGTACAACCCGAGGGGTGCCACGACAATCCCAGCCACTGCGACGAGTGCCGCCGCACGGTAGCGAACCACACCATCGCGCAACCCCAGCACTGCACCAACGCCCGCCGAAAGGCCTACTGCCAGCAATCCGACAGGAGCTGCCTGCGCCATGGACAGGTCAAGCCCGAACACCAGAACGGGTACGGCGAGGATCCCGCCACCGGCGCCAGTCAGAGCTAAAATGGCACCAATGAAACCGCCAAGCAGGATGCTCAGCGCACTGTGTTCAATCATTTGATTACCTGCTGATAGGGGCCTGACGCTGACGGGGCAACTTCAAAGGGCGTTGAGCGGTATTCTCAAATACCGAATGCCATTGCTCTCAGGTTCAGGCAGATGCCCGCTGCGCATGTTGACCTGCACTGACGGTAGGATAAGTACGGGCATATCAAGCGTGGCATCACGGGCTTCTCTCATGGCGACGAAGTCATCTTCACTGACGCCGTTGCACAGGTGGATGTTGCCCTTTCGCTGTGCCTCGACAGTGGTCATAAATGCTATGGGGCGGTCGTTAGGCCGATAGTCATGGCATAGGAAAATCTGGGTAGACATAGGCAGTGCGAGGATTTTTTGCATCGAGCGATACAGGGTTCGTGCATTGCCACCCGGGAAATCACACCGCGCGGTGCCATAGTCCGGCATGAACAATGTGTCGCCTACAAAGGCCAATGTGTCTTCATCGACGCTGATCACGTAGGTCATGCAAGCCGGAGTGTGGCCGGGCGTATGCAGCGCCTCCGCTTTGAGCGCGCCAATCGAGAAGGTCTGACCATCCCCGAGCAACACATCGAACTGACTGCCGTCACGTTTGAATTCACTCCCCTCATTGAACAACACACCAAACGCGGTCTGGACATCGGTGATACGGTTGCCGATGGCGATATTTCCACCCAACTTTTCCTTCAAGTAAGTGGCGGCGGAAAAGTGATCGGCGTGAACATGAGTTTCGAGAATCCACTGCACTGACGCACCCAGCTGCGTGACTCGCGAAACCAGAGCATCAGCGGATCGAGTACTGGTGTGGCCAGACTTTGGGTCAAAGTCGAGAACGCTATCAATGATCGCGCACTGCTGCGTAGTGCGATCCATCAACAAGTAGCTAAACGTTGAAGTGGCTTCATCCAGAAAGGGTTCCAGCAAAATCTTGTCGCCAATCAGCATGTGTTCGCTCCTGATGACTGCTCGCGTGTTCAAGCTCGCACTGGGGATTGGCGGACTGCGCAGCGAATGTACCGATGAGTCACCGGCCGTGCTGGCCGCACGACCGGCATCCCGATTAACGTCTGTCAGTAGCTTTTGTACGGCAGGAATTTCCCTGAAAGCACAACGTTGACGCGATCACCCTTAGGGTCAGGTTCGCGCTGAATATCCATCGAGAAATCGATGGCACTCATGATGCCGTCTCCGAACTCTTCATGAATCAATTCTTTGATCGTCAGGCCGTAGACATTGACCATTTCGTACCAGCGATAGATCAGCGGGTCAGTCGGCACTGCGGTCGGCAAAGAGCCCTTGTAAGGAACAACCTGCAACCAGGCGACCGCCTCATCCGACAGCTCAAACACCTTACCGAGTGTTTCGGCCTGCGCTTTGTCGAACTTCATCTGCCCCAGGCAACCGGCAGTCGTCCATTCTTTGGACAGGCCGATGGTCTCTGCTACGTCACACCACTTCAGGCCCTTGCGAACCTTGGCAGCGAGGATCAACTGGGTCACTTGGTCGCGATTGGAAATCATGGAAAACCTCTCTGATTGAGTTGTGCAGCTAAAGGGTTAAACGCTGGCTCAGGCGACAATTCGCAGTTTCGAATCCGACGGGCTATCAGGGCCTGGAGGCGGACTGTCGTCGGGCAAGCCGGGATAAACGATCAGTGGGTCAGTCAGCGTGCCGGACTGCGCGTTTTGCTCCTGAATCGTCTTGGAACGACGGACCAGGAAATCCACCAAGTGGTTACGGATGCGATAGAACTGCGGGTCATGGTGGATGGTTTCGCGTGAGCGATCACGCGGTAAGGTATTGACCACGATCTCCGCGATGCGGGCGTGAGGACCATTGCTCATGAGCATGATCTTGTCGGCCAGAAGGATCGCCTCGTCGACATCATGGGTGATCATGTAAACGGTCTGCTGGGTGGCCGAACAGATGCTCAGCAATTCGTCCTGAATGACACCGCGGGTCAACGCATCAAGGGCCCCGAAGGGTTCATCGAGCAGCAGCATCTGAGGTTCGACCGAGAACGCACGTGCGATACCAACTCGCTGCTTCATGCCACCGGACAGTTCGCTGGGCTTCTTCTGCCCTGCCCCTTTAAGCCCGACCATCTCCAGGAAGCGTTTGCCATGTTCGGCCACTTGGGCCTTGGACCAATCGGGATGACGGGAGCGCACGGCGAACGCAATGTTCTGATCCACTGTCATCCAAGGCAGCAGCGCGTGATTCTGAAACACTACGCCACGGTCCAGACTGGGGCCGGAAATCTCGCGACCACCCATCACCACGGTGCCGCTGCTGGCCTCATCAAGGCCGGCAAGGATGTTCAGGATGGTGCTCTTGCCGCAGCCGGAGTGGCCGATCACACATACGAACTCGCCACGCTGGATCGAGAAACTGATGTCTTCGAACACCGGAGGGAGATCCGGCCGATAACGCTTGGTAAGCCCTTCGACCTTGACGAACGCAGGTGTGCGGCTGGTGGTTTCATTCAGCATAAGTCACCTTTTTTTGCAGGGTGGCGAACAGCAAATCCAGGAGCATGCCCATCACACCGATCATAAGGACGGCGAAGATCACGTTGGACAGCGACAGGTTGTTCCACTCGTTCCACACGAAGTAGCCGATGCCAGTGCCGCCGATCAGCATCTCGGCGGCGACGATCACCAGCCACGCGATACCCATGGAAATCCGCATGCCGGTGATGATCGTCGGCGCGGCGGCAGGCAGAACGACCATGAAGGCTTTTCTCAGCGGGCTGACTTCCAGGGTGCGGGCCACGTTGAGCCAGTCCTTGCGCACCGCTGCCACGCCGAATGCCGTGTTGATCAACATCGGCCAGACCGAGCAGATGAAGATCACGAAGATGGCCGAGATCGACGAGTCCTTGATGGTGTAAAGCGCGATGGGCATCCAGGCCAGCGGCGAGATCGGCTTGAGTACCTGTATGAACGGGTCGAGCGCGCGATACAGCAGTGGCGACATGCCGATCGCAAAGCCCAGAGGTATCGCCACGAGCAGAGCAATCAGATAACCCACCGCCACCCTTCCCAGCGAATAGGCCAGTTGAATGCCAATACCCTTCTCGTTAGGGCCTCGGTCATAGAACGGGTCACTCAGTTGCTTGAACGCCAGCGTCGAAAACTGCGAAGGCGTCGGAAAACCACTTACCTTGCGCTGCTCACTGTTGACGCTTTTGCCCATCAGCACCGCGTACTCTTCATCCATCGCCACTTTTGCCGACTTGGCCACCGGCAACGTCGCCATCTGCCAGACCAGTAACAACATGGCGAGCATCGCCAGTGACAACAGCGCCGCCCTGAACCTTAGTGTTTTCATCGAAAGCTCCTCTTACACGCGCTTGATGGCAAAGCCATCGAGATAGGCTTTGGCCTGAGTCGGATCGAAAGGTCGGCCCATGACCGAAAACGATTTGTAGCCCGACAGCGGTTCGGCAGTGGCCTCACGCATGTCCAGTTCATGCATCTGCCGGCGAGCGTCAGTCATCAGGAACACCTGCTCGGCAATGCCGTTGAAATCCATGTCGCCCTTGATGTAGCCCCAACGCTTGAGCTGGGTGAGCATCCAGGTCGCCATCGAATACCAGGGCATCGGATCGAAATCAGAGCGCCGCGGATCGTCCTGCACCACACCCAACCCATCGGCAAAGCGACCGGTGAGCCCTTGGCGAATGACGATTTCTGGCTGGTTCAGGTAATTCGGAGTGGAGATGGTTTGCGCGATCATCGTGCGATTGGCCGGGTCGCGGGCCATCGCGGCGGCGTTGAGAATTGCTCGGTATAAAGCGGCAAAGGTGTTCGGGTTCTCTTCGATGAATTTCTGCGACGTGCCAAACGAGCAGCACGGGTGACCGTCCCAGATTTCCTTCGAGAGGATGTGGATGAAGCCGATCTCGTCGTACACCGCACGCTGATTGAACGGGTCGGGACCCAGAAATCCATCGATATTGCCGGCCCGCAAATTGGCGATCATTTCCGCAGGCGGAGTGACTCGAAGCTGCACGTCGCGGTCCGGATCAAGGCCATGCTCGGCCAGGTAATAGCGCAACAGGAAGTTGTGCATCGAGAACTCGAACGGGATGGCGAATTTGAAACCCTTCCAGTTGCGTGGATCGCGATTGTCCTTGTGTTTCAGCGCCAGGGTGATCGCCTGACCGTTGGTGTTCTGTATGCTGGCAACGCGCATCGGCTGAGCGTTGGAGCCAAGACCGAGCGAGATGGTCAGCGGCATCGGTGCGAGGAAGTGCGAGGCGTCCAGTTCACCGTTGAGCATGTTGTCGCGAACCAGCGCCCAGCCTGCGGTTTTTTGCAGCGTGACGTTCAGACCCTGCGCCTTATACAAGCCCAGCGGGTCAGCCATGATCAGCGGCGTGGCGCAGTTGATCGGGATAAAGCCGATCTTCAGGTTTTTCTTTTCCAGCGCGCCGGACTTGTCTTCTGCCATGGCCTGCATCGCTTGAATCGGCAGCAGGCTATTGATGGCGGCCATGGCTGCGCCGATGCCCACGGCCTTCAGAAAGCGGCGACGGGTATTGTCGTTGGGAAACAGCGCACGGATCGCGGCGGCCTCGACGAAATCCCGAGACAACGCTTCTGCATCTTGCCCGCGTGCCATGCGGGCACTTTCGGCACCGGCATCATGCGCCTGCTGGCTGGCGTGCTGTCCGCAGGTGCAGCCCGACAAGGTCGAATCGGTGCCGTACGGGCGGTAAAAGTTGTCGTCGCTCATGCCCAGTGTCCTTGTGGAAAGTGAGGGTCAGGCCGCTGCCTGTCCAACTTGCAATGTGGAGGCCATGAGGCCGTCCAGGTCCTGCTCCATCCGAAGATGCCCCTCGCCTTGCTCGACGACACGCCACGTCCCGGCAGCTGACGGGAGGCCGCGCAGTACGATGGGCAATGAACGTGTTTTCAGACGGATCACCGGCTGCACGTGGACATATCCCGCGTGTGCCTTACCCAGCAGCGCATGGGCAATTACGTTGGCCTGCAATGAAATCGGCTCCACGAATCGGCACGGCAGACCCGCCAGGCTGATGCAATCGCCCAAAGCGTGAATATCAGGATCGCTGGTCATCAAGGTGGTTGGATCGACCTGAATGCCCCGGTCGAATGCTAGTCCGGCGTTGTGGGCCAACCGGCCATCAGTGATCAAGCCCGTCGCAGCCACTACCTGATCGAATTCGAATTGGCGACCGCACTCCGTTGCCAGAGTCTTCACGCCGTTCGATGTGCCCTCTATACCTGCCACCTGCACACTGCCGACGAACGTGATGCCAAGGCGTTGCTGGCTGCTCAGCAACAGTTCTGCGGCGAGGTCAGGCAACAGCCCTGTCAGTGGCAACGGATTGCGGTCGATGAGCGTAACGCTGTGCCCTGCCCGGGCGAAATCTTCCGCCAGTTCACACCCCACCATGCCAGCGCCGACGATGGCGATACGCTGAGGCCCTTGGCTTAAACAGGCCTGTAATCCCGACCATTCATTGAGGTTGTTGACGCGCCAGCACAAGCCTGGTGGTAACGCGGCCGGCAGTGCCGGACGAGCGCCCTGAGCCAACACCAGCTTGGTGTAGTTGAGGGTGCCGCGTGTGGTGCGCAACTGATGCAACGCAGGTGTAAGCCCCACCACCGACGTTTCGGTGTACAACCGCACGCCCAGTCGAGCGGCAGCGTCATGGGCGGTCTCACGCACAAGTGATTGCGCGGTTTGGCCACGACTGACCGCCAGTGACAGCTCCGGCTTGTGATAGCGGTTGCCGTTGCAGGCGCTGATCAGAGTAATGGGCACCGAACCGTCCAGTTCGCGAATGGCCTCGACCATCGCCCAGCCCGACAGACCGCCGCCGACCACGACAACCCCAGTGCCGCGATGGGCGCTCGGCACGTGGCCCACCGCCTCGACTTCACGTTTGACGAACAGCTCAAAATCAGTCTTGGTCACTCCACACAGCGGACATTCCCAATCGTCCGGTATGTCTTCAAAACGGGTACCCGGCGGCAGGCCGCTGTCCGGATCACCCAGTTCCTCGTCGTAGATCAGCCCGCAGGCGCGGCAGATGAATTGCAGCCAGGGTTTGGTCAGCGCGCTCATGCTGGCAGCTCCTCCTTCATCAACCGCGCCATTTCCCAGCGCAGGTGTTTGATGGCAGGCGTGACGATGGCGACGAAATGGGCTTCACGTATTCTGCGCTGCGGGGCAGCACTCATCCGGTAGCCACGAGCGCCCTGGTGCAGCAAGGCCGACTGCGAGGCCTTGAGGGCCAGCTCAGCGCCTTGCACCCGCGCATCGAGTACGTCGAGCAAATAATCCTTACTGGTTTCGTACGGCGTCCGGCACAGCTTCAGCACCCGGTTATTGAGATCGTCGAGTTCAAACTGCAACTCGTCCGGGCCGTTGTGCAGGAACTGATTGACGTGGCCAAGCGTCGACTCGACCTCACGAATCGAGTCGATGCTGCCTTGCGTAACGCCCGTGGCCATCCCTGACTGAAGCAGGATGAACGCGCCACGGATGCGCTGAATGAAAGGTCGCGCAGGATCGGCAATCAGGTTGTCCTGCGCGACAAAGTAATCGACCAGCCGGATACCAAAGGTGCTGGTGCCTTCCATGCCGGAAAACTCCGGGCAGGTCTTGAGTTCGACACGCTCATCGATGTCGAGCATGAACATGATCTCGTGGGAGATCGAACCATCGTCTCGTTCCACACCCGCAATAGCGCCACAGTATTGGCCACGGTTGATGTGACTGACCCACGGCAAGGCGCCGTTGACCACATAACCCCCGGCGACTTTGCGGGCCCGCAGGATGAGGGTTTCGATGCCCGCCAGGGCCTTCATGGGATTGGAGAGCGCCGTGCCGCCGAAAGTCAGGCCTTCGGTATGCGCCTCCAAGCGGCCGCGAAGCGCTGTGTTGTCCGACTGATCCATGTACAGGCCGCAAACGTCATGGCACCACATCAAAAAACCAGTCGAGCCGCAGCTGCGACTGGCCTCGTGCATGCTGCCAAGGGCGACGTCGAAGCGATTGCCTTGCTGCTTCAGGTGCGCGGCAAACGCGCCTGCCTGTCCGAGGGTTGCCATGATATCCAGCGGGTAATGACCTTCATCGATCCGGTGTGCCGCCTGCGCCAGCGGGCCGGTCGCGATGCGACTGACTTCACTAAGCACCTGTGCGTCGTCGCTCCAGTCTGCGGTGCGTCCCGCAGCGGCGAAAGCAACAGCAATGTTGTTCATGGCAACTCCTCCCTCAGTGGTGTACGTCAACCGTGGTGCGCTTGATCCAATAGCCGACGATCACTCAGCCAGGCTGATGCTGAACGGAATCGGATTGCGCAAGGTGTTGGCCATTGGCGAGGCGAAGTTCGCCAGGCGGACGATTTCATCGAGGGTTTCGCGGGAAGCATCGCCTTCCACCAGCACTTTCACGCGGATGTCCTGGAAGCCCATTTCCAGCGGCTGTTTTTCCGCACCACCGGCACCCCACGCGGAGGGGTTGCCGATGTCGCCTTCCAGAAACACTTCGAGTTTGCTGAGTTTGACGTTCATCCAGGTGGCAACAGCGGTGATGCCCACGGCGAGGCAACCGCCGAGGCCGGACAAGATGATTTCGCCAGGCGCGGGCGCCGTATTTTCGCCAAACAGATGCAGTGGCTCATCGACCACGACGGGGGTGTGATCGCCCACATAGCTGAGGGTGCGGAACATGCCTTGAGTGACCGTATGAACCTTATTGGTACCGCGCATCTGAGGGTTGTTGCGGCCCTTCTCCGCGAAAGCCTCAAGGCCTGTGCAATCGATTGGCTTCAGGTAAGTGGTGACGGTTTGGGCGGTTGCAGTGGTCATGTTTGATCTCCATTGGACTTGAACAGTGAGCCTGCTGGGAACGCAGTGCCCTTTCGCCAATGGACTATCGCAACGGCTGTGCCACTTTCAATCGGAGCGATAGAGATAATTTATTTTCTTTTTAATTCAGATACCTAGAGAGGTTAAAACCTTCAAGCTAGCGTGTCAGGGTACGTAGCTTGTCCCAAATCGCTATTAACAAATTGTCGACATTGTTAACAATGTCGACAATTTGTATACCAGTCGGAACTACAGACCTGACCTTTTCCAGCGGTAGTTAAACTGGCGAGCTGTCATTCCCAATAGTTGCGCAGCACGGGACTTGTTGCCGCCGCAGCGCTCCACAGCCTGGCTCAATTCCTCTGGCGAGTGGGAACTCGCGGAGACATAGGGCCGGACAAGATCGTGGTTGAATGAAGTACTCGATGGTGTTGCCTTAACCGCGCTCGGAGATGAGGCCTCGTGAGCGATCGGCAAAAATCTATCGATGTCCGTGCTGTCCAGCACAGGCTGGTCTGCCAGGAGAACCATGCGCTCGATCAGGTTCGACAGCTCACGAATATTCCCCGGCCAGTTATGCTGTTGGAGACGTTCCATTGCGGTGGCATCGAAGCTGACATTGCGCTGATTCGCCTGATTGATGCGATTCAGAAACTGCAACGCCAGCGCGGGGATATCGCCCGGTCGGCTTGCCAGCGTCGGAAGATGAATCGGGATGACGTTTAGGCGATAGTACAAATCCTGGCGAAATACCCCTTGGCTCACCTCAACGGCAAGGTCCCGGTTGGTCGCAGCGACCAGTCGCACATCAACCTTCACCTCACGCTTGCCGCCCAGCCGGGTAATCGTACCTTCCTGCAACGTGCGCAGCAGTTTGGTCTGCATTGAGAGCGGTAATTCGCCAATCTCATCAAGGAAAATCGTCCCACCATCGGCCTGCTCAAACCACCCTGCCCGCCCACTGTTCGCCCCTGTGAAAGCACCTCGCTCGTAGCCAAACAGCTCGGACTCGAACAGCGTGTCCGGGATTGCGGCACAGTTGATTTTAATAAAGGGTTTGTCCTGTCTGGGGCTCGCCAGGTGCAGCGCACGCGCAAACAGCTCCTTACCGGTGCCCGACTCGCCCAACAGCAAAACGCTGGCGGTGGAATTCGACACTCTTTCCAGTTCAGAGATGGCCTGAAGCAACTGGGGAGAAGTACCCACAATGCCGTAGCTGTTGGTGCGCGTCTCAAGCGCGCGAGCCAGCTGCTGATTTCGGAGTTCCAGCGCCTCCGTCTTCTCTTTGACGTAGGTCCTCAGATGGAGGATCTGCCCCGCCATTGTGGCGAGGATCCTCAGAATGCTGAGGTCGTCGGTCAGAGGCCGTGCGCGCATTCGGATGCGATGGGTTGCGAGCACTCCAATCACTTTCTGTCCAATCATGATCGGCAACGCGATGTATGAAACTGCACCGGCTGGAAGCTTGGACCGTTCCACAACGCGACCCAGAAAAGATGGCTCCTTATCGATGTCCTGCACGATGATCAACTGACCCCGTGCGAGCACTCTTCCCGTGATGCCTTCTTCGAGTGCGTAAACCCCACGCTTGATCTCTTCGCGCGTCAGGCCGTAGGCGTAACAAATGCTTGCGCGTTTTGTTGTGTCGTCAAATAAAACGATCCGCCCTCGATTCAATCCTAGCAACTCGGATAGCAGATGCAGCATCTCGTTGAGGACGTTATCGGACGTGAGGTCTTTGCCCATGAGACCAGTGACCTGCTGCAACAGAAGCATTTCCTGAGACCGCCAAAATGCCGGTGTCGCTTCAAAATCCTGATCGGCATTAGAGCTGTCCAACGGAATCTCCTTTGAAAGATCTACCTGCGATGGTGTGACAAGATCATGCGAACGCTCGCCGCCTGCACGATCTTGGTGTAAAGCCCAAGTACGACTAGCATCATTGATGCCAGATGGAAGGAATACTTAAGTAAAGCGACGGCTTGGACCGTTTGTTGGGTTATGCGAGACTTCATTCACCGACTGTTTTGACCGCTAAGGCCATGAGTTTGGTATCAAGATTCTCAGCCGCAGCCAGAAGCTCTTTGTTCCCATCGACAACCATCAAGCTCGATGGCCTGACGTACATCAAGCTGCTCCTGTCATCGTCTTCCTCTAGCAATAGCAGCTCCACGGGCGCGAAAAGACCAGCGCGCAAATCGTGGCAAAGCATCGTGATCGCCAACGCAGGATTGCCCAAGATCACCCTGATCGACTTGCGAAACGCGCCAGCCTTAGCCATCCACGAACCATGGTCTATCAGCCCAAAAAGCATGAAGCCACTAGGGCCTGCCAGCTTCTCCGCTTGGGCTTCATAGCTTTGCCACGAACTGTACTTCTGCTCCAGATCATCGAGGTTCACGGGGGTTTCTCCAATGTCTTGGAGCAGGGATGCCAGCAAATCTTTGTAAGGTTTTGCGGAAGGCAGGTGTATGCGCACACCTTCGAAGCTCTGCGCCGTATGTTTAGCCATCGTCTTTTACCTTTTAGAATCGACTCATGTGACCTTTAGGATTACGATTGAAATTTAAAGTTCGTAAAATCATGGTGCGTTCCCCACCATTGGGCAGATAACGTGGACGTAATGATGAGACTCACGGCTTTTGGCCCAATCGATAGCTAAGCTGAGATTATCCCTGCTATTGACGATCTGAAATCCACTAGCAACCTCGGCCAGCAGCCGTCGAGCGCTTCAAATCCAATGCGGACTATCCGCCATTACTGGAAACGCGATGAGCAACGATCACTGGTTGAACTATTTGGTTTCCGAGGACGTCGTTCTGGCTCGCTCAAGGGTAAGCGGAGAATGGGGTATCCGGTTGGAGCAGACGGCAGGCGCCTATTTCCATTCCGTCGGTGAAGGCGCAGCTTACGTCCAGATTGAAGGCGGTTCAGACATAGAGCTTGGGCCTGGGGACATAGTGGTATTCCCACAAGGCTCATCTCATTTGCTCCGGGGTAGCCCCACCAGTAAGGTCGTGTCCCTCAGCCAGTTCATCCAGGACTCTGAGACTCGAAGCAGCAACGCCTCAAATGCCACCACCCTGCTGTGTGGATCGTTTGGCATCGCGCGGTACATGAATATGCCAGCCATTAAATCGTTGCCAAGTGTCATGCATTTGAAGGTCCAAAGCGATGGCCCAAACACGGCTTTCGTTGACACCTTGAAGCAGCTCTGTGATGAAGTCGAGCATGCAAAAATGGGTAGCGAGATAGTCGTCAGGCATTTGCTATCCACTCTCTTCATTTACATTCTGCGCCAATGGTCTGAGACGCAACCGAATCTGGCGAACACATGGTTCTCCGCACTCCAAAATCAACACGTTGCCAAGGCTTTGGAGTGCATTCACAAGCAACCGGCCGAGAACTGGACCATCGAAACGCTGGCGCAAGTAGCCGGCTTATCCAGATCCCTTTTTGCCAAGCAATTCCAAGAATCGGTTGGCGAATCGCCGTACGTTTATCTGACGAGATGGAGGATTGGAATTGCCGCTCAACTGCTGAGCCAGACCGATATCAGCGTCGGCGAGGTTGCTAAGAAAACTGGGTACAATTCTGGTTATTCATTTGTTCGGGCTTTCAAGCAAGTACTAGGCAAGACTCCAAAGCAGCACAGGTCTTCTCGCCAATCTATTAACGGCGCGCCAGTCAATTCATGTGGATTGACAGGTCAATTGCTCAGCCATTATTGAGGCGGCATGGCAGAAACCAGGCCGATGAACATCTCTTAAAGCAACGGCCAGCTCTTGTGCGATTTGCCCATTAGTGAGTCACATTGAGAGGGCGGCACGCTCACCTCACGCACCATCACAGACTTTAACTCCTGCAATGGAAATGGTCAGGCGGCGCAGTTCGAAAACGCTCTTGGCCTATACAAAACTTAAATGGACTCAGAACGGACCATGAGTCACCACTCTCTCGTCTATAAATTTTCTCAGGACACCGATCCGTCGATCGTAAAGCGCGTTCAAGCACCCGCGCTCGGCGCCACACGCGCGCCGGCTCACAAGCCATGAGGACTGATCATCCATTAAGGACCCCCGCGCGCCCATTCCCATAAAACGCCGGTCAATGCTGTAAAGCAGTGCCATGGTTACGTCTTTGTCGTTCAAAACGCGATCCGAGCAGATAGCTTTTTCGTCCGCAGTGGCTGCCTTTTCACAGTCGAAGCTGGCCGCGTGGGCAACGTGCGCAGTAGCGAAGAATAGAAGACTAGACAGAGTGAAGATGAGAGGTCTGTACATGGAAGATGCTCGCTGAGAGTTGAAGCTTTGGACAGGCGCGAGTGCTGGAATGCTTCGTCATCGGCAGCAAAATCCAGCAGAGAGTTTGCGAGACTTGTTTTGCTAAGGACCAGCCCATTCGCCTAAACCACCACGCGCAGAAACCGCCAGCCTAGGCTTGACGCTCTTACTGATCACCAGCACTTGGAATCACCATCCATGATGACCATAATGAATGGCAAACACAACTTATGTCGCTCGGGTGGCGCGTAAGATCACCGCCATTTTGGAGAGGTTGTCATGAGGGTCAGCAAAGAAAAAGCAGCGCAGAACAAGGAAGCGATCCTTGAGGCTGCATCGCGTCTTTATCGCGAAAAAGGGATCGACGGCATTGGCATCAGTGAACTGGCCAAGTCCGTCGGGCTAACCCATGGCGGGTTCTACCGGCAATTCCCAGGAGGCAAGGAACAACTCGCATCGGAAGCCGTTGCCCGTACTTTCGCGGCAAACATCGAGGACTGGAGGAACGCCAAGTCCGTTGCTGATCTGGTGAAGCGGTACCTATCAAAGGCGCACATCGATGACTGGACTGAAGGTTGCCCTGTACCTGCGCTCGCCGCTGACGTAGGGCGCACGAGGGGCTCAGTTAGCGAGTCGTTCACCGAAGGCGTTGAGATCCTGATTGATACGTTGGATAAGCTCACGGACGGAGAGACCGATGCCCACAGGCGTGATGAAGCCCTTCAACTGCTGGCGTCAATTGCAGGAGCGACGTTGATCGCCCGAGCGGTGAACAAACCAGATCTCGCGAACCAAATAGTAAAGTCGGTGATTAACCAGTGGGCTTCGTGAGCTTCGGGAGCAGATAGCACGAGAGCGCCGGACACTAGCCTGAGGTGAGTGTCAGGTTTGGGTCGACGATTCCTCCTGGGCAAATTCCGCGGAGCGGGTTTAAGCGGAAGTGAACCGCTGCGCGAAGGCAACCAGAGGTGAAGCCACTTGCATCAGCCAGAAAATATCGCTGGTAGATGTCAATAACCATCCAAAAACAGTCGCTCAGTTCTTTGCGGAGCAGGTGCAGCTCAGCCGCGGCAAGGGTAGAAAAGTACGCAACAAGCCTGACGGCCGTCCATACACTTAGAGCCATGGGATTTAAGGAACGTTAATGGCATAAAAAACGCCCTAAATGAGCGTTTTTTCATATCTAGGGACTCGTTAGAAACCGTGGTCTTCTTCAAACATTTTCATATATAAGGTGCCTCAGAGTCTTTGAGACTCCAAGGTACTATTGCATTGCCAGACTGTCCAGCAAGCCCACTGGCCAATAACCACTCTGCCTTGGGGTCATGATCGTGGACAAGGACGGCAGCTCCCGGCTAAGCGGCGCTCGTCGCCACTGTCCGCTTTGGGTTTTGCCGTCGCTCGTAGCTGGCTGCCTGCAACAGAAGCGCTACGACTAGTCTAGCGGGCAGCCATCTCAACGCGAGAATGGCATCTTACCCTCGCCCACAGTCTAAGATGTCGTGCAGCGCAACCCAGGGATGCTCGGATTTTTCTCCACTCGCCTTGCATCCGCATGCGTGAGGAAACGGTCTCTCACAATCCTCCAGTGCTTGGCTTTCCAGGCAGTCACTGCACACCGCTCGGCCTGCAACAATCATCCATTGTGTGTTCCATTTTTCGATATTCCGCTCATTGTCCATCTCCGATCCTCTTCCATGTGCGCTCTGGAGAACTGACGATACATCCGGGACAGCCGCGTTGATACGCTCGAAAACATACCCTGATTTGAAGGTAATACTGCTGTTCTAGTCGCCGGATGCTCCGCTTTAAGAGGGCGTTCGTAACCGTCAGCTCTCGGCAAATAGCCGTCCTGCGCATATCAGTGCTGAACGCTACGCAGCGGGATGAAAAAAGCCCCGTCCCTGCATTGCAGTCCTTGCGTGGAAGAACTCAATGAAAGGCCGAGGCAAAAGGAGCGAAACTGAGGATGTCTCCATCAATCGCTCATGAGGAACAGATCGGCTGAGCAGTCGTGCTGGTCAGCCTGGAACTTCATGCCTGGGCGCTATGAGGCGCCTGCTGTTTAGCGACATCCTCGATATTCGCAACCGGCTTGGAGCCACGGATAAGCGCCATCGCACACCAAGCGATAATGTACGCAGCACCGCACATCACGAACAGGATGTTGTAGCCCGCGTTAATGTTACCGAGCAGTTTGAAGTGATCGAGAATCACACCAACCAGTAAAGGAAAAAGCGTCGCGCCCAGCGCACCGGCAAGGCCGCCGATGCCGACAACCGAACCCACCAGTTGCTTGGGAAACATGTCGGAGGGGGTAGTGAACAGGTTCGCAGACCAGCCCTGGTGAGCAGCCGCAGCGAGGCTTAATAAACCCACCATGACCCACATGTCTTCAATCCAGGGTGCAAACGCGATTGGCACTACCAGGAACGCCAAGCCCAGCATCGTAGTCTGCCGAGCCTTGGAGACAGCCCAGCCTCGTGCGATCAGCTTGGACGAAATCCATCCGCCACCGATGCTGCCAATCGAGGTCGACGTGTAGACGATCACCAGCGGGAGACCGAGGCTTTTCAAATCGAGCCCGAAACGCGAGTTGAAGTAGGAAGGCAGCCAAAACAGCATGAACCACCAGATCGGATCGGTCAGGAGTTTGCCTGTGAAAAATGTCCAGGTCGCCCGCAGCTTGAGCAGCGAAATCCAGCTCACCGATACCTTCTCTGATGCCCCGTCAGCATGGCTTTCATCGATATAGGTTCGCTCCTCCTGAGATAGCTTCGCGTGTTTGGCAGGCACCTGGTACATCAGATACCAAAAAATCAGCCACACAAATCCTGTCAGACCTGTGACGAAGAATGCAGATTTCCAGCCGTAGGTCGCGGCGAGCCAT
>Ga0160448_100313_pt1 | contig 18228 bp, 19 predicted proteins | sample HID1973M_E1MG_FD_108269 | JGI IMG/M metagenome (GOLD analysis project Ga0160448, IMG submission 108269) | Enriched mosquito-associated microbial communities from UW Madison campus, WI, USA - HID1973M_E1 MG | ecosystem: Host-associated > Arthropoda: Insects > Digestive system > Unclassified ...
CGAACTACCACGTGACCCTCTCCGTGCCCGATTCCGCGGCGGGCCATCAGCTCAAGATCTGGACGGGCCGCCCGCCTCGGCTGGTCCTGTCGAAGAAACTGGCCGGCACCCACTGGGACGGGCGGCTGGTGAGGGGCCTGTATGTCGCCGAGGTGCCCTCGGCGGGACTGCGTCACGGATTCCAGGTCACCGGCTCCGACGACGTCCAGGTCGATCTGCAGCGGACGGGCGAACCTGTGAAGCCGTCCGACGGCTCCACGCTGTTCACCCTCGACGTCGACGCGGACAACCCCGCGGCCTCCATCGCCGTCCTGGACTACCAGTTCAACCGGATCGCGGCCGCGACGGGCAGGCTGCGACTGCGGGACATGGCCGGCGTGTACAAGGTGAGGGTCGAGATCGGTCGCACCGTGAGCACCATCGCCGACGACGTCGTGCTGGTCGACCGCGACACCCCCGTCAAGACGTCGCCGTCGCAGCTCGCCTCGCCGGCGCCGATACCCGGGTCGTCGCTCGCGCCCGAGGTGCACACCGCCCCGTTCCGGGAGGTGAGCACCAGGCTGGCGCCTGGCGTCGGCGCGAGTCGCGACGTGGGGGCCCGGCACGGGGCCGCCGCGATCTCCGTGCTGACCCGGTACTGGACCGGCTCCGAGCCCGACGCCGCAGCTCCCCGCGACGTCCCCCATCCGATGGAGGGCCTTCGTCTCGTGCGCAGATCCGGCGCGGCGGTCGCCGACCTCATCGAGGACTGCGCAGTCGACGAGACCGCGGCATCCGATCCGCTCGCGATCTGGGAGAGCGAGCTCAAACCGGGAGCCTACTTCCTGCGCCAGGCGCTCCCGGGCCGGCGCGTGTGCGAGAGCTGCATCGTCACGTCGCCCGGCTGGGTCACGCAGATCGCGATCCGGCGCCCCGAACCGGGCAGCGCCGGGCCCGGCGCGTCGGTGCAGGCGATCGGCGACGCCGCGATCTTCATGAGGCGGCCCGGCGGGATGCCGGACCCGCAGCAGGACGCGACGCTCGAGGCGGCCCGGATGGCGCTCGGCCAGGGGCGCGACCTGTTCGCCGAAGGGCGGGGAACCGACCTGCAGTCGCTCCTGCTCGAGAAGTACGAGGATCCTGTCGCGGGCATCATCGGGGGGCACCTGCTGCTGCGGAGCCTCGCGTCACGACCCGACCAGGACCTCGCGCGCAAGCTGGAGCAGGTGGTCGGCAACCTCCGCGGGCTGGTCGGGCACGACCATCCCGACGTGGAGGCGCTGTCGTTGAAGTGCGCGGACAAGTCGCTTCGTCGCGATCGGCCCTTCACCGATCCGCCGATGTTCGGCCACAGCTGGCAGCTCATCGCGGAGGCGAGCTACCGCGATCGCGAACTGGTGCCGATCGACCTCTGGCAGCGTGTCCACGCGACCGCCGGTACCGGACCGCTCCTGGTGTGGGCAGCCGACAAGAAGACCAAGGCCGCGCATGCCGGTCAGCTGGACGAGTGGATCGGCACGTACGACGGCAAGGCTCCCCACCGACGGGGTGCCAGGGCGACGACCCGCGCTCTTCCCAAAGCGGCGCTCCAGGACGGTCTGCGGATGCAGATGCCGGCGGTCGCAGCGACCGCGCTGTGGAAGCAGCGGGAAGGATGACGGCGCGCTGAGCCCATCGGCCGGGCCGCGTTCGGGGTCCTCCAGTCGCCGGTCTTGGTGCCGGCGCCGGCCGGTGCGCCGGCGAGGGCGGCGCTACTCGTCGGCGGTTTCGCGGATGCCGCGCATCACCAGGCGCGGGTCGGGGGTGCCGATGACGGCGTCGTCGCGCCCGTCGTAGTCGAACTGGCGCAGGAAGAACCGCATCGCATTGAGGCGGGCGCGCTTCTTGTCGTTGGAGCGCACGATGATCCACGGGCCGTGCTTCTTGTCGGTGCGCCGGAACATCTCCTCCTTCGCCCGGGTGTAGTCCTCCCACCGATCCAGCGACGCGAGATCCATGGGCGACAGCTTCCACCGCCTGACCGGGTCGAGCTGACGGATCGCGAACCGGGTGCGCTGTTCGGTGCGCGACACCGAGAACCAGAACTTGGTGACATGGATGCCGGAGTCCACCAGCATCCGCTCGAACTGGGGTGCCTGCACCATGAACTGCTCGTACTCCTCGTCGGTGCAGAAGCCCATCACCCGCTCCACTCCCGCCCGGTTGTACCAGGACCGGTCGAACATCACGATCTCGCCCGCGGTCGGCAGGTGCTGGACGTATCGCTGGAAGTACCACTGCCCCCGCTCGCGCTCGGTCGGCGTGCTCAGCGCGACCACCCGGGAGGTGCGGGGGTTGAGATGCTCGGTGAACCGTTTGATGGTGCCGCCCTTGCCCGCGGCATCCCGACCCTCGAACAGGATGATCGCCCGCCGGCCGTTGTCTTCCAGCCAGTACTGGAACTTGAGCAGCTCGATCTGCAGCCGGTACTTCTCGAACTCGTACGCGTCGCGATCCAGCAGCTCGCCGTACGGGTAGCCCTCCTGCCAGGTGTAGACGGCGTTGCCGTGCGGGTCGATCAGATCCGGATCGGCGGTGTGCCCGTCGCGCACCGAGTAGCCCTCCTGGCGAAGATGCTCGATGTACTCCCGCAGACCCTCCACCGGCACGTCGTCCATCACTGTCCGCTCCTTCCGCGACAGCACTCGAGCCGTCATGGACCGCATTATCCCCGGCGCAGGTGACCGACCGATACGCCGGTCAGCCCAGGGTCATCACGGACTGCTCATTGGTCGCGGTGTCGCACGTCGTGATCCGCCACACCGGTGCTCCGTCGTCCATGACTCGGGCCAGCTCGATGATCAGCGGGCTCGGCCACTGTTCGCCGGACTGCTGGGCGGCATCGTAGGCGCTGGTTCCCGACATCCGCTGCTCGGCGGCCGTGAGCTCCACGTCGTGCGTGGCACGCGTCTCCAGCGTCCTGACATCGACGAGCGACTCTCTGCCGTAGCCGGGGTCGTCCACCCGCTCGCCGAACAGGTCCTCACGGGTGTCGGCGCTGCGAATGCGCCACACCCAGGCGGAGTCGATGTATTCGAGGCGAAGGCCGACGATGCTCCCGCCGACCGCCGACGACTCTCCCGGCAGCGCGTCCAGGAAGTCCGTGGGCCACGAGAGCTCGCCCGGCATGCAGGTGCCGGGGTAGTTCTCGCCTACCGCAGCGGGCGGATCGGGGACGCTCGAACATCCGGTGCAGGAAGCGATGGCGGCCAGGATCAGCGCACCGGCGTACAGGCGTGGTCGCGCATTCATCGCTCTCCCTCGTCCCAGTCGGCAGAGGGAGCATACCCGTTCGCGCGCGGCCTGCGCTCAGAGCTTGTAGCCGATCGCGCGCAGCAGCTCCTTGCGGTCGGCGACATCCTGCTCGGTCTCGACGCCGACCGGCGGCTCGCCGTCGATCACTCCCGCGATTCCCCGCCCGGCGTCGGTGGTCGCGACGAGAACCTGCACCGGATTCGCTGTGGCGCAGTAGATCGAGCACACCTCCGGCACCGCCTTGACCTGGTTGAGCACGTTCACGGGGAAGCCGTCCCTCATCATGATCACGAAGCAGTGACCGGCTCCGACGGCCAGCGCCGCCGCGACCGCGAGGCCGACGAGCGCATCGTCGTTGCCCGTGCGTCTGACCAGTCGTGCGCCGGACGCCTCGCAGAACGCGACGCCGAACCTCATCGTGCCGCCGACCCCGGCGAGTGCCTCGTGCAGGTCCTCGACGGTCTTGATGAAGTGGGATTGACCGAGGATGACGTTCACGTCCTCCGGCTTCTCGAGCGGGACGACGTCGATGTCGACAGTCACGGGGTCCTCCTTCGACGCCGCCAGGATAGCCCTCGACAGGCACCGCCGCACCGGGCCGAAGCCGACCCCCTTACGTTCGGGCGAACGGAGTGGAAGCCTGAACGGCATGGACGGCATCCAGTGGTGGGAGTCGCTCGACGCGGGAGCGAAGGAGTGGCTCATCGCGCACAACGGCGAGCCGGTGCCGGCGGACATCTCCGCGAAGATCGTCGCGGCCGGCGGCGACTTCGCTTCCGGCCGGTGGTGGGTCGGCGAGGAGGGCCCCGAGGGGTGGCAGCTGTCGGACGAGGCCGTGGACTGGATCGAAGCGGTGGCGAACGAGGAGGCTCCGTAGCGAGGAGACCTGGTCCCGTCCGCGGCGCGGGCGTAGCCTGTGCCCGTCCGAGCTCCTGGGGGGTGCGTCATGCGCAGGTCACACCGGCACGACCAGCAGCCGCCTGCCGTCACGGATGCGGAACAGATCGCGCGATATCTCCACCTCGTGCGGACGCTGCCCGAGAGCGTCGTCGTGAAGGCCCATGCCGCCGCTTTCACAGCGCTCTCGGTCGATCAGCGCACGGAGCTGCTCGACAGCCTGCGCCCCCTCGCATCGGAGGCGGACGGCGCCGCGACATCCGAGCACCCTGACGCGCTCGCGCTGCTCGTCCGAGATCCCCGACCCCGCGATCAGCTGATGCGCACCGACCTTGCCGGTGCCGTGGCCCGGCAGTTCGTCGAGAGCGGGCCTGTCGCCGCCTACTTCACGGTCGGCCTCGGGTCGGTGACGATCGACGAGCAGCCGCCGTGGGTGAATGAGCTGGCACACCATGAGTCGGCGCCGATCGACGCCGGCAATCTGAACCACCGTGCGGGGATCGACTTCAGGCCGTGGCGCTAGCCGTCGCGCACGCGAATCGAGGTCGACACCGGCACGAGCCGTCACGCCGGCGCCCGCCGGACCGTCCACACGTGCTCGGCGGGGAAGTCCCTCGCCCAGTCCGCGGGGATGCCGGATCGCGCCCCGACGGCATCGGCCGGGGCCTGGATCTCCTCGAGATCGACGATCTCGAAGCCCGTCGCGCGGAAGAGCCGGATCCACGCCGAGAAGGTCAGCGTGAACTCGATCCCGCCAGGCTCGTCGACAGCCTCCCGCCAATCCAGGCGGTGGCTGCCGAAATAGGGGCGCTCGAGCCTGCGGGTGATCGGCAGCGACCCGTCGACCGGTGAGCACAGGCTCACCAGCGCGTGATTGCCGAGGAACACCAGTGTCCCGCCCGGGCGCAGCAGACGATGGGCTTCCGGTATCCACCGGTAAGGGTCCGCCCAGATGGCGGCGCCGTACTCGCTGATCGCGAAGTCGTACGACCCGTCTGGCTTGGGCACCGTCTCGGCATTGCCGTGGATGAGCTCCAGATCGACGCCGTGCAGCTGCGACAGCCGCTGTGCGGTGCGCAGCTGTTCGATCGAGTTGTCGACTGCCGTGACCAGCGCTCCTCTCCGCGCCATCCACCCCGACACGTAGGCCGTCCCGCAGCCCAGCTCGATCGCGTGCAGTCCGGCCATGTCGTCGGGGAGCAGGCGGAGGTCGCTTTCGGGGATGTCCCACGAACCCCACGAGGGCTCGATCTGGCGCCACGCGCGCTCGCCCGCCTCGACCCATTCCTGCGCCATCCCGTCCCAGTACTCGCGGTTGACGGCAGCGTGCTCGGGGAGTTCGCCCATGGCTGGACACTACTCGCGGGCCGGCCTCGGTGGTTCCGCCGGGCTACGCGGGCTCCGTGGTGCGGATCAGTCCGCAGTGGAGACACGACCAGGCGACCAGGAAACGCTCGTCATCGAGGATCTCGAACCTCAGCGCATCGCCGCAGGTCGGGCAGCGTCGCGGATTCTCGCCAGGCGTCCTCATGCTGTCAGCCTAAGGACGCAGACCGCGACGGGGCCGCGATTCGCGGTGAACGGGTGCCTTCGTGCCCGGCCGACGCGCGTCGGCCTCTGGTGGCGTCCCTCGCCGCTCTCTATGTTTGGTGTCAGCGCCCGGCGTCACGGAGGCGCAGTTCACAATCGGGCCCACTTCCTGCCGCGAGCGGAGGCATTCGCTGATGGAGACACCGATCGACAGCCTGACCAAGTCCGTGTCGTCATGGGGAGCGAAACTCGCCTTCGGCGAGACCATCAACGTCGGCGGGCGCGAGATGACCCCGGCGGCACTTGTCGTCTTCGGATTCGGCGGCGGCGGGGGCTCGGGCAAGTGGCCGCAACGCGGTTCGCTCCCGGAAGGCGAGGGCGAAGGCAGCGGCGGTGGTGGTGGCGGCTACGTCCTCCCCATCGGCGCGTACGTGAGCGGTCCGAACGGGCCGAGGTTCCAGCCGAACCTGGTGGCCATCATCATCGTGAGCGTGCCACTGGTGTCCGCCGCCGGCTGGGCGCTGGCGCGCATCATCACGGCGGCGAGGTCGGGCCGCGGCTGACCCTCGGACCCGGCGGGGAGGGCCGTGCGGCCCCGGGGGAGATCACTCGATCGGATGCTCCAGCCGGGCGCGCGCCTCGCGCTCGACCAGTACGGGCACGAAGTCGCGCACCTTCGCGCGCTCGAAGTGCGAGCGCGCCTCGTCCACGGCACGCTCGATCTCAGGGCGACCCTTCGCAGGGAATCGCTCTTCCAGCCGGTCCACGACGTCGGAGAGGGCCTGGTCCTCGTCCGCGAGCTCACGAGTCACGTGCTCAGGATCCTCTCAGCCGGCGGGCGCCGTCAAGGAGACGTCGATCCGATCTGCGGTGCGTGCAGCACTGCCGGCGCTCGTGCCGACCCGGCGACGGGCGGGACCGTTGCCGATTCCGGTGGACAAGCGCAGTATGAACCTCGCGCGGGGAGGGGCACACCATGACGGATGACAGGTCGGTCGCCGGGTTCGTCGCGTCGCTCGACGAGACGACCGCTGACGACGCCCGCACGCTGATCGAGATGCTGCAGCGGATCACGGGCCGCGAGCCTGACCTGTGGAACGTCGGCACGATCGGCTTCGGCACCTACCACTACCGCTACGACAGCGGGCGCGAGGGCGACGCGCACACCATCGGCTTCTACCCCCGCAAGGGCAAGCTGACCGTCTACCTGATGGACGGCACCGCCCGGCACGCCGAGCTGCTGGCGCGGCTCGGCACGCACTCGACCACCGGCTACTGCCTGTACCTCCGCAGGCTCAGCGACATCGACCCGGGCGTGCTCGAGCAGATCGTCCGCGAGTCGTATCGGTTCGTCGAGTCCAAGGCACGGGAGGGACCGATCCGCGAGATCCTCTGGAAGGCCGACGCTTAGGCCGCACGCGGTCCTCGAGCCGCGGCACTAGCCTGAACGCGTGTCGATCTCCGCAGCGCTCGCCGCTCAACCCGTGCTGCGCACGCGGAGGCTGACCCTTGTGCAGCTGGGGCCTGACCGCCTCGACGAGGTCATGGCGTCCTTGGAGGACGCCGATGCGATGCGGCTCACCGGCACGCGCGCGCAGTTCACGCGCGAGCAGGTGCTCGCCCACCTCGAGCGTCTCGTCGGAGCCGACGACCGCGCCGACTTCGCCGTTCTCGACGACGCCGGCACCTACCTCGGCGAGGTCGTGCTCAACGACCTGGACGACGACAACCTCGCGATGAACTACCGCATCGCGCTGGCCGCCGAGGCGGTGCGCGGGCGGGGCTACGGCACCGAGGCAGGCCGCGCCGTCGTCGAGTGGGCGTTCGACGTCGCCGGGGTGCACCGCATCTCGCTCGACGTCTACAGCTTCAATCCCGGCGCGCAGCGTTCCTACGAGAAGATCGGCTTCCGCGTCGAAGGCCTCGCGCGGCACACGCTGCTGTGGGACGGCGAATGGGCGGACTCCGTGCTGATGGCGATGCTCGCGACCGACCCGCGTCCGTGACCCGGACCGGCCGGGAGCGGATGCCACGGGACTGCGTGTCTCGATAGGGTCGGTGTCACTGGCGACCTCGGTATCGGGTGTCGCCCGGTCGGGCGGCGCGTCTGGGGGAACGCGCCGTCGCCTCTCGCGTGTGCGCCCGGGAGACGACCGGGCGCAGGACGTGTGCGGTCGCCCTCGGGTGCGTCGGCGCACCCGGAAGGGGGAACCATGACCGCGCCACCGTCCCGCACCGTTGCCGTGGAGCGCGCGAACCGGCGCGTGGCCTGGCTCGTCGCGCTCGGCGGGATGCTGTCCATCGCGGGGCAGGCTCTGCCGGACCTCGTCGCGCAGGCGTCGCTGTTCCCGCTGTGGTGGAACGGCGCGGGCGTGGTGGCGATGCTGGCGCTGGTCGTGCTCGCAGCCGCCGGCCTCTGGCTTCCGCAGTCCGTGCTGCGTGTCCTCTGGTGGGCCGTTCCCGGTCTCGTCGTCGCCCTCCAGCTGCTCTCCTACGCGGTCTACGCCGGTCCGGGCGAAGGGATCGCGCCATGGGTGTGGCGGCTGGAGCCGGCCGCGCTGACGCTGCTGGTCTTCGTCACTCGCCCCGCGTTCGCGGTCGGGGCGACGATCTTCGCGGGCGGGAGTGTCGCGATCTCCGCGTGGGTGTTCGTCGGATCCGTCCCCGAGGTCGTCGCATGGAACACCCCGTTCCACATGAGCGAGATCGGGTTCGTCGTGATCTTCCTCGGCATCCGCAATCGCGTCGCGCTCCTGCGCGAGTCGGAGGAGGCTTCACGCATCGCCGCCGAGGAGAGCGCGGTGAGGACTGCCGAGGCCAGACGGCAGGCGGCCCACGCGCGGCTCGTCCACGACGAGGTGCTGTCGGTCCTCAACGCCGCCCGCATGTTCTCGGGGCCGCCGCCGGAGGTGCTCCGCGAAGAGGCGGGCACCGCACTGCGGGCGTTGGAGGCAGGGCCGGAGACGAGCCCGCCGGGAGAGGACCGCCCGGTCCCTGCGTCGATCGCGGCCGAGCGGCTGAGGGACCGGCTGCAGGCGCTGATCGCGGGGGTCGACATCGTCGCCGACAGGGGTTCGCTGCCGGCGGGCGTCCTCGACGCCGTCATCGCCGCGGCCCTCGAGGCCGTCCGCAACGCGCGTCGTCACGCCGACGCCGAGCGCATCACCGCGGTGGCGCGTCTGTCGGGCGGAGGCGTGCGCGTGATCGTCGCGGACGACGGCGTCGGGTTCGATCCCGCCCGGGTCTCGCCGGGCCGCCGGGGTGTGGTCGACAGCATCGCGGGCCGTCTGGCCGATGTCGGTGGCGAGGCCCGGGTGGAATCGTCGCGCGGCGCGGGGACGGAGGTGATCCTGTCGTGGCATCCCGTGAGCTGAAGGCGATTCACGCACGAGGCACCGGCGCGTCAGGGCTGGCGACCCGGGCCGCAAGGTGGGCGATGCTGTTCGTGTGGGCGACGGGCGTCGCTCGAGGACTGCTCGAGGGCGTTTTCAGTCCCCCTTCCCCGCTCGTGATCGGGGCCCATCTCGCGGTCCTGGTCGGTGTGTTCCTGCTGACCGACCGCAAGGACCAGCCGCTCGGGCGCGGCCGTGGTGTCGCGGTCGCGGGGATCGCGCTGGCTGCGACCTCAGCCGTCCTGCGGACGACGAGCGAGGCGGTCGACGTATGGCTCATCGACTTCTCCGCCTACCTGCTGGCACTGATGCTGGCTCGTGGCAATGTGATGCTCGGCATCGGCGGCGGAGCGACGCAGGTCGTGATGATCCTCGCCTGGGGCTGGGCGACCGATCAGCCGTTCGCCGGAACGGTGGCGATGCTGAGCATCCCCGTCCTGTCGTACATCCTGGGCATCCTGTGGCGGGTGGTGCTGAACTGGATCGTCCGTGCGGAACGCGCCCATCGATCCGAGCGAGCCAGTGCCGAACGCGAGTCGGCGGCGGCGGATGCCGCCAGCCGGCGATTCCGGCGGGAGCTCGAGAAGGTGCGCGCCGAGGTCGAGCCCACGCTGAGATCGCTCCACGACGGCTACGAGATCGATCACGCGATGGTGAGCCGCGTGAGTGCGCTCGAGGGCGCCATCAGGGACCGGACGTTCAGCCCCAGCCTGCAGCATCCTCGCATCGCCCGTGCGGCGGCCGACGCGCGCACCCGAGGCGTCAGCATCGCCATGGTCGCCGACGAGATCGGCCCCCTGACGGCGGTGACCGAGTCGGCGGCCACGGCGATCGCCCGAGCCATCGACGAGATGACGGAGGGCAGCGTCGTCATCAGCGTCGACCCCGCGCACCCCGCCGCGGTCACCGTCGTGACGCGCGGGAACGCGACGGGCCGCACGACCCTGACGGAGGCCATCGAGCCTCCTGAGGACGGGGAGCTCTCCGAGGCGTCACGGACCGACGGCCCGGCCGCTCGCGAGGACTAGCCGCCCTCGGGAACCCCGCTGCGCTCGCGCTCCGCCAGTGACTGGACCTGCCAGTCGTGCACGTCGACCAGCCACTCCAGCGGGGCCGACGGACCCACGCGCGGATCGACGACCGCGCGGCCCTCGCGCAGCGCCTCCACATACGCACGGTCCTGCGCGATGCGCGGGCGCACATCGTCCGCTGCCGCGACGGAGCCGTGCCCGGGAACGACGGCGACCACGCGGTCGGCGACGCTCTCGAAGAGGTCGAGGGCCGAGAGGTAATCGCCGACCGGATCGCCCGCCTGCAGATCGAGGAACGGCATCAGGATGTCGGAGAGCATGTCACCCGCGACCAGGACGCCGCTGTCCTCGACGAGCAGCGCGGCGTGGCCGGGTGCGTGCGCGCGATGTTCGAGGATGCGGACGGCGGGGCCGCTCCACGGGACGTGCGTGGTTCCCTCGGGCAGGCCGGTGATCAGACCGAGCAGCTCCATGGGGATGTCGTCGGCGTGCTCGGGCGGAAGGCCTTCGGCCACCTGCTCCTTCCAGTCCGCGCTCTCCAGAACCTCGCGGATGGATGCCGCGCCCCTGGCCGTGCCGTAGCGCGGCGCGTCGCCGAAGTCCGGGTGCCAGAGCACGTGGTCCCAGTCGGGGTGCGTGGAGAAGCCGGCGACGACCGGCAGACCGAGCTCGCGCACGTCCCTCGCCAGCTCCGCCATCTCTGCGCGCGTGATCCCGGGGTCGATCAGAAGCACACCCTCCGGCCCCTGCACCACGGTCGCCTGCGTCTGTATGAACTCGCTCTCGTGCGTGAGAACGCCCTCCGCGACGAGCTTCAGCATGAAGCCGACGCTAGTACCGGTGCGTCGTCCGCGTCGACAGCATGTGCTCTCGCCGAGATGACACGTCGTCGGCGCCGGGAACGTGTCGTCTCGGCGACATCCCGTGCTCTCGACGCGGCGCGGGCGTCAGTCCTGGCGGCCGGCGACGCCGAGGAAGCGGATGAACACCGCGATCCAGCCGAAGATCAGCGCGAACACGATGATCTCGAACGCCGTCAGCGAGAAGAAGCCGATCGCGGGGACGAAGAGGATCACCGACGCGACCATCGACGCGAGGAACGCCCACGACGCGACGAAGTAGGTGCGGGGCATGCCGCGCAGCAGCTTCGGTCCGCCGATGAGGAGCACGAGGAACATCGCCGCCATGCCCGAGGCCGACAGGTTGTGCAGGGCGAGGTTCACGTCGACGGGGAAGATGCCGACGCAGGCCAGCATGATGCCCATCACGACGAACAGGACGGGCACGATCCGCGGGCCGCGCGGGTTCTCGAGCACGCCGCCCTCGGCGAGCACGCGCATGTCGTTGGCGATGTAGACCGCGAAGGTCGTGACCAGCAGGCCCGCCGCGATCAGGGTGCCGTTGAACACCCAGCTCGACAGGTCGTCCTCGAAGGTGCCGAGGTGGCTGAAGTGGATCGTCCACCACTTGGGGTCGGGGGTCGTGACCATCGCGGTGAGCGTGCCGATCGCGATGAACGCCAGCAGCAGCGACGACATGCGCTGCGTGTTCATCGCCGACACCGAGAGGTAGACGACCCAGGTGGTCAGGCCGAGGGTGACCGCCATCAGCACGACCGCCCAGAACGTCACGATCGGCAGGCCGATGAAGCCCATCGCGAGCACTCGGAACAGCGCGTACACCGCGACGAACGCGAGGGCGGTGTGCACGATGACGACCGAGATCGTGTTGACGATGAACTTCCACGAGGGCAGCGACTGCCGCCACTCCTGGCCCGGCCGGTCGCGGGCGCGCCAGTACTCGAGCGTCGAGGCGATCGCCGCGACCACGGCCGCTCCGCACGCGGCCCAGACGGCGAACGAATCGGCGTTGCCGGCCAGTTGCAGGTCGGGCGCGAACAGCCCGACGAACAGACCGTAGATCGCGCCGACGACACCGGCGGCGAGGGCGGCGTAGACCGCCTCGGACTCGGCCCGGCGGCCGGGCGTCGGGGCGGCGGCGTCGGGCGGCGCCGGGGTGTTCACAGTGCTCACGAGGTCAGAGTACGACCGCCGCGGAGCAGGAGGGCCGATCGGCGCGAGAAGATTCGGTCACGGATTCGGGAACGGCGCGGATGCCTCGGCCCAGCGGCGAGGAGCCCGGCCGCGCTGCCGCGGGGCGGGGCTGGACGGGTCAGGCGGCGCGCTGGAGCCAGGGGCGCAGCATCCGCGTCACCCAGGGGAGCACCGCGTACGTCATGACGGGCGTGAGCAGCACCGTCGACAGCAGCACGCGAGCGATCAGCGGCCACTCCGCGAAGCCCGGGACGAACCCCAGGAGCCACGACGCGAGGAGGTTCGTGGGGAAGAAGCCGAGCCAGATCGTGACGGCCTGCTTCCAGCGCGGCGGAGCGGCCGGGATGGGCTGCTGGACGGGCCCGGTGACCGGTGAAGTCGCGTGATCCGGATGCCTCGACTCGACGTGCGTGGCGAACGGGGCGTCGAACCATCCCTCGATGCCGGTGCGGCGCTCGACCCTGACCTCGCTCGCGAAGGCACGGCCGGAGTCGAGCCACCAGGACCGCTGAGGCGAGTCCTCCCAAGCCTCGAGGGTCGGGATGTCGCGGAAGCGGTAGAGCATGTACCAGAGGTCGCTGCCCTCGCCTGCGCGGACCCAGCCGGAGCCGAGGAAACCCGCGAAGCCCGCGGCGAGATCGGTGCCGGCCTGCATCCAGCTCGTGGCTTCGACGGTGCGAGAGGGATCGATGCGTCGTTCGATCGCGACGGTGATGGGGTGGGCCACGGGTTCTGCCATGTCATCCATTGTGCGGATGCCGGCGCCGCCGTGGTCTGCGGGGATGCCGGCGCCGGGGCGTAGGCGAGCGCCCGCGGCAGCGACAGCAGCCAGATTCCCATCGTCACGAACGCGACGAACTCGAACAGGGCGAGCGTGATCAGCCCGGCGGTCAGCACGCCCATGCCGGTCGCCAGCAACGCGACGCAGAGCACGGTGGCTCCGCGGAAACGGCCGCTGCGACCGGGGATCGCAAGTCCCGTCGCGACGGTCGAGAGGAACGACAGCCCCAGAGCGGTGGCGATGAGATCGTGCCCCACCGGACTCACCGGGATGGGAACGAGTCCGACGCCGGTGAGGAAGAGCCCGGCCGACACGATGGAGCCGCGGAACGCGCGTGATGCGCGGCGGCCGATGCCCGCAGGCAGTGCCACCGCCACCAGCACCCCGTACACCGCGAGGAGGAAGCCCGAGAAGATCGCGATGCTGTTGAAGGTGCGTCCCGAGAAGTCGGAGTGCGTGCCCAGCTGCGAGAAGTGGAGCTGCCACCAGATCGCGTCGTGCGTGGTGAGGATCGCCACGGCGACTCCCACCGGCAGCGACAGCACGGCGAGCCGCCCGATGCGGTGCGCGATGTAGCCGGCGTCGCGCACGGACGACGCGGGCTGGGTCGGGGCCGTGGCGACCGCGGTGGTGGTGGCGGTGGTCACCGCCGCCGTGGCGCGCACGGCGGTGGTGGTGGTCGCAGAGGGCGTCGCGGCGTCGGTGCGCGTGCGGCTGGCGACGTGCGGACGCGGCCCCGCCATCGTCAGGGCAGGGTCGACTCGGGCGACGGTCGACGTGCTGACGGCGACCGTCGCGCAGCTCGGTGCGACGTCAACGGGTGGAGCGTCGGAAAGGGTCGTGGGAGGCATTCGACTCACGATCGGTTCTGTACGGCGTGCCCGAAGCCGGACATCCCCCCACAGAACCCCCGGTCCGGGGCCCGTTGGTCAAGACGGCGGTTCCCCAGTTCAGCGGCGAACCGCTTACCGAAACTGTATCCCGATGAGCCGGGAAAGCGCTGGTCGGTGGTATATGGAGTCTCCGTGGCGCGCGTCGGACGCCGGGTACGCTGGACACGCCGGTCGCTGCGCCGCGCCGTGTGGACGGCGCGCGGGTGCCGCCGACCCGCACCTGGAGGAGCCGGATGCCCAAGAACAAGAAGCCCGGCGGAGGCCGCGCGGCGAAGAACTTCGACCCCCGATACAGCCCGAAGTACCGCGCCGCGAGCGAGGGCCGTGAGGGCCAGGACGGCAAGCGACGCCCCGGCGAATCGTCGACGGGAAAGCCCGGCAGCCGGAGTGCCGGCCACCGCGGGCACCGATCGGAAGCCCCGGACGCCGGGGCCCCCAAGCGTCGGTGGACGGAGCAGGAGCGCGCGGGCCGCGACGAGGCGCGGGCCATCCGCACGCACTCCCGCGACGACCGCGGCCGCCCCGGCCGCACGGAAGACGAGCGCGCGCGGACGGCCGGCGGGCGGACGGGCGCTGCGGGAGCGGGCCGCGACCCGGGTGCCCGTCGGGAATCCGCCCCGCGCCGGGAGTTCGAACCGCGCCGGGACGCGGGTGCGCGGCGGGACTCCGCTCCTCGTCGCGACGCGGCCCCCGCCGGCGGCGCGACCCCGCGTCGCGATGCGGGTGCGCGTCGCGACGAGCCGGCCCGCCGCGATGTCGTGCACGAACGGCTCGACGCCGACGCCGTCGCCCCTGCCGAGGTCGCGGGTGCGACGTTCGCCGACCTGGGCCTCGGTCAGAACATCGTCAAGACGATCGCAGACCTCGGAGCGCAGCATCCGTTCCCCATCCAGGCCGCGACGATCCCCGCGATCCTGGACGGACGCGACGTGCTCGCGCGCGGTCGCACCGGATCCGGCAAGACCATCGCGTTCGGCGCGCCGCTCGTCGAGAGCGTCCTGCGATCGCAGGCCGGGCACAAGCGCGAGATGGGCCGGCCGCCGCGTGCGCTGATCCTCGCGCCCACGCGCGAGCTCGCGCTGCAGATCGACGCCACGGTACAGCCCATCGCGCGCAGTGTGGGCCTGTTCACCACGCAGATCTACGGCGGTGTGCCGAAGGCGCGTCAGCTCGGCGCCTTGAAGAAGGGCATCGACATCGTCATCGGAACGCCCGGACGCATCGAGGACCTCGTCGAGTCCCGGGCGCTGGACCTGTCGCAGGTGCGGGTCGCGGTGCTCGACGAGGCCGACCACATGTGCGAGCTCGGCTTCCTGGAGCCGGTGCAGCGCATCATGCGCCGCACGCCCCGCGACGCCCAGCGACTGCTGTTCTCGGCGACCCTCGACGGCGAGGTGTCTTCGCTGGTGGGCGAGTTCCTCAGCGAGCCGGCCGTGTACGAGGTCGCCGGAGAGACCCAGCACAGCGGCACGATCGACCATCGCGTGCTCGTGGTCGATCACCGCGACAAGCGCGACATCCTGCGCTCGCTCGTCGACCGCTCGGGGAGGACGCTGGTCTTCACGCGCACGCGCGCCTTCGCCGAGATGCTCGCCGAGCAGTTCGACGAGGTGGGGATCCGCGCCCTCGCCCTGCACGGCGACCTCGACCAGGCCCGCCGCACACGCAACCTCGAGAAGCTCACGTCGGGTCGCATCGACGTCCTGGTGGCCACGGATGTCGCAGCCCGCGGCATCCACGTCGACGACATCGATCTCGTGGTCCAGGCCGACGCGCCCGACGAGTACAAGACCTACCTCCACAGATCGGGCCGCACCGGCCGTGCCGGGCGAGCCGGGACCGTGGTCACGCTCGTCACCCGCGCACGCCGCGAACGCCTCCAGGACCTGCTCGAGCGCGCCGACATCGAGGCGCCGTTCGTCGAGGTCCGGCCCGGCGACGACCTGCTCGAGGAGCTCGCTGGGCGCTGACGTCACGTCGCTCACCGCCCGAGCCGGGCCGCGAAGACCTCGAGCAGCTCGGCCGCACGGGGCGTCCCGCCGAGCGAGGCGAGCTCGGCGGCGACACGGGTCGCGGCATCCTTCATCGTCCGATCCGCCCACGCGCGGTCGAATCCGGCGGCGATCTGCGTCGCCGTGGGCGTGCCGGTGCGCAGGTTCACCCCGGCGCCCGTCCACGCGACCCTGGCCGCGATCTCGGGCTTGTCGAGGTCGCCGCCAGCGACGACGAGCGGGATCGTGTGGCTGAGCGCGGCGAGCGTGCCGCCCCAGCCGCCGTTGGTGATCACGACGTCGGTGCGGGGGAGGAGCGCGTCGTACGGCAGGAATCCCGCGACCCGTGCGTTCGCCGGCACGGGGAACGGCAGCTCTTCGCGCCCGAGCACGCCCGTCGACACGGCGACGAGCACGTCCCGTTCGGCGAGGGCCTCCAGCGCGGGGCGGATGAGGTCGGTGGGGTCGATGTTCTGCGTGCCCTGTGTGACATGCACGACCGAGCGCCCGTCGAGGTCGCCCCACCACGACGGCAGGGGCGCGGGGGAGGAGGGCGACGGCGCGAGCCGCCCGACGAACTCGAGCTGCGCGGGGCGGTCGGTGCGCGCGAAGTCCAGCGAGGGCGAGCCGCTGGCGAGGATGCGCTCCCGCGAGAGCGCCGTCTGCTCGAAGGTCAGCGGTGCCGGGGGCAGGCCCACCGCCTCCCTCGCGCGGACGATGGGCTTGGTCAGCGGCCGCATCGCCAGCGGCGCGATGACCCGGAGCGCGGCATCCCTCGTCCTGGTGAGGGGGTTGCGGCCCGGGGTCAGGCCCATGCCGCTGGGGGGTCCCTGCCTGCTCGTGAGGTTGAGGGGGATCACGGCGATCGTGGCACGTGGGCAGCCGGATCGGTCGGCCCACAGCGCCGCGCCGATGGAGGTGTCGTCCGTGACGATCGCGTCCCACGGTTCGCGGTCCCACTCGGCCTGCAGGTCCGAGACCTGGGCGGGCGCGGTGTCGATCATGACGTCCTGGAGGTTCGCGAACACCTGCCGCAGGCCCTTGCGGCCCTCGAGGCGCGGGAACGTCGCCTGCAGGTCGTTCTCGTCGAAGTCGGGCGCGTGGTGCCACGGGACGAGCGCGGCTCCGGATGCCTCGACCCCGGCCCGGAACGCCGCTCCCGTGTAGAAGCGCACGTCGTGGCCGCGTGCGACGAGCGCCTGTGCGATGGCTCGCAACGGGGTGACATGCCCGGTGAAGGGCATCGCCGTCAGCAGGAATCTCGCCATCTGGACATCGTGGCCCAGCGGGAAAGGGCGCACCAGGGGTCTCGGGACCGCAGCAGTCTCGGGCCGCGGCATCAGTCGGCGAGATCGTGTGCTCTCGCCGAGGAGACACCTCAGCCGCGCGCGGAGCGTGTCGTCTCGGCGAGATCGCGTGCTATCGACGCGGGATCGGGGTCAGGCCGCGGGTTCGGCGCTGATCGAGGAGACGAGTTCGGGATCGCCGCCGAGGGACGTGAGGCGCGCGCGGAGCGCGACCTCCGCGCGGCGGTACGGCTCGTCGCTGACGTGCAGCAGCGAGCGGGTGTTCGCGGCCTCGAGGAACGACACCATCTCGAAGGTCAGCTGCCGCGCGTCGTCGAGGAGCGGAAGCTCCCCTGCCGCCATCGCGTGCTCGATGCTCGCGGTGAGGTAGTCCTCCCACTCGCTCGACGCGGTGACGATCGCGTCACGCACGACACCCGGCTTCGCATCGAATTCGACCGATGTCGCAGCGAAGAAGCAGCCGCCGCGGAACACGCGGTCGCGCGAGTACGCGAGCCAGTCGGCCAGCAGCGCGCACACGCGCACGAGGCCGCGGGGCGTGCGGGCGCGGGCCGGCGCGACGACGCGGTCGACGAACACCTCCCGGGCTGCGGCGACGACCGCGAGCTGCAGCTGCTCCTTCGAGCCGAACAGCGTCGCGATGCCGCTCTTGCTGTGGCCCGAGGCATCCGCCAATCGGCCGATCGTCAGCCCGTCGAGTCCGTCGACCGTCGCGGTGTCGACGGCGTGGGAGAGCACCGCGCGGCGCGATTCGTCTCCGCGCAGGCGGCGCCGGTCGACAGGGGCTTGTGGCACACCCGAAGGTTACCGTACGATCGTTCGTATTCATAAGTACGACCGTTCGTATTCTTCTGATCGGAGCACCATGGATCTCGCACTCACCGCCGCGGGCGTGTCCATCCGCGCCGCGGCCGCGCTCTCACCGCGGTGGGGAGCAGCGGTGGCCATGCCCCTCTTCGCGCACGTCCAGAGGCCGCGGCCCGTTCACGCCGAAGACGAGCCCACGATGCTGCGGGCCCGCCGGCGTGCGGTGCGCATCGCGGGCATCGATCGGCGCGGAGTCGACGTCGACACCTACG
>Ga0160448_100314_pt1 | contig 18215 bp, 17 predicted proteins | sample HID1973M_E1MG_FD_108269 | JGI IMG/M metagenome (GOLD analysis project Ga0160448, IMG submission 108269) | Enriched mosquito-associated microbial communities from UW Madison campus, WI, USA - HID1973M_E1 MG | ecosystem: Host-associated > Arthropoda: Insects > Digestive system > Unclassified ...
CCCGCCACCACAAGGAGCACCACATGAGCACCCCCGCTCTCGACACCCGCCACGTGCCGGCCGATCTGCCGAGCCGCATCCAGCACTACATCGACGGCGAGTTCGTCGACTCCGCCGACGGCGACACGTTCGACGTGCTCGACCCGGTGACCAACGAGACGTACGTGCAGGCCGCGGCCGGCAAGAAGGCCGACATCGACCGCGCCGTCGCCGCCGCACGGCGCGCGTTCACCGAGGGGCCGTGGCCGCGGATGCTGCCCCGCGAGCGCTCGCGGGTGCTGCACCGCATCGCCGACATCGTGGAGTCCCGCGACGCGCGGCTGGCGGAGCTGGAGTCGTTCGACTCGGGCCTGCCGATCACGCAGGCCCTCGGGCAGGCGCGGCGCGCGGCCGAGAACTTCCGGTTCTTCGCGGACCTGATCGTGGCGCAGGCCGACGACGCCTACAAGGTGCCCGGCCGGCAGATGAACTACGTCAACCGCAAGCCGATCGGCGTCGCCGGGCTCATCACGCCGTGGAACACCCCGTTCATGCTCGAGTCGTGGAAGCTCGGCCCGGCGCTCGCGACCGGCAACACCGTGGTGCTCAAGCCCGCCGAGTTCACGCCGCTGTCGGCGTCGCTGTGGGCCGGCATCTTCGAAGAGGCGGGGCTGCCGAAGGGTGTGTTCAACCTCGTCAACGGCCTCGGCGAGGACGCCGGCGACGCGCTGGTGAAGCACCCCGACGTGCCGCTCATCTCGTTCACAGGCGAGAGCCGCACCGGGCAGATCATCTTCGGCAACGCCGCGCCGTTCCTCAAGGGCCTGTCGATGGAGCTCGGCGGCAAGTCCCCCGCCGTGGTGTTCGCCGACGCCGACCTCGACGCCGCGATCGACGCCACCATCTTCGGGGTGTTCTCGCTGAACGGCGAGCGCTGCACCGCCGGATCCCGCATCCTCGTCGAGCGCCCGATCTACGACGAGTTCGTGAAGCGCTATGCCGCGCAGGCGGACCGGGTCGTGGTCGGCTACCCGCACGACCCTTCGACCGAGGTCGGGGCGCTGGTGCACCCCGAGCATTACGACAAGGTCGTCTCGTACATCGAGATCGGCAAGTCCGAGGCGCGCCTGGTCGCCGGCGGCGATCGCCCGGACGGGTTCGACACCGGCAACTTCGTGCGCCCCACGGTGTTCGCCGACGTCGCGCCGGACGCCCGGATCTTCCAGGAGGAGATCTTCGGCCCGGTCGTCGCGATCACCCCGTTCGACTCCGACGAGGAGGCGCTGGAGCTCGCCAACGGCGTGCGCTACGGCCTGGCCGCGTACGTCTGGACCAATGACCTCAAGCGCGCCCACAACTTCTCGCAGGCCATCGAGGCCGGCATGGTGTGGCTGAACTCGAACAACGTGCGCGACCTCCGCACCCCGTTCGGCGGAGTCAAGGCCTCCGGCCTCGGACACGAGGGCGGCTACCGCTCGATCGACTTCTACACCGACCAGCAGGCCGTCCACATCACCCTCGGCCCCGCCCACAACCCCACCTTCGGCAAGGCGGCTGCTGCCGGCCACTGAGGCCGCGGCATCCATCCCTCCCTGCCCTCTCCCCCATACGCCCATGCCGAGTCGCCATGACACGCCGGTCGCGCAAGCGAGCACGCGGCGTGTCCTGGCGACTCGAGACACCGAACACCCACGCAAGGACGCGACATGACCCACCGTGACGAAATGACCCGCACCTCCTCGGGCTTCTACGTGAGCCAGGAGGCCCCGATCCTCTCGGACGACCCGATCCCGACGCCGGCCGCGCCGGCGCCCGACATCCTGCGCTGCGCGTACATGGAGCTCGTGGTCACCGACCTGCTCGCGTCGCGCGAGTTCTACGTCGACGTGCTCGGGCTCTACGTCACCGAGGAGGACGAGACCGCGATCTACCTCCGCTCGACGGAGGAGTTCATCCACCACAACCTGGTGCTTCGCCAGGGCCCGGTCGCCGCGGTCGCCGCGTTCTCGTACCGCGTGCGCACCCCGGAGGACCTCGACAAGGCGGTCGCGTTCTACGAAGAGCTCGGCTGCCGCATCGAGCGCCGCGCCGACGGGTTCACGAAGGGCATCGGCGACTCGGTGCGGGTGACCGATCCGCTCGGATTCCCGTACGAGTTCTTCTACGCCACCGAGCACGTCGAGCGCCTGTCCTGGCGGTACGACCTGCACACCCCCGGTGAGCTCGTCCGCCTGGACCACTTCAACCAGGTCACCCCCGACGTGCCCCGCGCCGTGAACTTCATGCAGTCGCTCGGCTTCCGGGTGACCGAGGACATCCAGGACGAGGAGGGCACCGTCTACGCCGCGTGGATGCGTCGCAAGCCCACCGTGCACGACACCGCCATGACCGGCGGAGACGGCCCCCGCATGCACCACGTCGCCTTCGCCACGCACGAGAAGCACAACATCCTCGCCATCTGCGACAAGCTCGGTGCGCTGCGCCGCTCCGACGCGATCGAGCGCGGCCCCGGCCGCCACGGCGTCTCCAACGCCTTCTACCTCTACCTGCGCGACCCCGATGGGCACCGCGTCGAGATCTACACGCAGGACTACTACACCGGCGACCCCGACAACCCCGTGGTCACCTGGGACGTGCACGACAACCAGCGCCGCGACTGGTGGGGAAACCCCGTCGTGCCGTCCTGGTACACCGAGGCCTCGCTGGTGCTCGACCTCGACGGCAATCCGCAGCCGGTCGTCGCCCGCACCGACGAGTCCGAGATGGCGGTGACCATCGGCGCCGACGGATTCTCGTACACCCGGCCCGACGACACGGCCGAGGAGCTCCCCAGCTGGAAGCAGGGCGAGTACAAGCTCGGCCATCAACTGTAGGCGTGACGCCGTGCACGAACTCCTCAATTCCGCACCCAGATCCGTGAGCCGGCCGCATTCGTTCCGTCCGCTCGCGATTTCTGAGGAGTTCGTGCCCGCCGCTCGCCGGGCCCACCCCTGAACAGGAGGAGAGACGGATGCTGCACCCCGACGACATAGCCGCGATCGCCGCGGAGCTTGCCGAGGCCGATCGCACCCACGGCGTGATCCCGCGCATCACGGCGCGGTACCCGGACGCGACGGTCGAGGACTCGTACGCGATCCAGGGCGTGTGGCGCGACCAGAACGTCGCCGCCGGGCGCACGCTCGTCGGCCGCAAGATCGGGCTCACCTCCAAGGCGATGCAGCAGGCCACGGGCATCACAGAGCCGGACTACGGCGTGATGTTCGACGACACCGTGTACCGCTCCGGCGCCGAGATCCCCGTCGACCTCTTCTCGAACGTTCGCATCGAGGTCGAGCTCGCCTTCGTGCTGAAGACGCCTCTCGAGGGTCCCGACTGCACCCTCGATGACGCCCTGGCCGCGATCGACTACGCCGTGCCCGCGCTCGAGGTGCTCAACTCCCACATCGAGCTCGAGGGCCGCACCATCGTCGACACGATCTCCGACAACGCCGCCTACGGCGCGATGGTGCTCGGCGACGTGCACAAGCGCCCCGACGAGATCGACCTGCGCTGGGTTCCGGGCGTCCTGAGCCGCAACGGCGAGATCGAGGAGACCGGCGTCGCCGCGGGCGTCCTCGGCCACCCCGCCACCGGGGTGGCCTGGCTCGCGAACAAGTTCCACCAGCACGGCGCGCGGCTCGAGGCGGGCGAGATCATCCTCGCGGGGTCGTTCACCCGCCCCATGTGGGTGTCGCGGGGCGATACCGTCAGGTGCGACTACGGACCCATGGGAGTGATCGAATGCCGCTTCGTCTGAGCCCGACCTTCCGCGACGCCCTCGCGAACGCCGACCGCCCGCTCGCGGGCATGTGGGTGTGCACGGGTTCGCCGCTCGTGGCCGAGATCTGCGCCGGCTCGGGCCTGGACTGGGTGCTCATCGACATGGAGCACTCCCCCAACGGCCTGGAGTCCGTGCTCGCCCAGCTGCAGGCGGTGGCCGCCTCTCCGGTCACTCCGGTCGTGCGGGTGCCGATCGGCGACGTCGTGACGATCAAGCAGGTGCTCGACCTCGGAGCGCAGAACCTGCTCGTGCCCATGGTGTCGTCCAAGACGGATGCCGAAGCCGCCGTCGCAGCCGTGCGCTATCCCCCGCGCGGCACCAGGGGCGTGGGCTCGGCGCTCGCACGGTCGGCCCGCTGGAACCGGGTCGAGGGCTATCTGCAGGACGCCGATGCCCATGTGTCGCTGTTCGTCCAGATCGAGACCGCCGCCGGCGTCGACGCGGCCGCCGAGATCGCCGCGGTCGACGGGGTGGACGGCGTCTTCGTCGGCCCGTCCGACCTCGCGGCCTCCATGGGCGTACTGGGGCAGCAGACCCACCCCGACGTCGTCGCCGCCGTCCGGCGCACGGTCGACGCGGTGCGCGCCGCCGGCAAGCCGGTCGGCGTCAACGCCTTCGACCCCGCTGCGGCACAGGCCTACCTCGAGGCCGGGGCATCCTTCCTCCTCGTCGGCGCCGACGTCGCGCTCCTCGCCCGCGGGTCCGAGGCGCTCGCGGCGCGCTGGGTCGAGGCATCCGTCCCGCCCCCCGGCGCCGCTCGGGCCTCCGGCGGCGCTGACGGCGAGCGCGCCTCGTACTGAGCGCGACTGCTGCCGTTTCCTGCACCTGCTGCGTCGCGCGACGCAGCAGTCGCAGGAAACTGCAGCACATGAACCGCTGCGCATGACGGCGCCGCGTGTCAAGGCCGCCCGTGAGGTCGCCGGCGCGTGTCACGCTGGGCCAATGAAGCGAGACGTCTCCAGCCGCATCGCCCTGAACGTCGCCGAGCCCGCCGAACTGGTCTTCGCGATCTCGGCCTCGACCCATTACTCCCCCGATGCCGAACGCCTCACCGCGACGGCCGACGGCGCTCCTCTCGAGATCGCGGAGTTCGCCGACGTCCACGGCACCCGGCTGCACCGGGTGATGGCCCCGGTCGGCGCGTTCGTGATCGAGTACAGCGCCACGATCGGCGACGGCGACACCGCCGTCGCCGACGACGTCGAACGGTTCGTCTACCTCCGGCCGAGCCGGTACGCCGAGTCCGACGCACTGGCACCCACCGCGGGCGCGGAGTTCCGCGGCATCCACGGCTCGGCCGACCTGCTCACGGCTGTCTCGTCGTGGGTCGGCACGCATCTGGCCTACATCCCGGGATCGTCGCTTCCCACCGACGGCGCCGCCCGCACCCTTCTCGCCCGGCGGGGCGTGTGCCGCGACTACGCGCACCTGTGCATCGCGCTGCTGCGGGCGCTGGGCATCCCGGCGCGCATGGTCGCGGTGTACGCGCCGGGGCTGAGCCCGATGGACTTCCACGCCGTCGCCGAGGCGTGGGTCGACGGCACGTGGCGGGCGGTCGACGCGACCACGCTCGCGCCGCGCTCGAGCCTCGTGCGCATCGCGACCGGCCGCGACGCCGCCGACACGGCATTCCTCAACGTGCTGTCGGGTCGCGCCGACCTCGTCGAGCTGACGGTCACCGCGACGGCCGACGTGCTGCCGAACGACGACGTGACCAGGCTCGTCTCGATCGCCTGAGCTCCCGCATGCGGGGTCGTCCCGCAGTCCCGGCCCGACGCTGCGCTCCCGCACGCGGGGTCGTTTCCCAGTCCCGACCCGACGTGGCACAGTGAAGGCATGAAGAAGTGGGTCGTGCGGTTCGCGTCGCTGCTGGTGTTCAACATCGTCGTGCTGCTGATCGTCGGCTGGCTCACGCCGGCGCGCGTCGGCTGGGCCGCCCTCTGGGCGGGCATCGTGATGACCGCGCTCGTCATCTGGATCAAGCCGCTGGTGGAGAAGTGGTTCCGGTCGATGGCCGCCAGGTCGGCGGGCCAGCGCACGAAGGCCGGCGAGAAGCTGGTCGAATTCCTGCTCGCCTTCGCCGTGGCGTTCCTGGTGTGGATCGCGACGGTCCTGTTCACCGGCGTCTCGATCGGCGGCGGCATCTTCGGCGCCTTCTGGGGCTACGTGATCCCGCCGGTCATCCTCCTCATCGGCTGGGCGATCTACGGCGCCGTCGACGACAAGGTCGAGGGCCACGCCGGGGCACTGTACGACAGGGCGACCGGCGGATCGAAGGCGGCGGACGCGGTCCCCACGCCCGCTCCACCCGCCGCTGGCGCGTCGGGCGGAGCCTCCGGGCGCGTGGGCCCAGCCGCGACCCCGGCCGTGCCGAGCCCCGAGGCATCCGCCGGCCGCCGCGAGCTGAACGACGGGCTCACCGACGAGCAGCGACGCATGCTCGACGAACTCGGCAAGGGCTGATTCGCCGCAACCTGTCGATCGCGGCGGGGGCGGATCGTCATAAGGGTGTCGATACCCACCAGAAAGGACGACGCCATGCGGTACGCACTGCTCCTCCACTACCCCGAGATGACCCCCGACGAACTCGGCGACGACGCCTGGACCGACGGGATGCGCGAGTTCGACGAGTACGCCAAGGCGCTCGCCGACGCCGGCGTGCTGGTGTCGGCCGAGGTGCTCCAGCCCTCCGCGGTGACCACGACGGTGACCGCCCCCGACGGCACGCTGCGCGTGCAGGACGGGCCGTTCGCCGATACGCGGGAGCAGCTCGGCGGCACGTTCGTGATCGAGGTCGCCGATCTCGATGCCGCCATCGGCTGGGCCGGCAAGGCGCCGTCGATCAGCTGGGGCACCGTCGAGGTGCGCCCGAGCGCCACCCGGTACGAGAACGGCGCCTGGACCCCGTTCGCGAGCTGATGCCCGACGCCTCCGACGCCCGCGCGGTCGCCGAGCGCACCGCGCGGGAGTCGTACGGCCGCATCCTGTCGGTCGTCGCCGGGGCATCCGGCGGCGCCGGCGCCGATATCGCCCTCGCGGAGGACGCCCTCGCCGACGCGTTCGAGCGGGCGCTGCGGACGTGGCCGGATGCCGGCATCCCCGCCAATCCCGAAGGGTGGCTGGTCACCGTGGCCCGCAACCGCCTGCGCGACGCCCTGAACTCCGCCGCGCGTCGTACCGGCGTGCCGCTGGACCACGGGATCGCAGCGGTGCGCGCCGACCCGCGCGAGGTGGACGCGCTGAGTGCGCTCGAGCGGACCGAGGCGATTCCCGACCGCCGGCTCGAGCTGCTCTTCGCCTGCGGGCACCCGGCGATCGACCCGGCGGCGCGCACACCGCTGATGCTGCAGACGGTGCTCGGATTCGAGGCCGCCGAGATCGCTCGCGCGTTCAGCGTCGCCCCGGCGGCGATGTCGCAGCGGCTGGTGCGCGCGAAGCGGCGGATCCGCGATGCCGGAATCCCCTTCCGCGTCCCCACCCGTGCGGACCTGCCGTCACGGCTGCCGGCCGTGCTCGAGGCGATCTACGGCGCGTACGCGATCGGGTGGCTCGACCAGGGCGACGAGCCGCGCGAGTCGCTCGCCGACGAGGCGCGCTGGCTCGCGGTGCTGACCGCGACGCTGCTCGACGACGAGCCCGAGGCCTGGGGCCTGGCGGCCCTGCTCACCTACGCGCAGTCGCGCGCACCCGCGCGGGTGGAGGCGCCCTGGCCCCCGCTCGACGAGCAGGATCCTGCGCGCTGGGACCGCGCCCTCATCGCCGAGGGAGGGGCGCTGCTGCGCCGCGCGTCCTCCCTCGGCCGTCCACTGGGCCGCTTTCAGCTCGAGGCGGCGATCCAGGCGGTGCACTGCGACCGCGCCCGCACCGGCACCGTCGACGCGGAGGCGCTGGTCACGCTCTACCGCGGGCTCGTCGCCATCGCCCCCACCGACGGAGCGCGCCGGGCGCTGGCGGCGGCAGAGAGGCGCGTGGACCCGGGCGCGGTCCGGCCGCCGTCGGCATCGGACGTGTAACAAACCGACCCGTTCGGGCCCCCGCGCCGAGCGCATCGCCAAGATGGAGTGAGCCGCGCCGCGACAGCACGCACGCGCGGAACACCCGACACCTGGAGGCATCATGTCGCGTCGCACCAGCCTGCTCCGTCTCGCCGCCACCGGCATCGCCGTGGCCGCGCTCGCCCTGACCGGCTGCGCCTCGGGCTCCGCGCCCGCGGGAAGCGAGTCGCCGGCCGCCGACGAGGGCTACCTCACGCCCGGCAAGCTCACGGTCGCCACCGGCGAGACCGCCTACTACCCGTACGTCATCGACGACGACCCGACGTCGGGCGAGGGCTTCGAGGCGGCCGTGGCCTACGCCGTCGCCGAGAAGCTCGGCTTCGACCACGACGACGTCGAGTGGGTGCGCACGAGCTTCGAATCGGCGATCGCGCCCGGCCCGAAGAGCTTCGACTTCAACATCCAGCAGTACACGATCACCGACGAGCGCAAGCAGGCGGTCGACTTCTCGTCGCCGTACTACCAGGCGAGCCAGGCCGTCGTCGCGATCAAGGGCGGCGCCGCCGACGGTGTGGACTCGATCGCGGGCCTGAAGGATCTGACGCTCGGGGCGATGTCGGGTTCGACCAGCGCCACCACGATCGACGAGGCGATCGACCCGAACGTCGACGCCCTGCTCTACAACTCGAACGAGGACGCGGTCGCCGCTCTCAAGGCGGGCCAGATCGACGCGCTCGTGCTCGACCTTCCGACGGCCTACTACGCCACCGGCGTCTACATCGAGGACTCGTTCATCGTCGGCGAGCTGCCCATCGCGGGCGTCCCGGACGAGTGGGGCCTGCTGCTGGCGAAGGACTCGCCGCTCACCGAGCGGGTCAGCGCCGCCGTCGACGAGCTGCGCGAGGACGGCACCCTCGCCGAGATCACCGACGAGTGGCTGGGCTCCGGCCAGGGCGTCACGCTGCTGAAGTGACGCCGCGGTCCACCCGCTGCACTACCGTCGAGTCGTGACAGATCCGCCTTCGGCGCGCGTCGCGCACGAGCCCAGCGCGCTCGAGCTCGAGCGGCGTGCATTCCGGCGTCGCCGTTCGCGGCAGTCGGTGCTCATCGCGATCGCGTCGTCGGTCGTGTTCGCGGCGATCGTGTGGGCGACCGTCATCAACACCGAGGGCTGGTCGAAGGTCCAGCAGTCGTTCTTCAACCTCGACATCGCCGTGCAGGCGCTGCCCAAGGTGTGGGACGGCTTCCTCATCAACCTGCAGGTGCTCGCCTACTCGGTCGTGACCGTCGCCGTCGTCGCCCTGCTGATCGCCGTGCTCCGCACGCTCCGCGGGCCCGTCTTCTTCCCGGCCCGCATCCTCGCCGCCGGCTACACCGACCTCTTCCGCGGGCTGCCGTTCATCATCGTCCTCTACCTGATCGGCTTCGGCCTGCCCACGATCACGAACACGCGCATCCCCGTGGTGCTGCTCGGCGTGATCGCGGTGACGCTGACGTACTCCGCCTACGTCGCCGAGGTGATCCGAGCCGGGATCGAGGCCGTCCATCCGTCGCAGCGGCTCGCCGCGCGTGCTCTGGGGCTCGGCTACGTGCAGTCGCTGCGGCGCGTCGTGCTCCCCCAGGCGCTGCGCAAGATGACGCCGCCGCTCATGAACGACTTCATCTCGATGCAGAAGGACGTGGGGCTGATCTCGATCCTGGGCGCGGTCGATGCGATCGCGGCCGCACGCTCGGTGGCGTCGCTGACGTACAACTTCACGCCGTACGTCGTGGCGGGCGTCCTGTTCATCCTGCTCGCGATCCCCACGATCCGGCTCACCGACTGGTACACCGCGCGGCTGCGCGAGCGGGAGCAGGCGGGGGCGATCCTGTGACCGCGCTGCTTCGGGCCAGCGGCATCCGCAAGTCCTTCGGCGAACGCGAGGTACTGCGCGGCGTCGACATCGAGCTCGCCACCCACGAGGTGGTCGCCCTCATCGGCGCGAGCGGATCGGGCAAGTCGACGCTGCTGCGCTGCCTGAACCTGCTCGAGCCGATCGACGACGGGCAGATCTTCCTCGGCGAGGAGGACATCTCGGATCCCCGCGTGGACGCGAACCGTGTGCGCGCCCGGTTCGGTGTGGTCTTCCAGGCGTACAACCTGTTCCCGCACCTGTCGGTGCTCGACAACGTCACGCTCGCCTCGCGGGTGGTGAAGCGGATGCCGCGGCGAGAGGCCGAGGCCAGGGCACTCGACCTCCTCGGGCGCATCGGCCTGGCCGACCTCGCCCGCGAGCACCCGGACCGTCTGTCCGGCGGCCAGCAGCAGCGGGCGGCGATCGTGCGGGCGCTCGCGACGGACCCGGAGGTGCTGCTGCTCGACGAGATCACCTCGGCGCTGGACCCCGAGCTGGTCGGCGAGGTCCTCGAGCTCGTCCGCCAGCTCGCCGCCGACGGCGCCACGATCCTGATGGCCACCCACGAGATGGCGTTCGCGCGCGACGTCGCCCACCGCGTGGTGTTCTTGGATGCGGGCACGATCGTCGAGCAGGGGCCGCCGTCCGAGGTGATGGTCGCTCCACGGGAGCAGCGCACGCGCGAGTTCCTGGCCCGATTCACGGCGTAGCCGGACCTCACGCGGCGACGAGGTCGTGTGCTCTCGCCGAACGCACACGTCGTTCGCGCGCGGAACGTGTCGCCTCGGCGAGAGCACACGATCCGGACACGGGTCTCGCGAGTCAACCTGTTGACTCATACCGAGTCAACTGGTTTACTCGACCATGTGTCCGACCGATTGACCTTCACGCTCCACGAGCTCATCGCCGAGCTCGACGCGTTCGCCGACACCGCCCTGCAGGCGGGATACGGCGTGACGTTCAACCACTTCCAGTTCCTGGCCGTGCTCTACGATCACGAACCCGTCGACATGACGACGCTCGCCCGCTGCCTCGGGGTGACCAAGGCCGCCGTGAGCAAGCGCGTGCCCGGACTGGTCGAGGACGGGTGGATCACCGCGGCATCGCAGCCCGGCGGGGGCCGCAGCATCCTGCTCGCCCTCACGCCGAAGGGCACCGCGCTCGTGCGGGACGCCGGCGAGGTGCTCGAGCGCGAGTTCGCCGCGATGCTGACGCACCCCTCCCTGGCGGGCGACCCGATCGACGTGCCCCGCCTGAACTCGCAGCTCGTCGCCTTGACCGCCTTCATCCAGCAGCAGCCGGCGCCCGGCCCGGGCGCCGCCCACCCACAGGAGACCCTCGCATGAACGCTCCCCGCATCCTCGTGATCGTCGGCACGCCCTTCGCCGGGAGCCTCAACCACGCCCTCGCCACCTCGTACGCCGACGCCGCCCGCGCCGGAGGAGCCGAGGTGCGCGTCATCGACCTCGCGAACGATCCGGTCCCGGGGCATCCGTCGCTGCGAAACGAGGTGCGCCTCCCGCGCACCGACGCCGACGTGCAGCTCACACCCGACGTCGCCGCGTACGTCGCCGACGTGGACTGGGCCGACCACCTCGTGTTCTTCTTCCCGCAGTGGTGGGGGTCACTCCCCGGTGCGCTCAAGACCTGGATCGACCGGGTGTTCGTGCGCGGCTTCGCCTACCGCTACCGTCCGACCGGGCGTCTGTGGGACAAGCTGCTGACCGGGCGCACCGCGCGCATCGTGATGACGATGGACTCCCCGACGTTCTGGAACGCCTGGGTCTACCGCAACGCGCCCATCCGGTCGCTGCGCAACGCGACCCTCGAGTACTGCGGCGTCAAGGTGCGAGGCGTCACGCGTCTCTCGGAGGTGCGCCACCGCTCCGAGACCGACCGCGAGCGCTGGGTGGGCGGCATGGCCTCGTTCGGGGCGACGGATGCCGAGTCCGTCGTCGCCCGCACCCGCGAGGAGCTCGTTCCCGCCGCATGATCCGCGGATCCGGGATTCGGATTTCCCACCGCATTCCGGATGCCGCGGCGGCAGCGGATCCGCGAGCGCGGCGATCGTCCGCATTCCGGGACGACAGGCGGCTCGCCCTCCCCGCACGCGGCGATGGCAACGGCCGCGGCATCCGTGAAGGGACTGCCGCGGCCGATGCCGAAACGGCCGGATGCCTCAGCCGGCGGCGCGTTCCGCGGCCTCGACGACGTTCGTCATGAGCAGGGCGACCGTCATCGGGCCCACACCGCCGGGGTTGGGCGAGAGGTAGCCGGCGACCTCCGCCACGTCGGGGTGCACGTCGCCGAACACCTTGGACTTGCCCGTCTCGGGGTCGTCCTCGCGCGTGACGCCGACGTCGAGCACCGCGGCGCCGGGCTTCACGTCCTCGGGGCGCACGATGTGCTTGACGCCCGCCGCCGCCACGATGACGTCGGCCTGACGCAGGTGATGCGACAGGTCGGCCGTGCCGGTGTGGGTGAGGGTGACCGTCGCGTTGATCTCGCGGCGCGTGAGCAGCAGGCCGATCGAGCGACCGATCGTGACGCCACGGCCGACGACGACGACATCCTTGCCCTTGAGGTCGTAGTCGTTGCGCAGGAGCAGCTCGATCACGCCGCGCGGCGTGCACGGCAGCGGGGTCGTGATCGGGGCGTTGACGTTGAGCACGAGCCGGCCGAGGTTGGTCGGGTGCAGGCCGTCGGCGTCCTTCGCGGGGTCGATGCGCTCGAGGATCGCGTCGGTGTCGAGGTGCTTCGGCAGCGGCAGCTGCACGATGTACCCGTGACACTCGGGATCGGCGTTGAGCTCGTCGATCAGCGCCTCGACCTCGGCCTGCGTGGCGTCGGCGGGCAGTTCGCGCTGGATCGAGTTCATCCCGATCGCCTCGGACTCGCGGTGCTTCATCCCGACGTACAGCTGCGAGGCCGGGTCGGCGCCGACCAGCACCGTCGCGATGCCGGGCGTGACGCCCTTGTCCTTGAGCACTGCCACGCGCTCCCGGAGTTCGTCTTTGATCCGGGCGGCGGCGGCACGCCCGTCGAGCTTCTGTGCGGTCATGTCCGCCCTTTCGTTCGTTCGCTCGGAGTCGATCGTTCAGTCGACTGGAACACGTGTCGAACGGATGCCGCGACCGCGGGTCGGTGGCGGCATTCGTGTCGACAGTGCTATCAGACGGCGCCGCCGGGGCGCGGCGCCGTTCCCACTCAGTGGCGGAAGTCGGGGTACAGCGGGAACGCCGCCGTGAGGGCCGCGACGCGCAGGCGCAGCTCCTCCACGTCGGCGTTCGGCTGCAGCGCGAGGGCGATGACGTCGGCGACCTCGGTGAACTCGGCGTCGCCGAAGCCGCGGGTCGCGAGCGCCGGCGTGCCGATGCGCAGGCCCGAGGTGACCATCGGCGGGCGAGGGTCGTTGGGCACCGCGTTGCGGTTCACCGTGATGTGGATCTCGTGGAGGAGGTCCTCGGCCTGCTTGCCGTCGATCTCGGCGTTGCGGAGGTCGACCAGGACCAGGTGCACGTCGGTGCCGCCCGAGCGGACGGCGATGCCGGCATCCTTCACGTCCTGCTGCGAGAGCCGCTCGGCGATGATGTGGGCGCCGCGCAGCACGCGCTCCTGGCGCTCCTTGAACTCGGGGGTGGCCGCGAGTTTGAACGCGGTCGCCTTGGCCGCGATCACGTGCATGAGCGGGCCGCCCTGCTGGCCGGGGAAGACGGCGGTGTTGATCTTCTTGGCCAGGTCGGCGTCGTTGGTGAGGATGAAGCCCGAGCGGGGACCGCCGATCGTCTTGTGCACGGTCGACGAGACGACATGGGCGTGCGGGACCGGGTTCGGGTGCAGGCCCGCCGCGACCAGGCCCGCGAAGTGGGCCATGTCGACCCACAGCAGGGCGCCGACTTCATCGGCGATCGCGCGGAAGGCGGCGAAGTCGAGCTGGCGGGGGTAGGCCGACCAGCCGGCGATGATGACCTTGGGCTTGTGCTCGATGGCGAGGCGGCGCACCTCGTCCATGTCGATGGTCGAGGTCTCGGGGTCGACGCCGTAGGCGACGATGTTGTACAGACGGCCGGAGAAGTTGATCTTCATGCCGTGCGTGAGGTGGCCGCCCTGGTCGAGCGAGAGACCGAGCAGCGTGTCGCCGGGGCGTGCGATCGCGTGCAGCACGGCGGCGTTGGCGGTGGCGCCCGAGTGCGGCTGGACGTTCGCGAACTCGGCGCCGAACAGCGCCTTGGCGCGGTGGATGGCGAGCTCCTCGGCGACGTCGACCTCTTCGCAGCCGCCGTAGTAGCGGCGGCCGGGGTAACCCTCGGCGTACTTGTTGGTCAGCACCGAGCCCTGCGACTGCAGCACCGAGACCGGCACGAAGTTCTCGGAGGCGATCATCTCGAGGTAGCCGCGCTGGCGCTCGAGCTCGCGATCGAGCACCTGGGCGATCTCGGGGTCGACCTCGGAGAGGGGGGCGTTGAAGAACTGATCGGTCATGCGATCTCCTTGACTGCGGCTTTCGGGGTGCGCGGCACGGGGTGCCGGGATTCACATCGGCCCAGGCGTGCGGTCGAATGCCGTAGTCGGTCGCTCCCCGGTGGTGTCCCACCTCAACGCCAGTCGCGACAACCCGAGCATAACGGAACTCGACCCGCTAGGCTGGGTCGGATCCCTTTTGTTAGGACTCTTTACATGAATCGTCGACGAGGACGGGCCGTCACGGCCGCGATCCTCGCCGCTGCGCTGCTGGCCGGGTGCACGCCGGTCGCACAGAATGGAGACACCGTGTCGCTTCCCGCCGTCGTCCCCGCCCCCGTCTCGATCGAGACGGGATCCGGCGCGCCGTTCCTGCTCACCTCCGCCACGACGGTCGACGGCGACGCCGTCGCCCTGGCCGCCCTGTCGGCGATCGTCCAGGCCCGCACGGGACTGGCGCTGGCATCGGGAGAGGACGCCGGCATCGAGCTGCGGGTGGACCCTTCGACGGGCTCAGGCACCGGCGGGAGCACGCCCGAGTCGTACCGGATCGCCGTCGACGAGGCATCCGTCGTGGTCACCGGCGCGGATGCGGCGGGACTCTTCTACGGCGTCCAGACCCTGGGACAGCTGCTCCGTCCCGACGGCGACGCGTGGACCCTCCCCGCCGTCACGATCCAGGACGCCCCGCGCTTCGCATACCGCGGCGTCATGCTCGACGTCGCCCGCCATTTCCACCCCGTCGAGACGGTGAAGGCGTACATCGACCACGCGGCGTCGCTGAAGTTCAACGCGCTGCACCTGCACCTCACCGACGACCAGGGCTGGCGCATCCAGCTCGACTCACGGCCCGCGCTCGCCGAGAAGGCTTCGGGCACCTCGGTCGGAGGGGACCCCGGCGGGTGCTACACGAAGGACGACTACCGCGAGATCGTCGAGTACGCGGCGTCCCGCCACATGATCGTGGTTCCCGAGGTCGACATGCCGGGACACACCCACGCCGTCGGTCTGGCGTACCCCGGACTCGCCGAGGACCCGACCGTCAGCGACCACATGCGGCAGATCATCCGCGACTACGGCGGTGAGGAGCCGCAGGCCGGCGCCCCGTACGACGGCATGGCCGTCGGGTTCTCGTCGCTGAGGATCCATGACGAGGCGACGTACGACTTCGTGGCCGACGTGTTCGGCGAGCTGGCCGCGATGACACCGGGTCCGTACCTGCACTTCGGCGGCGACGAGTCGCTCTCGACGACCGATGAGGACTTCGCGATCTTCGTCGCCCGCGCGAGCGCCATCATCTCCGACCTCGGCAAGACCCCCGTGGCGTGGCACGAGGCGGGCGCGGCGCCCGACATCGCCGACACCACGGTGGGCCAGTACTGGGGGTTCCTCACGCCGCAGGAGGGCGCCGCCGACAAGGCGACCGCGTTCGTCGACAACGGCGCCCGGCTGATCCTCTCCCCCGCCGACGCGATCTACCTCGACATGAAGTACCCGTCGGGTCCGGACCTCGGCCTCACGTGGGCCAACGGCCCCACGAGCGTCGAGCGCGCCTACTCGTGGGAGCCCTCGGACGTCGTCCCTGGCGTCGATGACGCGGGCATCCTCGGCGTCGAGGCGCCGCTGTGGACCGAGACCATCCGCACCGCCGCCGACATCGACACGATGGCGTTCCCGCGCGCCGCCGCTGCCGCCGAGGCCGCCTGGTCCCCCGCGACGGGCGCGAGCGACCTGCGCACGTGGGCCTCGTTCCGCGAGCGCGTCGGCGCCCTCGGCCCCCTGTGGACGAGCATGGGCATCGGCTTCCACGCGTCCGAAGAGATCCCCTGGGTCACCGAGTGACCCGCACCCCCGCCGAGTGATCCGGAGCATCGCATGAGCACCCTCGTCCACTCCGTCCGCCTGCTGGGTTCCGTGTCCGTCGACAGCGACCGCGCCGACGGCTGGGCGCTGTTCGAGGGCGGCCGCGTCGCCGCTGCCGGCGTCGGAGGCGACAGACCCCGCGCCGACGAGGTTTCGGACGGCAGCGGCGGATGCCTCGTCCCGGGCTTCATCGACATCCACGGGCACGGCGGGGCCGGTGCGAGCTTCGACGACGGCCCGGACGCGGTCCTGCGGGCCCGCGCCGTGCACCGCGCGCACGGCACGACCCGCGCAGTGCTCTCGCTCATCACCGCGCCGATCGAGGACCTCGCAGCACGCGTGGCCATGGTCGCGGACCTCTGCGACGCCGATCCCACGGTGCTCGGCTCACATCTCGAGGGGCCGTTCCTCGATCCTGGTCACAAGGGCGCCCACACCGAGGCGCTGCTGCGTGCGCCGGACGCGGCATCCGTCGACCGGCTGCTGGAGGCCGGCCGCGGCACCATCCGCCAGGTCACCCTCGCGCCCGAGCGAGACGGCGCCCTCGACGCGATCCGGCGCTTCGTCGAGGCGGGCGTCGCGGTCGCGGTGGGCCACACCGACGCCGACGCCGAGACGACGCGGCGCGCGTTCGACGCCGGTGCGACGCTGCTCACCCATGCGTTCAACGCGATGCCCGGCATCCACCACCGCGCCCCTGGCCCGGTCGTGGCGGGCCTGCGCGACGAGCGCGTGACCCTCGAGGTCATCGCCGACGGCGTGCACGTGGACCTGGAGCTCATCGCGACGCTGTTCGCCGTCGCGGGCGACCGGATCGCGCTGATCACCGACGCGATGGCCGCCGCGGGCTCGCAGGACGGCCGCTATGAGCTGGGCGGCCTCGCGGTGCAGGTGACAGACGGGGTGGCACGCCTCGAGGAGGGGGGCGCCATCGCGGGATCGACCCTCACTCAGGACGCGGCTCTGCGCAACGTGGTCGGCGCAGGTGTGCCTCTGGAGATCGCCAGTCACGCCCTCAGCAGACGGCCCGCGCACGCGATGCACCGCGACGACCTCGGCACGCTCGACGTCGGCGCGCCGGCCGACGCGGTGCTGCTGGACGAGTCGCTCGCCGTGCGCCGGGTCTGGGTCGCCGGGCGTCCGGCCTGAGCCGCAGCGGGCGCACGTGGAAGGCGGGGCCGAAGGTCCCTCCCCCGAGATCCCTCCGAGCCCCGCCTTGTCCGCGGCATTCCCCGCGGGGGGCGGCCGCCTTCGTGCCCCAACACCAGGGCGGCCGGCCACTCTGACCAAAGAGACGACGAGACCCGCGATCTATTACGCGGGTTCGCAGAAAAAGTTCGAAGAAATCCGCAGCGCCGTCGAATACCCCGGGGAAAGCGCATGCCGCCGGCCGCCACTGGTCAAAGACCCGGGCTGCGGGGACAATGGAACCAGCCCTGGCCCGCACCCCGGATCGACGTCGTCGATCGGCGCCACGGAACTGGGGGATCCATGGAACACGAGGAAGTGCGCGAGCGCGGGACGGGTGTCGCCGCCGACGCCGACGCCGATCTCGTCCTGCGCACCCGATCGGGCGACACCGATGCTTTCGCCGAGCTGTGGCGTCGCCACTACCGCGCGGGCGTCACGGTCGCGCGCAACATGACCTCGAGCCTCGATTCCGACGACCTCGTTCAAGAGGCGTACACCCGCATCTACCACTCGATCCTCAACGGCGGCGGTCCCACCGGATCGTTCCGTGCGTACCTGTTCACCAGCATCCGCAACACTGCCGCGGGCTGGGGCCGCGCCCGCCGCGAGATGCCGTACGAGGAGCTCGACGGCGTCGTGGACCCCTCCGCCTCGGAGCACGAGAGCGAGGCCGCCCTCGACCGCGGCCTCACGCACCGGGCCTTCCGCAGCCTCCCGACGCGGTGGCAGGAGGTGCTCTGGTACTCCGAGATCGAGCAGATGAAGCCCGCCGAGATCGCGCCCCTCCTGGGCATGAAGCCGACCGCCGTCGCGCAGCTGACCTTCCGGGCTCGCGAAGGACTGCGCGAGGCATGGATCCAGGCGCACCTCCAATCGGTGACCGGCGGCTCCGACTGCCAGTGGGCGATCGAGCACCTCGGCGCGTACTCGCGGCTCAACCTCGGCCGTCGTGATCACTCGAAGCTCGAGCGGCACCTGGCGAGCTGCGTGCGCTGCTCGATCGTCGCGAGC
>Ga0160448_100322_pt1 | contig 17861 bp, 10 predicted proteins | sample HID1973M_E1MG_FD_108269 | JGI IMG/M metagenome (GOLD analysis project Ga0160448, IMG submission 108269) | Enriched mosquito-associated microbial communities from UW Madison campus, WI, USA - HID1973M_E1 MG | ecosystem: Host-associated > Arthropoda: Insects > Digestive system > Unclassified ...
GAAGGCCACACGGCCCTCGGCAGGATCCGGAGAGGTGTCCGAGCGGTTGAAGGAGCACGCCTGGAAAGTGTGTAAGCGTCTAAACCGCGCTTCGGGGGTTCGAATCCCCCTCTCTCCGCCAGATACGAAAAGCGAAGGCCCCCGAAAGGGGGCCTTTTTCGTATCTGGCGGAGAGAGGGCGCTTAGGTTGACTCGTGGAGTCCGACCTTCGGTGCAGCTATAGCACAGCGAGGCAGCTCGCGGGCGAACGAAGATCCGGAGGGGCGATAACACTCCTGCCAGGCAGTCCCTTCGGAAATGCCACAGGTCGCAACTTTACCTGCGATCTCCCCTAGTTCCCTGTTGCAGGTCCGGCCAATACACTTGTCCAAATTGATGCTTCTGTACGAGCCAAGGATGAGCCGACCGTATCTTTCAAAGTCCATTGATCAGCTTGAGGCTCTCTTTGAGTCATCTAAGCACGACGAGTCTGTCCTCAAGCAACTCGCGTCAGAGCTTGGTCATCGAAAAACCAGCCGCGCGAAGACGCTCGCGGAGCGAGTTGAATCGCTCCTGCAAAAGCAGGCAAGTTTGCGCCGCAGCGCACACGCCGTGAGAACAGCCGGGCAAAACTCACCCATTCATGCTGATAAACAGAAACCGTTGCCTGACGCACCAACGGCACCAACGGCAAAGCAAAGCACCGCCACTGAGACAAAGCATCCAAGGTCGGAACCCATTGACTACAACCGACCCAACTTTACCGCAGGACAACCGGAAAGGCCTGTCGGTGATGACGACAGATACACGAACCGAACGACGGACATCCTAGATTCTTGGTCTGCACTGGAAGTCCTCTCGCCACAGACGTTTCGTCGACCTGCCGACCTCGCAGGTGGCATGGCCAATAACATCGTATCCATTTCGAATGGCCAACTGCCATGGGCCAACGGACCTGCGCGCTCAAGACCAAACTTCCGCGTTTACTACCACATTGTTCTCGGAACAATTCCCGCCGAACCCGCATTTGAAGCTCTGGTAGAACGGTTCAAGGACAGTCGGCTCGAACGGCCAAGCGTGCAGGGAGAAATCGTGTTGGCCTCCGTGCTGGTGGACAAGGACGGTCTCTTGGCTGGCGAGTCTCCCATTTCCGTCTCCGCATTCGGGTGGGGGCTCCCAGTTGCCCTTCAAGGTTCACTGAAGGGATTGGCGGCGTGGACCAAAGTGGAATCCCGTTTGGTGGCGGGTCTGTCCGAAAGGCTTGCACCAGCGGACAAAACGGAGACGCCAGCTCCGATCACCTGGACGGTTCTGCAAGGTGCCCTATCTTGGCTTGTATCCACACTCGGTCTACAACCAGAACAGGTGAAAGGACCAGCCTTTCTGGTTGCCAGCTACATCCCATTTAGGAGCAAAATCGTTCCAGACTCACTGCTGTTGAATAGCTTCTACCTGCGTGACCTGGCGCGTGCGCGGGATGCGGCCGAAGCTGGCGCGCTACCAAGCATTCTGGGTCGATATCTTGACCATCAGAAGCAACTGAAGCGGCATGATGTGCTGAAAGACGATGCTTCCTTGGAAGAGGCTGCCGCTCCGTCGAACACTCCAATCGGACGCTGGCCCACACCGGTCAATCACGCACCCGCACTCTTACAGCAAATCGCTGTCAACTTGGCAAGCCGACTCAACGCACAGCCCGGCATCCTTGGAATCAACGGCCCGCCAGGGACTGGAAAAAGCACCCTACTGCGCGACATCGTCGCCGACTTGATTACTCGCCGGGCTTCGGCCATGTGCTCCTTCAGCAAGCCCGAGGACGCTTTTAAAGTGGGTTGGTCGAAAAGGGCGCGTGGCGAAACACAGCTCCTCCACACTTTGGACTCTGCATTAAGGGGGTTCGAAATGGTAGTCGCAAGCTCCAACAACAAAGCCGTTGAGAATGTAAGTACCGAAATACCCGCTCTTAGCGCGCTGCCCGCAGGGAGCAAGCTTCGTTACTTCGAACCACTTTCCAATGACGTATTCCAACGTGACACCTGGGGCTTGGTGGCGGCAGTCCTGGGCAACGCGAAGAACAGATCTGCCTTCCGCAGAGCATTCTGGACCGAATCGAACAACTCCTTTAAGCGCTATCTTGAGAAGGCGAGTGGCGTAGGTCCAGTTGATCCTTCCTTTCCGCCCGGACTCGCGGAAGCATGTGACGCTCCCTCCGATCGCGAGACGGCATTGCTCCGCTGGAATGCAGCTCGCGAGCGCTACTTGCAAACCGCCAAGCGTGTTTCACTTCGTCTCTCGCAGCTGGAAATGTTGAGAAGAGCGATACTTGATCTCCCCGGACTTAAAGTTGATCAACAGTCTAAACAATCTGAGCATCAGCGCGCTTTAGCAACGACACTTCAGATGCACAAGGAACTGGACGCGCAGAGCAAAGCCCTTGCGCACGCCAACACTACGTGGACGCATCACTCAGGCATACAGAAGCGCCACGAGGCTAGCAAGCCAAGTTGGTTCACACTCAAGCGAATGCTCGGAAACCAACAGGTGACAACCTGGCAGAAAGAGCAGAACGCACTTCACCTTCAAGGATCATCGATAGAACGTTCAAGGGCCGAGGCAATTAGCTCGCAAGCCCAGGCATATAAGCGTCTTGAATCAGCCAGATCCCTTGAGCTCGCAACAAAGCAAGCTTGGGAAAATGCACGCAACGCACTTGCAAGCGCCATGCAGATGAGGAAGGACATCGTGGTTGGCGAAGGCGCGCACGTCCTGGACGAAGACTTCCTTCAAATGCCGCATCAGGATAAGCAGAAGGCGCTTCCCTGGCTTGACCGGCGACTGCAAGATGCTCGTTCCGATGTGTTTGAAGCCGCCATGGAGGTGCATAAAGCATTCATCGATGCAGCAGCAGTGCCGCTACTTCACAACCTCAACGGCCTCCTCGGTTTCAACTTCAACCTCCCACCGGACAGACAGCATCTGGCTGGAGACTTGTGGAGCAGCTTCTTCCTCGTGGTGCCAGTTATCTCAACCACGTTCGCATCTGTGGAACGCATGTTCGGCTCTCTCCCCGCTCAGACGTTCGGTTGGCTCCTGATAGATGAGGCGGGCCAGGCGACGCCACAAGCCGCGGTTGGGGCGCTTCTGCGGTGTCGCCGTGCTGTTGTGGTGGGTGACCCGTTGCAAATCGAGCCAGTGGTGCCACTGCCGGACGTGCTGACATCCGCGGTACTACGCGAATTCAATGTGGAGCCTGAGCGTTTTTCAGCGCCGGCTTCGTCCGTACAAACGCTCGCTGACGAAGCTAGCGCTCACTGTGCGACGTTCTCCACCTCTGCCGGCTCACGCACGGTCGGCTCACCGCTGCTGGTGCATCGCCGCTGCTCTTCGCCTATGTTCGACATATCAAACAAGGTTGCCTACGGTGGGCTCATGGTTCAAGCAAAGCCTTCCATGCCCTCGTCGATTCGCGAAGTACTCGGCCCCTCCCACTGGATCGATGTCCGCGGTAGTGGACGTGAAAAGTACTCTCCATACGAAGGCGATGCCCTTATTGGACTGTTAAGAAGGCTTAGATCAGCCGGGGTGGCGCCCGATTTCTATATCGTAACTCCCTTCGTTGCTGTCCAAGATGGGCTTCGGCAGCTCGTCCAAAGAGATGGTGTACTGAAGGGCTGGGTCGACGACCCGGCCACTTGGGCATGGGAGCACATTGGTACCGTGCACACCGTTCAAGGCCGAGAGGCTGAGGCCGTCTTCTTTGTTCTTGGTGCGCCTGATACGAATCAGCACGGCGCGCGACAATGGGCCGGAGCAATGCCAAACTTGCTTAATGTCGCCGTCACCCGGGCCAAAGAGGCCGTGTACGTCATCGGAAACCGGGAGCTTTGGTCGGCGGCGGGTAAGTTCAACATCCTCGATCAACTGCTCCCCCCATCGACCAGCAGAGGCTGCTAGCCAGTGGGCACCAATCAGGTGAACGCCATCTCTGGGATTTCGTTTGGAGGCGAAGAAGGTTAAATCGCACGTCTCACCGCCTCCGCTTAGGACACTGCACCGGCTCGGCATACACCGCCTTGCGTGATCCATTGGGTTGATCCCCTGGGTGCAGTGGTTCGCGTACAGCCACCAAGCGGAATAGGTGAACTGCACGCGCCGGTAATATTTGCCTTCCGATTGAATCTACATCTCTGCAACCGGTCTGCCGGCCGGCTTCTCCCGCGCTAGTACCGGAAACTCGTTCCTGATGTACTCGAACTGCGAGCGCAGGCCACCTTGGACATACACGTACAAATCCGTCGGCGCCGTCTCGTAGGCCACGGTCACAAAGGCCGGTTCGGGCGGCGTGTGCACCACCTCCGGCTCGCTCAAGGCCGTAACGCCGGTTGTGGTGCAGCCGCAGAGCGACACGGCCAGCATTGGCAGAGCGACCCATACTGGCAATCGCATCAAGATTCTCCTTGGTGTGGCCCTGCTCAGATCGGGCATGTGTACGGGCTTACGAAGATGTCGTACAGACTCCCATCATTCCGAAACCACAGAATCACGCTCTGCCCGCAGGTCCCGTGGGGTCCTTGCCAACCCATGTCGTCGTAGAGAAAAGTCACCCGCCGGTATTCCTGGCGTTGGTAGCCGATAAGCTCATCGTCGAATAGCTTGAGGCTGGCTCGTTCGTCCTGCAGCATGGGGAACTGCACCTTCAGTTGCGACACCAGGTCGGCGGTGCTGAAGATTGTCCTCATTGCCAACCCCTTGAAACGCGGAGCTTCAAATCTTGGTTCCGGATGCTCTGGCAGCTTCAGCTCATCCGGTTCTGTTGGTGCTATCGGCGCGAGCGCACAGCCACTCGACAGCAGCACCATCGCATACAAGCAAACCTGCATCCGCAACCTGGTCACCGCGTCTCCTCCAGGCTCAGTTGCACCACTGCTGCTCGCAAGGCACGCCGTCGTGATCACCGTCCATCTTGGTGTTCGGGCAATGCTGGACGAAGTAGGTCGCTTCCGCACACGAACGCATGTGCGAGCAATGCGTGCGTCCGTCGCAGGTAAACTTTTCTGTGGCAGCGCTCATGGGCGGCGCAGGGTCAGCTGCAAGCGGTGCGGCCTCGGGCGCCAACGCAGTCGCGATCTGATACTTGTACTTGTCATAGCCAAACCAGGCCATCACTGCCAACACGATCAGCAGCAGTAACTTCTTCATGTAGCGACTCCTTGTCCGTAAGGTGTCCACACTTCGATGGCTCAAACCGCCATCGTCCCCGGCTCCCTATTTCGGCGGAAGCAGCCATCGTCCGCTTATTGCAATGCTCCCAGGCCGCGAGACCTGCCGGAACATGCTTATCCCCTGCTGGCCGTGGCGCGACCGGAGTATTGTCGAGGGCGCTGGGCAGCGCAAGTGGGTGTACCTGTCCGAGGAAGTCCGTTCCTAGCGCGTGGGCAAACTGTCAATCCACGCCCCAAAGAACGCCATCGAAGCCGCTCTCATCGCCTCGGCATGGGCCTTCGCCCCCGCCTCGATGGCACCGGGATCCAGCCCTGCCTCCGCGACCTCCCCTGCATGCCCAATCGTCCACTCGCTGATCCGATCCAGATCAGCCTCCAGATGGAACTGCAGCCCCAACTGATGCCCCGACAACTCAAACGCCTGCACGGCGCATGGCCCCGTCGAAGCCAACGACACCTCACCCTCCGGCAGCGAGATCGCATCCCCATGCCAATGCAGCACCGGCGCATCCGCCAGTAGCCGCAGCAATGTCCCCTGCCCGGCCGGCGTGATGCTGACCGTGCCCATGCCAATCTCCTTCAGCCCCATCGGCGCGACGTCACCGCCCGCTGCCACCGCCATCACCTGCGCACCCAGGCAGATGCCGATGGAGGGCAAGCCAGCCGCGCGGCGATCACGCAGCCACTGCGCCTCCACACCGAGGAAGGGATATCCCGCCACATCGGTGGCGCTCATAGGGCCTCCGAGCACGATGAGCAAATCCGGCTCGTCCTGGCGCAGCGTCGAAAGATCCTCGCGCGTCGGGTCTGCGTACCGAATCCGATAACCGCGTTGCTCCACAACCTCGGCCAAAGTGCCAAGGTCTTCAAAGTCCACATGCCGCAGGGCGAGTGCTGTTTTCATGGCAGCCAAGGTATGTCGCCCCCTGACAAAAGAAAACCCCGGCCAGGCCGGGGCTTTCTCTATGCACAACGTGTTGGTTTCATGCCTAACCAAGCGAGTGAAAGCTGCTCTCGCCCCTTCGCACCGTTTCTAACCGCGCGATTGCCCCACGTAGCTCGCGCAGTCTCCTTGCCGAAACCCCCATCCTTTTAGGTAGTTTCCAGAACCTGCTGCCCCAAACCGCCCACCGGAGTTGCCGTCTATACTGCGGATAAGGGATCGCCCCCAAACGACGGCTGGGGGTGGCGTCATGGATTAGCCGGGAGCTGGCTATGGGCAGTGGCAAGAGCGGAGGTAGTGGCCTTGTATGGATACTGGGGATCATCTTTCTGATCCTGCTTGTCCCCAAGGAGATCTGGATCGTGCTGGGGATAGCTGGCGCCATCGCGTTGCTGGTCTTTGCCTACATTAAGATCCGGGAACATAACGCCAAGGTGATGGCGTCCCGTGCCGCGCCTCCCACTGCCCACTCCGCGGTCCAGGATTACCCGCAACCGCACCAGCCCACCCTGGCAGAGCTTATGGCTAAGCCACAGCAGGGCCAGAAATCACAGACTCCACCGCCGTTGCCCCCCTCGCCATCATCGCCCGATGCCCATGCGACAGCATTCATCCCACCAGTCATGCCGGCGCCCCCTTTGCCGGCACCGCAACTAAACCGCCCTTCCAGCGACGAAGAGCATTTCTACACAGCACGCCTTGCCGATTGCCGACCCGGCACCCAGACACCGCATTCCGTTCCTCTCGCGCCCGCGGGACTGGGGGACGGCAAATGGGTGCCGCCGGGTCAGAGCGTCAGCTTCGCAGGCACCGTGTTGCCTGGCGGCATGTTCTACCTGGGTGCTCGCCTGCCTGGCGCCAACGGACGCATTGATCCCTGCCTGATCAGCGGCTTACCCAGCATTGCGCACCGCGGAGACTTCCGCGAGAGGCAAATGAATTATTGGCCGTGCTATGTGGACATCTCCGCTGCCGCCCGCCGGTCCTACATCACTTGGCTGAGCGAAGGTCGATCACACCCTGAGTGCGATCTTGGCTTCGTGTTCCTGTTCTTTTACGGCCTCGAGCGGCGGGTCATCTTCGATACTCCCCGGGATCCCACTGCCAAGGCTGATTGGCCTGCCATTGCGACCGAACTGCGACGCTTGCTGGACATCTACGGACACTCCGGCTCGTTCAGGCGCTACGCCGGGGAGCTGCTGGATTGGATGGAGCTTCACGGCACAACTGAGCGTCTCTACACGCTACCCGTGCCCGCACTACCTCGCTCCTACGAGCTTCCCCGCTATCTACGCCTGGCTCTGGGCCAATCGGCAGTGGATCGCGCGCCCGTGCCAGCCGCACTGGCGTTGGCGTGGCTGCGTCTTAATCCAGACACGTATCTGCGCACCGCGGCCACGCGCTGTCCTGAGGAGTTCGATCGCCTTTTCATCGAGCGCTATCGCGAACTGCTGGGGCCGGGGTTGGTCCTGCCCAAGAACAGGACCAAGCTGAAATTCGTCTACCAGCCCGCCTCCAGCGCATTCCATGGAGTGGCCAATCCCACCCTGACCTTCGGTGATATTCCCGACCCCACGGCCCTGACTGCGCCGATCAGAACCTTGATGGAGATCGCCGAGCAGTGCACCGACGAGCTCGGGCCTTTCAGTCGCCTGGTGGGCAAGGATCCCAATGCCCGAGGCACCTTGGATGGACTGCTGCAGCTACCCACGAGCCTGTGGCCGGCCCCTGCCCGCGCCAAGCTAACCGGCATCATGGCGCGGATGAAAGACGGCATGCTGACCCTCAGCCTGGCCGAGCTGATCGGTCAACTCGGAGGCGCCACCCAGCCATTCACACGTGAGCGAACCCGAGGTCTGGCCAGGTCGCTCGAAGCCAGCCAGATCGGCATGGAACCCAATGTCTTGGCCGGCGCACGCAATCCCGACGGCGATGACCCCGTCGTGTTATTCGCTCTGCCTGCTGGCGAATCAGCTTCTGCAGAGTCTGGCGCCTACCAAGCCGCCATGCTGACCCTGCAACTGGCCTCGGCGGTCGCGCAAGCCGACGGCGATTTCAATGCGGCCGAGATTGCCCACTTACGCGCAGAAATCCACAACTGGAGTCATCTCACCCCCGTTCACCAGGTGCGCCTACAAGCGCACCTGCAATGGCTGACTGCAGCCCCGGTTACCTTGTCCAGTCTGAAAAAGAAGCTCGAGCCACTCGAGCAAAGCGCCAAGGAAACGGTGGCCGTCTTCATGGCAACCTTGGCCCAGGCCGATGGCATGGTATCGCCAGCGGAAATGCGCTTTCTAGAAAAGGTCTACAAGGCCTTGGGGGTGGAGCCCAAGCGCGTGTTCAGCGATGTCCATGCAGTAAGCGCGGGCACGCCTGCCAAGACAAGCGCCCCCGAACGCACCGGCTTCACGCTCGATGCGCAGCGTATCGCCGAACTGCAAAAAGACACCGAACGCGTTTCAGCATTGCTGGCCGGAATCTTCAAGGAAGACGAGGTGCCTGCTCCCCTTCCCGTTGCCGAAGAGCCGAAAGCGCCGAGCGAGCCCAGCCTCATGGGGCTGGACGCACCGCACACCGCTTTCTTGCGCCTGTTGCTATCCCGACCACAATGGTCGCGCAGTGAACTCGAAGATGCAGCCGCTGATTTGGACCTTATGCTCGACGGTGCATTGGAACAGGTCAACGAAGCGTCCTTTGATACCTACGACTTACCCTTCACCGATGGAGAAGACCCGGTTGATGTAAATGCCGAGGTCGTTGAGAAGATCGAACAATGAGCACAGGCATCCGAGCCAAGGACCGCGACGCGGTCATCCAATCCCTTCGCGCCGGCGTAGTGCCCCGAACCGGCCAGCATCTAATCCAGGTGGGCCGAGGTCGAGAAGTCGAAACTCTGGTGAGCGATATCGATCGCATCGCCGATGGCGGCTCCTCGTTTCGTCTAGTCATCGGCGAATACGGGGCGGGTAAGACCTTCTTCCTGAACCTTGTGCGCGCCATTGCGATGGAACGCAAGCTAGTCGTGGCCAGCGCCGACTTGAACCCTGATCGCAGATTGCATGCTTCCGGCGGTCAGGCCCGCTCGCTTTACGCCGAACTCATGCGGAATTTGGCCACACGCACAAAGCCCGAAGGCGGCGCGCTGTCGGGGGTGGTGGAAAAGTTCATCTCCACCTCCAAGTCCGAAGCCAAAGCCCAAGGCGCCCCGACCGAACAGGTATTGCGCGGCAAGCTTGAGCAGCTCACCGAGCTGGTGAACGGATACGACTTTGCTGATGTTGTCGCGGCATATTGCCGGGGCTTCGAAGAAGGCAACGAGCAGCTCAAGTCCGATGCGATCCGCTGGCTGCGCGGCGAATTCGCCACACGCACCGATGCGCGCGCGGCGCTTGGGGTCCGCACCATTGTGGACGATGCCTCAGTCTACGACCAGCTCAAACTCATGGGTCGCTTTGTTCGCCTGGCTGGATACAGCGGCCTGTTGGTATGCCTGGATGAACTGGTCAATCTCTACAAGCTGGCCAATGCCCAGGCACGCAACTCCAACTATGAGCAGTTGCTGCGGATGCTCAATGACTCCTTGCAGGGCACAGCCGTCGGTTTGGGCTTTGTACTAGGCGGCACTCCCGAATTCCTGCTCGATACCCGCCGCGGCCTCTATAGCTACTCCGCGCTGCAAAGCCGCTTGAGCCAGAACACGTTTGCCACCGATGGTCTGGTCGATTTCAGTGGTCCTGTGGTCAGGTTATCCAGCCTGACAGTGGAGGACTTCTACGTCCTACTAGGCAAGATACGCCATGTCTATGCCGCCGGTGACCAGGCCAAGTATCTGCTGCCCGATCCTGCCATCGCCCAATTCATGGAGCACTGCGCCAACCGCATCGGCGATGCGTTCTTCCGAACCCCGCGCACCACCATCACCTCCTTCGTGAACCTGCTGGCGGTGCTCGAACAGAACCCCGATGCGCAATGGCAAGCACTGATCGGCCAGGTCGACATCGCCGCAGACACGGGCGGTGCGGCTGATTTGGGCGTGGAGGAAGACGACGAACTGGCCTCTTTCAAGCTCTGACCTGTGAGCACATCGGCCGCCTTCTTGCAGTTGCATCACGGGATCCAGAAGTTCCTCTGGGCCGAAGGCTGGGAGGAACTGCGAGATGTGCAGGAACTGGCTATCCCCCTAATCCTGCCCGGTAACCAGGATGTCATCGTGGCGGCTAGCACAGCAGCGGGAAAGACCGAAGCGGCCTTCCTACCTGCACTGACCCACCTGCTCAAACAGGATCCGCCTGGCCTGATCGTTTATATCAGCCCCCTCAAGGCACTGATCAACGATCAGTTCGGACGCCTGGATCGCCTTTGCGAAGACTTGGAGGTGCCGGTTTGGCCCTGGCACGGCGATGTGGGCAGTTCCAGCAAGGCGCGCTTCTTGCGCGAGCCTTCTGGGGTGCTACTGATCACGCCAGAGTCTCTGGAAGCCATGCTCTGCAATCGTGGCACCTCGATCGCCGGCCTTTTTCACCGGCTGACCTTCTTCGTGATCGATGAGCTGCATGCGTTCATTGGAAGTGAGCGCGGCAAGCAGCTGCAATCGCTTATGCACCGTATTGAGCGCGTTTTGGCGAGGCGTGTTCCCCGTATCGGCTTGTCGGCCACGCTGGGCGACATCTCATTGGCTGCACAATTCCTGCGAACCGACGGGAAGGCGGCCATCGTCGACGCTCCGTCTGGAGGGGCCTCGTGGAAGATCCTGGTCAAAGGGTTTGAAGAGAAAATTCCAGCCGATAGCGAACTGAAGAAAAATGATCCCGAATCAGAGCGCGCGCCTCTGGCCATTGCCACCCATCTGTTCAAAGTACTGCGCGGGTCTAACAACTTGGTGTTCCCAAACAGCCGTCGTGAGGTTGAGCGCTACACGCATTTACTCAATCAAGCATGCGATCAAGCCAAGTTTCCCAACGAGTTCTGGCCCCATCATGGCAGTCTGTCCAAAGAGATCCGCTACGAGACAGAGGCCGCGTTAAAGCAGAAGGAACACCCTGCCACCGCCATCTGCACCAGCACGCTGGAGTTGGGCATCGATATTGGCGCAGTAAGAAGCGTTGCCCAAATTGGCACGCCACCCTCGGTGGCCAGCCTTCGTCAGAGGCTGGGACGTTCGGGTCGCCGCAAAGGAGAATCGGCAATCTTGCGTGGGTATGTCATCGAAGACGAGCTGGATGACGCATCCAGCCTAGACACCACCTTGCGCCTGGATACGGTTCAGACCACTGCGGCCATCTCCCTGGCGCTGGAGAACTGGTTTGAGCCGCCGGCCACCCACGGCGCCCACTTGTCCACATTGGTGCAGCAGTTGCTCTCCGTGATCGCGCAATACGGTGGCCTTCATGCCAGCCAGGCGTATGGCTTGCTGTGTAGTGCGGATGCGCCATTCTCCCAGGTTTCCAAGGATGCTTTCGCAGAGCTCTTGCGCCATCTTGGGCAGTCCGAAATCCTGACCCAGGACAGTTCAGGTCTGCTGCTTCACGGCCGACTGGGCGATAAGGTCGTCAACCATTACAGCTTCTACGCCGCCTTCGCTACCGACGAGGAATTTCGCATCGTCGCATCGGGAAAGACGTTGGGAACGCTGCCCGTTTCCCAGATGCTCACGCCCGGCCAGCGCATCCTCTTCGGTGGCCGCACGTGGCTTGTCGAAGAGATCGACGAGCCTCACAAGACCATTTATGTGGCGCCAGCCAAAGGCGGCGCTCCGCCACTATTCAACGGAGGCGGTGGACGCGTGCACACTCGCGTACGCCAACGTATGCGTGAGCTCTACCGCTCTCCCGGGCCAGTTCCGTTTCTTGATTCCACCGCGCAACAGTTCTTAGATCAGGGCCGGAGCGCCTATCTCCACTACCACCTCGACGAGCGTGTGCTCTTGGATCAGGGGGGGCACGCCTTGCTCATGACGTGGCTTGGAGACGCAGCCAACGAGGGGCTCGCTTGCCTGCTCTCCGCCAAGCGCATACAGGCTTTCGGCAACAAGTTGGGTGTGGAAATCACCAAAGCGGGCAAGTCTCTTCAGGAACTGGAGGACCATCTGGCTGATCTGGCCAGCGAGCCCGCTGCGCCAATCGATGAGCTCTTGGCCAAGGCTGAGAATTTAACCAGAGAGAAATGGGATTGGCTCCTTTCCCCTTCCCTACTCCGACTTAGCTATGCGAGCTCCAATATAGACCTAGATGAAGCGATGGGATGGCTTTACCGCACCTATCATGGCACACGATGAGAATCGGCCACGCCAGCAGCATCGTGCCGGAAGTGAGCCCGACAGATAGCTCAAACTCTCTCAAGGAAAACAAAGCGCGCCGGACGTTAGGCGGCACGCTCGCGATAACAGGTGCTTTCTTGATCTGCTTTTACTCTTGCTCGTGGGGCTTGAGAGAAGATATGTCGCGCCCCCCGCCAAAAGAAAACCCCGGCTAGGCCGGGGCTTTCTCTACGCACCTAGCTGCGCACCATGCCGTACGTCGTGCTCTCCGCTAGCTACTCGGATGCAACGACTCCAGCTCCTTGAGCCGCTTCAACGCATCAGTCTGGCGAATCAGGCTGTAGTTGATGCCGCCGGCATTCAACGAGCTGCCCGCCTGATACGGGAAGTCCATGAAATCGGAGAAGAACGATTTGATGGCGCCCATCACCGGCACGATCAGCCACATCTGCCTGGCCAGGAAGTCCACCGCGCCGCCGCCGTCTTCCATGCCGCGCTCGTAGGGGTCCATGCGCAGGTTGGTGATCTGCGCCCAGTTGGTGACCGTGCGTGAGCCGGTGGCGATGTTGCCATGCGCCTGCACCGCAAAGCTCAGCTTCCAGTCCTGATAGCGTACGGCGTTGAGGTTGCCGCCCTGATCGAAGTAGAACACCGATTCGCGCGGGCCCTTCTTGTCTTTGCCCAGGAAGTACGGGGCAAAGTTGTAGCCGTCCAGCTTGACCTTGAACTTCTTGCCATTGAGCGTGGTGCCCTTGGCCAGTTGTTCCTTGATGTCCGGCACACCCGCCGCGGCGCACAAGGTGGGGAACAGATCGATCAGCGAGATCGGATCGTTGTAGACCGTGCCGGGCTTGATCGCACCCGGCCAGCGGATCGCCATGGGAATACGGAAGCCGCCTTCCCAGGTGGAGCCCTTCTCGCCGCGGAACATGGTCATGGCGCCATCCGGCCACAGCGCAATTTCGGCGCCGTTGTCGGTGGTGTAGACCACGATGGTGTTGTCGTCGATGCCCAACTCGTCCAGCAGATCCAGCAGCTGACCCACGTGGCCGTCGTGCTCCACCATGCCATCGGCGTGCAGGCCCTTGCCGGTCTTGCCGACCGAGCCGGGCTTGAGGTGGGTGAAGATGTGCATGCGCGTGGTGTTGAACCAGCAGAAGAACGGCTCATTGGCCTTCACGCTCTTCTTGATGAACTTTTCCGCCGCACCCAGGAACTCTTCGTCCACGGTCGGCATGCGCTTGGTGTTGAGCGGGCCGGTGTCTTCAATCTTGCCGCCGGCATACGAATGGATCACGCCGCGCGGACCAAACTTCTTCTTGAACGCCGGGTCCTTGGGATAGAAGTAGCTCTCCGGTTCCTCTTCCGCATTGAGGTGATACAGGTTGCCGAAGAACTCGTCGAATCCGTGATTGGTCGGCAAATGCTGGTCCTGATCGCCCAGATGGTTCTTGCCGAACTGACCGGTGGCATAGCCTTGGGACTTCATGGCGTCGGCAATGGTGGGCATCCAGTCGGTAATGCCATGCGGATCGCCCGGCATGCCGATGGTGAGCAAGCCGGTGCGGAACGGCTCCTGCCCCAGGATGAAGGAAGCACGCCCGGCGGTGCAGCTCTGCTGGCCGTAGGAGTCCGTGAACAACGCGCCTTCGTTGGCGATGCGATCGATGTTGGGGGTCTGGTATCCCATCAAACCGCGTGTGTAGGCGCTGATCTGGGGGATGCCGATGTCATCACCAAAGATGACCAGGATGTTGGGCTTGTCGTTGGACTTCTTTGCCGCCTTGGTAGCCATGCCTGTCTCCGGAAGTGAAACCGCTGCGCAGGGAATGCGTTACTGATTTTGGTCCGTCGCGGATTTGGGCTCATGCGAAAGAATGCTGTTAAGCGCTAGGTAAAAGTACTTAGCCTGAACAGCCCCGCGTTGTCAGAGCGGTGGCCGGCGCGCCAGTGCGGCGGCGTTGTCTCCTAGTGCAGGGCTTATGCATCGACGGCTAATACGGACAGAGGTGCTCACAAGGAGAAAGGCACATGGCCGCTCGCAGCGTCACTATCAAGCTCGACAATAAATTCGATGTCGCCCTGGTGTTTGATCACGACAGCATCCAGCACGGGGTCTGGGGTTCCAATCCGCCCGCGCGCGTGGAAGCCGGCACCCTGCAGCAGTGGGTGGCCGAGTCCGACGGCGTGGCCACCGGCACCGAAGGCACGGTCTGGTATCGGCTCGATACGCCCGGCAGCACCGGACTGGTACGGCTGCACTGGGACAACCCGTTCATTGGCAGCAACAATTTCGACCAGTCCGGTCCGCCGGTGGTCACGGTCACGCGTGTGGGTGATGGCTCGGGCGATGACGCCACCGCCCATTGGGTGGTGGCCGATGCCTCCACCACCGGCGATGGCATTCCCGACGCGTGGAAGATCAGCGGCGCCACCATCGATCCCGGCGATGGCTCCGGCCCGCAGTTCATCGACCTGCCCGCAATGGGCGCGACGGTGGGCAAGCCGGACATCTTTGTGCACCTGGACTGGATGGAAGATCCCAGCCACTCGCACCGACCCAGCGCGGCGGCGATCAAGATGGTGGTGGATGCGTTCCGCGATGCGCCGTTCATTGCGCGCAATGGCGCGGTGGGTATCAACCTGCATGTGGATGCGGGCCCGGACAGCGTGATGAACCACAGCAACGGCGCTACCTGGGGGCCGTTGAGCCGCGCATCGGCGGTGGGTGAAGTGACCCAGCTCGGCACCACCACGGTGGATGGCGCGGGCAACATCGACTATGACTGGACCGACTTCGACAAGCTCAAGAATCGCGCCGGTGGTCTGACCAAGTCCGGGCGCGCACCGATCTTCCGCTACGCGGTGGCGGCGCATCAGATTGGCTCGATCGGCAACAGCGGCGTCGCACGCACCATTCCGGGCTCGGATTTCATCATCAGCCTGGGCAACTTTGCCGCGCCGGTTACCGACATGCAGACCGCCGGCACTTTCATGCACGAGCTCGGGCATTCACTCGGCCTGGACCACGGCGGCAGCGACGGCGACAACAACAAGCCCAACTACCTGAGCGTGATGAACTACCTGTGGCAAATGTCCGGCATCAACCGTGGCGGCGCGTTTGTGCTGGATTACTCGCGGGTGGCGCTGGCCTTGCTGAAGGAAGCCGGCTTGAACGAGACCATCGGCCTGGGCCCCGGCTCGGCCAATCACGGCACAGCGCGCTGGGTGCCGGGTGTGGGTGGCGCGCCTGGTTCGTTTGTGCAGGTGGCGAACGCCGCAGGGCCCATCGACTGGAACGGTGATGGCGCGGCAACCAATGCCAATGTGCCGTTCGATATCAACGGCGATGGCGTCCAGAGCGATCTTAAACCCTGCAACGACTGGCAGATCCTCAAACTGCGAGGTGGCTCGATTGGCTCAGGCGGCTATCAGCCACCTACGGTATCGAGCATTCCGCATGAGCTGACCCCGGCCGATCAGGCACGGATCAAGCCACCGGACACCACCCCGCCCGTGACCACGGCCAGCCTGTGGCCTGCGCCGAATACAGCGGGATGGAATCGCACGCCGGTCTTGGTGACGCTGACCGCCACCGATGACATCTCCGGCGTGGCACGTACCGAGTACGACCTGGACGGTCTGGGGCCTGTGACTTACACGAACCCGGTGACGGTGCCGGATGAGGGCGTGCACAGCTTCGGCTATCGCTCCATCGATCACTCGCAGAACGTGGAAGCGCGCAAGCAGACCACGGTACGCATCGACCTGACGGCGCCGGAGGTGGTCATCCATTACGACGCTTTGCTCGATGACATCATCGTCGAGGGCCGCGACAGCCTGTCCGGCGTGGCCGCAGGCCCTGTGCCAATCAAGAGCCGCAGCGATGTGGAATGGACGCCGTTTGGATCCGACGTGGCCGAGCTGCGCGTGTATGAAGTGCGGGACCGCGCTGACAACACCACCACCTTGTACCTCAAGGTGCGTTGCTCGCCGTTCGCCTATGAGGCCAGCGTGCTGGCCCTGTTGTATGACGATGCCAGCCACCAAGGTCGCGACCCGGCGGCCGAGCGTGAAGCCTTGGCGCTGCAGGCACACGATTCCGCCTACGCCGCGCGGGCACGCGTACCGCGCAACACGCTGGTGTTCGAGCGCGTGATCGGGCGTAACGCCGCCAAGCCCCTGCTCGGCGTCCGCCAGATTGTCGCCATCGGCGAACGCGCTGCACGCCGCACCGTGCGTGCACGTTGGGACGCGTTGGATGACTACACCATCCTGGTGCGCGAGACAGGCGCCGGATCTTGCGGACCCTGCCGCAAGGATGATGCGCATGACGATCCACGCCCGAACGAGCCTGGCGATGGGCACGATGATGGGCACGGCGGCCAGGATGGCCACGGAGGTAATGGCGGTGGCGATCAGAACGGTCACGACGACCGGCCTTGCCGCGATCAGCGTGAGCGCGATGAACGCAAGGAACGCGAACAAGCTGAAGATCGAAAGAAGGCTGAGGAACGCAAGCAGCGCGACGAGCGCAAGGACCCGGCTTCGCCGGTCCGAGAGGCCGCGTCTCCTCCGCCCTGCCGCTGCGGTGGCGGTGGCGGTGGCGGCAACGGCGGCGACGGACATCCGCCCGCCACGCCGCCCACGCCGAAACCCGGCGACACCCAGCAACCCGAACGCTGCGGCTTCGTCACCGTTTCGGAAACCGATATCCGCGGACTGGTGGTGCTGCACGTAGTCAGCGATGACGGTCGCTTGCACGTTCTGGAGTGAGGAGACGGAATCTGGTCGCCCGTCGGAAACCATGCGAGCCACCGGAGGTGCGGGGGCTCGCAGCCATCGTCGACCTGCCCCGCGCGCACGTCGCCGGATCTACTCCCGCACCACGTAGGTCCAGAAGCGCACTTTTCCGTCCTCCGGCACGGCATACACGCCTTGCACCTCGTTGGAGAATCCCGGGAAGCGGTTGGCGCTTTCCTCAAAGGCCAGGAAGTAATCGATCATCGGTTTGGCGCGATCGTCATAACGCTCGCCCGGCACGATGATGCCGATGCCCGGCGGATAGATCAGGGTCAGGGTGGCGGCGATGCGGCCGGCCACCTGGCTCATCGGCACCAGGTCCACGCGTCCGGCCACCAGCGCGGCATTGGCATCGCGCGCGGACATGGCTTGCTCGGGGAAGGATTCGTAGCGGAAGCAGTCGCGCTGCAGATCCTTGATGCGCTTGGACGCGTAGAAGGCATGCATCTCGCTGGCCAGTTGCTGCAGCGTGTAGTTGGCATAGCGCGCTTCAAAGCGCCGGTAGAGATTGGGCAGCGCGACGCGCAGTGGGCTATCCAGTTCCACGTGCTGGTGGAAGGATTCCAGCGCCGCCAGCAGCATGGCCATCTTGCCCTCGCCTACCGCCGGGGTCAGCAGGAACAGGATGCTGTTGAGGTCGTTCTTCTCCGGGATGACA
>Ga0160448_100327_pt1 | contig 17647 bp, 16 predicted proteins | sample HID1973M_E1MG_FD_108269 | JGI IMG/M metagenome (GOLD analysis project Ga0160448, IMG submission 108269) | Enriched mosquito-associated microbial communities from UW Madison campus, WI, USA - HID1973M_E1 MG | ecosystem: Host-associated > Arthropoda: Insects > Digestive system > Unclassified ...
CGGCCTTGGCCTGGAAGTAGCCGCCCTCCGATCGGGCGAGACGGTCGGTGCCGACCACCGACAGCACGACGTGGTGGCTCACGCCTGCGGCGGTGCCGTAGGTGAGCAGGTTGAGCGTGGACCCATAGAAGAACTCGCGGGCGCCGGCTTCGTCGGTGTACGACGAGTTCGACACGTCGACGATGGTCTCGACGCCTTCGAGTGCCTGCTCGAGCCCTTCGCCGGTGAACGAGTTCACTCCCACGGCCCGCGCCACCACGACGACGTCGTGCCCCGTCGCCTCCAACGCCGTGACGACCCTCGAGCCGATCAGTCCGGTTCCCCCGATGACTGCGATCCTCATTTCCGCGCCCTCTCTGCTCCGCCGCCCGCAGAGACGCGCGCGTTTCCAGCTGAGACCGGGCGGCACGTCGATCTGTGACACATCGAGCGGAACCGATGAGGAAGCAGCCGACTCAGCCCTCCGACGCCGCCGGCGGGTTGAACATGAACTCGATGCGGATGCCGTTGTCGTCCTCCACGAAGGACGCGTAGTACCGATCGTTGAACCGCGGATACTCCTTGGGCGGCCGGACAGCGCTCCAGCCCGCGGCGAGCGCGACGGCATGCAGCCGATCGACCTCGCTGCGCGAATCGACCGCGAACGCGAGATGCTGCCAGCCGACGGCGCCATGACGGTGCGGGCCCGTTCCCGCCTCACGAGCGGGGAAGAGGATGAGCTCCGTCTGGTCCGCGACGTACCACGCGACGCCGGTGTCGCCGTCTGTCCGCTCCATTCCGAGGGCCGTGAGCACCGGATCGAACTGCGCGACGGCGCGCGCGAGGTCTTCGACGGTGATTCCGAGGTGATCGAGCAGCGGCATCCCGACAGTCTCTCCCGATCCGGCGTCACAGACGCACCGCCACCCCGGTCCTAGCTCATGACACGGCAAGACCCCGCCCTCGAAAGGAAGCTGTCATGACCGCTCAGAAGCCCACCATCGTCCTCGTCCACGGCGCGTTCGCCGAGTCGTCCTCTTGGAACGGCGTGATCGCCCAGCTGCAGCAGCACGGTGTCCGCGCCGTCGCGGTAGCCAACCCGTTGCGCACTCTCGCCGGCGACGCGGCCTACGTCCGCGATGTGCTCGCGTCGATCGAAGGCCCCATCGTCCTCGTCGGTCACTCGTACGGGGGACTCGTCATCACCGAGGCCGCCGCCGGCAGCGACGCGGTCGTCGGACTCGTGTACGTGGCGGCGTTCGTGCCCGACACCGCACAGAGCGCGTTCGAACTGTCCAACAGCGCTCCCGGCGGCACTCTGGGCGACGCACTCACGGCGTACCGCCTGTCGGGCGGAGGCACGGAGTTCGCGATCCGACCTGAACTGTTCCCCCATCAGTTCGCCGCCGACGTGGCGCCCGAGGTCGCCGCGCTGATGGCCGCCACGCAGCGGCCGGTCACGCAGGCGGCGCTGTCGGAGGGTCTGCCGACCGATCGGCCGGCCTGGCGTGACATCCCGTCGTGGCATGTCTTCGGCGACGAGGACCGCAACATCCCGGTCGCCGTGCACCGCGCCGGGGCGGAGCGGGCAGGCTCCCGTGGCACGCGCGAGATCGCCGGCGCCTCGCACGCGATCGCCGTGTCGCAGCCCGCGGCGGTGGCCGCGACGATCGCCGAGGCCGGCAAGGCGTTCCTCTCCGGCCAGGAAGTCGCGGCCTGACAGACAGGCGGTGCCCTGGACGACGGTCCGGTCTCCAGGGCGCCGCCTCCCACGGAAGGATGACCGCCATGTCCTCGACCGTCGCCACGCCGGTCCACACGATCGCCGCCGGCGAGCTCGATGTCGCCTACATCGAGGCCGGCGACGCCACCGCGGAGCCGGTGATCCTCCTCCACGGCTTCCCGTACGACATCCACAGCTACGTCGATGTCGTGCCTTTGCTGACGGATGCCGGCTTCCGTGTGCTCGTCCCATACCTCCGCGGGCACGGGCCGACGACGTTCCGCAGCGCTCGGACGATCCGCTCCGGTCAGCAGGCCGCCCTGGGCGCCGACCTGCTCGCCTTCATCGACGCCCTCGAGCTGGAGCGGCCGATCCTCGCCGGGTACGACTGGGGCGCTCGGGCGGCGTGCGTCGTCGCCGCGCTGTGGCCAGAGCGCGTCGGCGGGCTGGTGTCGGTGAACGGCTATCTGATCCAGGACATCGCCGCGGCCGGCATCCCGCTCGCCCCGGCACTCGAGGCCGGGTTCTGGTACTTCTGGTACTTCGCGACAGAGCGAGGCCGCGAAGGTCTCTCGCGTGACGCGCGCGGCGTCGCCGAGGTGATCTGGCGGCGCAACTCTCCCTCGTGGGGTTTCGACCCGGCCACCCTGGAACGCACGGCTGCAGCTTTCGGCAACCCCGACTACGTCGACGTGGTCATCCACTCGTACCGCCACCGCCTCGGCCTGGAGCCCGGCGCCCCCGAGTACGTCGACCTCGAGCGACGTCTGGCCGCACTCCCGCCGATCGCGGTGCCCACGATCACCCTCGACGGCACTGCGGACGGCAACTTCCCCGCCACCGACGGATCGCAGCACGACCGGTTCTTCACCGGGTCCCGCGTTCATCGGCAGATTCCCGCTGCGGGGCACCACCTGCCCGCCGAAGCGCCGCACGCCTTCGCCGAGGCCGTCCTCGACGTCGCCGAGCCTCCCGGCGATGGCGCGGGAACCCCGTGACACGCGGATGCGTGGGGCAGACTTGAGCTGACTCCCCGTCAGTGGAAGGTTGCCAGTGAAGATCAGTGATCTGCAGCGGTTCGTCGCCATCGTCGACGAGGGACTGCATGTTCCGCGCGCTGCCGACGCGCTCGAGGTCCCGCTCGCGTCGGTCTACTCGACGATCGACAAGCTCGAGGGCGAGGTCGGGCACCCGCTCTTCACGCGCAGCAAGCCGAACTGGTCGCTGACGCCGGCCGGCGCGCTGCTGCTCGAAGAGGCCAGGGCGCGGATCGCCGAGGCCCCCGCCCCGGCCGCCACGCCGAAGGCTCCTGCGGGCGGCAAGGCGAAGGCGTCGAAGGGCAAGGGCCGCGCGCCCATCGTCAAGGGCCAGCCGAAGCCCTACAAGAAGCGCCAGGGACGCTAGGCCCGCGCGGGGTGCCCGGGCTACAGCTCGCTGACGCGCCCCGCATCGACGCGCCAGTGGCGGTCCAGCTGCACCGTGTCGAGCATGCGGCGGTCGTGGGTCACCAGCAGCAGAGTCCCGCGATACGACTCGAGCGCCTGCTCGAGCTGCTCGATCGCGGGCAGATCGAGGTGGTTGGTCGGCTCGTCGAGCACCAGCACATTCACCCCGCGCGCCTGCAGCAGGGCGAGCGCCGCTCGCGTGCGCTCGCCCGGAGACAGCTCGTCCACTGCTCGTCCGACGTGGTCCGCTGTGAGACCGAACTTCGCGAGCAACGTGCGGGCCTCCCCGGATTCCATCGCCGGAACGAGCTGCCCGAATGCGGCCGCGAGCGGCTGTGACCCCATCAGCAGCGAACGCGCCTGGTCGATCTCGCCGATCTCGACGTTCGCTCCGACGCTCGCCGTGCCCGCGTTCGGCGACTGCCGGCCCAGCAGCGCCCGCAGCAGCGTGGACTTGCCTGCGCCGTTGTGCCCCGTGATGCCGATCCGCTCCCCCGCGTTGACCTGGAGCGACACCGGTCCGAGCGTGAACGAGCCCTGTTCGAAGACGGCGGAGCTCAGCGTCGAGACGACCGTGCTCGAGCGTGGCGCGGCGCCGATCGTGAACTCGAGCCGCCATTCCTTCCGGGGCTCGTCGACCTCCTCCAGCCGCGCGATGCGGCTCTCCATCTGCCGCACCTTCTGCGCCTGCTTCTCGCTGGACTCGGTGTTGGCCTTGCGCCGGATCTTGTCGTTGTCGGGCGCCTTCTTCATCGCGTTGCGCACGCCCTGGCTCGACCACTCCCGCTGCGTGCGAGCCCGCGCCACCAGATCCGCCTTCTTCTCGGCGAACTCGTCGTACTGCTCCCGGGCATGACGGCGCAGGGTCGCACGCTCCTCGAGATAGGCCTCGTATCCGCCGCCGTACACCCGGTTCGAGTGCTGTGCGAGGTCGAGTTCCAGCACCCGCGTGACGCACCGCGCGAGGAACTCCCGATCGTGGCTGACCAGGACGACACCTCCACGGATGCCGCGCACGAAGGTCTCCAGCCTCTCCAGGCCGTCGAGATCGAGGTCGTTGGTGGGCTCGTCGAGCAGGACGATGTCGAATCGCGAGAGCAAGAGGGCCGCGAGCCCGACGCGTGCGGCCTGGCCGCCGGACAGCGCGGTCATCCTCGCCTCTTCGGCGGACGCACCGCCGAGGTCCAGCCCCAGGTCGGCGAGCACGGCAGGCAGCCGCTCTTCCAGGTCGGCGGCGCCGCTCGCCAGCCAGCGGTCGAGCGCGGTGGAGTACGCGTCGGCCGGATCGACGCCGTGGGGTGCCAGAGCGGCGTCGCCCAGGGCGGCGGCCGCAGCATCCATCTCCTTCGTCGCCTGCGCGCACCCCGTTCGACGTGCGATGTAGCCGGCGACCGTCTCGCCCTGGACGCGCTCGTGCTCCTGGGGAAGCCAGCCGACGAACGCGTCGGCGGGCGAGAGGCTGATCGTGCCGGCTTGCGGCTCCGCGATGCCGGCGAGCAATCGCAGCAGCGTGGACTTGCCTGCTCCGTTGGCGCCGACGACGCCGACGACGTCGCCCGGCGCGACGGTCAGATCGAGCGAGTCGAACAGCGTGCGGTGGCCGTATCCGCCGGCCACGCCGCGCGCCACGAGTGTTGCGGTCATCAGTCAATCCTGTCAGCGCGCACACCACCCGAAGCGCACTCGCGCCTCGACGCCTCTCCACGGACGATCACGCGCCCGGGAGCCCTGCGGATCCGCCGCGCTCAGGTGCTCTTGCGCGGCCTCGAACCCGGGTCTACCGTCGCGCCCAGGGGAGATGCCCGTGCTCGCCTGGGGACGTTGGGTGGTGGTGCTGGGGGCGATCGCGCTTCTGGCAGGCTGCGGCGCGCCCGCATCCGCGAACCGGCCCGCGCCGACCACGCATTGGCATGTCGCCGCGCCTCCTGGCCCGATTCAGGCGACGACGGCAGATTCGATCGCGGACGGGTCGGCCTTCGTCACGATCGACCCGATCGGGTTCGGACTCAGGCCGGGCACCGGTTCGACGGGCCTCCTGGAATGGGCTGCTCAATACTGCGGACTCGCCGGCCTGTCACCGTGCAGGGGTATCGCTGATCGCTCGGACCCGCTGTGCATCGAGCGCGTGGACTGTCATCCGGCGCTGTTCGTGCCCTTCAACGAAGGCGCAGCGGCGTTCGTCCACGGAGGTCGGTTCACGGTGCCGGTCGTCTACGCCGTGTGGCTGTCGGAGGAGGATCCTGTGCTCCAGCCGTTCGGCAGCACCCGGCACCTCTTGATGTCGTATCTGCTCACCGTCGGGGTGTGCCCCGATCAGGGCGGCGGCTACCCACGCGGTCCGCGGTGCCCGGTGGAGCAGGCCGTCGATTCTCCTTGAGCGCACCCCTGCGATCTTGCAGACCACCGCGTCGGCGTGCGATGCTTGCCCGCGATCGTGATCCGGCCGAGGAGGTGAGACCCATGACGCATGACCCGCATGGGGCGCTCGCCCTCAGTGCACGATCCAGCGGCTGAGACAGCCGCGCCGGGAGCGCCCATCACGCAATCGCGAAAGGCGACTCCCATGAACTCAGCATTCTCCCCTCCCCCCACCTCAGGTCGCGCGCTGGTGCTCGGCGGCGGCGGATCGGCGGGCAACGCCTGGCTGATCGGCGTGGTGGCGGGCCTGGCCGATGCCGGCATCGACCTGGCGGAGGCCGATCTGATCGTCGGAACCTCGGCGGGTTCGACCGCCGCAGCGCAGATCGCCGGCTCTCCTCCCGCCGCCCTCTTCGCGGCGGCCGTCTCGGCGCCGCCGCCCACCACTGCGCCGCGGGGACACCGCCGTCCGGGCCCGGCTGGGCCGGGCACGCGCCACCTCGATCGGATGAGGGAGATCATCGCCGCCTCGGCCGGGCCTGCCGAGTGGCGCCGCCGCATGGGCGTCGCACTCGGGGCGGAAGCCACTGCGCCGACCTCGGCGCAGTGGCGGGCGACGGTCTCGGCACGGTTCGCCACGGCGCTCTGGCCGCGACAGCGCGTTCTCATCACCGCGGTCGACGCGGGGACCGGCGAGCCCGTCGTGTTCGACCGCGACAGCGGCGTGGATCTGGTGGACGCCGTCGCCGCCAGTTGTGCCGGCGGTTTCGCATACGAGATCGGCGACACGCGATACATCGACGGCGGGTTCCGATCCAACGCCGACAACGCGGACCTCGCCGCGGGCTACGAGCGGGTGCTGGTGCTGTCGCCCCTCGGCGGCCGATCCTTCACGCCCGTGGAGTGGGGCACCCACCTCGCCACACAGATCGCGGCGTTGCGTGCCGGGGGCAGCCGTGTCGAGACGGTCTTCCCCGACGCCGAGTCGCGCGCGGCATTCGGGGACAACCTGATGAACCCGCAGGTCCGCCCACCGTCCGCGCGCGCCGGGTACGCCCAGGGCGCCGGGGCAGCCGGTCTTCTCGAGGAGTTCTGGACCCTCAGCTAGCGGCGGCGAACGAGGGCAGATCCAGCACACCCGTGCGTGCCGCTTCCACGGCGGCGCGCACGGCTCCGACCGACACGATGTCGGCACCCAGATCCGACGCCACGATCTCGGGTGCCGGCAGGTCGAGCTCCTGAGGCAGCGCGTCCACGGCGGCCGCGATCACCGGTCCGGCTCCTTGCGCGACCGCGCCCGACACGATGATGAGGCGGGAGTCGAACAGGCTCCCGAGCACACCGGCGATGACCGCCAGCGTCTCACCCACCTGCCGTGCGATGTCCAGGGCACCGCGGTCTCCCCGCGAGGCGAGCGTCAGCACGGTTCTGCCGTCTATAGCGGCGGCGTCGAGCCTGCACAGCTCGCTCGACGCGTCGAGCGAGCCCTCGGCCCGTGCACGGCGAGCGAGCTCCGCTGCCCGGTACCCGAGACCCCACGCGCCCTCGACGCCGGCGATGTGGTCGAAGGCGACCATCTCCGCCGCGCCGCCGTGTGCGCCGCGCAGCAGACGTCCGTCGACCCAGACCCCCGCACCGAGGCGCTCCCCCGCCAGGAGCGTCACGAAGTCGTCGTGTCCGACCGCGGCGCCCACGGCGCGCTCGGCGATCGCCGCGAGCGAGGCGTCGTTCTCGACCCGTACGATCGGCGCCCAACGGCCGAAGAGCTCACCGAACGACGGATTCATCCGACGCCAGAATCCGTCGCGATGAGCGGGCGACCCACCTTCGTGGTCCACCGGGGCGGGGACACCGACGCACAGCGCGGTCACGTCGGCCCGTGTGGCTCCGGCAGCCTCCAGCGCGTCGTCGACCACACGCTCGGCGTCGTGGCGCCGGGCGTCCGGGGAATCGTGGGACGCATCCGCCGCCAGGTGGCACACCGCCCGGATCTCCCCGTGCAGATCCGCGACCGTCGCGGTCAGACGCGCGCGCCCCGCGTCGACCCCGACGACGCATCCCGTGTCCGCCCGGAACGCGAAACGCCGAGCCGGTCGACCCTTGCGGTACTCCCCCACCGCTCGGGCGTTCGGCAGCTCCGACAGCAGCCCTCGCCCCACGAGCTCATCGATGACGTCGATGGCGGTCGACCGCGTGAGCCCGACGCTTTCGATCACATCCGACGCCGTGAAGGCGTCGGCATCCCAGGCGAAGCCGAGCACCGCGTCCAGGCTGGCACGACGCAGAGCTGTCGGAGTGAGCAGTGGATGTGACATCGAGGCCTTGACCTTTCCCGCGTTTCTCAGCATTATGGTGCACAACCAGTTGATTCGCGGTGTAAATCTACTCGCCGAACCAACAGGTTCCACCCACGGAAAGGGACAACGACGTGCCTGCAGCATCCGTCATCCTCCGCCGCGCGTCCGCGACGGCTGCCGTCCTCGCGATCGTCGGCACATCGCTGGTCGCCTGCTCCGGCGGTTCGACCGGACCGGCCGAAGTGAGGTTCCACCTCAGCAAACCCGAGGCGATCCCCTACTTCCGCGACCTCATCAAGGAGTACAACGCGAGCCAGGACGAGGTCGAGGTGGTCTTCGACACCTCCTCGAACCTTCAGGCGGGGTTCCTGCGAGGCAACCCGCCCGACCTCGGGCTGCTCAACTACAACATGGAGATGGCGCGCTTCATGGAACGCGGCGCCCTCAGCGACCTGAGCGACATGCCGGAAGCCGACCGCATCCTCCCCGAAGTCCAGGAGCTCGTCGACCAGTACGCGACGTACCCCGGGCGCACGAGCGTGCTGCCGTACTCCGTGATGGCGGCATCCGTCATCTACAACAAGCAGATCTTCCAGGAGCAGGGCCTCGAGGTCCCCACCACCTGGGACGAGCTCATCGAAGTGTGCGACACACTCGAAGCGGCGGGCATCACGCCGTTCTACGCGACCTTCAAGGACCCCTGGACCGTCGGGCAGGGATGGTTCGACTACGCCGTCGGCGGGGAGGTCGACGTCGCCTCGTTCTACGACGAGATGAACGAGCTCGGCACCGAGGTCGGCCCCGGCTCGCCGGTGTCGTTCGAGAAGACCCTCGCCGAGCCGGTCGAGCGGATGACACAGCTCACGAACGAGTACACGAACGCGGATGCCGCCAGCCGAGGTTACGGCGACGGCAACCTCGCCTTCGCCGAAGAGGAGGCGGCGATGTACCTGCAGGGTCCGTGGGCCTTCGGTGAGATCGACAAGACGAACCCCGACCTGGACCTCGGCACGTTCCCGCTGCCGATGACCGATGACCCCGACGACAACAGGGTGCGGGTGAACATCGATCTGGCCGCCTGGATCCCCGAGGCGTCCGACCAGAAGGAGGGAGCCCGCGACTTCCTGAGCTACCTCTTCCGTAGGGACGTGATGGACGAGTACAACGCCGCCTTCCTCGGCTACGGCACCACCACCGACTCCGCCCCCGTGACCGACGAGCGCATCCTCGGCATGAAGGAGTACTACGACTCCGCGAAGTTCTATCAGGGCGCCTCGAAGGCGATCCCGCTGACCATCCCCACCGACAACTACATGCAAGGCATCGTGACCGGATCCGACGTCGAGAACACGCTGCGCGTGATGGACGCCGACTGGGCCCGACTGGCGCTGCGCCGGTAGCGCGGCACGAAGGGAACGCACTCATGGCAACCACCACGGCCACCCTCACGGTACCCAAGACCGGCCGGCGAGCCCGGGCAGCGTCGATGCCGCGCACGCGCCGGCGCGTGGACGGGGTCTATTACCTCTTCCTCCTCCCCACCCTCATCCTGTTCACGCTGGCCATCACGATCCCCGCGGTCATCGGCATCTTCTTCAGCTTCACCGACTCGATCGGGTTCGGCGACTGGGAGTTCGTCGGCCTGATCAATTACGTCGCCGTCTTCACCGATCCGGCGATCCTGCAGAGCTATCTGTTCACCTTCGGGTTCGCCGCCGTCACGGTCGTCGTCGTCAACGCGGCGGCGTTCCTGCTCGCTGTCGGACTCGTCTCCCGGGTGCGATGGAAGACGGGGCTGCGCGCGATCTTCGTGATCCCCATGGTGATCTCGGGCATCATCATCGCCTACGTCTTCAACTTCCTGTTCTCGAACTCGGTGCCCGCGCTCGGGCAGGCGTGGGGCATCCCCTGGCTGAGCGAGAGCATCCTCGCCAACCCCGACCTCGCGTGGGTGGCGATCGTCATCGTGACCGCCTGGCAGGCGATCCCGGGCACGCTCCTGATCTACATCGCGGGGCTCCTGTCGATCCCCGGCGACGTGTACGAGGCGGCCGACATCGACGGTGCAGGAAAGATGCAGCAGCTTCTGCGGATCACGCTGCCACTGGTCGCGGGATACGTCGTGATCAACGTGATCCTCGGCTTCAAGAACTTCCTGAACGCGTACGACATCATCGTCGGCCTCACCAACGGCGGACCGGGCACCGCCACGCGCAGCATCGCGATGACGATCTTCACCGGCTTCTCGGGAGGCGATTACGCCTACCAGATGGCCAACGCCACGATCTTCTTCGTCATCGCGCTGATCCTCTCTCTCCTCCAACTCCGTCTCACTCGCGGAAGGAACGTGTTCTGATGACCACGCAAGCCGCCCTCGCCATCGAGGACATCAACGCCGAACGCGTGCTCGACGGCGACGCCGCCCGCAAGCCCGCCCGCTCGCGCTTCGCGATGGAGCGCGTGAACTGGTCCGGCACGATCGTGCTGGTCCTGTGCGCCTTCACGGTCCTGATCCCGCTGTACGTCACGATCTCGATGGCGTTCAAGACGCAGGGTCAGGCCGTCGACGGAAATGCGTTCTCGCTTCCGGCACCGTGGAGCATCGAAGGATTCGTCGCCGCCTGGGAGCTGACCGACTTCCCACGCGCGTTCACGATCTCGCTGCTCGTGACGGCGTTCACCGTCGCCGGCACGATCATCCTGGCCGCGCTGGCGTCGTTCGCCATCTCGCGCAACTGGGACCGCAAGCTCTTCCGCTACTCGTTCTACTACCTGCTGGCGGCGATGTTCCTGCCGTTCCCGGTGGTGGCGCTCCCCCAGATCCAGTTGACGGGACTCGCCGGGCTCGACAATCCCGTGGGCGTGACGATCCTGCACATCATGTTCCAGCTCAGCTTCAGCATCCTGCTGTTCACTGCGTTCCTGCGCTCGATCCCGGCGGAGCTGGAAGAGAGCGCCCGCATCGACGGCGCCACCACGTGGCAGACGTTCTGGCGGCTCGTCTTCCCCCTGCTCGCGCCGATGAGCGCCACTGTCGGGATCTTCGCTTTCCTGGCATCGTGGAATGACTTCATGATGCCGTCGCTCATCATCTCGGACCCGGCATCGCAGACGCTGCCGGTCGTGCAGAACATCTTCCAGACCCAGTTCAGCAACAACTACAACGTGTCGTTCGCCTCTTACCTCATGGCGATGGCCCCCGCGATCGTCGTCTACCTGTTCACCCAGCGATGGGTGATGGAAGGCGTCACCCAGGGTGCCGTCAAGGGCTGAGGCCCCGGCATCCTTCATCCCACCTGACCGATCACCCGAAAGGAACGCGTCCCCCGTGACGACCGTGCACCCCGCACCCTCCACTTCCGACCAGCATGGCCTCGAGCAGCCCGAATGGTGGCGCCAGGCCGTCGTGTACCAGGTGTACCCGCGCAGCTTCGCCGACGCCGACGGCGACGGCATCGGGGACATCCGCGGAATCACCTCGCGCGTGCCCTACCTGAAGGAGCTCGGCATCGACGCGGTCTGGTTGAGCCCGTTCTACCCGTCCGCGCTCGCCGACGGCGGATACGACGTCGCCGACTACCGCGACGTCGATCCGCGACTGGGCACCATCCACGACTTCGACGAGCTCCTCGCGGCACTCCACGTCGCCGGGATCAAGGTCGTCGTCGACATCGTGCCCAACCACACGTCGGATCAGCACGCGTGGTTCCAGGAGGCGCTGGCCGCCGGCCGCGGCTCGGCTGCACGGGAGCGCTACATCTTCCGCGAGGGGTCGGGGCCCGACGGTTCCGAGCCGCCCGCCGACTGGGTGTCGGTCTTCGGAGGGCCGGCCTGGGAGCGCGTGGCCGACGGGCAGTGGTACTTCCACAACTTCGCCGTGGAGCAGCCCGACCTGGACTGGTCGAACCCCGAGGTGCGCGCCGATTTCGTGAAGACTCTGCGGTTCTGGGCAGACCGCGGTGTGGACGGCTTCCGCATCGACGTCGCCCACATGCTCACGAAGGACTTCGTCGATCCCCTCCCCTCCCAGGCCGCACTCGACGCGATGCCCCGCGACGGGAACCACCCCATGATCGACCGCGACGACGTGCACGAGGTGTACGCCGAGTGGCGCGACGTGTTCGACTCGTACGACCCGCCGCGCACCGCGGTCGCCGAAGCGTGGGTCGAGCCCTCGCGCATCCCCTTGTACGCGCGCGCCGAGAGCCTCGGGCAGGCGTTCAACTTCGACCTGCTCGAGGCCGATTTCAACGCGACGCAGTTCCGCCGGATCGTCGGCGACAACCTAGAGCTGGCCGCCGTGTCGGGTTCTTCCACGACGTGGGTGCTGTCGAACCACGACGTCGTGCGGCATGCCACCCGCTACGGACTGCCGGACGCCGAGCGCGATGCCCTCGGGCGCCCCACCCGCAAGCACGGCAACGAATGGCTGCTGTCGGGCGGCACGGAGCCTGCCCTGGACACCGCGCGCGGAAGTCGCCGCGCGCGTGCGGCCACGCTCTTCGTGCTCGGACTGCCCGGCTCGGCGTACGTCTACCAGGGCGAGGAGCTGGGCCTGCATGAGGTGGCCTCGATCCCTGACGGCGATCGCCAGGACCCGACCTTCTTCCGCAGCCCCGGTCAGGACGTCGGGCGCGACGGATGTCGCGTCCCGCTGCCCTGGTCCGCGGAGGGGCCGTCGCTGGGCTTCGGCGCCGGAGGTGCGCACCTGCCCCAGCCCGCGTGGTTCGCGGACCACGCCGTGGCCGCGGAGGAACACGACCCGGCCTCGACGCTGTCGCTGTACCGCCTGGCGCTGGCTCTGCGCCGCGTGCTGCAGACCGGCGAGTCGCTGGAGTGGATCGACACCGGCCGCGAGGACGTGCTCGCGTTCACCCGCCCGAACGGCTGGACCGTGGTGACGAACTTCGGGACCGAGCCGTTCGACCTGCCCGCGGGAGCGCAGGTCTCGCTGTCGAGCCGACCCCTCGCAGGGCAGCGGCTCCCCGGTGAGACCACCGCGTGGATCGCCGAGGCGTGACGACCCGGAGGTGACGAAAGAGCCCCGGCCCTCGCGATCTCTCGCGAGGGCCGGGGCTCCGACTCTGGTGACAACGGCAGTGGAGATGGGGGGAATCGAACCCCCGTCCATCGCTGGGATACTGCGGTTTCTCCGGGCGCAGTCTGTACGAGCGTTCTACTCGGCTCCGACCTTTGTCACAGACACCTAAGTCGACGAGCCCATCCTGAAAAGAGTCCCGCGTGACGCTCAGGCGACGTCACGCAGCAAGATCCCTAGATGACGCCAAGGACCGTGACGGGATCAGTCACGGATTGACGGACTCGGGCTCGCTGCTCAGGCAGCGAGGGCGAAGTCGGACTGCTTCTTTTCGGCAGTTATTGGTTCGCAGGGAGCGTTCACGAGATAACCCTGCATCCTCGGCCCGCTTCTCGCAGATTCACAGGCGATGTCGAAACCGATCATCCCCGTTGCCTCGTTCGAGGTGTCCTTCTGGCGAAGGGCCGCTGTCACACTGTTGAGTTTCCAAACCCGGGGGCCGAAGCACCCGAGCACATCAGAGTACAACGGATGCCGCGTCCCCGCCATTCCATCGCACGCCGGACTGCGGCATCCGTTGCCTAGCATGTAAGGGTGACCTCACCTCGTGCCGCGCGCCCCCAGACCACCCTGTTCGTCACCGGGAGCACCTGGCTCTCACCCGACCTCGTGCGAGTGACCCTGGCCGGTGACGAATTCGCCGATTTCGGCGACCGGCCCGAGACCGACAAGTACACCAAGCTGTACTTCCCGCCGGCGGGCAGCGCGCTGGAGCCGCCCTACGACCTCGCAGCGCTGCGCGAGAGCGTTCCGTTCGAGCAGTTGCCGACGATCCGCACCTACACGATCCGGCGGGTGGATGACGCGGCGGGAACCATCGACATCGACTTCGTGGTGCACGGCGACACGGGCGTCGCCGGTCCTTGGGCCGCGAATGCCCGGCCCGGTGACCGGCTGACGATGTCGTCTCCGGGCGGCGGCTACTCCCCCGATCCCTCGGCCGATCACCACCTCCTCATCGGCGACGAGTCGGCGATCCCGGCGATCTGGTCCGCGCTCGAGGCTCTGCCGGCCGGGGCCGCCGTCACGACGATCATCGAGACCCGCTCGGTAGCGCACCGGGTCGAGGTCCCGTCGGGCGCCGTCGTGCAGTGGGTCGACGAGGATCACGATGCGCCGGGCACCCGACTCGTCGCGGCGGTGGATGCTTCGCCCTGGCCCGCCGGCCGCGTGCAGGTGTTCGCCCACGGTGAGCGCGGCGCGATGAAGGCGCTGCGACCTCTCCTGGTGGAGCGCGGCGTCGCGCGGGCGGATCTCTCCCTCTCGGCCTACTGGGCGCACGGGCGCACGGAGGATGCATTCCAGGCGGAGAAGCGGCTGCCGGTGGGACAGATCTTCCCCGACTGACACAGCGGCGACGGGTTAGGGTCTGAAGATGAGCGACGTCGTCATCACCGTCCGCGGGGAGCACGAGACCCGCATCGCCCCGGAACGCGCGATCGCGCACCTGACCATCCGCGCAGAAGGGCCGGAGAGGGGCGCCGTCGTCGAACGGATGTCAGCGCTCACCGAGCCCGTGCGCGATGATCTCGCCGCGAGAAAGTCCGCAGGCACCGTCACCGAATGGACGAGTCAGCGCGTGTCGGTGTGGTCGGAGCGCCCCTGGAACAACGAGGGCAAGCGCCTCGCCCCGGTGCACTACGCCACCGTGGACTTCTCGGTCACGTTCACCGACTTCGCGGTGCTGTCGTGGTGGGCGGGCGAGGTCGCCGAGCGCGACGGGGTGCAGCTCGGCTGGATCGAGTGGAAGCTCACGCCCGAGACGAAGGCGTCGGTCGAACGGGATGTCGCCACCCAGGCCGTCGGCGTGGCCGTCGCCCGCGCGACCGCATACGCCGGAGCGCTGGGCCTGGCGAACGTGACGGCGCTCGAGCTCGCCGACGTCGGACTCCTGACACAGCCCGGCGCTCCGGAGGCGGCCCCGGCACCGCGCATGATGATGGCGAAGGCGTCGTTCGCGTCCGACACGGGTGGCGGTCCCGCCGTCCAGCTCCAACCCGAGGACATCGTGATCTCGGCGGCCGTCGAAGCTCGCTTCGCCGCCCGATGAGCGGCCATCCCCGCCCCCGATCCTCGAGCGAGGCCGCCTCGATAGACGCAGGGATCACGTCCGAGACGAAACACCCCGACGCCGTCGACGACGTCGTCTCGCGCACCGGGATCGCCGAGCGACTGTCGCGCATGATCCAGCTGCCCACGGTCTCGGCCGAGCGCGCCGAGCGGGGGCAGGCCCCGTTCGACGCCTTCGCAGATCTCCTGTTCGAGCTCTACCCGCTCGTGCACCAGCACCTGGAGCGGGAGCGCATCGGCGAGCTGGGGATCCTCTACCGGTGGCGCGGACGGGTCGCCGCGCTGCCGACGGTGCTGATGGCGCACTTCGACGTCGTGCCGGTCGACGAGAGCGACCCATGGACCCACCCGCCGTTCGACGGGCGCATCGAGGACGGCTGGGTCTACGGCCGCGGCGCGCTCGACGACAAGGGCCCACTCGTGGTGCTGCTGGATGCGGTCGAGAACCTGCTCGCGACCGGCTTCACGCCCGCGCGCGACGTCTACCTCTCGTTCGGCGGCGACGAGGAGACGTTCGGCGGCGCGGCGCGTCAGATCGCCGAGACGCTGCGGGATCGCGGGGTGCAACCGTGGCTCGTGCTCGATGAGGGCGGTGCGGTCGTCGATGCACCGCTGCCGTTCGTACGCGGAACCGCCGCCATGGTCGGCGTCGGGGAGAAGGGCGTGCTGACGCTCCGCCTGAGCGCCCGCGGCGAGGGGGGTCACGCGTCCGCTCCCCCGGCGCGCACCGCCGTCCGGCGCATCGCACGCGCGGTCGAGCGGCTCTCGCCTGCCACGTTCCCGGCGCACACCCCGGCAGCGGTCACCCGCATGATGCAGCTCTTCGCGACACGGACCGGCGGCATCCCGCGCGGTCTGTACCGACTGCTGTCGGCAACGCCGTGGCTGACCGCGCGCGTGTTCACGGCGATGGGCGGCGAGCCCGCCGCCCTCGTGCGCACCACGGTGGCAGCAACCATGCAGTCCGGCGGCACCGCCGCGAACGTGCTGCCGTCGCAGGCGTCCGCGACTCTCAACCTGCGCATCGCGCTCGGCGAGTCGGTGGAGGGCACGGTGAAGCGGGTGCGCAAGCGCGTGGCCGACCGTCATGTCGCCGTCGAAGTGCTGGAAGGCGACGGACCCTCACCCGAGTCGTCGACCGGGAACCCGCAGTTCGCGCTCATCACCGACGCAGTGAGGGTCTCGCATCCCGACGCCGCCACCGTGCCGTACGTGATGATGGCCGCCACCGATTCGCGTCACTTCCACCGCTTCTCGCCCGCCGTGTACCGCTTCGCGCCGCTCGAGATGAGCAAGGCGCAGCGGGCGTCGATCCACGGCGTCGACGAGCGCGTCGAGGTCGCGGCGCTCGAGCGGGGCGAGCTGTTCCATCGCACCCTCCTGCAGCGCTTAGAGTGATTCGCACCCGTCCTTCGACCAGCGCAGGGACCGGGGCTGGGGCCCGACCGAAGGAGCACGGATGACGCGCAGCGCCATGTCCTCACGCGTGACGATCGGAGCGCTCGCGGGAGTCGTCGGCTTCCTCGCGTTCGTCGAGTTCACCAGCGGTGTGATCCAGGGCTACTACACGCCCATGCTCACCGACATCGCCCGGCATCTGGGCGTGCACGATGCGGACGTCAACTGGCTCGAGGGCACGCAGCTCATGCTGTCGGCACTGGTCGTGCCGGCATTCGCGAAGCTCGGCGACATGGTCGGGCACAAGCGGATGCTGGTGATCTCGACGGCGATCACGGCTGCGGCATCCCTCGTCCTGCCGTTCACCGATTCGTTCGGCATCTTCCTCGCTGCGTGGGCGATCCAGGGGTTCTACGTCGTCTGGCTGCCGCTGGAGATCGCGCTCATCTGGTCGCGGTCGCGCCGCATGGAGGGCCGCTCGACGATCACGGCTCGCGCGGCCGGCTTCCTCGTGGCCGCGTTGGAGACCGGCGCCATCGTCGGCGCCCTCGTGGGCGGCATGCTCATCGACAGCCTGCCACTGTGGATCGTGCTGCTCGTACCCGCCCTGCTCGTGGTCGCCTGCTTCTTCGTCATCCTCTTCGGAGTCAAGGAGTCTCCCGAGCCCACCGGCGGTCGCCTCGACAACGTCGGCCTCGTGCTGATCTCGCTCGCACTCGTCGCGTTCACCGGTGGCCTCAGTCTGCTGCGCCTGAACGGCCCGGCCGATCCGGTCGCGTGGCTCGTCACGGCACTGGGCGTGCTGCTGGTGGTGCCGTTCGTGCTGTGGGAGCTGCGCCACGACGACCCCCTCATCGACGTGCGCATGTTCCGCTCCCCTGCCCTCGGGCCGGTGTTCCTGACCGCCGGGCTCTTCGGCGTCAGCGTGCTCGGCGCGCAGGCACCCCTGTCGACATTCGCCCGCACCGACCCGTCGGTCTACGGGTATGGTCTGGGGACGACCGGCTTCCAGACCTCGCTCATCATCGGGGTCTACCTCATCGCGATGATCACGGGTGCCCTGCTGTTCCCGCTCATCGCCCGGCTCACCGCACCGCGACTCACCCTCATCGGCGCCGCCACGCTCGTCGGCATCGGGTTCCTGATGTTCCTGCCGTTCCACGACACGTACACGCAGGTCATCGTGAACATGGTGATCGTCGGCCTCGGCTCCGGAGCCCTGGTCGCGGCGCTGCCCGCGGCCGCGGCATCCGCCGCCCCGCCCACCCAGACGGGCGTC
>Ga0160448_100328_pt1 | contig 17632 bp, 12 predicted proteins | sample HID1973M_E1MG_FD_108269 | JGI IMG/M metagenome (GOLD analysis project Ga0160448, IMG submission 108269) | Enriched mosquito-associated microbial communities from UW Madison campus, WI, USA - HID1973M_E1 MG | ecosystem: Host-associated > Arthropoda: Insects > Digestive system > Unclassified ...
GTCCTACCTGCTCGACCTGGCCAGCCTGGACATGCTGCGCGCCCGCCTGGTGCGCCTGAACCGCATCTCGCAAATGCTCAGCGACACCGAAATGGCCCTGGGCAGCGACCTGATGGTCAACAGCCTGGAGGGCTATTCGTATCTCAAGATCGCGGGGAAGAGTTTGGGTTTGGATGATCTGCGGGGGCAGATGTCGATGAGGTTTAGTCGAGGCAGGAAGAAGAATCCGGAGCCACTCACGCATCAATGACACTCAAGAATGACGAGGAAGGCCGCAACAAGCGGCCTTCCCTCAGTCGAACTAGTGAAGCGTCATTTGTTCCACTTTCTTACGGCGCTAATCACTCGATTTATCTGACTTTCCCAGTCGAACTGCCCGATCATGTCTTCCCGCACGCAGAGAGTCGACGACTTCACGGCGAGCTCCATCTTGTCAACCAGGTGAAGGGCAAACACGGATTCAACGTAGGAGCTCCCATCCTTCTTTGAAGATGGGAAGAACTGTTCATGCTCGCCCACGTCACGCACAACCCCTTTTATGTTTAGTGCTTGTGCAATGAGCTTGCCTGGCAAGTAGCTTTCGATTTCCTTTGGCCGAGTAATCCACACCTCGCCACTAGGCACCTTAGCAACTTCATCACGAATTCGGATCACCCTCTTCTTCAGGTGTGCACCAGGAGAACGACGATCTCCATCACAAACCACAAAGATGTTTGGATTAAGTGTAAGAAGATTTATCAGATCGTCTTCCGCCTCTTCGGGCGAAGAGAACTGTGCTCGTGCCAGTAGGGCACCGCCGTAAAATGCACACGTGTAGTGCCTTCCTTCTCGGAGTTCGCCATCCGACATCAACTCAATCCATCGGTTTAAGTAGATAGCATCTGATGGCCCTTCAACCCAGATGACTCCATTCGCTTGAAGGAGATCGGATGGTCTTGCGCCCAACTCGCCCAGCACTGCAAGCCGGTCGAAATGCGCATCCACAGTTTGAGTTCTCGCTGCCTTTCCGTCGTGCGTGACGTGGACTATCTGTGCGTGCGGCAACGCGCCGAACAAATCGAGAGTTGCACTCGAATGAGTTGTCATGAAGACACGCACTTTATTCGCCAGGGCGAACCTCTCGATGTATCCCATGAGTCTCCTCAACAGAGCCGGATGAAGGTTATTTTCGAGTTCTTCAAAAGCAAAAACCACCTTCGACAGTTCTGTCCCATTGACCTTAGGCATCACCAACAGATGAAGGAGCACAAGGATGACTGTCTTTAATCCACTCCCAGAGTCACTCAGCGAAACAAGTCCTTTCGTTTCTTCAGCAAGGTAGACCTCCCATAGGTCACCATCATTCGATTCGTCGTGCTGCTGCACTTGGATCTCAGTGAAATGACCGTCTTGCCCGAAGATTTGATTCAGAGCTTCACGCAAATCCCGCTGTATCCTCTCTCGCGGAAGATCAGGGCTCGAGCTTGTGATGTGCCGTCGAATTACGTTTGTTGCTCCACGCCCGTCAGGCCGCAGAACGAGCTCTTTCGTTGGTGGTTCGGATTGTATGTCGCGATCCGCCAGCAGGTGGCTATACCTGCAACTGGAAAGTGGCGTTTCAGCCCTGCTGACGACTTGAGCCAATTTTCCCGTGTGAGCGTCCGTAAGCGCAAAGACTCTGCCGCCGATTACTTCAACGTTTCTAACATCGCTTGCGCGTCCGCGCTCCCACCTAACTGTGGCCCCGACAAGTTTCACACCATTGTTGAGCCAATGATCTCCAAGCAGATCGCCACCAGATTGATTCTGGGGAAATACGTTTCGCAAATCCTGCTCAAGGGCCACTCCCTCACATAAGAAATCCCACGGTCGCGCCACTTCACTCTTGAATCCCTCGCAACATATCTGGACCAGATCGAGGAGCTGAGATTTTCCGGTATTGTTTCTTCCGATGATCACATTGATCGGCTTGAATGAGTCAAATCCAACCCATTCACCCAGGAAGCAACTGCTCCCACGAAACATCAACTTTCGTACGTCCATATTCTTTACAAGCTCCGACTGACAACAGCGCTACTCGTGACAAATCAGCTGAGTCTTTACAACCCAGCAAGAGGACTCTTGGATGGCATCTCCATTGGTTTGCTAGCAATCGTGGCTGCAAACGCCACAATCGCTAAGCAACAAGATTTTTCGCCTCCCTCCGAAACAAATACAACGCCAACAGATCCGGCCTGAACCTCCCCGACCGATCCACGACGGTATCCGTCTCAAACCCCGTCCTACCCAACAACCAACCCACCCCACTCTTGGCCGGGTTCAACACCGGCACACTGGTGAACACCAGCTCATAGCCCGCATCGCGCGCCTTCTGCGCAATAGCATCGTCATACGATCCATGCGGAAAGCTCATCGACTCGGCCGTCGGCTGCGCCTGCCCCAACGTGGCGGCCAGCGAGGCGCGTGCGCCGCCTAGTTCGGCGTCCAGGTCTTCGGCGTGTTTCATCGGGCTGTGGGTCTTGCCGTGCAGGCCCAGGGCGACGCCGCCGGCTTGCAGGCGCTTGAGTTCATCGGCGTCCACCATGTGGCGCAGGCCGTCGTCCAGCGCATCCATGAAGGGCGCCAGCAGGGTTTGGCGGATGGCGCTGGGCAGGCTTTCCAGGCGGGCAATCACGTGCCGCAACGCGCCGATGCTTTCGCCGGCCGGGCGCCAGCCATCGGCCAGCTGCGGTTGCAGGGCGTCGGCCAGTTGGCTGACGGTGACGGCCTTGCGGCGCCAGGCGGCAATCAGGCGTTCCTGGAAGAACGGTTGCCGTGTGCCCACGGCATCGGCCACCACAAACAGCAGCGCCGGCAGGCCGGCCTGTTGCAGCGCGGGCAGCGCGTAGTCGGCGTTGTCGGCCCAGCCGTCGTCAAAGGTAATCAGCAGCGCGCGTGGCGGTAGTGGCGTGCCGCTGCGGCGGCTGGCCAGCACCTGCGCCAGCGACACTACCGTGTAGTGCTTCTTGAAGAAACGCAGCGACTCGACCAGCCAACTGGAGGCCAGGGTGTAGTCCGGGTCGCAGGTTTGCCAGCGCGGATCGTCCGGGCTCAGGGTACGATGGAACATCACCACCGTCAGGCTGTCCGCGTTGCGCACGCGGTGGTACAGACCAAGCAGGCCACTGGCGTAGAACAGCTTTTTGGAGAGATCCTTCAGCATGGGTCGTTCAATCGAAGTTTCGGCAATCATACCCACCTATAACCGGCGGGAGCTGGTGATACGCGCCATCCAGACCGTGCTGGCCCAGACGCGCGCAGTGGAAGAAATCATCGTTATCGACGATGGTTCCAGAGATGGTACGGGCGAGACGCTGCAGTCGCTGTTTGGTGATCGCATCCGCTACGTGTGGCAGGCCAACGCCGGCGTGTCGGCGGCGCGCAACCACGGCATGCGCATTGCCCAGGGCCGCTACTTTGCCCTGCTGGACAGCGATGACGAGTGGCTGCCGGACAAGACCCGCGTGCAGATTGAATGGCTGGAAGCGCGACCGGATTACGGCATGGTGGTGTGCGACGTGCAGCGGGTGGATCGCGATGGCGCGCCGATTGATGTGTTCCACCGGCGCGAGGTGATTCGCGAAGACGGTCAGGTGCTGCGCTACATCATCCACAACCCGGCGCTGGCGCCGGCCTCCGCCATCCTGCGCCGCGAGGTGTTTGAAGACGTGGGCGGGTTTGATGAGTCGCTGCGCACTGCCGAGGACATCGACTTCCACCTGCGCATTGCCCAGCGCTGGCCGATTGGTGTGGTCGAGCAGCCGTTGGTGCGCGCCATGCGTGGGCACGATGGTTTGTCGGCCGAGTCCAGCACGTACGACGACTACGTGCGCGTGGTGGAAGCGGCGGTGGCGCGTGCGCGTGGGCAGGTGGAGGCGCGCGAGTTGGATCAGGCGCTGGCGTCCACCTATGCGCGCAATGCGCGCGGCATGATCATCCGCGGCCGCTGGGGTGATGGTTGGAACTTGGCGCGCAAGGCCTGGGGTCTGGCGCAGGAAGGCGATACCCGGCGCGAGTTGCTGCGCCTGGCGCCGTTTGCGGCGCGGCGTGCAATCAGACAGTTGCTGCCCGGTTGATGGCGCAGTCAGCTGTTGTAGGAGGGGCTTCAGCCCCGAACCTCCGCCAACCTGCCGGTCGGGGCTGAAGCCCCTCCTACAGGGATCCGTGCTCCGCTGGTTGAAGCCGGATCCCTGCACCACCTGCAACCTCAGCGCGCGCCGCGGCCGAAGAGCACGACTTCCACGGTCTGCAACAGAATCATCAGGTCGAAGACCAGGCCGTGGTTCTTGACATAGAACAGATCGAACTTGAGCTTTTCTTCGGCATCGCTGACCGAGGCACCATACGGATAGCGCAGCTGCGCCCAGCCGGTCAGGCCGGGCTTCACGCTGTGGCGCACGCCGTAGTAGCGGATTTCGTCATTGAGCATGTCGACAAAATGCGGACGCTCCGGGCGCGGGCCGACAAAGCTCATGTCGCCGCGAATGACCGCGATGATCTGCGGCAGTTCGTCCAGGCGGGTCTTGCGGATGAACTTGCCCACGCGGGTGCTGCGGTCGTCGTCCTTGCTGGCCCACACGGCCACGCCGTCTTTCTCGGCGTCCACGCGCATGCTGCGGAACTTGGTCAGGGTGAAGTGGCGGCCACGTTCGCCCACGCGGGTTTGGCTGTAGAAAATCGGGCCGCGTGATTCCAGCTTGACCGCAATGGCGGTCAGGATCATCAGCGGCCAGGCGACCAGGAACAGCGCGCAGGCGGCAATCAAATCAAAGAAGCGCTTGCTGAGCCGGCGCGGGGTGGAATAGTCAAAGCCGCCGGAGAACACCAGCCAGGACGGGTCGACCACGTTCAACTGGACCATGCCGGCTTCGCGTTCGAAGAAGCTGGACAGATCGACCACCGACACGCCGTGCTGCACGCACAGCAGCATCTGCTCCATCGGCAGGCCGCCACGGCGCTCGTCCGGGGCAATCACCAGCTCGTCAATCTGCAGGCGCTCGGTGAGTTCGGCCAGGCCGCGATCATCGGGCTGCACCAGCAGTTCGTCGCGCACCAGAATCGGCTGGCCCGGCACCGGTACAAAGCCGACGATGATGAAGGTGCGGCGATCAGATTCGCGACGCAGGCGCGAGTTGATCAGGTCGGCATTCTTACCGGCGCCCAGAATCAGGATGCGCTGCTTGAGCACGTCGGACTGGAACAGGCGCACCCAGACCAGACGCACCAGCGCCACGCCGACAAAGGCCATGGTCAGCGCCATCGCCAGCACGCCACGGCCGATATAGGTGGGCGGAATCAGGTAGTACAGGACCACCAGGCCGATGCCGCCAAAGGCAAACGACAGGGTGATGCGCAGCAGGAAGTCCAGGCGGGTGTGGCGCACGTGGACTTGGTACAGGCCAAAGGCGGCCATGGCGCCGGTGATGAACATCGCCACCAGGATCGAGCGCAGCGGCGCTTGCTGGGCGAAGAGGTCGTGGTATTCGGGATCGTTGTGGAAGCGAATCCAGGCGGCGAGCATCACCGCAATCACCAGCACGATGGCTTCGACGATCCACAGCAGGCGCGCGGCGCGCGCTTTGCGGCTGGCCAGGTTGGTCTTCATGGCGTACGCACCGCGTGGATGCGGCGGCGGATTTGCGTGGTGGTCCGGCTTGCGCCGGCGGTGTTGGTCGAGCCTTGCATACTGCCCCCTGATACGCGCTGCTTACCTTGCCCCATGGCATCCCTGCGGTCTGCCTGTGTCCCGGCCATGCGTGCAACCCCACCACGTGCCCTGGTAACACCTGTACCAACGCGGGAATGCCGGGGTTCCGGCCAAAACCGCCGGGCAAAAAAAACGGCGCGGGGGGCCGCGCCGTTCTTTCAGCCAGGTGCCGGTGCCGGGGTCAGGGCTTGACCACGTTGCGGCGGTAGCGGGCCGCGGGGGCCTGCTTGTAGGCCGGCCGCTTGGAGCTGTTGGCCGGCGCGGCGGCCGGGGTGCTCTGCTCCGGCACGGCCGGTGCGCCCTGGGCCGGCGGTGCGGCGCTGGAGGACGGCGCGGTCTGGCCGGGGACCAGCGGCTGTGCGCCGTTGACCAGGACGTTGGCCGGGGCGTCGTCTATGTCCAGCCGCTCGAAGGCGCCGATGGCGATGCGGTTGTTGGGCACCACGCGGGCGTGGCGGTCGTTGATGGCCAGCTTGACCCGCTTGGGCGGATCGTAGGCCGGCAACAACTGCGGCGTCGGGAACGGGAAGGCCGTCGGGGTGACCGGGCTGTTGTTGCCAGCGGCCAGCAGCGGGCTGCCGGTGCGCGGACGCAGGTTGCGCTGAGCGACGTTGGTGAACATCGGGTCGGCGCCGCGGACGGTGCCGGTGAGTTCGGCCGGGACCAGGGTGGCGCCGGTCTGCACCCAGTTGTTGCTGCCGGCGACCTTGCGGCCGGCGGCCCAGGGTTCGCGGCTCTGCGGTTCGCAGACGTCGGGCTGGCCGACTTCGCTGGCCGGGTTTTCGCGCAGCAGCGCCGGGGCACTGTTGGCGGCGGTCTGGTAGAGCACGTTGTTGTGCATTTCCACCGAGCCCACGCCCAGCTGCACCATCAGGCCGTTGGCCACGCCGGCGCGGTCAAAGACGATGGTGTTGTTGACCAGGCGCACGCGGCCCTGGCTGCGGCCATCCAGGTCGCCGCCGGCGCGGATGGCATTGCGCCAGGTGTTGGTGGCGACGATGACGTTGCCGACCACGTCGGCGTCTTCGCGCTTGAGGTTGGTGGTCCAGCCGGCCTTCTGCGTGTCGCAGTCCGGGCCAATCAGTTCGATGGCGCCGTACATGGGGTTCTCGAACCAGTTGTAGTAGATCTCGCTGCGCTCGGAGCGCGTGCGCATCAGCACGCCGCCGGTGGCGTCGTGGATGTAGTTGTAGCGCATGCGGAACACCGCGCCCGGCCAGGTCACTTCATCGGTTTGCATGTAGATGGAGTGGCGCGAGGTGCCGGAGCCGGAGCGCGCGACTTCGCTGTATTCCAGGGTGAAGGAGCCGGAGTTCTGGTCCGCGCCCAGGATGCCGTGCGAGGGGCAGTCGTGGATGTAGGCGTCGCGGACGGTGACGTTGTGCGCTTCGCTGAAAACGCAGGTGGAGCTGCCGCCGGTGACTTCGAAGCCTTCGAACACCACATTGTTGGACTGCTCGAACTTGATGGTGTGGCTGCCGCCGCTGAGGATCGGGCGGGTGGCGCCCGCGACGCGGCGCCAACGGATGGTGACCGGCGCGGCGGCGGTGCCGCTGTCGTCATCACCGACCACGATGTTGCCCGAATAGGTGGCGTTGCCATCGACTTCCACAATGTCGCCCGGCGCCAGATCGACGCTGCGGAACAAGGTGGACAGCTGGGTGTATTGGCGGCCCGAGGGCCCAACCGTGTAAGTGGCGGCAGCCGCGCTCAGCGGTGCAGCCGCAAGCAGCCCGAGGCTGAGCATGGAGATGGAAAAACGCTTCAAATTTGGAACTCCCGGAATTCTGGTGTGTTCCCCCTGTGGGGATATTGTCACGGCCCCAGCGTGAAAGGCTCGCTAATCCAAGCCCTGCAGACCACGTTCTGGCTGCGACGCGTGCCTCATTCCTGCACTTGGCCGCGCCATGCAAGCGAAAATCTACACGGCAAAGCCCGGAAAAAGCGGCCTGGACGCGGGTTGTGGGGCATCTGAGCGTGTCTCGGCCAAAAAATTATTGACGCGTGAAATTGGTTCGTGCAAAATTCCGCTTCTAACGAAACGCGCCCGTAGCTCAGTTGGATAGAGTACCTGGCTACGAACCAGGCGGTCGGGAGTTCGAATCTCTCCGGGCGCGCCATTTTGTAAAGCAGGCTGACGAAAGTCAGCCTGTTTTTTTTGCGCGCGGTGGACGACGTGCGGCCTCCTTCGCCACGCGGCATCGTTCCGTCGCTCGTAGGAGGGGCTTCAGCCCCGAAGCCGATCGATGATCAGCAAACGAATGCAATGACGCGCTACAGATTCGTAGCTTCGGGGCTGAAGCCCCTCCTACAAATCGTCGATCGGTTTCGGGGCTGAAGCCCCTCCTACGAATCCGCAGACACAAAAAAGCCCCCTTGCGGGGGGCGTTCTTGTGTCTGGCGGAGTGAGAGGGATTCGAACCCTCGATAAGGCTTTTGACCCTATACTCCCTTAGCAGGGGAGCCCCTTCGGCCACTCGGGCATCACTCCGGGAATTCCCGCTCGCAGACTGGCTGCAGCGGCCGCATAGGATAGCGGCACTCTGCGCTTACGGCAATCGGATTCAGTTGGCCGAAGAGTCGTCGCCGGACGCGCCGCCCGCGTCCTCACCGCGCTGGATGCGCTGGTAGATCTCTTCGCGATGTACGGCAACGTCCTTGGGCGCAGTGATGCCAATGCGCACCTGATTTCCCTTTACGCCGAGCACGGTCACCGTGACCGAGTCGCCGATCATCAGGGTTTCGCCGACGCGGCGGGTCAGAATCAGCATGTTCTTTCTCCTTGTTCCGGCAAGGTTAGAGCCGGGGCCGCATTCGCGCACCGAGTCGAGCGCGAATGCTTCCAGATGGGTTCATCGTCGTGACGATGGTAATGGGGGTGTACTGGCGCCCGCAAGCAGCGCGCGAACAAGCTTACTGCAAACGCTGCGAAACCCAGTCGGGTACGCCCTTCAAAGCAGACACAAGGGCGGGCCCGTCCTCACCACCACCCTGGGCGAGGTCCGGGCGACCGCCGCCCTTGCCCCCGATCTGACTGGCGATATGTGAGAGAAGTTCCCCCGCCTTGACCTTGCCGGCTGCGTTGCCGTTCACGCCCGCAACCAACGCGGCTTTTCCGTCACTGGTGCCGGCCAGCACGATCACGGCATCGCCCAGTTGCTGCTTGAGGCGATCCATGGCGTCGCGCAGAGCCTTGGCGTCGAAGCCTTCCAGCCGCGAAGCCAGCACGCGTACGCCGTTGACGTCCTGCGCGGCACCGGCCAGGTCGGCGGTGGCGCCGGAAGCGGCCTTGGCCTTCAACTGCTCCAGCTCGCGGTCCAGCTTTTTCTGGCGATCCAGCAAGGCGCGAATCTTCTCGACCACGTCGGTAGCGCTGCCGCCCAACAATTGCGCGGCCTGGTCCAGGCGTGCCTCTTCGTCATCGATGTAATTGAGCGCACCCTGCCCGGTCACGGCCTCGATGCGGCGCACGCCGGCGGACACGCCGCCTTCGCTGACGATCTTGAACAGACCGATGTCGCCAGTGCGGCCCACGTGGGTGCCGCCGCAGAGTTCGGTCGAGGTCTCGCCCATGCGCAGCACGCGCACATGCTCACCATACTTCTCGCCGAACAAGGCCATGGCGCCGAAGTCGAGCGCTTCCTGCATGCCCATGTTGTGCACTTCGGCCTGATGATTGGCACGGATCTGGGCGTTTACGCGGCGCCCGATTTCAGCCAGTTCGTCGGCCGTCATGGCCTGGAAGTGCGAGAAGTCAAAGCGCAGGCGATCCGGCGCGACCAGCGAGCCCTTTTGCTGCACATGGGTGCCCAGCACTTGGCGCAACGCGGCGTGCAGCAGGTGGGTGGCGGAGTGGTTGAGGATGGTGGCGCCACGGCGCTCGGCGTCGATGGCAGCGGACAAGCGATCACCCACTTTCAGGCTGCCGCGGGTGACGTGACCGACATGGCCATGGAACTGGCCGGCAAATTTCTGCGTATCGGTCACTGTGAACTCGCTGCCCTCGCCCGTCAGCCGGCCGGTGTCGCCCACCTGGCCGCCGGACTCGGCATAGAACGGCGTGCGATCCAGCAGGACCACCGCCTCGTCACCGGCTTCCACGCGATCCACGGGACGGCCGTCCTTGAGCAACGCGACGACGCTCAGGCCTTCTGAGGCAAGCTGTTCGTAGCCCAGGAAACCGGTAGGCGTGAGCTGGGCCACCAGGTCGGCCGGCAGGCTGGTGCTGGAAGCGAACTTGCCGGCCTCGCGGGCGCGGCGCTTCTGCTCTTCCATCGCCGCCTCGAAGCCTTCCATGTCCACGCTCAGACCGCGCTCGCGCGCGATGTCGGCGGTCAGGTCAACCGGGAAGCCATAGGTGTCGTACAGGCGGAACGCGTCACTGCCGGCAATGACGATGCCGGAGCGGCCGGCGATGTCGTCAAAGATGCGCATGCCGGCGTCGAGCGTCTCGGCAAAGCGCTCTTCCTCGGCCTTGAGCGCGCGCTCGACCAAATCGCGCGCGGCGGGCAGTTCCGGATAGGCATCGCCCATCAGGTCTGACAGCGTGCCGACCATCTTGTGGAAGAACGACTGACGCACGCCAAGCATCCAGCCATGGCGCAGCGCGCGGCGGATGATTCGGCGCAGCACGTAGCCGCGACCCTCGTTGGACGGCAGTACGCCGTCGACAATCAAGAAGCTGCAGGCACGGATGTGATCGGCGATCACGCGCAGGGATTTGTTTTCAAGATCGGCGGTGCTGGTGAGCTCGGAGGCCTTCTTGATCAATGTCTGGAAGACGTCGATCTCGTAGTTGCTATGCACGTGCTGTAGCACGGCGGTCAGGCGCTCCAGGCCCATGCCGGTGTCCACGCAGGGCGCGGGCAGCGGGATCAACGTGCCATCGGCCTGGCGGTCGAACTGCATGAAGACCAGGTTCCAGATTTCGATGAAGCGGTCGCCGTCTTCATCCGGCGATCCGGGCGGGCCACCGGCGATATGGTCGCCGTGGTCGTAGAAGATCTCCGTGCACGGACCGCAAGGGCCGGTGTCAGCCATCTGCCAGAAGTTGTCCGAGGCGAACGGCGCACCCTTGTTGTCGCCAATACGCACGATGCGCTCGGCCGGAATGCCGATGACCTTGTTCCAGAGATCGTAGGCCTCGTCATCAGTGTGGTACACGGTGACCAGCAGACGATCCTTGGGCAGCTTCCAGACCTCAGTCAGCAGTTCCCAGGCCCAGGCGATGGCTTCTTTCTTGAAGTAGTCGCCGAAAGACCAGTTGCCCAGCATTTCAAAGAAGGTGTGGTGGCGGGCGGTGTAACCCACCGAGTCCAGATCGTTGTGCTTGCCGCCGGCACGCAGGCAGCGCTGCACATCGGCTGCGCGCACATAGCTGCGTTTTTCCGCACCCAGGAACACGTCCTTGAACTGGACCATGCCTGAGTTGGTGAACAACAAGGTGGGATCGTTGCCCGGCACCAGCGGTGCCGACGGCACGATGGTGTGGCCCTTGCTGCTGAAGAAATCCAGGAAATCCTGGCGAATCTGGCGGGTGCTGAATTTGGGGGAGCTGGTCATCGTGCTGGCGTTTGGCTGACGGGCGCATCCAGACGCCGCGTTCCCAGCAGATGCGGGCGCGGGCCGACTGATGCAACCCAAGAGCCCTAGATTAACAGGCCAGCCCGACTCAGTCCTCAGCCTCCCAGCGGGTGGCCCGCTGGATGCTGTCACCGGAGAAGCCTCGACGCACCAGCAACTCGGCGGCTTTGCGCCGCTGCGCCGGGTCGGTCAAGCCGGCCGGACCGAAACGGCGGCGGACGAGGTCGCACGCCGTTTCGGTCCAGTCGCCATCAAAACTTGCCAGGGCGGTCGCGATGGCCTCGCGATCCAGCCCGTGGGTGGCCAGCTCCGCACGGATGCGTAGCGGCCCGTAACCCGTGTTGGCACGGCTGCGGACCAGGAACTCCGCAAACCTTGCATCGTCCTGCCAGCCATCGCCGGCCAGGCGGTCTATCGCGGCGGTTGCCGCCTGTGTATCGACGCCACGTACCGCCAACTTGCGGGTCAACTCTTTGCGGGAGTGCTCGCGCCGGGTCAGCAAACCCAGCGCACGCTGGACGGGAGTGGGCTCGGGCCGGCTGCGACGCCGGCGCGACCCTGACTCATCCGGTGGCGTGGTCATGACGCCAACTCCCTACTCCGCCTGGCCGATCAGTCGTCCTGACCTTCGTCGTCGCCTTCGCTGCGCGGGGCTTCGGCCGGCTGGAACTGCTCGCGCAGTTCGGCTTCCAGCTTGATGGCCAGCTGCGGGTTCTCGCGCAGGAAGGTGCGGGCGTTGTCCTTGCCCTGACCGATGCGCTCGCTGCCGTAGCTGTACCAGGCGCCGGACTTCTCGACCAGCTTGGCTTCCACGCCCATGTCGATCAGTTCGCCTTCGCGGCTGATGCCTTCGCCGTAGAGGATTTCGGTGACGACCTGCTTGAACGGCGGCGCCAGCTTGTTCTTGACCACCTTGATCTTGGTCTGGTTGCCGATGATCTCGTCGCCCTTCTTGATCGCGCCGATACGGCGGATGTCCAGGCGCACCGAGGCGTAGAACTTGAGCGCGTTGCCGCCGGTGGTCACTTCCGGGCTCTGGCCCGGCATCATCACGCCGATCTTCATGCGCAGCTGGTTGATGAAGACCACCAGCGTGTTGGAGCGCTTGATGTTGCCGGTCAGCTTGCGCAGCGCCTGGCTCATCAGGCGGGCCTGCAGGCCCGGCAGCTGGTCGCCCATCTCGCCTTCAATTTCCGCCTTGGGGGTCAGCGCGGCGACCGAGTCGATGACGACGATGTCGATGGAGCCCGAGCGCACCAGCATGTCGGCGATTTCCAGCGCCTGCTCACCGGTGTCCGGCTGCGAGACCAGCAGGTCATCGACATTGACGCCCAGCTTGGCGGCGTAGATCGGGTCCAGGGCGTGCTCGGCGTCGATGAAGGCAGCGGTGCCGCCCTTCTTCTGGCACTCGGCAATGGCTTGCAGGGTCAGGGTGGTCTTGCCCGAGGATTCCGGACCGTAGATTTCCACCACGCGGCCCTTGGGCAGACCACCGATGCCGAGCGCGATGTCCAGCATCAGCGAGCCGGTGGGGATGACTTCCACCGGTTCGATCACGCGGTCGCCCATGCGCATCACCGAACCCTTGCCGAACTGGCGCTCAATCTGGGTCAGAGCCACTGAGAGCGCGCGCTTTTTGTTCTCGTCCATTTTCGGTTTCCTCAAGGGTGTGATGCGTTGATTAGGTGGCGTGCAAGGTATTGGTGAGTAATCGCACAGACTGCGACCACCCGCCGATGCAAAGAAATTTATCGCGGTCGTGGACTGGGCAACATCGGAGAAGTCCGCGTGTGGATGTCGGTGCTTTCCGGCCCCCGCATGCGGGCGCTCACCGGTTGGGCCTCACCAGACCGCAGTACAGGCCTTCGATGGCGAAGTCCTGATCCGGCAGCACTTCGATGGGGGCGTAGTCGGGATTGCGCGGCAGCAGGCGGATGCGGTCCTTGCCAATCTTCAGCAGCTTGATGGTGATCTCGTCATCGATGCGCGCCACCACGATCTGGCCCGAGCGCGCGTCGCGGGTGCGATGCACACCGACCAGATCACCGTCGAAGATGCCCTCGTCGCGCATCGAGTCGCCCTTGACCCGTAACAGGTAGTCCGGCGCCGGCGCGAAGAAGGCGCGGTCCATCAGCACCATGTCGTCTTGGCCGGCGTCGGCACCGATCGGCGCGCCTGCAGCTACGCGGCCCAGGATGGGCAGCCGCAGGACGTCGTCCGGGTCCTGTAATACCGGGCTGGCCGGCTCAGCCGAATGCACCAGCCGGATGCCGCGCGCCTGACCCGGCACCCGGCGGATCACGCCGGCCTGCTCCAGGGCTTCCAGGTGGTACTGCGCGGCGCGCACGCCCTTGAAGCCAAAGGCGCGGGCAATCTCGGTCTGCGACGGCGGCGCGCCCTCGGTTTCGATGCGCTCGGCAATCAAGGCGAGGATGGCTTGCTGGGTATCGGTCAGGTCCATGGTTAGTAGTATTACTACTAACGATCCGATCGCGCAAGCCCCAGATTGGTGTGGGCACGGGTCCAGAACCAGCGACCGATGACCAGGCTGAGATAGACATCGCCTGCGCCGGCTAGGACAAACAGGGATTTATCCGACAGCCAGCGGGTCACGTCAGCCTGCAAGGACAGCGCGGCCGGCAGGGCCATGTGCTGCTGCCGCGACATCTCATCCAGCTGCGGCAGCACAAAGATGTTCTGGATCATCGCGACCACCCAAGGGGCCAACAGCGCCACGACCAGCATTCCGAGCAGCAGATGCATCCACAGGTATTCGCGCACCACCGGGCCAGCGAAAAAGGCGCGCAGCGGCACCGCCTTGCGACTTGCCCCGCGCAGCCACACGGCCACCACACACGCTGAGAGCAGCAGCTCCAGGGCCGCTTCCAGGACGATCTCCAGTCCTGCCCATGGCCACGGCACTTCCCAGTCCCGCTCAAAGAAACCAATGCCTACCCAGAACAGGAAGCACCCCAGCCAGAGCAGGAAGGCCGGCGCGCCCGGCCAAACCGGTCGCATCCAGCGCGGCTTGTCGCCCGCGACCTGCGAAGGCGACCAGGCCCACCAAGGCGTGAGCAACGGCAGCAACATGCTCAGCACCAGCACGCTGCCTTCGAATTCCAATGCATGCTCCAGCCAGAGGGCCAGACCCAGCAAGACCAGCGCCAGAAGCCAGCCGCGCCATGCGCGCAACGGCCAGCGCAATGCCTCGCGCACCCGACCCTCGGAGTCCCACGACCGAGCCAGACGCGCGAGCAGCACCGTCAGCGCCACGATCAACAAACTCAGCAGCAAACCCAGACGCCAGGCCGGCATGCGGCTGAAGAGTTCAATCAGTTCCCAGCCCCCCTGCCCCGGCGTCATCGTGATCACGCCAGGAAATCCGCGCGTCTGCCAGATCAAACAGGCGCTGGCGCCCACGGCCCAGAGCACCGCCGCAGCGGCGCCCAGCGTCCATGCCAGGAAGCTCCGTCTTGAGTGCATGGGTTCAGATCGCCTGCAATCCGTTCAATGCCGCAGCCACGGTCTGCCGCCGCACCGCGTCGCGGTCGCCACCAAAGTGGAAGACCTGCGCGCGGGCGTAGCCACCACGCCGCTTCCAGCCAATCCAGACGGTGCCGACCGGCTTGTCGTCGCTGCCGCCACCGGGGCCGGCGATACCGGTCACTGCTACCGCCACGCTGGCGCCGGAGTTGACCAGCGCGCCGGAGACCATCTCGATCACCGTCTCGCGGCTGACCGCGCCATGCACTTCCAGGGTTTGCGGGCGCACGCCCAGCAAGGCCTGCTTGGCCTCGTAGCTATAGGCCACCATGCCGCTGTCGAACCAGTCCGAGGAACCGGCAATATCGGTCACTGTCTTGGCGATCCAGCCGCCAGTGCAGCTTTCGGCGGTCACCAGGTGATCGTGCTCGATGCGCAGTCGCGCGCCGACCTGTTCCGCGAGCTCGCGGAGATGTGCTTCGTCAGGCAGGGTCATGGGAATGGACGACGTTGGGAGCGTCCGTTGTAACGCATATGCGCGACGCTGTCGCGGCCATGGCGTCACACCGGGCGATCCGGTGTGACGCCACGCCTTTGCCTCAGTAACGCAGACGCAGGGTCATGCCGTACATGCGCGGCGCGCCCAGGAACGCGTTATAGGTATTGAGCGGATCACCCGGACGCGAGGTGCCCACCGCCTGCAGCGGGCCGTCGAAACCGACTTGCACGTAGTCCTCGTCGGTCAGGTTGTTGGCCCACAGTTCCAGCATCCAGCGACCATTCTGCGAACCCAGGCCGAAGCGTGCATTGAAGATGGTGTAGGCGTCCTGCAGCTTCTCGGCGTCCAGATCCGAGCCGGTGTTGTATTCGGACATGTACTTGCCGCCGATATTGAAGCGGCCCATCAGCGTGCTACCCATGTCCCATTCGTAGGTCACTGAGGCCGAGGCCGACCATTCCGGCGCGAAGCTCATCTGCGCGCCCGGCAGCTTGTACAGCTGGCCCGGATAGGTGAAGTCGCCGCCCGGGATGTGGTCGCCGTACTGGGTGTCGGCGTACATCACGCCGCCTTGCAGCATCAGCCCATGCACGCTCTTGGGCTGCCACAGGATTTCCGTGTCCACACCCTGCGAGACGACTTCCGGAATCGAGCGCACCACGAAGCTGGTGCCCAGGAAGCTGTTGAGTTGGAAGTCTTCGTACTTCTGATGGAACAGGGTCGCATTGAGCAGCAGGTTGCCATCGGCCCAGGTGGTCTTGGCACCCAGCTCGTAGCTGTCGACGAATTCGCCCGGGAACGAGGTGTCGTTGACCGGGGTGATGCCGGCGCCGCCGCTGGACAGGCCGTTGGAGGACTGCACGCGATCCAGGTTGAAGCCGCCGCCCTTATAGCCGCGCGCGGCCGAGGCGTAGGTCATGAGGTTGTCGTTCCAGCGGTAGGCCGCCTTGAGCGTGCCGGACCATTCCTTCTCCTCGCGATCCTGCTGCGTGCTACGACCGTTATGCAGCGCATTGGCCCAGGGCAGGCACATGTAGCCGGCAACCTGCGGTGCCACCGCGCCGACGATCTGCGCACGCACATTGGCCGGCAGGCTGGTGAAGCCGGGAATGCGCGCAGCCAGTGCACCGCCCACGCGTGCGGCCGGATTAGCCAAGGTCGCCGCGCAACCCACGCTGTTGTTGGGATTGCTGTAGACCGAGTCCAGGCTCTTCTTTTCCTGGGTGTAGCGCAGGCCCACGGTCACATCGAGTGCGTCAGTGGCGTGCCAGGTGTTGTTGGTGAACAGCGCCGTGCTCTTGGCGTTCTGCTTGTAGTGATCCAGCGCGCCCAGGCCGGCGAAGTTGGTGCCATAGGGCTGGCCGCTGACCTGCGACAGGAAGATCGCCGGGTTGGCCATGTTGACGGTCAAGCCGAACGGCGCCAGCTGCGTTGCCAGGCCGCCCAGCACCATGTTGCCGACCAACGAGGACAGGTACGGCTCGTAGGCCGGGCCGATGCGGTAGGTCTCGGTACGCTTCAGATCTTCATCCGAATAGAACGCACCAAACATCCAGTCGATCTTGTCGGTCGAACCGGTGAGGCGAAATTCCTGACTGAAGGTCTTGAAACCGGTGAACGACTCATCCTCGTCGGCCACGCGATACAGGATGTCGGCAGTGGTGAAGTCGTAGTCCAGGCCGTTGATCGCCTGCCAATCGCGGAAGGCGGTGATCGAGGTGAACGTGGCGCCGCCCAAGGCTTCGGGTTCCCAATTGATCTCGGCGGAGATGCCCTTGTCCTTGATGTCCTGCGTGGTCGGCCGGTTGCTGTAGGCCACGCGGTCGAACGGATCATCGCCGGGCGCGGCAATCGCCTTGCCGCCGCCCGCCACGGCGTTGATCACCGGCGCGGTGCCGCCCACGGTGGTCTGCACTGCAGTACAGCAGTTTTCCTCGCGGCTGGTGTAATCGGCGGCGATCAGGATCTCGAACGTATCGCTGGGCTCAATCAGCAGCTTGCCGCGCAGCGTGTGGAAGTTCTGATCGTAGTCGTCGGTTTCGGTGCGCGGGCCGTTGCCGGTGCGCACGTCCATCCAGCCGTCGCGCTTGCGCTTGGCGGCGTAGATGTTGAAGGCCGCGCGATCTCCCAGGGCGTCGTTGTAGCTGCCGGCCAGGCCCATGGCGTTGTAGTTGCCGGCGGTGACTTCGCCTTCGGCCGACTGGGTGTAGCTGGGGCGACGGGTGACCACGTTGATCACGCCGGCCGAGGTGTTCTTGCCGAACACCGTGCCCTGCGGGCCCTTCAGCACTTCGATGCGCTCAAGCTGGCCCAGATCGCCAAAGCCCACGCTGTTGCGCGGA
>Ga0160448_100332_pt1 | contig 17330 bp, 12 predicted proteins | sample HID1973M_E1MG_FD_108269 | JGI IMG/M metagenome (GOLD analysis project Ga0160448, IMG submission 108269) | Enriched mosquito-associated microbial communities from UW Madison campus, WI, USA - HID1973M_E1 MG | ecosystem: Host-associated > Arthropoda: Insects > Digestive system > Unclassified ...
AAGGACACCAGCGTGTTGGCGTGCACGTTGCCGGCGGTGATCATGCCCTTGGAGCCATAGGCCTCGATGCGCTGGTCATAGCCGTAGCCGCTGCGGCGGGTGTTGGCGATCACGCAGAGCTTGCCGCTGCGCGTCTTCAGCAGCGTGCGCGCGGTGTCGACATCGCCGAGCCGGCCAATCTCCGGATCCACCAGGCAGCTGGCGCTGGCAAAGACTTCGCTGGGTTCCTCACCCAGCAGCCAGCGCGCCAGATCCAGATCATGGATGGTGAAGTCCTTGAACAGCCCGCCGCTGGTGGGAATAAAGCCCGGGGGAGGGGCGGCGGGATCGTGGTTGACCAGTTGCAGCGATTCCAACTCGCCGGCTTCGCCCGCATCCAGTCGGCGCTTGAGCGCCTGGAAGTGCGGATCAAAGCGTCGGTTGAAGCCGAGCAGGAAGCGCGCGCCGGCAAACTCGGGTTCGGCCTGGCGCACCTTGGCCAGATCCAGATCGATGGGCTTCTCGCAGAACACCGCCTTGCCGGCGCGCACCGCGGCCAGGGCATGGCCCAGGTGCTGGTCGGTGGAACTGCAGATCAGCACGCCGCCAATACCGGGGTCGGCCAGGGCGGCGTCCAGCTCGGCCACCTGCGCGCCGAAGCGCGAGGCCATGGCGGCGGCGGCGTCCGGGCGCGGGTCCACCACGTATTTCAGCCGCAGGCCGGGGTGGTGGGCGGCATTGGGACCGTGCACCTGGCCCATCCGACCCGCGCCGATCAGGGCTACATCGATTCGCTCCACAATAGGCTCCGCGCCAGGGGTAAGTGACAAATAGAATATTTGTTCCTTTTCCAATTGCAATAGAATTCTTCCGCACTACACTGGAATTCCCACCGGGCCCCCACGGGCCGCACCCACAAGGAGTGGCCGCATGGCCCAATCGAACACCCCCGCCACCGCAGAGGAACTGCGTGCGGCCATCCTTGAGCAGTACGAGTCGCTGAGCAAACGGCTCAAGCAGATTGCCCGCTACGTGCTGGACGAACCCAGTGCGGTGGCGCTGGAAACGGTGGCCGTGTTGGCCGACCGCACCGGTGTGCAGCCCTCGGCCATCGTGCGCTTTGCCAAGCACTTCGGCTTTGACGGCGCCAGCCAGATGCAGCGGCTGTTTGTCGACGGCCTGCTCGGCAGCGCGCCGCAGGGCTATGGCGAACGTGTGCGCGAGTTCACCCAGGCGGTGGACAGCAAGGCGGTCGGCGATCCGGGCCAGGTGCTGGCCGAGTTTGTTGAAGGCAACGTGCTGGCGCTGGAAAACCTGGGGAAAATTGTCGGTCGCGACGAGCTGGCGCGCGCGGTCAAGCTGATCACCCAGGCCGATACCGTGTACGTGGCCGGCTTCCGCCGCAGCTTCCCAGTGGCGGCATACCTGGCTTATTCGCTGCATCAGGCCGACAAGAAAACCGTGTTCATCGACAGCGTTGGCGGCATGGCGCTGCAGCAGGTGCATTCCATTGGCCCGCGCGATCTGCTGGTCGCGGTCAGCTACCACCCGTACGCGGAAGAAACCGTGCATCTGGTCGATGTGGCGGTGGCGCAGGGCTGCAAGGTGTTGTCGATCAGCGACAGCCTGGTCAGTCCGGTGTCCAAGCCGGCCAGCCAGGTGCTGCAGGTGCGTGAAGCGGAAATCCGCAAGTTCCGCTCGCTGTCGGCCTCGATGTGCCTGGCCCAGGCGCTGGTGATTTCCTACGCGTTTGCGGCCACCAGCGGCGGCAAGCCCGTGAAGGCCGCCAAGCCGGCCAAGCCCGTGGCCAAGGCGGCTGCGGGCAAGCGCACAAAAAAATGAAATAAATATTGCCTTCATTCAAAAATTGGAATATATGTTACAAACAGCGAGGGCGATGGGCGTCCGACACGGCTGAGGAAGCGGCCTTCATGGCGGAGCAGCAACTGGATCTGATCACGATTGGACGGTCTTGCATCGACCTGTATGGCGAGCAGATTGGCGGGCGTCTGGAAGACATGGGCTCGTTTGCCAAGTACATCGGCGGTAGCCCGACCAATACCGCCGTGGGTGCGGCGCGGCTGGGCCTGCGCAGCGGCGTGCTGACCAAGGTGGGGGCGGATCACTTCGGCCGTTTCATCCGCGAGCAACTGGCGCGCGAGAAAGTCGACACCTGCGGCGTACTGGAAGATCCCGAGCGCCTGACCGCGCTGGTGTTCCTGGGCATTCGCGACCCCGATACCTTCCCGCTGATTTTCTATCGCGAAAACTGCGCCGACATGGCGCTGCAAGCCAGCGATGTCGATGCCGGCTTCATCCAAAATGCCGGCGCGGTGCTGATCAACGGCACCCATCTCTCGCGCGACAACGTCTTCGAAGCCTCGGTGCGCGCCTGCGAAATCGCCCGCGCCCACGGCGGCAAGGTGGTGTTCGACATCGACTACCGGCCGGTGCTGTGGGGCCTGACCGCCAAGGACATGGGCGAGAACCGCTTTGTGGCCAGCGATACGGTCACTGCGCGCCTGCAACGCGTACTGCCGCTATGCGATCTGATTGTCGGCACCGAAGAAGAAGTGCATATCCTCGGCGGCAGCACCGACACCATCGCCGCACTGCGCGCAATCCGCGCCCAGTCCAAGGCGCTGCTGGTGTGCAAGCGCGGCCCGTTGGGTTGCGTGGCCTTCCCGGACGCCATTCCGGATCAGCTGGATCAGGGCGTGGTCGGGCAGGGCTTTTCCGTCGAGGTGTTTAACGTGCTTGGTGCGGGCGATGCCTTCATGGCCGGCTTCCTGCGCGGCTGGTTGCGTAACGAGCCGCTGTCCACGTCGTGCAGCTACGCCAACGCCTGCGGTGCGATTGTGGTGTCGCGCCACGGTTGCTCGCCGGCCATGCCGACTTGGGAAGAGTTGCAGCAATTCCTCGCCAGCAAGGCGCCGCCATTCCGCCTGCGCGATGACAGCGCACTGGAACAAACCCATTGGGCGACCACCCGTACGGGTGATTGGCCGCGCCTGACCGTGCTGGCGATGGATCACCGCAGCCAGTTTGAAGCGCTGTGCGAAAAGACCGGCGCCGACCCCGCACGCATTCCCGCCTTCAAGGCGCTGGCCTTGCAGGCGGTGGATCGCCTGGCGCAGGGCGACACCGGCTTCGGCGTACTGCTGGATGGTCGCTTTGGCATGCGTGGGCTGGAAGCGGCGGCGGACTATCCGTACTGGATCGGCCGACCCATCGAACTGCCCGGCTCCTGCCCGCTGGAATTCGAGAGCAGCGCCGACGTCGCCACCGAACTGGCGAGCTGGCCGCGCAACCATGTGGTCAAGTGCCTGGCGTTCTATCATCCGGACGATGCCGCCGACTTGCGCGAACGCCAGGAACGCCAGCTGCTGCGCCTGCAAGACGCGGCGCGCAAGACTGGGCACGAATTGCTGGCCGAGATCATCGCCTCGCGCAATGGCGAGGTTGATGACATGACCGCCTCACGCGCCATCCAGCGTCTCTACGATCTGGGCATGAAGCCGGACTGGTGGAAGCTGGAACCCAGTGACAGCGTGCAGGCCTGGCGCAATATCGAAGCCACCATCGAACGCAACGACCCACACTGCCGTGGCGTGGTGCTGCTGGGTCTGTCGGCGCCGGAAGACGAGCTGATTGCCTCGTTCCAGGCCGCTGCCGCGGTGCCGGTGGTCAAGGGTTTCGCCGTGGGCCGCACCATTTTTGCCGACGCCGCCGAGCGCTGGTTGAGCGGCGCCATCGATGACGAGGCGGCCATTGCCGATCTCGCCCGACGTTTCCGCGTGCTGGTCGATGCCTGGCACGCGGCCAAGATCAGCCACGGAGCCGCCGCCTGACATGAGCACCGTTCGACTCACCGCCGCCCAAGCCACCGTGCGCTGGCTCGCCGCGCAACAGGTGTTGGTGGATGGCGCGAAAGTGCCGTACTTCGCTGGCGCCTGGGCGATCTTCGGCCATGGCAACGTGGCCGGCATCGGCGAAGCGCTGCATGGCGCGCGCGAGCAGTTCCCCACTTTCCGCGCGCACAACGAGCAGGGCATGGCGCACGCCGCCGTGGCCTATGCCAAGCAGATGCGCCGGCAACGGGCGATGGTCTGCACCACCTCCATTGGCCCGGGCGCGACCAATATGGTCACAGCTGCGGCGGTGGCCCACGTCAATCGCTTGCCGGTGTTGTTCCTGCCTGGCGACGTGTACGCCAATCGCCGGCCGGATCCGGTGCTGCAGCAGATTGAAGCCTTCGCCGATGGCACGGTCTCTGCCAACGATTGCTTCCGCCCGGTGTCGCGCTACTTCGATCGCATCCAGCGGCCCGAGCAGATTCTTGATGCGCTGCCCAAGGCGATGGCGGTGCTGCGCGATCCCGCGCAATGCGGCCCGGCCACGCTGGCGTTCTGCCAGGACGTGCAGGCCGAAGCCTACGACTACCCGCTGGAATTCTTCGCACCGCGCCTGTGGATGCAACGCCGCAGCCCGGCCGACAGCAACGAGCTGGAGGCGCTGGTCACCGCGATCCGCAGCGCCAAGCGTCCGCTGCTGGTCTCCGGCGGCGGCGTGCTCTACAGCCAGGCCGAGCAGGCGCTGACCGCGCTGGCTGAAGCCACCGGCATGCCGGTGGCCGAAACCCAGGCCGGCAAGGGCGCGTTGGCTTGGAACCATCCGCGCAATCTGGGCTCGATTGGCGTCACTGGTTCGTCCGCTGCCAATGCCGCGGCCAGCAGTGCTGATCTGGTGATTGGCGTAGGCACGCGGCTGCAGGATTTCACCACCGGTTCGCGCAGCCTGTTCCCGGACGCGCAGCTGTTCCAGATCAACGTGCAGCCCTTCGATGCGCACAAGCACTCGGCGCAGGCCGTGGTCGGTGATGCGCGCGAAGTGCTCACCGCCTTGCGCGAGCATCTGCACGACTGGGCGGTGGCCGAGTCGGTGCTGCGCCAGGATCGCGACGCCATCGTGCAGTGGCAGCAACAGGTCGATGCCGCCACCGCAGGCGGTTCCGAGCAAGTGCTGCCCAGCGACGCGCAAGTGATCGGCGCGGTGCAGGCCAGTGTGGACGACAACGCCGTGGTCGTCTGCGCCGCCGGTGGCCTGCCCGGCGAACTGCACAAGCTCTGGCGCGCCAGTCGCCCCGGTGGTTACCACCTGGAGTACGGCTACTCCTGCATGGGCTACGAAATCGCCGGCGGCCTGGGTGTGAAGCTGGCCCAGCCGGATCGCGAAGTGGTGGTGATGGTCGGCGACGGCAGCTATCTGATGATGAACTCCGAGCTGGCCAGCGCGGTGATGCTGGGGCAGAAATTGATCGTGGTGCTGCTGGACAACCGCGGCTTTGGCTGCATCAACCGGCTGCAACAGGCCACCGGCAGCCCAGGCTTCAACAACCTGCTTGCCGACAGCCGCCACGCGCAGCTGCCGGACATCGACTTCGCCGCACACGCGCGCAGCCTGGGTGCCTACGCCGAGCACGTATCTACTTTGGGCGAACTGCGAGCCTCGCTCGCCCGCGCGTGTGCGGCGAACCATACCAGCGTCATCGTCATCGACACCGACCCGCTCAAGACCACCGAAGCCGGTGGCTGGTGGTGGGACGTGGCGGTGCCGGAAGTCTCCGAACGTCCTGAAGTCAACGCCGCACGCCAGGCTTACGAGGCCGGCGTGCGCATGAAGCGAGATCTGTCATGAGCATCCGATTTGGTGTGAGCCCCATCGCCTGGGCCAACGACGACATGCCCGAACTGGGCGGCGACACCCCGCTGGCCGATATCCTGCGCGACATCCAGGAGCTGGGCTTCGAGGGCGTGGAGCTGGGCGGCAAGTTCCCGCGCGATGCGGCGACTCTCAAGAGCCTGCTGGCGCAGTACAAACTCGATCTGATCGGCGGCTGGTACAGCGGTTCGCTGCTGGCGCAGGATGCCGAGGCCGAGATTGCCGCGCTGCAACCGCACCTGGCTTTGCTCAAGGCGCTGGGCAGCACGGTGTTCGTGTTCGCCGAAACCAGCAACGCCGTGCACGGTGATCGTGGCACCGCGCTGACCGGCACGCCGCGCTTGCCGGCACTGGAGTGGAAGACCTTTGGCCAGCGTCTGACCCAGGTCGCCGATTACATCCAGGCGCAGGGCCTCAAGTTCGCCTACCACCACCATCTGGGCACGGTGGTCGAGCGTGCCGAAGATTTGCAGGAATTCCTGCGCCACACCGGTCCTTCGGTCGGCCTGACCCTGGACACCGGCCATGCTGCGCTCGGCGGCATTGATGCGCTGGACGTCATCCGCCACCACCCCGAACGCGTGGCACACGTGCACTGCAAGGACGTGCGCTGGGAAACCTTCGCCACCGCACGCACCGGTGGCGCCAGCTTCCTCGACGGCGTGCTGGCCGGCATGTTCACCGTGCCCGGCGATGGCGGCCTGGATTACGCCGAGATCATGCGCGCGCTGGCGCGGATCAATTACTCCGGCTGGATCGTGATCGAAGCCGAGCAGGATCCCGGCAAGGCTGACCCGCGCACCTACGCCGACCTCGGCCTGAAGACGCTGCGCGCCGAAGCCGCGCGGGCAGGCCTGCAATGACTTCGCCGCTGCTAGTGCGTCCGCATGCGCCGGCCGCCAACGGCACGGTGCTGGAAGTGACCCCCGCCAGCGCCGGTTGGACGCACGTGGGCTTCGCGGTGGTGCGCTTGGCCGCAGGCGAGACCTACAGCGGCGGTGATCAGAATCGCGAGACCTGCCTGGTGATCGTTGCCGGCAAGGCCGACGTGCAAGCCGGCGACACGCTGTTCGCCGCCATCGGCGGCCGCGCCACGCCGTTCGAAGATCGCGCCCCCGGCGCCGTCTACGTGCCAGCGGGCAGCGACTACACGGTCAAGGCGCTGGATGCGGTGGAACTGGCGGTGTGTTCCGCGCCCGCACAAGCGCAAGGCCAGCCGCGCGTGATCGATGCCGCGCACATGTCGCGCGAAGTGCGCGGCAGCGGCACCAACACCCGCCACGTGCGCAACATCCTGCCGGAAACCGAGCCGGCGCAGAGCCTGCTGGTGGTGGAAGTGATCACCCCCGGCGGCCACTGGTCCAGCTATCCGCCGCACAAGCACGACACCGCCACCCCGGGCGAGGAAACCCTGCTCGAGGAAACCTACTACCACCGCCTGCAACCGCCGCAAGGCTTCGCCATCCAGCGCGTCTACACCGACGACCGCTCACTGGACGAAACCATCTCGGTCGAAGACGGCGACGTGGTGATGGTGCCGCGCGGCTACCACCCGGTCGGCGCGCCGCACGGCTACGACCTGTACTACCTCAACGTGATGGCCGGTCCGCACCGCCATTGGGTGTTCCGCAACGACCCAATGCACGACTGGATCGTGCGCAAGGTCTGATCAAACTAAAAAGGCAAGGTTCCTGAGCATGCGCAGCATCGAGCACTTCATTGGCGGCCAGCACGTGGCCGGTCGTTCCGGTCGCTATGGCGATGTCTTTGATCCCAACAGCGGGCAGGTGCAGGCGCGGGTGGCGCTGGCCAATGCCGCCGAGCTGGAAGCCGCGGTGCAGAATGCCGTAGCCGCGCAGGTGGGCTGGGCCAAGACCAATCCGCAGCGGCGCGCGCGGGTGATGTTCGAGTTCAAGCATCTGCTGGAAGTGCACATGGACGAACTGGCAGCGCTGCTGTCCAGCGAACATGGCAAAGTGCTGGCCGATGCGCGCGGCGACATCCAGCGCGGGCTGGAGGTGATCGAGTTCGCCTGTGGCATTCCGCATCTGCTCAAGGGCGAGTACACCCAGGGCGCCGGCCCGGGCATCGATGTGTACTCGGCGCGCCAGCCGCTGGGCGTGGTCGCCGGCATCACTCCGTTCAACTTCCCGGCGATGATTCCGATGTGGATGTTCGGCCCGGCCATTGCCGCCGGCAACGCCTTCATCCTCAAGCCCTCCGAACGCGATCCCTCGGTGCCGGTGCGCCTGGCCGAGCTGATGATGGAAGCCGGCCTGCCCGCTGGCGTGCTCAATGTCTTGCAGGGTGACAAGGACACGGTGGAAGGCTTGATCACCCATCCGGCAATCAAGGCGATCAGTTTTGTCGGTTCGTCCGACATCGCCCAGTCGGTGTACGCACTGGGTTCGTTCCATGGCAAGCGCGTGCAAGCCATGGGCGGGGCCAAGAACCACGGCATCGTGCTGCCGGATGCGGATCTGGATCAGACCGTGGCCGATCTGCTGGGTGCCGCCTACGGCTCGGCCGGTGAGCGCTGCATGGCGCTGCCGGTAGTGGTGCCGGTTGGCGAGGAAACCGCCGAAGCGCTGCGCGCCAAGCTGGTGGAAAAGATCGCCGAACTGCGTGTAGGGATTTCCACCGATCCGCAGGCGCATTACGGCCCGCTGATCAATGCCGCACACAAGGCCAAGGTGGAGGCGTATATCCAGACCGGCGTCGACGAGGGCGCCGAGCTGGTGATCGATGGCCGCGGCTTCAGCTTGCCCGGGCATGAGGGCGGTCATTTCCTCAAGCCCTGTTTGTTTGATCACGTCACCGCCAGCATGACCAGCTACAAGGAAGAAATCTTCGGGCCGGTGCTGCAGATCGTGCGCGCGCACAGCTTCGAGGAAGCCATCGCCCTGCCCAGTCGCCACCAGTACGGCAACGGCGTGGCCATCTTCACCCGCAACGGCGATGCCGCGCGCGAGTTCGCCGAGCAGGTGGAAGTGGGCATGGTCGGCATCAACGTGCCGATTCCAGTGCCGGTGGCGTACCACAGCTTTGGCGGCTGGAAGCGCTCGGGCTTTGGCGATCTCAATCAGTACGGCCTGGACGGCGTGCGCTTCTTCACCCGCACCAAAACCGTCACACAGCGCTGGCCCAAGGGTGGCGTGGTGTCCGATCAGAGCTTCGTGATTCCGACCATGCGTTGACCACCGGAGCCACGAAGCCGCCACACATTCCTGGGAGGAGGGAAGCGTGAGGGGACTACTGAGCTTTTTCGCGACCGGTGCCGACAAGGCGCCGATCACGGATGCAAACCAGATCGACAGCCTGTATCGCCGTCATCGCCTGCGGGTGATGCTGGCCATCACCTTGGGCTACGGTCTGATCTACACCTGTCGCCTGGCGCTGGGCGTGGTCAAGAAACCGCTGATCGATGCCGGCGTGTTCTCGCCCAGCGAACTGGGCACGATTGGTTCGGCGCTGTTCTACACCTATGCGGTCGGCAAGCTGACCAATGGCTTCCTGGCCGATCACGCCAACATGAAGCGGTTCCTGGCGGTGGCCTTCCTGCTCACCGCGCTGTGCAACCTGGCGATGGGCTTTGCCACGTCGCTGTGGATGGCGGTGCTGATCTGGGGTTTGAACGGTTGGTTCCAGAGCTTTGGCGCGCCCGGTGGGGTGGTCGCCATGACCAGTTGGTTCTCCAATCGCGAACGCGGCCGCGCTTACGGCGTGTGGAGTACCGCGCACTCGATTGGCGAAGGCCTGACCTTTCTGGTGGTGGGCGTGGCGGTCAGCGCGCTGGGTTGGCGCTGGGGTTTCTGGGGGCCGGGCATCATCGGCCTGGTCACCGCGCTGGGTTGCTATCTGTTGATCCAGGATCGTCCGCGCACACTCGGCCTGCCCGAGGTCAACGACTGGAAGGGTGATCGCTACGAGCAGAGCAACAAACCGGGCATGAAGTCGGTGCTGGCCCTGCAGCTGTCGATCCTCAAGATTCCGGCGATCTGGGTGCTGTGCCTGGCCAGCGCCACCACCTACGTCACCCGTTACGCGATCAACTCTTGGGGCATCCTGTACCTGCAGGAAGCGCGTGGCTTCTCGCTGCCGGCGGCCGGCTCGCTGCTGATGGTCAGCACGCTGGCCGGCATCGCCGGTGCGGTGGCGTTTGGCTTCATCTCCGACAAGTTCTTCCACGCACGCCGCCCGCCGGTGAACCTGTTGTTTGGTTTGCTGGAACTGGCTGGCCTGCTGCTGTTCTTCTACGGCCCCAACACCATGCCGGTGCTGGTGGCCTCGATGCTGATGTTCGGCATGGGCCTGACCGGCCTGGTCACGTCGCTGGGCGGTTTGTTTGCGGTGGATATCGCGCCCAAGCGTGTGGCCGGCGCCACCATGGGCGTGATTGGCATCTTCAGCTACATCGGTGCGGCGCTGCAGGAGCATGTCTCCGGCGCGATGATCGAACGAGGCATGAGCGTGGTGGGCGATGTGCGCCACTACGACTTTGGCCCGGTGATCTGGTTCTGGATTGGGTCTTCGGTGCTGTCGATGCTGCTCGCCGCCAGCCTGTGGAATACCCGCCTGCGCGATTGACCCTGTAACGAACAAACGCCGACGATGGCGTCGACGCTGGACAGAATGAGGACGAAGACGTGCTGAACCCCTCCGCAGAACTCACCGCCATGATCGCCGCCGCGCAAGCGGCCGGCGCCGGCTTGCAGCAGCATTTCGCCAAACTGTCGGATCTGAGCATCCGCGCCAAGAGCGGACCGGCTGACATGGTTTCGATTGCCGACGAGGAAGCCGAGCGCACCACCCGCGGCATCCTGGCGCAGGCACGGCCGGAGTACAGCTTCCTGGGTGAGGAGGGCGGCATCGTCGGCGGCGGTGATACACGCCACAGCTGGATCGTCGATCCGTTGGATGGCACCACCAACTTCCTGTTCGGCAGCCCGTTGTGGGGCGTGAACGTGGCGCTGGCGCGCGACAACGAAGTGATTGCCGGCGTCACCTACCTGCCCATGCTCAACGAGTTGTATATCGCCGAGCAGGGCAAGGGCTGCTGGCTCAATGGCCAGCGCATCCATGTGTCAGATCGCGGTGACCTGATCACCGCCGTGTTGGCCTGCGGCATTCCCTTCGCCGGCAAGCCGGATCATCCGCTGTTCGCCCGCGAGATGGCCCTGCTCAGCGCGCACGTGGCCGGCATCCGCCGCACCGGCGCCTGTGCCGTGGACATGGCCTGGGTCGCCGCCGGTCGTTGGGATGCTTACTGGGAACGCGCGCTCAATGCCTGGGATATGGCGCCGGGCATCATCCTGGTGCGTGAAGCCGGCGGCGTGGCTACGTCAGCCGATGGTTCCCCGCTGGATCTGCACGGCCAGAATGTCTGTGTCTCCAACGGCGCGGTGCAAGACGCGCTGATGGCAGTGCTCAATCAAGCGCGGGAGTCGGTCGCATGAAGCTGCGTCGGCGCAACTTCATGAAGTTGAGCGGCCTGGGTGGTCTGGGCGCATTGCTGGCAGCCGCGCCGCGCGCCTTCGCCGTGGCCATTGGCTATCCGCGTGCGCTGCAAGGCCCGATGATCGGCGCACCCGGTCCGACCCATTTCAGCGTGTGGGTGCGTGCCAGCGGTCTGTTCGACGTGACCTTGGAATACTCCACTGATCGCGACTTCACCAGCTTCGTCACCGGCCCCACCGCACGCGCACGCGCCGAAGATGAGGGCAGCGTGGTGCTGCGTGCCGAGGGCCTGCAGCCCAACACCACCTACTGGTACCGCCTGCGCTACGACGGCGAGTACGACAAGTTCCAGCCCTTGCCGCACAAGACCAAGACCGCACCCGCAGGTGCGGCTTCGTTCCGCGTGGCCTTCGGTTCCTGCTGCCGGCTGCAGTTCGATCCCGAGCAGAAGATCTGGAACGCCGTGCGCGCGCTGGAGCCGGATATGTTCCTGTGGTTGGGCGACAACATCTACGCCGACAGCGACCAGACCGCCGCGCTGGTGGATCTGTATGGGCGCGGGCGATCGGTCGAACGGCTGGAGCCGTTGCTGCGCTCCACCCCACAGCTGGCCACCTGGGACGATCACGACTTCGGCTACAACGACTCCGACGGCCGCAGCGCCAGCAAGGGCGAATCGCTGCGGGTGTTCAAGAGTTTCTGGGCCAACCCGTCCTATGGCGAGGCCAGCAACCCCGGCGTGTACTGCAAGCAGCACTACGGCGGCGTGGACTTCTTCATCCTCGATGGCCGCTACCACCGCGACCCCACCGACAAGCAAGACGACGCCAACAAGACCATGCTCGGCGCCGCGCAAAAGGCCTGGCTCAAGCGCGAGCTCAAGGCCAGCAAGACCCCGTTCAAGGTGCTGGCGATTGGCGGCGGCTGGTCGGCGGCGGAGAACGAAGACGGCGGCGACTCCTGGGGCGTCTACCTGACCGAGCGCAATGAGATCTTCGACTACATCCGCGATCAGAACATCAGCGGTGTGGTCTGCATCTCCGGCGACTCGCACATGGGCGAGTTGAACTGCGTGCCACGCTCGCAACACGGCGGCTACGACATCTACGACTTCTGCTCCTCGCCGCTGGCGCAGATGCCGGCCAACAAAAACATCCGCCAGGTACCGGAAGTGCGCGTGCGCGACACCTGGACGCGTTCGGTCAATGTCGGCCTGATGCGCTTTGACATGACCGGCGGCAAGCCCACGCTCACCTACACCTTGCACGACATCCTGGGCGAAGCGGTGTGGGATGCGCTGGTGCTTACGCCGGACGATCTGCGCAACGGCGTCAGCACCTGGGAAAAGAAATCCGACCCCAAGGAACTCAAGCGCCTGCAGCGCTTCCGCGAAGGCAAGGGCTACTACGGCTATGACCCGCCAGAAGGCTGGCCGGATCAGCCGCACCACTAACAGGGGTCGGAGCGGTAATGCCTCGGGTGACGTAGACCCGCTCCGGCCCTTGTTTTATTGCTAGCGGTTGAGGAAGGCGACCAGCGCCGGCATGGTCTGATCCGGGGCTTCTTCCATCAGCCAATGGCCGGAGCCTTTGATGATCACGCCTTGCACGTTGGTGTCGACCAGCTTGCCCTGATCAATCAGGAACTGGCCACCGGCCTTCTCACCGGAGAGCACCAGCATCGGCATGTGCAACGGCGTCTGCGCGAAACCGGCGAAGTCCTTGGCATCCTGCTCGAAGTTCTTGAAGTACTCAAAGCCCGCACGCATGCCGCCGGGACGCGCGTACTCCGACGCGTAGAACTGGCGGTCGGCTTCCGGTATCGAGTGGTTGCGGTCGGCGGCAAAGTCATTCCAGAAATGCTCGAAGTAAATCCGCTCGCGGCCATCGACCAGCTTCAGCGGAGTTTCGCCGTAGAAGTGGAAGTGCCACAGGTCGCGCAGCAGCCACACATGGGTCCAGTCGCCCACGCCCGGCAGGAACGCATCCATCAAGACGATGCTTTGCACCTCGTCCGGGTACTGCGCTGCGTAGGCATACGCCACCATCAGGCCGATGTCGTGGCCGACGATCTTGACCTTGCGATAGCCCAAGGACTGCACCAATGCATGGATATCCTGGGCCAGGGTCTTCTTGTCGTAACCGCCGTCCGGCTTGGACGACTGCCCGGCACCGCGCAGGTCGGGCGCAATCACCACATGGCGATCGGCCAGCTGCGGCATCAGCGGTCGCCACATGTGGCTGGTTTCGGCGTAGCCATGCAGCAGGATCACCGGATCCTTCTTGCCCTGGCCGGCTTGCAGGTAGTGCAGGGTGACGCCGTTGACAGCGGCGGTGTGCTCCTGGATGCCGGCCTTGCCCGCCGCGTGCGCGGTGGACTGCAGGGCCAGCGTGGCCAGCACGGCGAGCGCCGCATGCTGGAACGAACGCAACAGGGTGTTCATGGTCATCTCCTCAAGCGGTGGTGGGTGGATACGTTCGATGGCAAACGATTGCCGTGACGCCATACTGCGCAGAGTGATGCTGCTTTCCGTGCCACAATCCCGATGAACTCGTTCGAAGGGTTCGAACATGTTGTCAGCCGACGAATTGGCCCTGCTGGAAGCCATCCGCGAGAGCGGCAGCCTGTCGCGTGCCGCCGCCCGCCTGGGCAAGGCACCGTCCACGGTGTCGCATGCGGCACGGCAGATGGAAGCACGCTTTGATGCCTTGTTGTTCGATCGCCGACACCACCGCCTGCAGCTCACCCCGGCCGGACAACTGCTGGCGCAGGAGGCCGCACGCCTGACCCTGGACGTGGCGCGGCTGACCCAGCGGGTCAAGCAGGTCGCCGGCGGCTGGGAAGATCGGCTGTGGATCGTCACCGACGAGATCCTGGAGTTCGACACCCTGCTGCCGGTCATCCGCGCCTTCGATGCCCTGAAGTCCGGCGTGAGCCTGCGCATCACCCACGAAGTACTCAGCGGCACCTGGGATGCGCTGCGTGAGGGCCGTGCGGATCTGGTGGTGGGCGCCACCAACGAGCCGCCGGTGATTCCCGGCCTGCGCTGGTCCGAGCTGGGCGTGATGGAGTGGGTGTTCGCCGTATCGCCGCGTCACCCGCTGGCCAAGGCCAAGGAGCCTATCGACGCATTGACTGTGCGGCAGCATCGCGCGGTAGTCGTGGCAGACACTTCGCGCCGAGTCGATGTACGGGGCTATGGCGTCGTCGGCGGGCAGGCATCGCTGGCAGTGCCCAGCATGCGCGCCAAGATCCAAGCCCAGTGCGAGGGCCTGGGCGTAGGTTGGCTGCCGCGTGATCGCGTCGCCGGCCTGCTCAAGCGCGGTGATCTGGTGGAGAAGAAGATGGCCGATCCCCGCGAACCCAATCTGCTCTACGTGGGCTGGCGTGGTGAACACCAAGGCAGGGCGCTGGAGTGGTGGTTGGCGCAGTTGCAGAACAAACGCCTGGCTGCGCGACTGGTCAAGGGCATCGACGTGGCGACGGTGGCTTAGTGCGCCTGCCATGCGTGGGCTAGGTAGATTTACTTAGTTCGGGTCGCATCGATTCATCAGCCGACTGTTGCCCTCGCGCCTATGCTTGACGCCTCTTTCCTGGCGTCATTCGGGGTGCGTCATGCGCTACGTTGCTCTCGCGGCTCTGGCCATCCTGATGGCGACAACAAGCGCCTGCCATCGCGCCGAGGAAGCAGCGCCCGCCGCAGCCAGCACCACCCCCGCGCCTGCCACGCCTGCGGACGGCACACTGCCCAACGACGCATTGCCCACCGATCTGGCGCAGTTGCAGCAGCGCGCCCTCCATCGACGCGCAGTGGAAGCGGTCACCTGGGGCATGCCGGCGGTCAACTTCCAGTTGATGGTCGAGGCCTCCAACAAGATCGGCGGCGACTGGAACCAGATCGTCTACTGGTCGAAGCTGCCGAGCTGGAAGAACCAGACCCTCACCCCCAATCCCGACGTCATCTATCTGATGCCGTTCTACGACACGCGGCAGGGGCCGGTGGTCCTGGAAATCCCGCCAGCCGATGGCGCATTGAGCATCACCGGCAGCATCGATGACGGCTGGCAGACCGCAGTGGAGGATGTCGGCCCGGCTGGCGCTGACAAGGGCAAGGGGGGCAAGTACCTGCTCGTGCCCCCCGGCTATCAACAGAACTTGCCGACCGGCTACATCGCTCTGCCTACCTCCACCTATACCGGCTACGCGCTGCTGCGATCCAACATCGGCAGCGGAAGCGAGGCCGATATCGCCAAGGCGGCCGAGTACGGTCGGCGCATCAAGATCTATCCGCTGGCTGATGCGGCCAGCCCACCCGAGACGAAGTTCGTCGACGCCATCGACGCCGACTTCGACGCCACCATTCCCTACGACCTGCGCTTCTTCCAGGTGCTGCAGCGCTTTATCGAGCGTGAGCCGTGGCTTGCGCGCGATCGCGCGATGATCGACCCGCTGCGTAGCCTGGGTATCGAAAAGGGCAAACCGTTCAAGCCCGATGTCGCTACCGAGCGGCAATTGAAGTCGGCGATCAGCGAAGCGCACGCCTTGTTGCAGGCGCGCTACGACGTCGCCTTCGAGCCGTACTTCAGCAGCAGCCGCTGGTCGGTGCCGGCCTCACAGGAGGCCATCGAAGGCCTGCAGACCAACTACGCCAAGCCGGACACGTATCCCACCGACGCGCGCGGCCTGACGTACACCTACGGCTTCTTCAGCGCCAAGCATCTGGGTCAGGGCCAGTTCTATCTGATGACCATCAAGGACAAGGATGGGCAGCTGCTGGATGGCGGCAGCCAGTACGTGCTCAAGGTTCCGGCCAATGCGCCGGTCAATCTGTACTGGTCGGCCACCGCCTATGACCGACAAACCCATGGCCTGATCCGCGATCAGAAATGGGCCAGTCGCGCTTCCAGCACGCCGGGCTTGAAACCCAATGCCGATGGATCCATCGATATCCACTTCGGACCTGCGCCGCCGGCCAGTGGCGAATCCAACTGGGTGCCGACACAGAGCGGTCGTCCGTTCGAAGTGCTGTTCCGTTTCTATGGCCCGCAGAAGCCGCTGTTCGACAAGACGTGGGTGTTGCCGGATGTGGTCAAGGCGTCATAAGGCCGCTGACTTCACTCGCGCACACCAAACGTAAGGCAACTGCTGCCGCGCCACTGGATCTGCAGCGGCTCACCGGCGTCGGCGATCACCTCGTCCGCTGGCTCCTTGCCACTGCCCAGGTTGAGCTGGCGGTCCGGTTGGTTGATCACGCCCAGTGTCACCACCAGCCGACTGCCAGCCGCCAGCTTGCGGCCAAGTACGCGCGTGTCCTTGACCACCAGCCGTTGCGGTGTGTTGGCTTGCAGCAGTCGACGCTGGCGACGATCAACGTTGTAGCTGGCGCGCTGCAACCACCAGCCCAAATCCAGATACTCGCCGTCGGCGTTAAGCTCGTACACCGCCAACACCACATCCACATCGCGCTTGTTGACGCTGAAATCCAGCACGCCCTGGAACGGACCGGCCAGCTCGGTGTCCTGCGCCATTGCATCACTGACGAACACCAGACCCGCATGCGGATCCAGCGAGCGATTGACCACGTTGGCCGGTGGCGTCCAGTCGGCATCGCTGCGGTCGTTGAAGTCCACGCGTTGGCTCACCACCGCATCGGACTGCGGCTGTGGCGCCAGCCGGTTCACGCCGTCCGTTCCTCCTGGCAGCAAGCAAAGCGTTTGCGTGCGCGTGGCCATCGCCTCCAGCGTGGGCGCGTGTCGCCATTGATCCGCGCCCATCACCTGCCAGTTGATCCGCTCGGCCAGCAGCTCCGGTTTCGGCGCACCTTTCAACACGTGATCAAACCAGTCCAGCCGCAGTGCTTGCAGATCGATACGCGCGCTCGCATCCAGCGCATAGCCTTGGATCTGCGGCGGCACGCCCGTCTGCAGGGTGAAGTGTTCGTACGGACCAATCAGCAGGGTGTGATCGGCCTGCGGACGTTGCCGCAGATGCTCGCGGAAGTAATGCAAGGCGCCGACTTGCGCGCCATCGAAGTAACCGGTGGTGGCCAGCACCGGGATGTCGATGGCGGCGAAGTCCGCTGCTTGCGGCGTCATCGCCTGCCAGTAAGCGTCGTAAGCCGGATGTTGGAGCCAGCGCGAAAAAATCGGATTGGCGCTGCCATCCAGCACCGG
>Ga0160448_100333_pt1 | contig 17279 bp, 13 predicted proteins | sample HID1973M_E1MG_FD_108269 | JGI IMG/M metagenome (GOLD analysis project Ga0160448, IMG submission 108269) | Enriched mosquito-associated microbial communities from UW Madison campus, WI, USA - HID1973M_E1 MG | ecosystem: Host-associated > Arthropoda: Insects > Digestive system > Unclassified ...
AGGCAATCAGCAACACGTGCTGCCCGCGCACCCCGCTGAACAAACGAAAACCCAGCGCACCGGCCAGCACGCCCAGTTGGTTGGCGCCCATGGTCATGCCGATTTGTTGTGGCGCATCCACCTGCAGCAGGTTGAGCAGATAACCGGCCTGCACCGGCACGATAAACAGACTCAACCCTGCCAGCAGCGACAGCGCATACAGGGGCGTAAGCGCGCGCCACGGAAATTTCGCGCCCGGCAACGACTGCGTTGATTGCCCGGGCTGCGGGCGAGCCTGCGGCTCCCACAGCTTCCAGGCCATCAACGGCAGGAAAACCAGGCCCACGGCATACAAGGCAAACGGCGTACGCCAGTCGTTTTGTCCGAGGAAACCGCCCAGCGCGATAAACACCGCGGCCGACAACGACGTGGCGACCATCTGCAAGGCAAACAGACGCTCGCGTCTCGCACCGCTGTGGTAATCGCCCATCAGCGTGGTGCAGCAGGTCATGATGCCCGCCTCGGCCAAACCGATGCCTGCCCGGCTGAGCACGATGGCCTGCAACGAGTCGAGCCACAGCGGCAGCACGCCGCAGAGTACATACAGCGCCATGCTCGCCAATAACAAGGGTTTGCGCCCAAGGCGATCGGCGATCAGCCCGGCGAACGGCGCCAGCAAGGCGATCACCAATGCGGGCAATGTCAATACGATGGGCACCAGCACGGCACTGCCGTCGACGCCGGCAAAATGCGCCTGCATCCGCGGCAGCACCGGGGCCAGCAACACCGCACCCAACACCGGCAGGCAACTGCCCAGCAACAGCAACAAAGACTGCGCCAAGCCGGCTTGTCTGACGGGCTTTACGAAGGTATCAGCGACCATGGCATGGCTCCTTGATGCGCATCTGCTGGACGTTGGTAACCAGCGTGGTGTCGGGACTTGTCGCGTTGCGCACCGCCATCGGCAAATCGGCGCTTTGCGCCTTGCTGCCTGCGGGCAACAGGAAATACGCCAGTGCCGGCAGCAGCACCAATGCTCCGACCATATTCCAGACGAACATGAAGGCCAGCAGCACGCCCATGTCGGCCTGGAACTTGATGGGCGAAAACGTCCAGGTGGCCACGCCGATGGCCAGAGTGATACCGGTCAGCATCACCACCTTGCCGGTGGAAACCAGTGCGCGGTAATACGCTTCGGACAGGCTCGCCCCTTGGCGCAGATGGCCCAGGAGAATGCTCATCACGTACAACGCATAGTCGACGCCGATACCGACGCCCAGGGCGATGACCGGCAGCGTGGCGACTTTCACACCGATGTTCAGCCAGACCATCAAGGCTTCGCAGAGGATGGACGTCAGCATCAGCGGAATCACCGCGCATAACGTCGCGCGCCAGGAGCGGAAGGTAATCAGGCACAGCACAATCACCGCGCCATAGACCCAGACGAGCATCTCGCGGTTGGCCTGCTTGACCACGATATTGGTGGCTGCTTCGATGCCGGCGTTACCGGCCGCCAGGAGGAACTGCACCTCGTCGGTGTTGTTCTCGGCGGCAAATTTTTCAACGTGGTCGACCAGCCGGGTCAGCGTCTCGGCCTTGTGGTCGGTGAGGTAGGCATACAGGGTCAGCAGGCTGCAATCTTCGTTGTACAAGCCGCGCGGCGCGCTGGCGGTGATCATGTTGAGCATCGCCTGGTTGTTCTGCAGCTCGTACCACTTGGGATTGCCTTCACTGAGGCCGACCAGCATGCGCCGGTTCAACAACGCCAGTGAGTTGGTCGAGTCCACGCCCGGCAAAGCGCGCAGTTGCCAGTCCAGGGCATCGACCTTGGCCAGGATGTCGTAGCGTGCACAGCTGCTGGCCGGGGTTTTCACCATCACCGCGAACAGGTCGCTGCTGGCCCCGTAATGACGGGTCAGAAAAGCGTCGTCCTGGTTGTAGCGCGAGTCGGCGCGCAGCTCAGGGGCACCGGCATCGAGATCGCCGATTTTCAACTGCAGGCTGACCACAAAGCCCACCGCGGCCAGTGCGAGGCTGATGGCGATGCACAGGCTGGCCCAACGACGATGGGTGAACAGATCCAGAAAGCGCCAGAACCCGTGGCGGGCCTGACCGCTTTGCTCGGCCTGCTCGCTCTTGAGGCTCAGTTGCGCGGCACGCGGTGTCACACCGACATAGGAGAGCAACACCGGCAGCAGGATCAGGTTGGTGAAAATCAGCACGGCCACGCCAATGCTGGCGATCACCGCGAGGTCTTGAATGACCTGGATCTTGATCAGCATCAATACCGCAAACCCCACGGCGTCACACAGCAGCGCCGTGAGCCCGGCGAGAAACAGGCGCCGGAAGGTAAACCGCGCCGCCACCACGCGGTGCATGCCACGCCCGATGTCCTGCATGATGCCGTTCATTTTCTGCGCGCCGTGACTCATGCCGATGGCAAACACCAGGAACGGTACCAGTACCGAATACGGGTCCAGCTGGTAGTTCAGCAATGGCAGCAAACCCAGCTGCCAGACCACTGCCACCAGCGAGCACAGCACCACCAGCACGGTGCTGCGCAGGCAACGGGTGTACCAGAAGAGCACGGCGGTGGTGATCAGGATCGCGACGGCAAAGAACAGCAGGATCTGCTTCAGGCCGGCAATCAGGTCGCCGACTTTTTTCGCGAAACCGGTGATGCGAATGTCGATGTTGTCGCTTTGATAGGTGCTGCGCAGGGTTTCCAGTTGCTCGGACAGAATCGCATAATCCAGCGGCTTGCCGTCGGAGGTGGTGGCCAGCAACGGCACGTAGATGATGCTCGAAGCCTGGTCGAAAGCCACCAATTGCCCGAGCTCGTTGGAGCGCTGCACGTTGCGCCGCAGCGCCTCGAGGTTGGCGGCGCTGCCACTGTAGTCGTCAGGTATCACCGGGCCGCCATCGAGGCCATCTTCAGTCACGGCGACCCATCGGGTGGCCGGTGTCCATAACGACTTCATGTAAGCCCGATCGACGCCTGGCAGCAGATAGAGCTTGTCGCTGAGGGCTTGCAGGGTTTTCAGGTACTCGGCGTCATAGATATCGCCGTGCTTGTTGGCGACCACGATGCGCAGCGCGTTGCCCAATCCCGTGAGCTGTTTCTGATGCTCAAGGTAGTTGGCAATGTAGGGCTGCTGCGTGGGGATCATCTTTTCGAAGCTGGCATTGAGCTCGATACGGGTGGCTTGATAACCCAGCAACAGGGTCGTCAGCACACACACCACCAAGACCCACAACCGGTGGTTGAACAGCGTGCGTTCCACCACTGAACCGGAGCGTGGGTCGAAATTCGCCAGGCTCTGCGTGGCGTTGTCGAATGACTTCATAACCTCACTCCGAAGCGCTAGGGGTTGACGGCGATACGCGCGTCAACCCAGTGAAACCGGCCAGCGTCAGGCTGCCATCGGCGGCCTGGATGACACTGGCGACGGGCTTGCCGAGCGGTTTGCCGTAGGGCTTGAGCAATGCACCGGGCAGGTTGCTGGTGCGATACAAGGCGCCGCTCTGATTGACCAGCAACAGCTGGCCGTCATCGGTACGGATGGCATCGCTGAAGGACACCGGCATCGAGACCGGCGCAGGCTGGAAGTTCTGGCCCAGGTCGCTGGAGACAAACGCATTGCCCTTCAACCCGGCCACCAGCAGGATCCCGTCATCGCGCATCTGTACGGTGAAGAAACTGCCGGTGTACGGACTTTCCAGTTGTGTGAATGATTGCCCGGCATCGTCTGAACGAGCGAGGTAGCCCTGCTCGCCGGCCAGGAACCAGTGTTGCCCCTGCTGAGTAATTGCCGACAGATGCGCACCCATCGGGTTGTCGATGTTGCCCATGATGGATCGCCAGGTGGTTCCGCCGTCGTCGGTGCGAAACGCCAGGCCGTAAGCCCCCACGATCAGGCCATGTCGGGCGTCGACGAATTGCACGGCGAGAAAGGGCTTGTCAGCCCCCTCTGCGACCAGTCGTTCAGCCGTTTGCACTCGCGCGGCGGCAGCATCCTGGTCATTGGCCGACGGCAACTGTTGCCGAGCGCCTGTCAGCTCCAGCTGTGCTGCACGCAGACCATCCAGTTGCACGACCCAGTGCTCGCCCCCGTCATGCGACGTCAGCACCACGCCCGCATGCCCGACGGCCCAGCCCGTCCGAGCGTCGACAAACTGCACGGCCGTAAGACTGACCGACACCGGCACCGCGGCTTGACGCCAGCTTGCGCCGTTGTCATCGGACAGCAACACGATGCCCCGCTCGCCCACGGCCACCAGGCGCGCACCCGCCCGAGCCAGGTCCAGCAACACTGCGGATTTCGCTTGCGGTGCCTGCATTGCCGGCGTATCGAGCGCGTCGCCCACTGCGGCGGCCTGCGCCAGACTCAAAGGCGCCATAAGACACACCAACCGAGCCACCACCTGACAGATTCTGTTCATTACCGACCTCGACAAACCTTTTGAAACCGGATCACGCTGCGCAAGCCGTGACCCGGCCCGACTCAACGAACCCCGGCACCCGCCATCGCCGCGGGCGAAAACTCGGAGGCCTTGTAGCGATCCACCATGCCGTACTGTTCCGGCAGACCGGTGTAGACGTTCTGGATAAACCAGGCGCCGGAGGTCAGGTCGTAGAAGCCCGACGACAACTGCGCTTGCGCGGGCAGATCGGGGAGTACCGCCGGCAACGACCATAAGGTCTTGGCCAGTTGGCCGTTGGCGTCCCAACGGTCGCCCAGCATGGCTTGCCAGGTGTCCTCATCGAGGTAGTAACGGCCTTTCGGCAACTGGTGACGCTTGCCCGGAGCCAGGTCCGCTTCCACCACCCAGACTCGGTGCAGTTCCCAACGGACGTAATCCGGGTTCATGTGGTGAGCCAGGAACAGGTCCTCAGGTTTGGCGGCGGTTTGCACCTTGTTGGTGTTGTAGGGGATGTACATTTCCTGCTTGCCGATCAACTTCCAGTTGAAGCGGTCCATGCGGCCCTGGAACACGCTCAATTCGTCAAAGGACATCACCCCGGCAGTCGCCGGTGTTGGCGTGTCGCAGCAGGCATTCGGCAATTTGCGTACCCGGCGTTGCCCGGTCAGGTACACGTGAGCCTGGGACAGGTCGCCATTGATGTTGGTGCGGCCCATGATCTGCTCGCCGGCGCGCAAGGGCGGGCCGACGTTGAGCAGCCGGAACAGCCAGTAGTCACCGGCAAACGACTCCGGCGTTCCGTCCTGGTAGTAATACGGCATTTCCTGAATCGCTTGACCGTCGGTGGTCATGACCTGCTTGCCATCGGCCGTCATCAGGTAGTGGCGAAAATGCATCGACACCGAGGTGCCGCGCCAGTTCAGCACGTGGTTCCACATGGCTTCGGCGCCGTTTTGCGGAATCGGAAACGGGATGCCGCCATAGGCGCCTTCGGGGACGGGACCGGCGCTGCTGTCGACCAGTTTGGCGCGGGTGGCGTTTTTCAGCGTGTTGTCATACACCCACTGCGGCGCGGCGGCGGTGCGACGGGTCGGGTAGACGTCGATGCGATAGGTGTCCGGGAAACGCTTGAACATTTCCTTGGTGCCGTCGCTGAGTTTGCCGGCGTATTGCGCGAGATTTTTCGAGGTGATGCTGAACAGCGGCTTGTCGGCGGCGAACGGATCAGTACGCTTGCCGCCTTCCTTGAAGGAAGGATCGACCTTGGTGTAACCACCGTCCCAGGCTGGGATGGAGCCGTCGGCATTGCCGGCGCGTTCGGCGCCGAACGGCGTCAGGTTTTTCGACAGTTTAGCGGCGTCTTCAGCCGTTGCTGCCAGCGTCATCTGGCTGCAGAGAGCCAGGCTGCCGAGCAGCGCAAAGCCAAGGGCCTTGAGCGTGAAGGCTGCGGATTTGTTGTTGTGGGTCATGCGCAAGTCCTCTTAAAACGTGGTCTTGACGGAGAAAGCCAGGTAGTCCCGGTCTTTCAGCGATTGCTTGTAATTGAACTGGCTGGCGGCATTGAGGTTGGTGTCCTCGGGGCCGTAGTAATGCGTGTAGGTCAGGCCTGCGGTGACGCGATCCAGGTAGGTCGCGGTAATACCGATGTTCATGTCGCCGCCGTTGTCCGGGCCGAAGGAGCTGACAACCGCCGACTTACCCAGCGGGAAGTAGCTGAGACCGACCGGAATACTGATATCGATGCCGGAGAAGAACTGGCGGTAGGTCGGGGTGTAAACCACCTTGAAACCAAGGCCGTCATCGGTGGCATTGGGGTCAAGGGCGGCGCGGTTTTTGGTGACGCTCAGCAGGCGGTTCCAGGCGATTTCGCCGACCAGTCCCGATTCCCTGGCGATGAAGTTCGGCCCGAACGAGGCCAGCACGTTGAGGTTGACGTGGGCAGTACGGCCAACGGCGTAGAGGGCATCGTCATCGTTGTCGGCGACGACACCGGGCAGGACGGTTTGACCGTTGGAAACCAGGGGCATGTTCCAGCGCATCGAAGCTTCACCGGCAAAGCTGTACTCGTCGACCGTGGTGGAAAAACTGCCGCCAAAGGCGCGAATGTCTTCCGGGTACACCCAGTAGTACTCGCCGATCTGGCCAGTGCTGAAATTCGGCGCACCGGTGGAAGGCTTGAGGTACAGCTTCGGTGTCTTGTCGTGATACTGAATGGCGTACAGGCCGTACTCGACGGTTTCCGCGCTGTACTTCAGCTGCAAGCCGCCCTGCCCCGAACTTCTCGCTTCCTTGTCGTTACCATGGAAGAACGCCGCCGGGCTGGCGGCATTGCCTCCGAGGAACGCCGGAAACGGCGCCCCGACGATCAGGCGTTCGTTGCCCTCACCAATGGTGTCGCTGGTGGAGAAGTAGCTGCCCGCACCCGGCAGGCGTGTCTCTTCCCATTCCAGCTGGTAGTAGGCGCCGAGCGAGACATCGTCGGTCAGTTGAAAGGTTCCGGACAGCTGATTGACCGGACGCGTGATTTCCTTGAACTGGGTGTTGGGTACGGACTGTGCCTTGACCACGTCGACTGGTCCCATGCCCCCGGCAATGCCGTTGGCACCGAAAAACAGGCTCTCGCCCCAGATCAAGCCATGGCGGCCGGCACGAAATGACGTGGCATGATCGGCCAGCTCGCCATTCCAGTACACGAATGCATCGAGCAATTCACCGTCGCCGCCATGCAGGTGGCGGGTGTCGTCGGTGAATTCGTCGTAGGCCACGGATCGGGCGTTGGCCCGTGCCGGATCGTCGTTATCGTTGTCATTCTGGTATTCGGTGTCGTACCAGGCAGCACCACTGAGACGCGCACCGACGTTTTTGAACGACATGTCCAGTTCGGAGAGGATGTCCGTGCGGTTGGAAATCAGGCCCTTCTTGAACGCCCGATCGCCATCGTCCTGGTTCAGCGAGACCTGGCCCTCGGTCAGCTTGCTGCTGGGGTCCTGGGTGCGCCAGGCGGCGCTGTATTTCACGGTGTTGTCCCAACGCAGGCTGAAGTCCGGATTGCCGGTGTCGACCTGAAAGGCATGGGCCGCCTGGCTGCACAGCACCAATGCTGCGGCCAACGTAAAACCAAAGGGTGCAGACGTGCTGACCGGGCGGCGCGCAAGCGTCGCAGTCGTGGAACTGACCATCGCGTTAACCTCTTGTTTTTATAGTGGTAACTGCTGTGGGTGAATCAAATGGGCTCGGCCGTGAGCGCGAGCATCCGCTTGACCAGGCCGATGCGATCGAAATCGCGGTCGTGCTGCATTTCCTTGTCGCCGGCCAGCACCGAGCTTTCGCTGATGAATTTGCAGCGTTCGAATCGACGTGACATGAAGCGCTGCAGCTGTTGCTCGACGCTGCCGTCGCGGGTCAACTCTTCGCTGAGCACGATGGCATCTTCAATCGCCATGCCGGCGCCCTGACCGAGGTGTGGGGTGGTCGCATGGGCGGCGTCGCCGATCAGCAGGACGCGACCGCGATGCCAGGGCTCGTCGACGAACACCACCTCCATCGGCTTGTAGACCACTTGGCTGCTGTCGGTGATTTGCTCACGCAGTTCACCGACTAAGCCGGTAAAACCCTGCAAGCGCTGACGCATTTGCTCGGCCAGTGTCGCGGGATCCATCCAGGGGTTGGATGGCTCGTGGGACGTCAGGAACAGGTACATCAGGTCACCGGCCAACGGAACGAGACCGGCATTGCCTTCGGCACTCTGGTAGTTGGCCAGGTGATCGATTTGGGGCGCACGAGGGAAGTTGTAGCGCCACACCGATTGTCCGGTGAAACGCGGAAGGTAGGTGTCACCGAACAGCAGGTCACGAACCTTGGAAAACAGGCCGTCAGCGCCGACCACCAGGTCGTAGACGGCAGTGCTGCCGTCGGTAAACAGCGCCTCCACGTTGTCGCCTGTGTCGTTCAAGGATTCGACGCTCAGACCCAGGCGTACTTTTGCGCCGAGCTGCAGAGCGGTTTCACTGAGGACTTTATGCAGTGCCAGACGTGAAATACCCACGTTGGCCGGGTAGTCCGGCCCTGCCAGGCGCTGACCGGGGATGCGCGCTAATGGCTGTCCGGCGGGACCGTAGATGGCGACGTCTTCAAAGGCGTACGCCGCATCGAGGTATCCGTCCAGTACCCCCAGCTTGGCCATTTCGCGGACCACGTTGCTTTGCTGGATGATCCCGACACCGTAAACGGTCCATTCTGACTTGAGTTCGATCAGATCGACCTCAATGCCCTGGCGTCGCAGGGCAATGGCCGCACACAAACCACCGATACCGCCGCCCACGATCAGAACTTTATTCACTGCTCTCATGGTTTACTCACTTTTTATTCTTGTGATTCGCTGCAGCGCCGGGCACTGCGTCGTTGGGTCCAGCTTCCCGTCAAACGAGGGATTTGACTAATCGCGAGTAGGGATGTGATGTATCGTCAAACGCGATACCTCGACCGTCCCTGACAACGCTTGCGCTACCGGCAGTTGCAGCACCACCCAGCCCTCCTCCACACGCCATGGCAAAGCGTCCAGACGTTGACCCAGGCACGGGCCGTAGACACATTCACCCGTGCTGGGGTGAAACTGCGCACCGTGGGCGTAACAGACGATCAACTGACCGTCAGCCGACAAAAACCGGTCCTTGCGGTACTCCAGGCGCACGTCCAGATGCGGGCAACTGTTGCGATAAATCCGCAGTTGTCCCTCGTGCATCAGCGCAAAGACACTGTCCTTCCCGCGCTGCAATGGATCGAAACCGCGCGCCTGCCCTTCTGCCAATTCATCCAACCGGCACAGGAAGAAATCGCTGTGGGCCATGACAGAAACCTTTGTAGGAGCGAGCTTGCTCGTGATGGAGGTCAACGATGACGCGGGGAGCCTGACACCCCGCGGTGTTCTCAGGTTTTCCGCGAGCATGTTCGCGCCTACACGGGTGGGCCGCCCGGTGCCCATTTTTCCTTCGAGGAGAACAGGAACAGCTGTGAGTTATCCGCCGACAGCGGAGCGCGGCGTGCCTCCCATTCGTCGTCATGCTTGTCCATGTCGGCGTCGTATTCGATATGGCAGCCCAGCGGACTGTTGAAGTACCAGAACCAGTTGGAACCAAAGAGGTGACGGCCAGGGCCCCAGAAACTGGTCCAGCCTTTTTGCTCGAAACGCGTGCCGGCCAGCAGCACTTCGGTGCCGCTGCCCATGTGAAAGGTGAAGTGTTCACAACCCTTCATGTGCGGCGGGGTCTGGATCATGAACAGGCAGTGGTGGTCGTCGGAACCCGCCGGGCGCATGAAGGGCCCCGCACCGATGAAGGTGTCGGTGGTTCTGAAGCCCAGGCGCTCGGCATAGAAGGCTTCGGCCTTGGCGGCATCGGGGACGAAATACACCACATGGGACAGCGTGCGTGGCACCGCACTCATCTCCAGGGTGATGCCAGGCTGGTTCAGCGGACGCTGTGGCGCATGGCCGGCGGCATTGGTCAGGTCATCCGGGGCGTTGTAGGCCTTGCGGACCGTGACCTGGAAAGCGATGGCGAACCCCATGTCGTCGACGCTGTGCAGCACGCCGTTTTCACGGGTGACCTTGCGGTCCCGCGCCAGTTCGTCTTCGATGGCGTCGAGGTCATCCGCGCTGGCAACGCCATAAATGGTTTCGCGAATCGACGGCGCCGGGCCAATGGCAACCGGCAGCGTGGGATCGTCCGCACGACGAATGATAACGGCCGTGCCGTCCAGTGCTTCAAAGCGCCCGCCATTGTTGTCGACGTCAACCGGCGTCAGGCCGTAGTCACGCAGGCAATCGGTGCAGGCTTGGATGTCATCGACGCCGAAGATCAGGGCATCAAGGCCAATGATGTTCATGGCTTACCACTCCATTGAAATTAGTATCCGGAAGCAGACGCCGAGGGCTCGAGTCAGCCAGTCAGTGCTGCAGTGAATCCGGTGGTGGTGTCGGCAAGAAGTCCGACTGCGGCGAAGAGTGCCGTGCGCTTTGGCAGCTGACTAATCGCGAGTGAGGATGCGACCTATCGGCAAACGCGATACCTGAGTGCGCGGGATCACGGCATACAGGTGGGGTTGACGGGACGATGAATTCACCGGAATGTATCGCGAAAATAAATACAAAAGCGGACATGCCTGATGCGTTTCAACCACCTGGACCTGAATCTGTTGGTCGCGCTCGATGTATTGCTCGAAGAGCAGAACATCACCCGCGCCGCCGAACGACTGCACATGACGCAATCCGCCACCAGCGGCGTATTGGGCCGGCTGCGTACCTATTTCGAGGACGAACTGCTGGTGCAGGTCGGGCGCAAAATGCAGCCCACACCTTATGCGCAGGAGCTCGCCAAGCCCATCCGCGAAGTGCTGCTGACCATCCAGTCGTCAATCACCGCCAAGCCGGTGTTCGACCCCACGACCAGCAAACGTCACTTCCGCCTGGTGACTTCGGATTACCTGATCAGCGTGCTGTTTGCCCAAGTGATTCAGAAAATCCATCAGGAAGCACCCCACATCACCTTCGAGATGCTCGGCCCCGGCGACAATTCCGGTGAATTGCTGATCCGCGGTGAGGTCGATCTGATGATCGTGCCTGAGCGCTACATCGTCGAAGGGCACCCTCATCAGCTGTTGTTCGAGGAAGATCACGTCTGTGTCATCTGGCAAGGCAATGCCTTGGTCGGCGAGAGCCTCACCCTTGAGCAGTACATGGACATGGGCCACGTGTCGGTCGGTTTTGGCCGCAGCCGGCACTTGAGCATCGAAGAGTGGTTCATGAACCAGTACGGCTTCAATCGCCGGATCGAAGTCATCACCAACGACTTCAACACCCTGCCGCAACTGGTCGTCGGCACCCAGCGCATCGCCACCATGCACCAGCGTCTGGCGCGGTTGTACGCCGAGCATTTGCCGCTGCGCATTCTCAATCCACCGGTGAAAATTCCGGTCATGCGCGAGTTCATGCTCTGGCACCGCAGCGTGGACGGCGACCCTATGCATCGCTGGCTGCGAGAGCGCATCAGTGAGTTCATCCGGCATCTGGAACAGGATCCTATCGCCGTGCGCGATACCTCCCATCCCGAGTCACGATTGGCCATTTAGCCGGGGCGTCCTTAACGTGCCTTGTTAACGACAAAGGCAACTACAAGGACAACGACCATCATGTTCCGTTATTTCCCGACCAACTACGTGTGGAATCTCTCCGTCGATCTGGCCATCGAGATGGGTGCCCGCATGGGCGAGATCGAAGAGATGTGCGCGCCATTGCAGGAAGCCGCCCAGCAACCTGATGCCGCGGGAACCAAGGCTTTTCGCGAAACCTGGGCGAAGATGGCCGACAAACTCTGCGGCCTGGCTGAAGAAGATGAAGGCCGTGGGCGCCTGCTGTCGGCCGGCGAAAAGTACAACCGCGCTGCCACCTATTACCTCACCTGCGAACGGTTGCAGGCCCATGGCGCACCAGGACGCACGGAGTTGTACCAACGCTTTTTACACACCTTCAAGCGTGGCATCGAACTGTCTCGCGAGAACTGTGAACGCGTTGAAATCCCCTACGAGGGCAAACATATTTCCGGCTTGCTGGTGCGCGCCGAAGGTGTGACCGGTCCGGCGCCGATCCTGGTGCAGGTCAATGGACTGGATTCGACCAAAGAAATGAAATATCGCGTCGGCCTGCCGGCGTGGCTGGCCAAACGCGGTATTTCATCACTGATCATCGATCAGCCCGGCACAGGCGAAGCGCTGCGCCTGTATAACCTGATTGCCCGGTTTGACAGCGAGCATTGGGCCAGCCGCGTGGTGGACTGGCTGGAAACCCGCGCCGACGTGGATGCCAAACGCATTGGCCTGGAAGGTGTCTCGCTCGGCGGCTACTACTGCCCGCGGGCGGTGGCGTTTGAACCGCGGTTCGCCTGCGGTGTGGTGTGGGGCGCCAACCATGACTGGCGCGATGTGCAAAAACGTCGCCTGGAAAAAGAAGGCAGCTTCCCTGTGCCGCACTATTGGGCACACGTGTGCTGGGTGTGGGGTGCAAAGGACATGGATGAGTTCATGGCCATCGCCGAAAACGTGCATCTGGATGGCGTGCTGGATCGCATCAAGGTGCCGTTCCTGGTGACCCACGGTGAAAAGGATTCGCAGATTCCATTGAAGTGGGCACACCGCACGTACGAGCAACTGGTCAACAGCCCCAAACGTGAACTTAAAATCTTCACCGAACGCGAAGGTGGCGTGCAACATTCCAGCTTCGATAACAGCATCAACGCGGGTCATTACATCGCTGACTGGATTGCCGAAACCCTGGGCGGCCACACCGCTTGATCGGCGCCCATCAGGCGCTGGCGTGATAGCGATGGCAGTTTCACATTCGATATCGCTATCGCCAGCAAGCCGGCTCCTACGGATTTGTGTGCGCCAAACAATCCACGTGCCTCCACAGACCTGTAGGAGCAGGCTTGCCAGCGATGGCGGCTTCACATTCACCACCGCTATCGCCAGCAAGCCGGCTCCTACGGATTTGTGTAACGCCAAACAATCCACGTGCCACCACAGACCTGTAGGAGCTGGCTTGTTGTGGCTCAATGGTTTTGGACCATGATGTAGGAGTATCGACCTAAGGACGCATCATGGGATATCGGGTTGTTAGCGCTGAAGAAAAAGCAGAAGCCATTCGCTTGGTGGTGGAAATGAATTGCTCAATCCCCCAAGCCTGTGAGCTCACGGGGGTTGGGCCTACCGCTCTGCGCCGATGGGTTCTCAACTGGCGCCGGGTGCACGCGGGCATACAGCAGCCTACTCGACCTCAAGATCAGGAGTTGATTGAGTCCTTACAGGCAAAATTAGCTCTGTTAGAAGCCGAGAATCATGTTCTAAAAAAGCAATTGCCCTCTCATCTGAAGGTTCTGTTCAGCCGAACCAAATGATTGATGGCGTTAGGGGGACCATGTCGATTCGGCGCATGTGTTCGATCCTGGGCTTACCTCGCAGCAGCTTTTACGCGAAGCGTAAGCCAATGCTGCCCCGTGGTATGGAGAAGGATTTGGCGTCGAAGATTCGGGCGCTTCATAAGGAGCACCGAGAAGCGCTGGGGGCTCGCGGGTTGTCCAAGGAGCTGAAACTTGCAGGCATTGTTATCGGACGTTATCGAATGCGCTCTTTGATAAAGACTCTTGGACTCGTCAGGCGTCGACCGCGTTATGTCCACTATCGCCATACCAACAAGCCAGAAATCACGGCGCCAAACATACTTGATCGTCGTTTTAATCCTGTTCAGCCGAACACGCTCTGGGCGGGCGATATCACCTACATTAAAGTGCGGGATAGCTGGCTGTATTTGGCAGTGGTGATGGATCTTTACTCACGCAGAATTGTGGGGTGGGCATGTTCAAGAACGGCAGATACGGCTCTGTCGATCAAGGCGTTAAAGCTCGCCGTTGCGCGGCGGCGTCCTATGCCTGAGCTGTTGTTTCATTCAGACCAGGGGTGTCAGTACACCTCTGGCCGATTTGCCGAATGCCTGGAAGAAAACCGCATTGTCCATAGCGCGAGCCGTCGCGGTAATTGCTGGGACAACGCAGTGGTAGAGCGCTACTTCAGAACATTGAAGCATGATTGGATGCCGGAAAACGGGTATTCAAACCATTTCGAGGCGGAGAAGGATGTGATCAGTTTTGTGTCGCACTACAACCATCGCCGTTGCCACTCAGCCTCGAATAACCTGCCGCCAGCGCTCTTCGAGCAGCAGGCGGCCTAAAAACTCCTACAGAATGGTCCAAAAAAACTGGACCACAACAGCTTGCCGGCGATGGCGGTGGGTCAGTCAACGGGGATTTCGGCTCTGATGGCCCCATCGCTGGCAAGCCAGCTCCCACAGGGTTAACGGGTGTTCGCATGACTTGCACACAACCGCGTCAACTGTAGGAGCTGGCTTGCCGGCGATGGCGGTGGGTGAGTCAACGGGGATTTCGGCTCTGATGGCCCCATCGCCGGCAAGCCAGCTGCCACAGGGTTAACGGGTGTTCGCATGACTTGCAAACAACCGAGTCAACTGTAGGAGCTGGCTTGCCGGCGATGTCGGTGGGTCAGTCAACGAGGATTTCGGCTCTAATGGCCCCATCGCTGGCAAGCCAGCTCCCACAGGGGGCAGTTCAGGGTCAAGCACTACCGCGGGCCGATGAAGACATCCGCCAGCTTGTCGATCAGGGCCGGCTTGGTGTGGGCGACCCAGCGTCGGGTCGCCCATTCCTGCCACTCCTCGGCGCGGTCCAGAGTATAACGCGGTACGAAGTCGCCAAGGCACTGGCCGAGGTTGTGCAGGTTGATTTCCTGGCCAGCGCCGGCCATTTGCTCGAACAATTCGTGCAGCGCTGCCTTGAATTCCACTGGCCAGTGTTCACCGTCCAATACGCGCTCAACGGTTGCATGCATGGCAGTCCTCCCAAAGACCGGGCATCGGCGCAACGACCCGGCAACTGTGCTCAGAACAACGGCAAACTGTAGCTGAGGATCAGGCGGTTCTCATCCAGATCGCTGCTGGCATTGCCGCGCAGGCTGGCGTTGCGCCAGGACAGGCCGACGCCCTTGAGCGGGCCGCTCTGTACCGCGTAATCGATGCGCAGGTCGCGCTCCCACTCCCTGCGATCGCCGGCAGCGGAGTCGATATTGTCGCCGCTCAGATAGGTCACCACGGTTTTCAGCCCCGGCACCCCCAGCGCGACGAAGTCATAGCCATATTCGGCCAGCCAGGTGCGCTCGCCGGCGCTGAGGAACTTGCCGATCTGCCGGTCGGTGATCAGGTACGCGGTGGCGCCGTCGCCCTGGTTGACGAACGGGAAGGCGCTGTCGCCGGAGACCTGCTGGTAGCCGGCACTGAAGGCATGGCCGCTCAGGCTGTAGGTAAACATCGCGCTCCAGGTGTTGTTGTCGACCTCGCCGGCATCACTGTCCCCCGCACGCCAGAAGCCACTGCTCTTATAACCCTGTGCGCGCCCGGCGGCGTTGCCGTTCTTGCCATCGGCGCTGCTGTTGAAGTAACGCAGGTCGGTTTTCAGGGTGCCGGGACCGATGGCCAGGGTATGAATCAGGCCGAGGAAGTTCTGTTTGTAGAAGTCTTCGAGGCTGGCGTAGTAGTACTGGGCGGTGAGGTCCTTGGTGACTTTGTAGTCGCCGCCGGCGAAGACAAACTGGTCGGAATCGGCCAGTGCCGTGCTCGCCGGAGTACCGGCAGGACGGGTCGCGCCGCCGATGCGCAGGTCGATATCGTCGGTGGAACTGCGGGTCTTGGTGCTGTCCAGTTGACCGGCGGTGAGGGTCAGGCCATCGATCTCGTTCGAAGTGATCTGTGCGCCTTCGAAGGTTTGCGGGAGCAGGCGGCCGTCGTTGAAGTTGATCACTGGCAACTTCGGTTGCAAGGTACCCACGCGGGCTTCGGTTTTCGACACGCGAACCTTGCCGGTCACGCCGCCCTTGGAATACTCATCGACCGCATGGCCATCGCTGTCCACCGGGAACAGCGCCCCCGGCGTACGGTCGATACCGGCCTTGCCGACCCGGCCGCCGCTGTCCAGTTTCAGGCCCAGCAGGCCAATGGCGTCCAGGCCAAAACCGACCGTGCCCTGGGTGTAACCGGAGACGACGTTCAACTGCAGCCCCTGCCCCCACTCCTTGGCCTGACTGCCGTAGGCCGCGCTGCCCACCCGGTCGGCGCTCTCGCGGTTATCGGAATTGAAATAGAAATTGCGCAGGTTCAGCGTGGCCTTGCTGTCTTCGATAAAACCGGCGGCGATGGCCTGGTGGGTCAGACCACCGAGGGTGATGGCCAGGGCCAGGGGTTGCAGCTTCATTGTGTTGACTCCGTTGCGGCTCTTGTTTTTTTTGATGTCCATGGACCGGGTTGGCCTGTGCTCTGGCGGGCGGACCTATCGCTGTATATTTTTGTATATAGCGATAGGCGTAGCGAGAGACAGGAACCCACTGGTCGGCGGGCATCTTTCAAGATACTGACTTTGAAGTCAATATTTTTTAAGGAAGGGGGATATCAGAGCATGCGGGGAAACGCGCAAGCGCTGTGAACCAGCCCGGCAGCGTACTCGCCAGACTGGTTGCCCTTGTCGCCGCGACGGCCTCAGTCGCCGTAGATGTCAAAACTGAAGTACTTCTTCGCGATCTGGTTGTACTCGCCAGACTCGCGGATGGCGACGATGGAGGCGTTGATTTTCTGCACCAGGTCGTCCTCCCCTTTCCTCACCCCGATCGCCACGCCATCGCCGATAATGCTCTTGTCGGTGATGGGTGGGCCGGCAAAGGCGTAGCCAGCGCCCCGAGGTGTCTGCAACAACCCGATGTCGCCCTGGACGGCGGCTTGAAACGAAGCCTGCAGGCGTCCGGTAATCAAGTCCTGGAAGATCTGATCCTGAGTCTGGTACGACTGAATACGCGCGCCTTTCGGGCTCCATTCGCTTTTTGCATAGGCTTCCTGCAATGAGCCTTGAATCACACCAACCGACTTGCCCTTCAGGGAGTCATCACCCGGCAGGATTCCGGAATCGGTTTTTGCAATCAACGCAGAAGGGGCAACGTAGATTTTGTCAGTGAAGTCCACTTGCTTGCGGCGCACCGGGGTGGCACTGAACGCCGAAAGGATTGCATCGAACTTTTTGGCTTTCAATGCAGGGATCATCGAGTCGAAATTCTGCTCGACCCATACGCATTTGACTTGCAGGTTGGCGCAAATCGCCTCGCCCAACTCGATGTCGAAGCCGCTCAGGGATCCATCGGGCATCTTCTTTTCGAAGGGAGGGTAACTGGGGTCCACGCCGAATTTCAGTGTAGGCTCGGCTTCAGCGCCCAAGGAC
>Ga0160448_100335_pt1 | contig 17238 bp, 11 predicted proteins | sample HID1973M_E1MG_FD_108269 | JGI IMG/M metagenome (GOLD analysis project Ga0160448, IMG submission 108269) | Enriched mosquito-associated microbial communities from UW Madison campus, WI, USA - HID1973M_E1 MG | ecosystem: Host-associated > Arthropoda: Insects > Digestive system > Unclassified ...
TAGCTCAGGCCCGGCAACAGGCGGCCGGTGACTTCGCTGACGATGTGCATCACATGGCTGTAGCGCTCGATGACGAACTGCTCGCCCACTTCCACCGTGCCGGCCTGGGAGACGCGGCCAGCGTCATTGCGACCCAGATCGATCAGCATCAGGTGCTCGGCGCGTTCCTTGGGATCGGCCAGCAGCTCGGCTTCCAGCGCCTGATCTTCTTCATGCGTGCGGCCGCGTGGACGGGTCCCGGCAATCGGGCGCACGGTCACTTCGCCGTCCTGCAGGCGCACCAGGATTTCCGGCGAGGAGCCCACCACCTGCACATCGCCCACGTCCAGGAAGTACATGTAGGGCGACGGATTCAAAGCGCGCAGCGCACGGTACACATCCACCGGCCGCGCATTGAACGGCACGCTCAGGCGCTGCGAGAGCACCACCTGGAAGATGTCGCCGGCGCGGATGTATTCCTTGGACTTCTCCACCGCGGCGATGAAACCTTCGCGGGTGAAGCCGGAGACGAAGTGGCTTTCATCGAGCACATCGCGGGTGATCGGCGCCGGATAACCGGAGCCGGGCTGGCGCAGCGTGGCCGTCAACGAATCCAAGCGCGACTGCGCGCTATCCCAGGCGTCGTCCTCGCGCGGATCGGCATGCACGATCAGGTACAGGCGGCCCTTGAGGTTGTCGAACACCGCCAATTCTTCGGACAACATCAACAGGATGTCGGGCGTGCCCAGCTCATCGGGTTTCTCGCCGCGCGCCAGGCGCGGTTCGATATAGCCGATGCACTCGAAGCCGAACCAACCGACCAGGCCGCCGGTGAAACCCGGCAGACCTTCCAGCTGCGGCACCGAATGGGCCGCGCGCAGGGCTTCGACTTCGGCGAACGGATCACTGACTTGGCGCTGCTCGATCAGCGCGCCGTGGTCGCGGATTTCCAGGGTTTGCCCACGCACGGTGATGACCCGTTTGGCCGGCAAGCCGATGATGGAGTAGCGGCCAAATCGCTCGCCGCCTTCCACCGATTCAAACAGATAGGTGTGCGGCGCGTCGGCCAGCTTCAGATAGACCGACAGCGGCGTGTCCAGATCGGACAACACCTCACGGACTACGGGGATACGGGTGTGGCCTTCAGCGGCGTAGCGCTGGAACTGCTCGAACGAAATCAAGGTGGCTTTCCTTCCGGGACGCGGGGGCGTGGCAGACGACGGCAACAGGCCACCATCGCCAGCCGTGGCGAGCGGAAATATCGGAAAGCGGGGTCGTCTGAGTGGGCACGGGCCTACTTTACCCGAAGCCCGCCGCCACAGGCCACCCTATGCGCTTGTCGTGGCCAATCTTGCTCCGCGATTCAAGAGGCGCATCTGTAGGAGGGACTTTAGTCCCGACCTCCCAATGAGCCAGCATGCTGTCGGGGCTGAAGCCCCTCCTACAAGGAGGGCGCCTGCTCTGCTTGGGTCAGCAATGGGCAGTCTTCTGGCAGATGCATGCGCAAGCGGCCGGGCACGCATTCGATGCGGAAGTGGCGCGAGTGCACGGGCTCACCATCCAGGTTCAAGGTGATCGGCTGCTCGCCGCGCAGCTCCAGCCACGGCAGCCGCGCGCGGGTGGCGATGCGCTCCAGCGCCGCATGCTTGCCCTGGGTCAGCAGGGTGCTGGCGGTGCCGGCCAGCTCGCCTTGCAGCTCCGGGATGATGGTCAGGTCCAGCAGGCCGTCATTGATCAGCGCGTCCGGACACAGCGCCTGGCCGCCGCCGGCCTGACGGCCATTGCCGATGCCCAGGGCAATGAACTCGCCCTCCCAGCGGAAATCCTCGCCGCTGATGCGCGCCGGAATCGGCTCGATGCGGCCGAGCTTGGCGATGCCGGTGATCAGATAGGCCAGGCCGCCGAGCATCTTCTTCAGGCCCTCGTCGGTCTCCACGGTCACCTCGGTGCCGAAGCCGCCGCTGGCCAGGTTGGCGCACCAGTGCTCGCCGTCATCGGCCTGCACCTTCAGCAGATCCACGGCCACGGCGGGTGCGGCGGCCACCAGCCCCAACGCATCGCGCATCTCCGCCGGCACGCCCGCAGCGGTGGCGAAATCATTGGCCGTGCCCAGCGGCAACAGGGCCAGGGTGGGCAGATCCTCCGCCGGTTCCGGGCGGCAGGCCAAGGTGGCGGCCACTTCACTGAGCGTGCCGTCGCCGCCGGCGGCGACCACGCAGTCCACGCCGGCCTCGATTGCTTCAGCCACGTAGCGCTCGGCATCGCCGGCCTCCCAGGTCACCCGCACCGACAGCGCCACGCCCTGCTTGCGCCAATGCGCCACGGCATCGCGCAGGTCGTCGTCGTCAGCGGATTTGCCGTTGAGGATCAGGCGCCAGCGCGGTGTGGCCATGGGGGATGTTCCGGGGGAGATGCCCCCAGCCTAGCGGCTGGGCGTGACGCTGCGTGTGCAGGCGTTGCGAGGACGCCTTAGCCGCGCGCCGCAGCCACCGCCGCACGCATGCGCGTGATCACATCGGCGTAGTCCGGCGCATTGAAGATGGCCGAGCCGGCGACAAAGGTGTCGGCGCCAGCAGCGGCGATCTCGCCGATGTTGTCGGCCTTCACCCCGCCGTCGATCTCCAGGCGGATCGCCTTGCCCGAAGCATCAATCTTGCGCCGCACGGCGCGCAGCTTGTCCAGCGTGGAGGGGATGAACGCCTGCCCGCCAAAGCCCGGATTGACCGACATCAGCAAGACCATGTCCAGGTCGTCCAGCACCCAGTCCAGCACGTCCACCGGGGTGGCCGGGTTGAGCACCAGGCCAGCCTGACAGCCATGCGACTTGATCAGCTGGATCGTGCGGTGCACATGGCGCGAAGCCTCCGGGTGGAAGCTGATGACGCTGGCGCCGGCCTCGGCAAAATCCGGAATGATCCGATCCACCGGCTCCACCATCAGGTGCACATCGATCGGCGCGGTCACCCCATGTTTGCGCAGCGCCTGGCAGACCATCGGGCCGATGGTCAGGTTGGGCACGTAGTGGTTGTCCATCACATCGAAGTGCACCCAGTCCGCACCGGCGGCGAGCACGTTGTCCACTTCCTCGCCGAGCTTGGCGAAGTTGGCGGACAGGATGGACGGGGCGATCAGGCAGTTCGACATGGGTGGCTCTCGGCGAAAGGGTCAGCGCTTGCGCAGGGTCTTGATGCGGTCGTAGGCGGCGTTGATCTCGCCGGCCTTGCGTTCGGCCTGGCGCACCAGCTCGGGTGCGGCGCCGGCCATCTTGTCCGGGTGGTACTGGGAAATCAGCCGCCGGTAGGCCTGGTCGACCTCGGCATCGCTGGCCTCGCTGGTCAGGTTGAAGATGCGATAGGGGTTTTCCCGCGACAGCTTGAACCAGTCCTCGTCAAAGGCGTGGCCAATGATGGCCCCCAGCAGGCCGCCCAGCGGATGCCGCATCAGCAGCCAGCCGGCGATGAAGCCGAGCAGTTTCCCGTACCAACGCTTCATTCGGACTCCTCAAAATTCCCGGCCATTTTACGGCACACGGGGGCCAAGCCGCCGTACACTACGCGGCCCGGCCGTTTCTGGAGTGTTTGTGCCGACGACGTTGCTTGAATCCGATCTGCCTGGCTTGCCGCTGCGCCATCGCGGCAAGGTCCGCGATGTGTTCGACCTGCCACGCGAGCGCCTGCCCGCCGACGCCCCCCCTGGCGACTACCTGTTGATGGTGGCCACCGACCGCCTGAGCGCGTTCGACGTGGTGCTGCCCGACCCCATTCCCGGCAAGGGCGAGATGCTCTGCCAGATATCCAACTTCTGGTTTGCCAAGACCGCGCACCTGATGCCCAATCATTTGACGGGCATCGACGTGGCCAGCGTGCTGCCCGAAGGTGTGGACCCGGCGCTGTACGCCAAGCGCGCGGTGGTCACCCGCAAGCTCAAACCGGTGCCGGTGGAAGCCATTGCCCGCGGCTACCTGATTGGCAGCGGCTGGAAGGACTACCAGCGCACCGGCAAGGTCAGCGGCATCGACCTGGCCAACGGCCTGCGCCAGGCCGAACGCCTGCCCGAGCCGATCTTCACCCCGTCGACCAAGGCGGCGGTGGGCGATCACGACGAGAACATCGACTTCGACACCATGGTCAAGACCGTGGGTGCCGAGCTGGCCGAGCGCGTGCGCGACGCCACCTTGCGCATCTACCGCTACGCCGCCGAATACGCGGCCGAGCGCGGCATCCTGCTGGCCGACACCAAGTTCGAATTCGGCACCGACGCCGACGGCCGCCTGTACATCATGGACGAGATGCTCACCCCGGATTCCTCGCGCTACTGGCCGGCCGATCAGTACGAGATTGGCACCAGCCCGCCGAGCTACGACAAGCAGTTCGTGCGCGACTACCTGGAGACGCTGGACTGGGGCAAGACCGCGCCCGGACCGCGTTTGCCGGCCGAGGTGATTGAGCGCACGCGCGCCAAGTACGCCGAGGCCCTGTTGAAGTTGGCGGATATCAAAGTCGACTGACACCGCCGGCGCCCGCAAGACCAACGAATCGCCCCCTCACCGGGGCGATTTTTTTTGCCCGGCAAAAATTTCATTGCGGCGTTGTGGTCTTGCTGTCGCCTGCTCGTTTAGTGGGCATATGACGAAGAAGTGCACGCAAATCGTCGACCCGCGTGAATCGGGCTGCTGAGCAGACCCGTCGGAAGTTGCTAGTCCGTTCCCGATGTACCCCCCCGAAGTACCCAACCGTTACCGGCTACGCCAAAAGCGCCAGCCGGTCTCATCCCATTTTGAGTTGCAGAGAAGGAAGAGCCAGGTTCAACCATGAATGTTTCAGTCGAGACCTTGCCACCGGTACCGGTGGTCGCAGCGCGCGATTTGACCTTGACGCCAAGTCAGCAGGCGTTCTATGCCCAACTCGAGCGGACCCTGGGCGCGGCAGCCGTGGTGGCGGTAGTGGGGCCTGCTTCGTCGGGTCGCACCACCTTGGTCACACAGCTAGCCGAACGCCGTGGTGGCACAGTGATTGACCTAGCCCAGATTGTCCATGCCGCGCGCGGCAACTCGGAATTGCGCGCAGACGAAGCCATTGGCGCGCGCATCCTGCAGGCATTTGAGCAGTACAACCTGGTGGTCATCGACGACATTACCGCCTACATCGGCATGATGACGCGCTTCGTACGCGGGCATATGTTCGCGCAGGTGGTGGTGCCGATGCTGCACATGGCCGCTGCCGAGGGCGGCAAACAACTGATCATCGTTGGCAATCCCGCGGAGAACTGGCACTCCGTCACCGACATGTTCGGCGAGCGCGCCACCAGCGTCGAAATGCCTGCGTTTGGGCCGGAAGACTACGCCGCCATCGCGGCCGGCATCCTCGGCGACGAGCGCATCAGCAAGGTCGACTTCCGCCTGATCCATCGACACGCCTCGATGCTGGAAGGCCACCAGCTTCGTCTGATGTGCCAACTTCTTGCGAACGAGCGTGAGCTCACCACGCAATCATTCGTCACCTGCCTGCAGGACTGGATCCTGCACAGCAACCTGGACATCAGCGAAGTCGAGTCACTGGACTTCAACACCCTGCCCGGCTCAGAGCACATCGCAGAAGCGTTGGAAACGCATGTCGTCCTGCCATTCGAGCATCCCGAGCTCGCGTTGAAGATGGGTCTGAAGCCCAAGCGCGGCGTGTTGCTGTATGGCCCCCCGGGCACGGGTAAGACCAGTATTGGTCGTGCGTTGGCGCATCGCATGAAGGGCAAGTTCTTCATGATCGACGGCACGTTCGTGACCGAACCACCCAATGCCTTCTTCAGCATGGTCCATGCGATCGTGGCCGAGGCCAAGGCAAACTCGCCCTCCGTGCTGTTCATTGATGACGCCGATGTGCTGTTCAACATCGAACACGTGGGCGGTCTGGCTCGCTACCTGCTCACCCTGCTTGACGGCCTCGAAAGCGAAACCGCCAGCAACGTCTGCGTGATGATGACGGCGATGGATGTTCGCAAAGTGCCGGAAGCGCTGATGCGCTCAGGTCGCGTCGAGCTGTGGCTGGAAACCCGTCCGCCGGATGAGGACACCCGCGCCCGCATCCTGGAGCGCTGGATGACCGAGGGTCTGCCCGGCCAGGACAACGTCGACTATCCGGCGTTGGCGCGCGCGACCGATGGATTCACGCCAGCCGACCTGCGCCGCATTGCCGCCGACGCACGCCTGCTATACGCCGCCGACGTTGTCGCCAAGCGCGCACCCGGCACTGCCACCCACTACCTGGCCGCCGCCATCAGCGACATCGTCGCGGTGCGCGCGCACATGGCCGACCAACTTGGCGACGACACCTTGCGTGTCGGCCAGCCACTCTGAAGGTCCACGCATGAACATTCTTGCCCGAACCGACGCCATGAATCTGCCCCTCTTTCCTCCACTATTGCCCATTGACCCGTACCCGGATCTGACTCCGGCGCAACAGCGAGCGCTTGAAAAACTGGAAGTGCTGACCCGGGTAGCGCCACTGATTGCACTTGGCGGCGTGCCTGGCAGCGGTCGCTCCACCATCCTGCGTGCGTTCTCGCGCCGCCACGGCGGCCGCATCGTCGCGTTAAAAGAACTGCTGGAGGCTGTCACCGTGGTCGACCCGCGCTTGGGCGAAAGCGCTGTCACCGAGTACCTGGAGAATCTGCTCCAAGATCACGACCTTCTGTTGGTCGAGGACCTGTGGGATTTCGCCAAAGCCAGCTCTTACGTGCGCAGTGATCCCAACCTGGGTATCGGCACGGCAATGTTCAAGAAGGTGTTCGACGACATCAAGCGCAGCGGCAAGCGCTTTCTCATTGGCGGAACTCCCGGAGTGGCCAGCGCGCGGGGAATTTCCGGCGTTGACATCGATGCGTTCGAAGCCGAGGACTACGCCGCATTTGCACGAAACCTGCTGGGTGAGGAGCGAGCTTCGTCGATTGATTTCAAGCTAGTGTTCCGATTCGCCTCGCTCCTGAATGGTCACGAGTTGCGCACGGCCTGCCAACTTGTGTCGCATCTGGAAGCGCCCACTACGGATCAGTTCGTCGATGCCCTGGAACAGCACGTCCTGGCAGGCAACATCCGCGTGCAGGAAGTCGAGTCGCTGAGCTTTGACTCCTTGCCCGGTGCGGAACACATCACCTCGAAACTAGAGACCCACGTTGTGCTGCCGCTGGAGCACCGTCAGCTGGCCCAAGATCTCAATCTCAAGCCAAAACGAGGCGTGCTTCTCTATGGCCCGCCTGGAACTGGCAAAACGAGCATAGGCCGCGCATTGGCCCATCGCATGAAGGGGAAATTCTTCCTCATCGATGGCTCCATCGTTACCGAGCCGCCAGGCCCCTTCTTCACCAAGCTGACGCAGGTGATCCGGGAAGCGAAGGAGAGCGCCCCATCGGTGCTGTTCATTGACGATGCCGACGTTCTATTCGACATCGTTCACATCTCTGGTCTGGCGCGCTACCTATTGACCTTGCTTGACGGTCTGGAGAGTGAGAGCGCAAGTCATGTCTGCGTGATGATGACAGCCATGGACGTTCGCAAGGTGCCTGAGGCACTGCTGCGATCCGGGCGTGTGGAGTTGTGGCTGGAGACGCGCGCTCCCGTGGGCGCCGACCGCGGCCGGGTTCTTCAGCGATGGCTGGGCACGGACATGCCTGGTTATGAGCAGGTCGACTATGCAGCCCTGTCCGATGCTACCGAAGGATTCACGCCCGCCGATCTTCGGCGGATCACGGGTGACGCCAAGTGTCTGTATGCCGCTGACCAGCTGCGCGGAAAACCGACAACTTCTGCTCACGAGTATCTGGCACATGCCGTCGAACACCTGATCGGTGTTCGCGCACGCATGGCGGAGGCCCTGGGCGATGACAGCCTGCGGATCGGGGCCAGCAGCAAGCGCGAGAAGTACGGAATGGGGGTTGGTGGCATGGCGGAAATGAACGTCAGCTGCAAGACCAACGGCTGGCAGTGATCGAGGTCCCGACTACGACTATGGACATGCATATCCAAACGAATCTCCAAGATCGCGCCACGGCGCAACCCGCTCTGTTGCCGGTCCAGCAGCGTGCCTATGAACGGCTGGTTGAGCAGTTGCAGTTCCAGGCGCAGGTCGCCTTCGTCGGCACGCGCGGCAGCGGCCGGAGCACCATCATCCGTCGGCTGGCCCAAGAGCACGGCGGCAAAGTAGTTGATGCCGAAGCCTTTGCCGCACTCAACTTCTCCTATCGCAACCGGCACCAGACCGGCGCATTCCGCCTGATGGAGCGACTGCTCCGCAGGGCATTACAGGAGCACGATCTGGTGATTGTCGATGATCACCAGGCACTGCAACACGGGGGAAGCTACGCCCTGCGTCCGGGCATCCTCGAACCCATTCGTCGGGAAGCGCGCGCGGCCAACAAGCGCTTGGTCGTCGTCCACGATGCACCACGTCCTGGCATGTTCGAGTCGGAAGAAGATGCTTGGCGCTGGTTCAAGCGCGTTACTCGTGACAGCGGTCGAACAGCACTGGTGGCAATGGAAGACTTCGGCGCGCGTGACTACGAACAACTGATCCGAGGTGCGCTGGGCGAACGCGTGGCCGACGTGGACTTCGATGTCCTCTACCGCTACGCATCAAAACTTCGTTGTCACGAGCTACTACTCGCCTGCCGCTTGCTCATCACCGAAACCTCGGTTGCTACCGATGGCTTCATTCATTGCCTTGAGCAGTACGTCCTGCATAGCAACTTGCGGGTCAATGAAGTCGAAGCGTTGAGCTTCGAGACCCTGCCAGGGTCGGAAGGGATTATCGAAGGTCTGGAGACCCACGTCATCCTGCCCTTCGAGAATCGCTCGTTGGCGCAGAAGCTGGGCGTCAAACCAAAGCGTGGTGTTCTTCTGTACGGACCTCCGGGGACCGGCAAGACCAGCATTGGACGCGCCCTGGCGCATCGCATGCAAGGCAAATTCTTCATGATCGACGGCTCGGTAAACACCGAACCGCCGACGGCCTTCTTCGACCAGTTCCAGCGCATCGTGGCATTGGCCAAGGAGAATTCGCCTTCTGTGCTTTTCATCGATGACGCGGACGTGCTGTTCGGCATCCACCATGTTTCCGGACTCGTTCGCTATCTTCTGTCGTTGCTGGATGGCCTGGAGAGCGAAAGCGCCGGCAATGTGTGCGTGATGATGACGGCGATGGATCCGCGCCGTGTTCCAGACGCCTTGATTCGCTCCGGGCGCGTGGAGCTCTGGCTGGAAACCCGCCCACCTAGCGCCGAGATTCGCAGTCGCATCCTGCAACGCTGGAACCGTCCGGGGCTGCCCAATCCCGAGTCGATCGATTACGCACGCGTTGGTGCGATGACCGAGGGCTTTACGCCGGCAGACCTGCGCCGAATCGCCGCCGACGCGAGACTCCTGTATGCCGCCGATCTGGCAGGAGCGCGCGATGCAGCCAGCGCCACCGACTACATGGTGAATGCCGCACAAGACATCATCGATGTCCGCACACGCATGGCCCGCACGCTCGCCACCGCCGCACCATCGGTACTGGTCTAACGCCCCCTACCCGGAAGATTCTCCATGAATATTGAACGCACTCCGCGCGGGCGTGCTCTGGATCTGCCCGCATACGCCCTTACACCCAGCCAGCAGCGCAGCCTTGCGCAACTGGAGAAGCTTGCCGCCGCTACACCGATCGTCGCGCTCACCGGCGATCACGGCAGTGGCCGCAGCCGTGTTCTGGAAGCCTATCGCGACCGCCACGGCGGCCACATCGTGACCAAGGGAGAAATCCTGCGGGCTGTGTCCACCGTGCCACCGGAGCGGACAGACGATGCGATATCGGCCCATTTGGAGCTTCTGCTTGCCCAGCACGATCTGCTGATGATCGACGACTTCACCGACCTAATGGAGGTCGGCCACGTCGGATTTCCGTTCCTGGGCTACCGCGAACCGCACTTCGCCCGTTTCCTCATGCCCCTGCTGAGCGCACGCATCATGCGCTCGAACAAGACCCTCATCCTTGCCGGCCGACAGTTGGCGCGAAATGACGCGCCTGTGCCGGACCCGGTTGACTGGCTCTATGGCAGTCCGCAGGTGGCGTTGGCCAAGTTGGAGGCGCCGTCCCTGGAAGACTACTTCGTCATCGGGCGAAACATCCTGGGCGACCGCGCCGATCAGGTGGATTTCAAGCGGGTATTCGCTTTCGCGGCCGGTCTCAGCTGCCACCAACTGAGTATCTCCGCGCATCTCGTCGCTGGTGAGGAAAGAGTGGACACCGAGCGTTTCCTGGAAGTGCTAAGTGAGTACTTCATTCGGGCCAATACCCGTACGGAAGAGGTTGAGGAACTGAAGTTCGATTCACTGCCGGGTTCCGAAGATATCATCGCCAAGCTCGAGACGCATGTGGTCCTGCCGCTGGAAAATCGCGAACTGGCGGAGCGACTCGAGCTCAAGCCCAAGCGCGGTGTTCTCCTGTACGGACCGCCCGGCACTGGCAAGACCAGCATCGGGCGTGCTCTGGCACATCGCATGAAGGGCAAGTTCTTCTTGATTGATGGTTCGGTGCTCACCGACTGGCCAGGTACCTTCTTTGCCCGCGTCCGAGGCATTATCGATCAGGCCAAAGCCAACGCGCCTGCGGTAGTGTTCATTGACGACGCTGACGTTCTGTTCACGATTCCGCATATCGCCGGATTCCCTCGCTACCTCTTGTCGCTGCTGGATGGCATGGAGAGTGATACGGCGAGCAAAGTCTGCGTAATGATGACCGCCATGGATGCGGGCAAGATCCCGGAGGCATTGCTGCGCTCAGGGCGAGTCGAGTTGTGGCTGGAGACCCGGCTGCCCGATCTGAGCACCCGTGCAGACATCCTGCGCCGCTGGATGGTGGATGACTTGCCCCAGGCCGATCAGGTCGATTACGCCGCGTTGGCATCCCGTACCGAGGGTCGCACGCCTGCGGACCTCCGCCGCTTGGTCGCGGATGCCAAAAGCCTGTATGCCGTTGACCGCGTACGCGGCACCGCAGCGGCAAGCGCATCGGAGTATCTGTCACGCGCGGTCGACCAATCGATCCTCACTCGCCAGCGTATGAGTGAGTGCCTGCAACCCGATCCCGTGCCTAAAGCACTCGCCGTGCCTGTCATCGATGTGGACAGCGAGAACTTCGATCGCGATGTGCTTGAGTCGCCGATTCCGGTGCTGGTGGACTTCTGGGCCCCGTGGTGTGGACCGTGCCTGACGATGGCCCCGCTGCTGGAGGAACTGGCTTGCCAGTACTCCGGTCGTGTCAAGGTGGTCAAGCTCAACTGCGAAGACAACACGGCGCTCGCCAATCAGTATCAAGTTCGTAGCATCCCACGGCTTGCCATCTTCAATGGCGGGCAAATCGTTGCGGATCACACGGGCACGGCCACGCGTGCGGAGATGAACGCCTTGGTCGAATCTGTATTGCCCGCTCAAGACGATGCGCAGCCACGCAAGGCCAAGTACGCGCTCGGCGTCGGCGGCATGGCTGAGAACAGCACCGGCTGCAAGATGTCCGGCTGGTAGGCGATCGTTCCCAAACGCCGGCAGATGCTCTCTGCCGGACTTCTGCAGCACGTTCTCCTTTCCGCTATCCAGGAACTTTACTGGCCACTGTCATGAATGCTGAAACCTTCCCATCCCTGCCCACCCTGTCGGCGGAAGAACTCGCGCTGACGCCCAGCCAACAGGCTTTCTTCAGCCAACTAGAAGCCGCTGTTGGCAATGTCTCGACCGTGGCCTTGACGGGTCCCGCAGGTTCCGGTCGATCCACATTGATCGCGCATCTCGCCGCTCGCAACCACGGCAAGATCATCGATCTCAGCTCGATCGCCGAGGCGTTGGTCGGTTGTTCGCCGTCGCGCACCGATGAGTTGATTGGTCAATGCGTGCTCGAGGCACTACGTCGTTACGACCTGGTGATAATCGATGATTATGAGCGCGTCGTCGGCCAGAAGACCTCCGAACGCGAGGACTTCATGCGCAAGATCATTGCGCCGCACCTGTTCGATAGCGCGGCCAAGCGCGGAAAGACGTTGGTTCTGGCGGGTAACGCCGGACCCGACGTGTGGTGGATGCCCGTTGCAGAGCTGTTCGGTGACCGCGCAACCCATCTGACTGTGCCGGCATTCTCCTCCGACGACTATGCCGCCATTGCCACCAGCATTCTCGGCACTGAGCGCCTGGCCAATGTCGATTTCCGGGTCTTGCACAAGCACGCCTCCATGCTGGATGGTTACCAGCTGCGCTTGCTGTGCCAACTCGTGGCCAACGAGCGCGAGCTGACCACGGATACCTTCGCCGCGTGCCTGCAAGAATGGATCCTGTGCACCAACCTGGATCTGTCCGAAGTCGAGGCGCTGAGTTTCGACTCGCTGCCAGGGGCCGAGCATATCGCCGAAGCGCTGGAGACCCACGTGGTTCTTCCGTTCGAGAACCGCGAGCTGGCTACGGAGATGGGCCTGAAGCCCAAGCGTGGCGTCCTGCTGTACGGCCCTCCTGGCACCGGCAAGACCAGCATTGGTCGCGCGCTGGCGCACCGGATGAAGGGCAAGTTCTTCATGATCGATGGCACGTTCATCAGCGAGCCGCCCACCATCTTCTTCAGCTCCGTGCAGGCAGTCGTCGCCGAAGCCAAGGCCAACGCACCTTCGGTTCTGTTCATCGATGATGCCGACGTACTTTTCGGCATCGAACACATCGGCGGCCTGTCGCGATACCTGCTGTCGCTACTGGATGGGCTGGAGAGCGAGTCGGCCAGCAATGTGTGCGTTGTGATGACTGCCATGGATGTGCGTCGCGTACCCGAGGCCCTGCTGCGTTCGGGTCGGGTTGAACTGTGGCTGGAAACCCGCCCACCGGAAAGCGACGTTCGCGCTCGCATCTTGCGGCGCTGGATGAGTGATGAATTGCCGGGCCACGAGTCTGTCGACTTCCAGCGACTGGCAGCGATGACCGAGGGATTCACCCCCGCGGATCTGCGCCGCATCGCCGGCGACGCCAAGCTGCTGTATGCCGCCGATGTGGTGGCCAAGGCGCCGCTGAAGAACGCGACGACCTACCTGGCTGCCGCGATCGAAGAAATCATCGCCGTGCGCGGTCGCATGGCCGACCAGCTCGGTGACGACGCCCTGCGCGTCGGCCAACCGGCTTGAGAAGGAGCCTGACATGAACCCACTGCAATCCATCTCCCCCACCACCCTGGCGCCGCTGCGTAGCTCGGTGGTCGAACCTGCTCTGGCAGATCTTTCGCCAGTACAGCAGCGCGCCTACGATCGCATCGTGCGCTATGCCACGGCAACGCCGCTGCTGGCCTTGACCGGCGGGCCTGGCTCCGGCCGGTCTCTGATCCTGCGTGCGCTGGCAAAACGCTACGACGGCCGTGTGGTTCGGCTTGAGGACATCCTGTCGTGGTCGCAGCTGCGTGACGCCGAGTCCACCGACGAAGCTATCCAGCGCGGCATCGAGTTCCTGCTGCGCGAGTACGACTTCGTGCTGATCGACAACTTCCAGGCGGTGTTCCATCCGCATGGTCGCGGTACTCGCCCGGCGCCGATGTTCAAGGACCTGGTGACCAAGCACCTGTACACGGTGGCCAACCGTATGGGCAAGCGCCTGTTGCTGTGCGAGCGGCCGGTCGATCAGCATGGTGAGACTGCCGAACGCCTGTTCAACAGCGCCCAGATCGCCACCGTGAAGTTGGAAGATTTCGAGCCAGCGGACTACGCAGCCATCTGTGCCAACATCCTCGGCTCAGAGCGCTTGGCCCAGGTCGACTTCAAGGCCGTGCACCGCTACGTCGCCGGCCTGACCGGCCACCAGTTGCGCATGCTCTGCGGCATCGTGCCTGCGGAAGGCGAACTGACGGCGGAGGATTTCATCGAGGCGATGGAAACCTACATGCCCACCGGCAACGTGCGCACCGCGCAGGTGGAAGCACTGAGCTTCGACTCCCTCCCCGGAACCGAGCACATCACTTCCCGCCTGGAGAGCCAGATCGTGCTGCCCATGCAGAACCGCAAGCTGGCGCAGGAACTGGGCCTGAAGCCCAAGCGCGGCGTGCTGCTGTATGGCCCGCCGGGTACCGGCAAGACCAGCATTGGTCGTGCGCTGGCGCATCGCATGAAGGGCAAGTTCTTCATGATCGACGGCACCTTCGTCACCGAGCCGCCGATTGCCTTCTTCGCCAAGCTGCGCAACGTGATTCGCGAAGCCAAGGAGAACGCGCCGGCGGTGTTGTTCATCGATGACGCCGACGTCTTGTTCACCATCGAGCACATTGCAGGTCTGTCGCGTTACCTGCTGACCCTGCTCGATGGTCTGGAGAGCGAGAGCTCCAGTCATGTCTGCGTGATGATGACGGCGATGGACGTGCGCAAGGTGCCGGAAGCACTACTACGCTCGGGTCGCGTGGAGTTGTGGCTGGAAACAAAGCCGCCGGCTCAAGACACGCGCGGTCAGGTCTTGCAGCGTTGGCTGGGTAAAGATCTGCCATCGCCGGAGTCGATTGACTACGCTGCTCTTTCGGATGCCACGGCGGGCTTCACTCCGGCCGACCTGCGCCGTATCGCGGGCGACGCCAAGTCGCTCTACGCCGCCGACCTCACTCGCGAGCGCAAGCTCGACACCGCCAATGGTTACCTGCAGCGCGCCGTCGACACGCTTGTGGTCACCCGCAATCGCATGGCGCACCTGCTGGGCGATGACAACATGCGCGTCGGCGAAGATCGCAAGGAGCGCTACGGCATGGGAGTTGGCGGCATGGCTGAGATGAACGTCTCTTGCAAAACCACCGGCTGGTAGCTCTCTGCCGCTGAGGCCCAAGCCGAGACTGAGCCGAGGCGCGCGAGGTTCCCGTTTCATCTTCATAGAACCAGACGGCGGCTACGGCCGCCGTCTTTTCATCCGACCTCCAGCACCGGCTGTCCATCAGCCGGCTGTCCTGTTTGTGCAAGCGGAACTCCTCATGCCCCCAAGAATCCTGATCATCGGTGCCAACGGCCAGTTGGGTACCGAGCTGGCCACGGCGTTGGCCGACAAGCACGGTCGCGAGGCCGTCATCCTCAGTGACATCGCGGCCGAAGGACGCCTGCCCGGGCTGACCTACGAACGCGTGGACGTGACCGACGCGGCCAAGCTGCGCCGCACGCTGCTCGACTACGACATCAGCCAGGTCTATCTGCTGGCGGCCGCCTTGTCCGCCACCGGCGAGATGCGCCCGGGTTGGGCCTGGGATCTCAACATGCGTGGCCTGCTCAATGTGCTGGAGCTGGCCCATGACCTGTCGCTGGAGCGGGTGTTCTGGCCCAGCTCGATCGCGGCGTTTGGTGCCTCCACGCCGGCTTACGGCACGCCGCAACAAACCATCATGGAGCCGGGCACGGTCTACGGCATTTCCAAGCTGGCGGGCGAAGGTTGGTGCCGCTGGTACCAGGCACAACGTGGCGTGGACGTGCGCAGCCTCCGCTATCCGGGACTGATCAGCTGGAAGACGCCACCCGGCGGCGGCACCACCGATTACGCAGTGGAGATTTTCCACGCCGCCCTGCGCGACGGCCGCTACAGCTGCTTCCTGGATGGTGGCCAAGCATTGCCGATGATGTACATGGATGACGCGGTGCGTGCCACGATCGAACTGATGGAAGCGCCAGCCGAGCGTCTGCGACCTGTCGGCAGCTACAACCTCACCGCGATGAGCTTTACCCCTGCGCAGCTGGCGTCGGAGATCGCACGCCACGTGCCGGGCTTCACCGTGGAGTACGCACCGGACTTCCGGCAATCGATCGCGCGGGCGTGGCCGCGTTCCATCGACGACTCCGCCGCGCGTCAGGATTGGGGCTGGCAGCATCGCTATGGATTGCGCGAGCTGGTGCTGGCGATGCTCTCGGGACTCGCACCCAGCATGACACCTGCCATGGAAGGTGCGGAGGCGTGAGCTGTAGCGCGCCGACGATCCCGTCGGCGCGCGGACTCGCCGAGCAGCGGTTCAGCGGTTCAGCGGTTCAGCGGTTCAGCGGTTCAGCGGTTCAGCGGATAGCTTCGTCCTGCGTGGTGGCAGTTAGCAGGTGCTGGTCGAAAAACGCCTTCGTCATGCGATAGCGATGCAGTGCATCCAGCCCCTGCAAGCCATGCTTGGCCCCCGGATAGGTCATCAGTTCAAACGGTGTACCGCGCTGCTGCAGGGCACTCATCAACTTGGTCGAGTTGGTGAACAACACATTGTCATCGGCCATGCCGTGGATAAGCAGCAAGCGGGACTTGATGCCGTCGACATGGGTGAACACCGAGCCTTCGCGGTAGCCGGCCACGTTGTCCTTGGGCAGGTCCATGTAGCGCTCGGTGTAGTGGGTGTCATACAGACCCCAGTCGGTCACCGGTGCACCGGCCGCGCCGCAGGTGTAGGCGTTGGAGGCCTTGGCCAGCAGCATCAAGGTCATGTAGCCACCGTTGGACCAGCCGTACACGCCAATGTGGTTGCCATCGACCCAGGGCTGGCTCTTGAGGAACTCCACACCCTTGAGCTGGTCGGCCACCTCCACCGTGCCCTGCTTGCGGAACAGCGCGCTGAGGAATTTCTGCCCACGTCGCGGCGTGCCGCGGTTGTCGAGTGAGAACACCACATAGCCGTGCTGGGCCAGGTACTGGTCAAAGCTCGGCGCCCAGCTGCGCGTTACCGTCTGCCCGGCCGGACCGCCGTAGACATTGACCACTACCGGGTACTTCTTCGATGCATCAAAGTCCGACGGCTTGATAAGGCTGTAGTGCAGGGTCTGGCCATCCTCGGCGGTGAGCGTGCCGTACTCGATGGGCCGCTGCGCATCCTTGTACTTGGCATACGGATGGGCCGGGTCGGCCAGGTCGTTGCTGATAAGCGCGGTCAGCTTCTTGCCGCTGGCATCAAACAGCTCCACCTGCGGCGGCGTGGTCGGGTTGGACCAGCTGTCGATGTAGACCTGGGCGTTCTTGCTGAAGGCCACGTTGTGCATGCCCGCGGCCTGCGTCAGGCGCGTGGGCGGGGTCTTGCCGGCCAGCGGCACCGAGTACAGCTGGCGCTCCAGCGGCGAGGCCTGGGTGGAGGTGAAGTAGACCAGACCCTGGGCCTCATCCAGCGCCACCACGTCCTCGACCATCCAGTCGCCGGAGGTCAGCTGCGCCTGTTGCTTGCCGTTGCCGTCATACAGGTACAGGTGCTCAAAGCCGCTCTTCTCCGAGGACCACAGGATGCGGCCGTCCTTGAGGAA
>Ga0160448_100336_pt1 | contig 17173 bp, 10 predicted proteins | sample HID1973M_E1MG_FD_108269 | JGI IMG/M metagenome (GOLD analysis project Ga0160448, IMG submission 108269) | Enriched mosquito-associated microbial communities from UW Madison campus, WI, USA - HID1973M_E1 MG | ecosystem: Host-associated > Arthropoda: Insects > Digestive system > Unclassified ...
GACCTGCTGCTCGCGGCGCTGGACCGGCTCCACCCGCGCGTCGCGGCGTCGGTCGAGCTCCCCACCCACCTGGTGGTCCGCGACTCGACGGGCCCGGCGCAGGCCTGATCGCTCTGCGATTGTTCGGCCTACGCGAACATTCGCAGAGCGATGTGCACCGGCTCGGTCAGCGCGACTCCAGGACCGTCCACCAGTCGTTCGTGTCGCGCGCCGCGAAGCCCGTGACCTCCTGGCGGCCGCCCGTCGCCGCCGACGAGCGCAGGTGCGAGTGAAGCGCGGCCCTCGTCGCGACGTGGACCAGCCGGATCCGCGCGCCCGCGCACCATGGCCCGCCGCCGTCCACCTCGAGGCGCCAGGCGTCGGGCTTGTCGCCCAGCTCGACGAGCTGCTGCGCCGTGACGGGCGAGCGTGCCCCCGCACGGCTGGCCAGGTACGAGCCGCTGCGCACGTGGCGCAGCGCGACCAGGTCCCCGTCGACCCATCCGTCGGGCGTCTTCTGCTGCGGACCGTCGGGCGCGACGAGCTCCCAGCGCTCGGCGTCGCTCGCGGTGGCGTGGACACCGGCCACGCGACGACCGTCGGCGTGCAGCGTCGCGCCCGTCCACGCGTGGGAGAGGGCGACGACGTCACCGCGCCGGACCGCGCGCGCCGGGTCGGCGGGCCGGGAGGTCAGGACCACGGGCTTCTCGGCGCGGTAGTCCTGGACGAAGAACCCGCGCCACGTCGGCCCGTTCGACGCGACCCAGCCGTCCTTGCTCGGCGTCAGCCGCACCTCGCGTCCCGGGCTGTTCGAGTCGGTGATGAGCACGGATGTCACGCCGCCCTCGCGCACGTAGCCGTGCGCGACCACCTGGTGGTTCTTGCCGATCGCTCCGATGCTGCGGGCGATCACCAGCCCCAGGGGGACCGGGCGACCCTCGTCGACCGAGCGCACCACCTGGGCGAGCTCGTCGGTCGTGCGCCGGCGCACCCCGTGGAGCGGGCCCGTGTCGCCGTCGCCCAGCACCGACCAGGTGAGGAACGACGCCGCCGACAGCACCCGGAACGAGTCGAACAGCCGCGCGCGGATGGCGTCCGCCAGCCAGTTGTCGTCGGGCGGGACGCGCTGCGGCGCCCATAGATCCGAACCCCAGCGGGGAGCGGGCGCACTCGCGTGGAACAGGTCCAGCGACAGGTACGCTATGCCTCCGCAGCGGCCCCGGGTGGTGATCTTCGCGCCGGTGGGGAGCGTCGCGAACACGTCGACGAACGCGTTCGGGAACGCGAAGCCGTGCACGTCGGGCCTGAACCCGGTCCGCTTCTCCACCGCGACCGCCTTCCACTCGTCGTCCCCCATCGTCCAGGAGTACCGGCGGCCGACGGTGATACGCCGGCAGCAACCAGCCGCACCTGTGACGGGCGGTGCCTCGTGGGACGCGATCCGGCCCCACGCGTTCATTTCCGTCACAGGTGCGGCTGGTTCCTGATCGCGAACCGCCGCGGGCGGGTCTCGCGGACCAGCACGCCGCACAGCACGAGCGCGCCTGCCGCGGCGGCGAGCGACTAGTGGCGAGCCGGTGGTGGAACGAGTGGTGACGGGCGGTCGAACGTTGCACCAAGTGGGCCACCGCGGCGCTGACCTGCGAGGATGCTTCTCCGGTGACCGATGTCCCCAGCCTTCTTCGCGATCTGCGCTCCGGCGCGGTCCCCGCCTCGATCAGCGTCGCCGAGCTGGCGCGGCCGCTCCCGGCGATCGCGGCCGACCTGGCGGTGGCCGACGTCGAGCGGATGTTCCGCGACGAGTCGGTGACGTGCCTCGGGGTCGTGTCGCGCGGCGAGCCCGGCCGACCCGGGCTGCTCACGCGGGCGCGCTTCGCCGCGGAGATGTCCGGTCGGCTCGGCTACGGGCGCGCGGTGCTGACGCGCCGGCCGGTGCACGAGATCGCGGACTGGGAGCCGCTGGTCCTGGCGCCCGACGTCTCGGTCCTCGAGGGGGCGCTCCGCGCGATGGGCCGTCCGGAGGAGCGGCGGTTCGACGACGTCGTGGTGCGGTCCGACGTGTGGTCGAGCCTGGAGACGGCCGCGCTGGTCCGCTCGCTGGCCGGGGCGCTGGCCGAGCAGGGCACGCGCGACGCGGTCACGGGGCTGGTGAACCGGCACAGCATCGTGCACACGCTGACCGCCTGGGCCGCGTCCTTGGCGGGGTCGCAGCGCCGCCTCGTCGTCGTGCTGCTCGACGTGAACGGCTTCGCCGCCGTCAACGCGGCTCACGGCTTGAGCACCGGGGACGCGGTGCTGCGCGAGCTGGGTCGACGCGTGACCGCGGCGGTCCCGCAGGGGTGCGTCGTCGGGCGCTCGGGTGACGACGAGCTCCTGACCGTCGCCCTGCTGCCCGCGACCTCCGACGAGAGCGCGCGGGAGTACGGCGAGGTGCTGCGCCGGCGCGTCGCGGCGGCCGTCGACGCCCCCGCGCACTCGCTGCCGTGGCCGAGCGTGCGCACCTCGACGGCCGTCTCGCGCCCGGGGTGGGCGGACGCCGAGCTGCTCCTGCAGGAGGTCCACCGCACCCTGGCTCTCGTCGGGGTCTGAACGCACGTCGGCCCGGTCCCTCCACAGCAGGGACCGGGCCGACGAGCATCAGTGACGGATCAGCCGCCGTAGCTGGTGACCGTCGCGGGCTTGGTCTCCGTGCCGGAGGCCTGCGGCCCGGTGCCGTTGATGACGTGGGCGTACGTTCCCTTGCCGCCGAGCGAGACGGTCGACAGCGAGTGCATCTTCACGCCGGGCGTGACGGGCACCTCGAAGCCGTTGTCGACGGTGATCGTCGAGTCGGTGGTGAACACGCAGTAGGACCCGAGGCCCCAGGCCTCGTGGTTCTTCACGTTCGCCGCCACCTTGTACGCCGCGTAGCCGCGGATGCCGTCGTGCGACCAGGCGGCCACGGACGGCGGGTCGTACGGGAGCTCGTTCTGGAAGAAGATCGTGCGCCCGTTCTCACCGTTCCAGAGCAGGTTGTACTTCTGGTAGTGCTCGACGAACAGGCCGTACCCGTTGACGTTGTTGCCGTTCACGATCAGGCCGTAGTCGGCGACGTTGTCGGTCCAGCCGGCGCCCGCGCCGTGGTCGGCCCGCCACGACCAGATGTGGTCGATGATCGTGTTGTCGGCGTTGACGACGATGGCGTTCGTCGTCTTGCCTGCGACGACCCCACCCACGCGGATGAACACGTCCTGGATCGACTGCGGGTCACCCGCGTGCGACGTGTGCGAGCCCGCCGTGCCGATCGTGAGGATCGTGTTCGACTTCGTCGTGCCCTGGTCGAACAGCAGGCCGGCGATCTTGATGCCGTCCACGTCGGCGGTCTTCATGCCGTCGACGCCGTTGTCCGGGATGATCGTCGCGAGGCCGAGGCCGAGCACCACGGTGTCGGGTCGGGTCACGTTGATGGTCTGGTCCGTGTGGTAGACGCCGGGCGTGAAGATGAGGTTCAGGCCCTGCGCGAGCGCCTGGTTGATCCGCGCGGCGCTGTCACCGGGGTGGGCCAGGTAGAACTTGTCGAGCCCGATCGACGAGCCCGGCGTGTTCGGCCAGGTCACGCCCGTCGTCCCGGACCGCAGCGACGGCACGAACACGGCCCACTTGCCGTCCTTGTTGTAGAGGTACGGCTTCTCCCGGACCGCTCCCGTCGTCGGCAGCGTCGTCACGGCCGGCTCCGGGAACGTCGTCGCCGGCGCGTTCTGCACGCCGGAGAACACCATGTTCCACAGCGTCCCCTCCCACCCGTTCGTCAGCGTCGAGTCGCGGGTGTACCACTGCTGCTGCGTCCACGCGGCCGTCTTGCCGTCGATCTTCGAGTCGGCGATGTAGCCGCCGGACGCCCAGCCGTAGGCCGACGAGTTCAGCGCCAGGTTGCCCTTCACGTGGACGCGCCGGAAGGGCGCGGCCTGGGCGACGGCCCACCGGTCCTCGCCCGTCGACGGGGTGACGGCGAAGTTCTCCGCCGAGCGCCAGAAGTTCTGCGTCGCGTTCCCGCCGAACCACTGCGCGTCGACCCACACGCCACCGTTGATCTGCACGTCGTCAGGGTTCTGCCCGGCGCCGCTGATCGCGGTGTAGAAGCCGATGTTGGCCTGCAGGTTGTAGGTGCCCGGCAGGAACAGGAACTGGTCGCGCTCGGTGCCGAACTGGTTGGTCTCCTGCCGGCTGAAGACGTCGTTGACCTTGGTCTGGATCGCCGACTGGTCGTCGGTGGGCTTGAAGACGTAGACGTTCGGCCCGAAGTCCGGGTTGGAGGGATCCGCCGCCGGGACGGCCGGGCCCGTGGGTGTGGTCGTCGGCGTGGGGGTGGGGGTCTGCGTCTGCGTCGGGGTGGGCGTCGGTGTCGTCGTCGAACCGCTGCCTGCGTACACCCGGACCTCCCACAGCGAGTAGCCGTACCCGGTGCCCCGCTGGACACCGGCGATGCGCACGTACCGACCCTTGCCGGAGACCGCGACCGACGCCTTTCCGCCGGTGCCGGCGGTCACCGAGCCGATTTTCGTCCACGACGTCCCGTTGTCGGACGCCTGCACGTCGTACGCCTTCCCGTACGCACCCTCCCAGTCCAGCTCCACCTTGCACAGGGACTGCGACGAGCCGAGGTCGACCTGCAGCCACTCGGCGTCGGTCGACGCGCTCGACCAGCGCGTCGAGTCCTTGCCGTCGAACGCGTTGGCGGCGACGTAGTCCGAGCCGGCCTGGACCGACGAGGCCGACGCCGTCTTGCCGAGGGCGACGTTCGTGGTTCCGCACGAGCCGGCCGGCGTCGTCGGAGCGGGGGTCGTCGGCGTGGCCGTCGTCGTCCCGTCCGGGCCGAACACCTGGAACTCGTACAGCGAGTACCCGTACCCGGTGGCGCGGGTGGTGCCCTGCATGCGGACGTACCGGCCGCTGCCGGAGGCCGCGACGGTCTGCGTGCCGCCGGTGCCGTTGGTGACGGTCGCGACGGTGGTCCACGTGGTGCCGTTCGTCGAGACCTGGATCTGGAACGCCTTGGCGTAGGCGGCCTCCCACTGGAGCTTGACGCTCGAGATGGTCTTCACCGAGCCGAGATCCACCTGAAGCCACTGGTTGTCGGTCGCCTGGCTGGCCCAGCGGGTGGTGCCGTCGCCGTCGACGGCCTGCGACGGCGCCAGGTAGCCGGTGTTCTCCGAGCTGGAGGCCGTGGCGGCCTTGCCCTGGGAGAGGTTGATGTCGGCCGCGCTCGCGGACGAGGCGATCGACGTGATGACGCCGGCCGCGACGAGCGCGGCGGACAGCCCGGCGGAGACGAGCGCCAGCGAGCGCCGTCCGCGGGAAGGGGAGTGCGTGTGCATGGAAGTCCTTCGGGGTGGGGGCGGACGTCGTCGTCCGCCGTCAGGGGTACTGCGCGGCCCGGCCCGTCAACGAGCTCTGGCCGGGCCGCGCGGGTCAGGCGACCGTCAGCCGATCAGGTGGAAGCTGTTGTCCAGCACGCCACCGGCCCACGGCTTGTACAGGTCATAGCCCTGCGGGTTGCACTGCAGGCCGCCGTTGATGCAGTGCTCGACGAGCGCCTGCAGCACGGTCGGGTCCCAGCCGTTGAAGAAGTCGTAGTGGAACGAGTACCCACGACCGCTCGCGAAGGAGACGTTCGACAGGTTCCCGTCCACCGGCCACGACAGCTTCATCTCGATCATCGGGACGGGCACCGGGTGCGACGGCGGGCACTCGCCGTTGACCGGGTACGCCATGTGGCTCTTGTGGTCGGCCGAGTCCAGGTCCTTGCCGTTCCAGCAGCTCGGGGCCTGGTAGCGGACGTTGAGGTTGGAGCCGGCGGGGCAGGTGGCCGTCGGGATGTCCCAGTTCTTGGTGCTGTCGCCGCACTCGAAGCCCTCGACCGCGCCGGGCGCGTTCTTGAACTCGTCCTGCGTCGCCATCATGCTCCCGACGAGGAAGCGCAGGCCGGCCGGGAACGGCTGGACCTTCTTGTAGTCGAGGATCCCCGACTTGTAGTAGATGGTCTGCAGGTTGCTGGCCACCACCTGGTTGCCGCCGCGCAGGAGCGTGGGGAACCAGTAGCCGGACCGGTCCTGGGGGACCGTGCAGCTGGTGGTCGTGGTGCCGCCCAGGGACTCGGCGGTCGTGTACGCGTTCGTGCTCTTGTTGCCCATGAACGTGTGGTTGTGCGAGGCGCCGGCCTTGCCCGGGAAGACGATCGGGTCGTCGTTCGCCGTGTGGTCCGGGGTGCAGTTGGCCTGGAACTCGTGGTGCGTCACCGTGGTGTCCGCGCCCGGCGGGGCCGGGGGCAGCGGCTTGGGCGTGTGGGTGGGCGCCGTGGTGCCGCCCGTTCCCAGGACCTGGAGCTCCCACAGCGAGTAGCCGTAGCCGGTGCCGCGGGCCGTCAGGTTGAGCCGGAGGTAGCGCCCGGTGCCCGATGCGGCCACGGTCTGGTTGCCGCCCGTGCCGTTGGTGACCGTCGCGACGGTGCGCCACGTGCTCGCGTCGTCGGAGAGCTGCACGGTGAACGCCTTGCCGTACGCGGCCTCCCAGTTCAGGACGACGCTGCTGACGGTTGCCGTCGAGCCCAGGTCCACCTGCAACCACTGGGCGTCGGAGAACGTGCTGCTCCAGCGGGTGCCGGCGTTGCCGTCGACGGCCTTCGACCCGACCATGTCCGGGTTCTCGGCCGACGACGCGCTCGCGGCCTTGCCGACCGCGATGTTGGTGGGTGCGGCGGTGGCCGTGCTCGCCACGGCGATCCCGCCCGCAGTCAGCATCGCCCCGGCCAGACAGGCCGCGAGCCACGCTCGGGCGCGGCGCCTGGGCCGCACGGAGGTGTGGGTGGTCATGCGCAGGACTCCTTCAGGTGCGCACGTGCGTCGCGCGTGCGTCGTCACTGCCCGCCGGTGGTGGCGCCGACGGGTGCGCGGGCTGCCGGTGCTGCGCTGCCCGCGCTGGGCTGAGGAGCGGCCGCGTGCGGCCGGGACCGGGGAGGGCGACGGCGTCGTCGTCCTCCGAGGTGTGGCGTGACGCCCGGGGGCGCCGTGCCGTCGTCGGGCTGCGTGTCCTGCGACCTCCGGGGGAGGTCGGTCCGGGCGGGGCCGCAGCCCACGACCCCGCCCGGACCGGTCTGTGTCAGGCGATCAGGAGTAGATCCCCAGCTCGTACAGCGAGTAGCCGTACGCGGTGCCGCGGGTCACGCCCTGGATGCGGACGTAGCGCGCGTTGCCGTTCACGCTGAGCGTGTCGACGTTCCCGTCGCCGTCGGTCACGGTCTTGATCGTCGACCAGGTCGCGCCGTCGTCGGACGTCTGCACCTGGTACCCCTTGGCGTACGCCGCCTCCCAGACCAGCTGGAGGGTGGAGAACGTCTTCTTGGCGCCCAGGTCCACCTGGATCCACTCGTTGTCGGACCAGGCGCTCGACCAGCGCGTGGTGTAGTCGCCGTCGACGGCCTGCCCGGGCGACCAGTTGCCGTTGTACTGGTCGAACGACGACGCCGTCGCCGTCCTGCCCTTGGCGATGTTGGTCCCGTTGACCGCCGGCGGTGCGACGCGGAACGAGACCGTCTGGACGCCCACGTTGCCCTTGCCGTCCTCGGCGAAGATGTACGCCTTCCACACGCCGAGCATCTGCGGCGCGGTGAACGTGTACACGTTGCCGTTCTTGGTGAACGGCACCTCGAGCAGGCCGCCCGCGTTGTTGATCGGCTGGCTGTTGAGGAACACGTGGTACGTGATGGCGTCACCGTTCGGGTCGCTGACCGCGGCCCGCATCGTGACCGTCGCGCCGGCCGTGATGTTGGTGCTGCTGTCGATCGACATCGACTGGAACGTCGGCGGGGTGTTCACGCCCGCCTGGCCGGCCGAGCCGCCGTACATCTTGGCGATCGAGTAGTAGCTCAGGCGCTTGTTGCCGCCGGGCAGGACGTTGAACCAGATGCCGCCGAAGTCGCCCTCGGTGCCGTAGTGGAACATCGTCGCGCCGAGCGCCACGCCGCGGTGCGCGGCCAGGCAGTTCCACGACTTCACGTAGCCGTCGGCGTTGTCCTGGTCGGTGCCCTGGTTGGCGATCCCGTTGACGTCGGGCTTCGCCTCCCACGACCCCTCCGGGCCGCCCTCGGTGAGGATGTACGGCTTGGTGTAGCCGCCGTCGATCCACGTCTGCTTCGTCGCGCAGACCGCGCCGTAGCTGTTCAGGCCGTACAGGTCGAGCGCCGGGGCGTTCGCCTTGAGGTACGGCCAGGCGCCGGTCCAGGCGTCGGTCGACGTGACGGGGTGGTTGGGGTCGATCGCCTTGATCTGCACGGCGACGTCGTTGACGAACTTGGCGTAGGCGTTGCGGTTCTGCTCGACGCCGCCGCCGGTGGTGCCGCACGAGCCGAGGCCCAGCAGCGACTCGTTGCCGACGTCCCACATCAGGACGCCGGGGTTGTCCTTGTAGGCGCGGACCTGGGTGAGGATGTCGTTCATCGAGTTGGACTTGTAGGTCGCGTCGTTGACGTAGTCCGGGCAGCCGCCCGAGCCGGGGCCGCCGCCGGGGGCCAGCCAGAAGCCCGCGATGACGCGGATGCCGTTGGCTGCCGCCTGGTCGAACAGCGGCTTGCTGCCCGCGTCGGTGCCCCACGTGCGGATGGTGTTGACGCCCATCGCCTTGAGGTTGGCGACGTGGTTGGGGAAGTCGGCGACGGCCGGGCCCCAGGTCATGCCCTTGACGACCCACTGCTTGCCGTTGACCTGCAGCGCCCAGTTGCCCTGCGAGCCCGCGATCTTCACCTTGCCGTCGGCCGGCCCGTCGGGGACGTTCGGGTTGGTGAGGTCACCGCCCGTCGGGGGCGTGGTCTGGGTGGGGGTGGGCGTCGGGGTGGGCGTCGGCGTCGTCGTCGAACCGCCCGACGAGTAGACCTTGACCTCCCACAGCGAGAAGCCGTACCCGGTGGCGCGCGTCTGGAGGTTGAGGCGCAGGTAGCGGCCCGTGCCGGCAGCGGTGATCGTCTCGTCGCCGCCCTTGCCGGCGGTCACGGACGCGATCGTCGTGAAGCCCGACGTCGCGCTGTCCGAGACCTGGACCTGGTACGCCTTGCCGTACGCGGCCTCCCAGCTCAGCGCGACCTTGCAGACCGCCTGGGACGAGCCGAGGTCGACCGTCCACGTCTGGTTGTCTGCGGCGGTGGTGGCGAAGCGCGTGTCGGCCTTGCCGTCCACGGCCAGACCCGGTGCGTAGCCGGCGCCCTCGGACGTCGACGACGTCGCCGTCTTCCCCTGCGCGACGTTGGTGGTGCCGCACGTGCCCGACGGGGTCGTCGGCGTCGTCGTCGGCGTACCGCCTGCCGTGCCGAACACCTGCAGCTCCCACAGCGAGTAGCCGTATCCGGTGGCGCGCTTGACGCCCTGGAGGCGCAGGTAGCGGCCGCTGCCGGACACGGTCAGCGACTCCTTGCCGCCCTTGCCCGTGGTGGTCGAGTAGATGTCCTTGAAGCCGCTCGTCGCCGAGTCGCTGACCTGCAGCTTGTAGCCCGAGCCGTACGCGGACTCCCAGCTCAGGTCGACGCGCTCGACGCTCGAGGTGGCACCCAGGTCGACCTGGATCCACTCGGTGTCGGACGCGGTGCTGGCCCAGCGGGTGTCGGCCTTGCCGTCCACCGCGTTCGCGGCCTTGAGGTAGTCGGCGTTCTCGGTGCTCGACGCCGTGGCCGCCTTGCCCTCGGAGAGGTTGACGGTCGCGGCCTGCGCGCCGACGGACGGGACGGTCAGTGCGACCGCGGCGAGGGCGCCGGTCGCGAGGAGGGCGGCGAGGCGGCGGGCGGTTCCGCGGGCAGGGCGGGGGCCCGGTGCGGGGGCGGAGTCGCGCCGGGCGCGTGGCCCGGGGCGGTGGTGCGTGATGGACGTCCTGATGGACACGGAGTTCTCCCTTGGGCGTGCACGAGGGCCGTGCGGTGGCGGCCTGTCGGTCGCCGCCGGTGGTGGCCCGCGTGCCTGCAGTTCGTCGTTGACCTGCTGTGGAGCGCGCGTGCTGTGATGCCGAACGGTGCTGCTGCGCTGGGCTGCTGGTGGTGCTCTGGGGTGTCCCGGTGGTGCGATCGCCGGTGAGCGATACGGGAGAGCGCTCTATCACTGCTGCGAAGGTCTCGGATGGTCAAGCTGGTGGCTCGGGGGCATCCGAGGGGGTTCTGCGCCTTCCCGTCCGGTAGTTATACCCGATTTCACCCGCTCGCGCCTCATGTCGGCCGATTTTCGGCGTCGCGTGACGCCCGCGATGCGTCTCTGACGGGCGACGAGCGGGATCGCGCTCTCCCGACTGGTAGCATCCGGTCATGCGGGAGGACTCGGACGACCACGCCGGCGGCGCAGGCCCCATGCTGCTCGACGCCGATGCGGCCGGGATGTCCCCGGGCCTGCCGAGCGGGACGCCCGACGCGGTCGCGGGCGGTGCACCGGGCGGTGGGCCGACCCTCGGGCCCGACCTGGTCACCGCGCCCACGCTCGAGGACGTCGCCCGCGTCGCCGGCGTCTCGCGGGCGACCGTGTCCCGCGTCGTCAACGGCAAGCGCCGGGTCGCGCCGGCCATCCAGGAGGTGGTCCGCGCCGCGCTCGCCGAGACGGGCTACGTCCCCAACCTGGCCGCCCGGTCGCTCGTCACGCGCCGGACGGGCACCGTCGCGGTCGTCATCTCCGGCGCCGAGGCCGGCGGCAAGGGTGGCGAGATCGACTTCGCGGACCCGTTCTTCGGCCGCGTGATGGGCGGTGTGGTCCGGGCGCTGCGGCCGCGGGACGTGGACCCGCTCGTCATGATCGCGGAGACGGACGCAGACCGGGCCCGGGTCCTGTCCGCGCTGCGCAACGGCAACGCCGACGGCGCCCTGCTCGTCTCGACGCACGCCGACGACCCGCTCCCGGCGCTGCTCGTCGAGAACGGGCTGCCGGCCGTGATGTTCGCGCGGCCCGCCTCGCGCCTGCCCATCAGCTTCGTGGACGTCGCCAACCGGGACGGTGCCGCGCTCGCGGCGGAGCACCTGGTGGCACGGGGGTGCACGCGGGTCGCGGCGATCTCGGGACCGTTGGACGTGCCCGCGGCGCAGGACCGCCTGGACGGCTTCCGCGACGCCATGGCTCGCCTGGGCCACCCGTTCGTTCGCTTCGCCGAGGGCAACTTCACGTTCGAGAGCGGCCGGTCCGCCATGGACCAGCTGCTGGCGGGCGGTCCGGTCGATGCGGTGTTCGCCTCCAACGACCTCATGGCGATGGGGGCCGTCGAGTCGCTGTACCGCCACGGCCTGTCGGTTCCCGACGTGCGCGTGATCGGGTTCGACGACAGCCAGCTGGGCGCTGTGTCGCGCCCCTCGCTGACGTCGGTGCGCCAGCCCATCGAGGAGATGGCGGGGGAGATGGCGCGCATCCTGCTCGACGTCGTCCTCGACGCGCGGCTCGAGCCTGAGCGGCGCCTGACGTCGGTGATCTTCACGCCGACCCTGGTGGTCCGCGACTCCGCCTGAGCGGCGGAGAGGCCCGCCGGCCGGCGATGGCCGGTTCCGGGCCGAGCGCTGGATTTCCGGTCGGGGGTCGCCGTAAGGTAGATGGGAACACGCTTTCCGTAGCGGACGACGACGCCCGCGTGACCCCGAGGACATCGTGAACGACCAGAACCCGACCGCCCCCCGCCCCGCTTCCCACCGTGCCACCGAGGCGGGACCGGGCGTCGTCCCGGACTTCGCGCCCGCACCGCACGGCGGGCAGCGCCGGGTGGCGGTCGTCGGCACGGGGCACCGGGCCGGCATGTACGTCGGCGCGATCACCGGGGAGCACGCGGACGTCGCGACGCTCGTCGCCTGGCTCGACCCCAACCCGGGCCGGATCGACTACTACGACGCGCTGGTGGGGGGCGAGGCAGGCCCCGCCGACCTGCCGCGCTACGCGCCGGACGAGCTCGAGCAGATGGTCGCCGAGCAGCACGTCGACGTCGTCGTCGTGACCGCACCGGACCACACCCATGCCGACCTGGTCGCGCGTGCGCTGGCGGCCGGCGCGGACGTGGTCGTCGAGAAGCCGCTGACCACCACGGCCGAGGGGTGCCGCCGCATCACCGGCGCCGTCGCCGAGACCGGCCGCGACCTCACGATGACCTTCAACTACCGCTACGCGCCGCGGAACTCGTCGCTGCGGGAGGTGATCCGCTCGGGGGCGATCGGCGAGGTGACGAGCGTGCACTTCGAGTGGGCGCTCGACACCGTGCACGGCGCCGACTACTTCCGCCGCTGGCACCGCGACAAGGAGAGCTCGGGCGGGCTGCTGGTGCACAAGTCGAGCCACCACTTCGACCTGGTCAACTGGTGGTTGGACGACGTCCCCGCGCGCGTCTACGCGTCCGGCGCCCTGCGGTTCTACGGCGACAAGAACGCCGAGGAGCGCGGGCTCGGCGACCGCCCGGCGCGTGGGACCGGGGTGATGGGCGACCCGTTCGCGCTCGACCTCAACGACGACCCGCGCCTCAAGGCCCTGTACCTCGACTCCGAGCAGCACGACGGCTACATCCGCGACCAGGACGTCTTCGGGCCGGGCATCACGATCGAGGACAACATGGCCCTCGTCGTGGACTACCGCGGCGGCGCGATGCTCACCTACTCGCTCAACGCGCACAGCCCGTGGGAGGGGTACCGCGTCACCGTGAACGGCACCGCCGGACGCGCAGAGCTGTCGGTGGTGGAGCGCGGGGCGATCGTGCTGAGCCCGGAGGGTCGGCCGGTGCTCGACCCGTCGGCCAACCCGGAGGCGTTCGGGACGTCCGCCTTGCGGCCCGAGGGTGACCACCTGCTGGTGCAGCGGCACTGGGAGGCGGCCAGCGAGTACCCGATCCCCGCCGGGATCGGAGGCCACGGCGGTGGCGACGCGATCCTGCTCAAGGACGTGTTCCGCGGTCACCTGCGAATCTCCGACGACCCGCTCGGCCGGCCGGCGGGCTACCTCGACGGCGTGCGGGCGGTGGCCGTCGGCATCGCCGCCAACCGGTCCTTGCTCACCGGCCAGCCCGTGACGATCGCCGACCTGGACCTGGGGGTCGACCTGTAGCGCACCGCCGGACGGCGCCCACGCGCGTGACGCCCGCACTCCGCGCATGAATCAGTGAGTTGCGCCTGAATCGGTCGGTCGCAGCAGACTGATTCAGCACACGACCGACTGATCCATGCCTGGGCGCGGTCGTCGCCGCGCGATGTCGTCCGACGGAAAGCGCTTGCCTCGATCGGCATCCGCGTGTCAGGATCGATCACGCTCCGGGACCGACCGGCGCGTGCTCGACGACGAGAGGACGGCGACGATGCCGGCAGCTGCGCTGGTCACCGGCGGGAACCGGGGGATCGGTCTGGGGATCAGCCGACGGCTGGTCCAGGACGGGTTCGCCGTCTCGATCCTGGCGACACGCGAGGAGCCGGTCGACGTGCTGGCGGAGCTGCGCGAGCTGGCCGGCGCCGACGACCGCGTCCGGTACGTACGTGGTTCCGTCGCCGAGCCGGCGGACCACCGTCGCTTCGTCGACGACGCGGTCGACGCCTGGGGCCGGCTCGACGTGCTGGTCAACAACGCGGGCGTCGCGCCGACCGTCCGCGCCGACCTCCTCGAGGCGGGCACCGACAGCTTCGACCGGGTCCTGGGCATCAACCTGCGCGGTCCCTACTTCCTCACGCAGACCTTCGCCAACCGCGTGATCGCGCTGCGCGGCACGGCCGACGTGCCGGTCGACCGGCCCGTCGCCACCGTCGTCAACGTCTCCTCCATCTCGGCCACCACGGTCTCCACCAACCGCGGCGACTACTGCATCTCCAAGGCGGGTGTCGCGATGGCGACCCAGCTCTTCGCGGTGCGCCTGGCCCCCGAGGGGATCGTCGTCTACGAGGTGCGACCCGGCGTGATCGCCAGCGACATGACCGCGGGCGTGACCGAGAAGTACGACGCGCTCTTCGCGAGCGGCGCGGTCCCGGTCGCCCGCTGGGGCCGGCCGTCCGACGTGGCGGGCGCCGTCTCGATCCTCGCGTCCGGTCAGACGCCGTACTCGACGGGCGAGGTCTTCCACGTCGACGGCGCCATGCACATCCCGGTGCTGTGATGCAGATCGATGGCATCGAGGTCCCCGTCGTCACGGCCAACACGGTCGTGGTCGGCACGGGGTCGGCGGGCTTCTGCGCCGCGGACCGCCTGTGGGAGCTGGGCCAGGACGACGTCGTCATGGTGGCCGACAAGGTCAACGCCGGGTCCAGCCGCAACGCGGGCTCCGACAAGCAGACGTACTACAAGCTCACGCTGTCCGGTGGCGACGGCGACTCGGTGCACGAGATGGCGCAGACGCTGTTCTCCGGTGGGGCGATGGACGGCGACAACGCCCTGGCCGAGGCCGCGCTGTCCGCCCGCGGGTTCCTGCGCCTGTGCGACCTGGGCGTGCCGTTCCCGCAGAACCGGTTCGGCGAGTTCATCGGCTACAAGACCGACCACGACCCTCGTCGTCGGGCCACGTCCGTAGGCCCCTACACGAGCCGCAGCATGGTCGAGCAGCTCGAGAAGAAGGTCCACCGCAACGGCACCCGCATCTTCGACGAGTGCCGGGTGGTCGACGTCGTGGTGCGCGACGGTGAGGTCGTCGGGCTCCTGGTGCTGCGCACGGACGTGCCGCACGACGGCGCCGCGAGCCCGTGGCTGCTGTTCCGCTGCACCAACCTCGTCTACGCGACGGGCGGCCCCGCGGGGATGTACGCGACGCGCGTGTTCCCCCACGGCCAGTGGGGCGCGTCGGGGGCTGCCTACCGCGCGGGTGTGCACGGCAAGAACCTCACGGAGTGGCAGTTCGGGCTCGCGTCCACGCACCCGCGCTGGAACGTGTCGGGCACGTACATGCAGGTCATCCCGCGGTTCGTGTCCACGGACGCCGATGGCGACGACGAGCGCGAGTTCCTCACCGAGGCGATCGACGACTACGGCCGCCTGCTGTCGATGGTCTTCCTCAAGGGCTACCAGTGGCCGTTCGACATCCGCAAGGCGCGCGACGGCTCGAGCCTGATCGACCTGCTCGTCTACCGCGAGACCGTGCTGCGCGGTCGTCGGGTGTTCCTCGACTTCCGCCGCAACCCGGTGCGCGACGAGCTCGACCCGAGCGCGCTGAGCCCCGAGGCGCACGACTACCTGGAGCGTGCGGGCGTCCTGTTCGGCACGCCCATCGAGCGGCTGCGCGCCATGAACGAGCCCGCCTACCAGTTCTACCTGGGCAAGAACCCGTACGTGGACCTCGAGCAGCAGATGCTCGAGGTGGACGTCTGCGCGCAGCACAACAACGGCGGCCTGGTGGTGGACGCGTGGTGGCAGTCCAACGTCGCGGGGTTCTTCCCGGTGGGGGAGGCGGGCGGTGCGCACGGCGTCTACCGGCCGGGCGGTGCCGCGCTCAACAGCGGTCAGGTGGGGGCGACGAGGGCCGCGCAATTCGTCGCCGCTCGTCGGACGCAGGCGCCGGCCGACGAGGCCACCTTCGCCGCCGCCGCGGGCGCGGTGCTCGCCGCCGCCGCGGGTCTGGTGCGTCGCGCGTCGGCGCGGGCCGCGGGCGGGACGCCCGACAACACCGGCGAGCTCCTGACCGCCGTCCAGGTGCTGATGAGCGAGAAGGCGGGCCCGGTGCGGTCGGCCGCGTCCATCCGCGAGGCGCTCGAGCAGGTGCACGCGTGGCTGTGCGGGTACGACGACACCGTGTCCGCCGACGCCTCCAGCCGCCGCTCGGTCAACCGCACGTTCCTGGTCCGCGACATCCTCACCAGCGCGTACGTCTACCTGTCGGCGATGGCGGACTACGTCGCGCACGGCGGGCGGTCGCGCGGCTCGGTGCTCTACACCGACGCCGACGGGACGCTGCCGCTCGTCGGGCACGGGGACGCGTCCGACGACGAGCTCGACCTGCCGGACGTCTTCCGCTTCGCCCCGGACGGTGGCGCGCTCGACGAGGAGGTCCAGGAGGCGGCCTGGGTCGCGCCGGGCTCCGCTCCCGAGCCCGGGTGGGAGGCCGTCGAGCCGCGCAAGCCCGACGACCCCGCCGGGACGCCCGTCTTCCACTGGCGGCCGCGTCGGCCCATCCCGCAGGACGACGACTTCTTCGAGAACGTCTGGCGCGAGTTCCGCGACCACGGCAACATCCACTGACCCCACCCGCCCCCGGGGCGGCGCGCGGTCGGGGCGGGCCTGGACTCGTGCCACGATGGCGAGCATGAGCGCCGAGTCGCCCGCCCCCTCCGCCACGTCGCCGATCGAGAGCGTCGACCGGGCGCTGCAGGTGCTCGGTGCGCTCGCCGCCGCCGGTCCGCGGGGCCTCGTGCTCGCGGACCTGGCGACGCGGCTCGGCATCCACAAGACGACCGTGCACCGCACCCTCGCGGCGCTGCGGTTCCGCGAGTTCGTGACGCAGGACCCGCGCACGGGCGCCTACTCCCTGGGCGGCGCGGCGGTCGCCCTCGGCGAGGCGTACCTCTCGGTCGACAACCTGCAGGTGCTGATGCACCCGGCCCTCGTCGCGCTGTCCCGAGACGTCGACGAGCTGGTTCACCTGGGGGTGCTCACCGGCAGCCAGGTGCTGTACCTGGACAAGGTCGAGCCGGACCGCCCCGTGCGCGTGTGGTCGGAGGTGGGCCGACGAAGCTCCGCGCTCACCACGGCGCTCGGACGGGCGATGCTCGCCTACCGCGGGGCCGGCGCGGATGCGTTGGCCGGGTACGGCGACGCGGTCGACGACCGTGTCCGGGAGCAGGTGGCCCTCGCACGCACGACAGGTCGGGCGATCGAGGACCAGGAGAACGAACCCGGCATCGCGTGCGTCGCGGTCCCGGTGCTCCGCGGCGGAGCCCCGATCGCCGCGGTCAGCGTCACGGTCCCGGTCGAAAGGTTCGGGCCGCAGAGGGTCGACGACCTGCACACCCGCATGCGGAGCGTCCTCCCGACGTTCCTTCCGCCGGGCCTCCACCTCCCGGAGCCCACCGCCGCCTGAGCCGCCCGGCGGGTCCAGGTGCGAGCGACTGATTCACCGTCGCGGTCGGGGTGGGTGTGCCGGGGAACGACGCGCGGTAGACTCGTTGCGTTCAGCGGTTACAGCATTCCGGACAGCGCAACGGAGCCCTAGTGAACGAGATCCTCGCCCGACTTGCCCAGCATCGGCTCGTGCCCGTCGTCGTGATCGACGA
>Ga0160448_100343_pt1 | contig 16942 bp, 12 predicted proteins | sample HID1973M_E1MG_FD_108269 | JGI IMG/M metagenome (GOLD analysis project Ga0160448, IMG submission 108269) | Enriched mosquito-associated microbial communities from UW Madison campus, WI, USA - HID1973M_E1 MG | ecosystem: Host-associated > Arthropoda: Insects > Digestive system > Unclassified ...
AAGCCGGGCCGGTTCACCCGAACCGTCGTTCGCCGCGCTCCCTCTGGCGGGACGGTCGATCGCTGGGCGCCGGCGGAATCGGGCGTCGCTCGCCCACGAAGTGACGTGCCGTCCGCGCTGGCGCGGAAGCTGCGTGTCGCTACGGCGATGATCGGCGGCACGGTGGCCGCGAAGGCCTGAGTGCCGCTCCTTGGAGGCGGCCACCCTGCGGCTCGCCGGCGGAAGCACCGTCCCGTCACTCATGGTCGAGTCTCGGTGGTGTGGACGGGCAAGCAACCGCGCCGCGCTGTCGTGGCAAGGGCAGCCGGTCGCATGCTGTGCGTGAAAGACGCGTCCGTCGCGAGCCCTCCCCTCGGCTCGGGCGCGGCGCGGCGCGCGATCAAAGTTCCAGCTAACGCCGAGCGGACTTCCCCTCCAGAGATTCGAGCCGAGCCGAGTCCGTGCACCTGACACGCGGCAGGTGACCGGGATGCCGCGGTGGGCCCGGTGTGCGAGGGGACTCGGGAAGGGACGGCGCGATGAGGACGACCGTAGGCTGGAGAGCTCTGCGGAGGTGTGTGACACAAGCTGAGGTCGACGACGGCGGGTCGCCCTTCTGACCAGCAGCTGTCGTTGGACGCGCGGCGGATGTGCACGTTCGCCGTCAAGAAGATCACCGTCGCGCATCGCTCACGTTGAGGTGGGGGTTGTGTCGATCAGGTGGTCCGAGGCGTGAATCACCACGCTCCATGCCCAGGTAGACGCTGCGCGCTCGCTGACGGGCGACGCATAGCCGAGCTTCGCCGGGTCGCGGGATGGCGCGTACATCGGAGAGGATTCTGGCTGACTGGGCCTGCGTGGACAGAGAGGCGTACCAACGAGTCTGAGGTGCGACGGGCGTTCCCGTGCCGCTCGGGGTCAACTGACGCTCCCGGATGTTTCACGTGAAACATCCGGGAGTCGCCGCGTCGCCGCGTCGCCGCGGCGACTCCCGCGCGGCACGCTCGCTCAACGTGCGACTCCGCGCAACGACGGGCGAGACTTCACTCGCGGATGCCGTGACTTCCGGGGCCGGTGCTTCTGATTCGGACCACGTCGGGAAGGTTCCGGGGTTCGGTGGGTGACGGCGGTTGCACCCCACCCCACCAGGGTCTCGCCAGGACGGGCCGTGCCGCCGCGTCCAATCGCGATCAGACTGACGTAACGTGCGCCAGCCCGAGTGACCGCCGCGTGCCTACTGTTTGGTGCTGCCAAAGGGCTGTGATGCTTCGGACGGACGCCTTCGCGCCCGATACGGCCTCCGCGTCCGCCGACAACGCGTGGTGCACCGGTCGCCTCACGAAACATCGTGGCGTGGCGCGACGTCACCCACGAAGACCCGCCGCCGGTCCGCGCGGCGCCAGATCACCACCGCGTGACCGGATGCCGCAGCCGGCCCGAGTCCGCGCGCGTCCATTCACCACTCGGTCGGAAAGCCACGGACTGAGCCAATCGGGCGGACCTTGCGGGCGAGCGCGAGCGCGCTGGACGCGCCTCCATCCCGTGCGGCTGTCTCCGATTCGTACGCCCGCCGATGTTTCACGTGAAACAACACCGTGCGCGTCATGACACGCGGTTGGGGTGATGCTCGCCTGACCTGGACTCGCCCAGTCGTGGCGCGCGCGACGCCACCCACGAAGCCTCCGGTGTTGTTCGCCGTGGCCAGATTGCGCCTGGTGTCAAGAGCGGAGGCCGCGCGGATTCCCCGCGCGGCGAGCCTCCCGCAGTCTCGGCTCCTCCCGGGCGGTGCGACAGTGGTTGCCGGAGCGGATCCGTGGTCGACGGTGAGGAAGCGGTGAAAGGACGAGGCCGGACGGGGAGTCTGGGGGTGGGGCGGGCTAGAGTGGAAGACGTTGTTCACCGGCTCGCGAAAGGGAGAGTGTTTCACGTGAAACAGCCCGACGAGACCGAAGCTCCGGCATCCTTCTCGTTCGACGATTCACCGATCGCCCGGGAACTCGCTGACCTCACCGAACGTCGTAAGGCCCTCGAAGAGGCCCAGATTCAGCTGTCTGGCCGCACCCGCGTGGTCACGGTGTCGAACCAGAAGGGCGGGGTCGGCAAGACGACGACCGCCGTGAACCTGGCGGCCGCGCTGGCCGACCGTGGAGCGCGCGTGCTGGTGATCGACCTCGATCCGCAGGGGAACGCGTCGACGGCCCTCGGAGTCCCCCATACCGCCGAGACTCCCAGCGTGTACGACGTCCTCATCGATGAGTTCCCGCTCGCAGACATCGTGCAGGCGAGCCCGGAGTCCCCCAACCTGCTGTGCGCACCGAGCACGATCCATCTCGCCGGTGCGGAGATCGAGCTCGTCTCGCAGGTCGCCCGGGAGCACCGCCTGCGCACGGCGGTCGAGGACTACCTCGCCAATCTCGACGAACGCCTCGATTTCATCATCATCGACTGCCCGCCGTCACTCGGCCTGCTGACGATCAACGCCTTCACAGCCGCGAGTGAGCTGCTCATCCCCATCCAGTGCGAGTACTACGCACTGGAGGGCCTGAGCCAGCTGCTCGGCACCGTCCGCATGATCCAGAAGCATCTGAATCCGCAACTGCACCTGTCGACGATCCTCCTCACGATGTACGACGGGCGCACCCGATTGGCGCAGCAGGTGGCGGACGAGGTCCGTGAGCACTTCGCCAAAGAGGTGCTCGAGACAGTGATCCCTCGCTCCGTGCGTGTGTCGGAGGCGCCCAGCTTCGGGCAGACCGTCATCGCCTACGACGGGCAGTCCGCCGGCGCGATCGCGTATCGCGAGGCCGCCGTCGAGATCATCCGGCGCGACAGCGCCACGAACGAAGGGGTTGCCTGATGGCAGCGAAGCGCACCGGACTCGGACGCGGAATCGGCGCACTCATCCCGACCAGCGAGCAGAGCGACGAGCGTCCAGCCGACGTGTTCTTCCCCCGCCCTGTCGCGGTGGAGGACATCCAGGAGGACCTCGTCGAGGTCCCCGGCGCACGGTTGGTCCACATCGACCCGAACGCGATCGTCCCCAACCCGCGACAGCCGCGCACGATCTTCGACCCGGAGCACTTCGCAGAGCTGGTCCACAGCGTGCGCGAGTTCGGCGTGCTGCAGCCGGTCGTGGTGCGCACCAACGACAACGGCGAGTACGAGCTCATCATGGGTGAGCGCCGTACCCGCGCCGCCCGTGAGGCGGGTCTGGACTCGATCCCCGCGGTCGTGCGCGACACGGCCGACGAGCACCTCCTGCGCGACGCCCTCCTCGAGAACCTTCACCGATCCGAGCTGAACCCGCTCGAAGAGGCGTCCGCCTACCAGCAGCTGCTCGAGGACTTCGGCATCACGCAGGAAGAGCTTGCGACGCGCATCGGCCGATCCCGCCCGCAGATCAGCAACACGATACGCCTGCTCAAGCTGCCGGTGCCGGTGCAGCAGCGCGTCGCGGCGGGGGTGCTCACCGCGGGTCACGCTCGCGCGATCCTCTCCCTCGAAGATGCCGTGTCGATGCAGCGGCTCGCTGACAAGATCGTCAACGAGGACCTCTCGGTGCGTGCGGCCGAGGCCGCCGCGAAGCTCCCGGATGCCTCGCCCAAGCGTGCAGCCAAGCCCCAGGCGGGCTCGCGCCGAGCTCACCTGGACGAGGTGGCAGACCGGCTCGGCGATCGTCTCAACACTCGTGTGAAGATCTCGCTCACGGCCAAGAAAGGCCAGATCAACATTGATTTCGCGAGCATCCAGGACCTGAACCGCATCCTCGAGGAGATCGGCGAGACCGGCTACGGCGCGAACTGATCACCGCACGCCGTCCAGCGCGGCGGCGCGTCTGAGCAGCAGCACCGTCTCGGCGTCGTTCCCGGGGAGGGTGGCGGCTTCGCGGAAGGCGGCGGCCGCGGCATCCGTTCTTCCCAGACGTTCCAGCAGCTCGGCGCGCACGGCGGGCAGGGGGCGGAAGCCGGTCAGCTCGGGCTCGAGAGCATCCACCACGGCGAGGGCCGGGGCCGGACCCTCCGCCATGGAGAGCGCGACCGCCCGGTTGAGCCGGACGACGGCCGACGGCGCGAGCGACTCCAGTCCGTCGTAGAGCCGCAGGATCTGCCGCCAGTCGGTGTCGGCGAAAGTGGGCGCCACCGCGTGGCACTGTGCGATCGCCGCCTGCAGCCCGTAGTACCCGATACCGGTGGTGGAGGCGGCTGCCTTCCGCATCGCCTCGCTGCCCCTGGCGATCGCCGACCGATCCCACCGGCGGCGATCCTGGTCCTCGAGTGTCACGGGCAGGCCCTCGGCGTCGGTGCGTGCGGCGAACCGCGAGGACTGGAACTCCATGAGCGCGATGAGCGACCAGATCTCGGGCTCGCGCGGCATGAGCGCGGCGAGCTGCCTGCCCAGACGCACAGCCTCACGGGCGACATCGGGACGCAGCAGCCCCTCCCCCTCGGCGGCGGAGTAGCCCTCCGTGAACAGGAGATAGATCACCTGCAGCACGCTGGCGAGCCGCAGGGGGCGCTCAGTGCGGTCGGGCACCTCGAAGGGCACTCCCTCCGCGGCGAGGGTGCGCTTGGCCCGCACGATGCGCTGCTGCACCGTCGGCACCGTCATCAGCAGCGCCCGCGCGATCTGCTCCGTGGTGAGCCCGGCGACCGTGCGCAGTGTGAGAGCGAGGCGTGCCTGCGCGGGCAGCACCGGGTGGCAGGCGACGAACACGAGGCGCAGCACGTCGTCCTCGATGCGGTCGGGGTCGGCCTCGTCCGGCACCGGGTCGACGGCCTCGGCGACGAGGGCCTCGGACACGAAGAGGGGCTCGCGCTGCGCCATCCGCTCCCGCCGTCGCCATCCGTCGATCGCGCGCCGCTTCGCCACCGACATGAGCCATGCGCCGGGATTGTCCGGGATGCCGCTGCCCGGCCAGGCGGCGAGTGCTTCGACCAGCGCCTCCTGGGCGAGGTCCTCCGCCCACGCGAAGTCGCCGGTGTGCCGGGTGAGGGCAGAGACGATGCGAGCGGACTCGTCACGCCACACCGCCTCCACCGCGCGGCGGGCATGGGCGTCATCGGGGCTCATGCTGTCAGCGTAGGCGCGGGTGGCCCGCGGTGTCGGAATCGCGCCGTACCCTGGATTGGTGGCGAATGACGAGCAGAACCCGCGGCGACGTGCCAGCCTCGAGCTGCTCCGGGCAGAAGCCGCCGACGAACTCTCGGTACTGGTGCACGAGCGCCTTCGCGCTGGTGAGGATCCGTGGGAGTTCATGGACGAGCTGCCCTCCGTCGACGAGCTCGTCGTGTACCTGCTGCGCGCCGAGAACATCGCCGCCGACGGCGGAGCGCGACCGAATGCCGGCCGGCACTACCGAGTGCTTCGGCAGATCGCGCTGGACTATCCCCCGCTCACCCGTGCGGTGTGGGCGCTGCTCGGCGACGCGAACACGCACCGCCGGTGGGATCCGACGGTGCGTGCCGAGGCGAGCTGACGAACGTGCCGGCGAGGTCAGGAGTTGGCGGCGCGCCACTCCGACTCTTTGGCGACCCACTCGTCGTTCTGATCGAAGTCGCCGAGCTCGTTGACGCGTCGCACTTCGAGCGCGGTGCCGGGGCCGAGGGGGCACTTGCGCGCCCAGTGCTCGGCCTCCTCGCGTGAGGCGACCTCGAGGATCCAGTAGCCGGTGAAGACCTCGCGCGCCTCGGCGAAGGGACCGTCGGTCACCGCCGGCGGCACCGAGTCGAAGTCCACGCGGAACCCCTCGGCGGCATCAGAGAGGCCCTCGGCGCTGAGGAACACGCCCGCCTTCTGCAGCTCCTCGTTGTAGGCCCCCATGGCGGCGTACGCCTCCGCCATGTCGAAGGTCTCGGGGTCGAACGCGGCAGCGGCCTCGGCGCCGACCTGCATGATGAGCATGTAACGCATGGTTTCCCTTTCGTCGGGGCGGTAGCCCTCGAGGGCCTCGTTCCGGCCCCTTCACCTTGTGCGTCGAACAAGCCTCGCGTAGATCGACACCGGCCGCGAAGAAATCTTGACCATCTGCGGATGCCGCAACCGGCATATACCGCTAACACCTGGTGAGACGCGAAAAACCCCGCCGGATGCACCGGCGGGGTTCGTCGTGGAGACGTGGCGGATCTCAGCCGATGTAGGCCGCGAGGTCCTGCTCGAGCGCGAACTTCGGCTTGGCGCCGATGATCGTCGTCTCGACAGCGCCCTTGTTGAAGACCTTCATCGCGGGGATGGAGGTGATCTGGTACTTCATCGCGAGGTCGGGGTTCTCGTCCACGTTGAGCTTGAGGATGGTGATCTTGTCGGGGTGCTCCGACTGGATCTGGTCGAGGACGGGCGAGACCATGCGACACGGGCCGCACCACTCCGCCCAGAAGTCCACGAGCACCGGACCCTCGGCCTGGAGCACGTCCTGCTCGAACGTGGCGGAAGTCGTCGCCTTGGCGGTCATCTGTGTTTCTCCTTCTCTGAGAAGTCTGTCCACGCTCATTCAACGCGAAATGGGCGCGAAGTGTTCCCGGGCTTGTGCGAGACCGGTTCGCGCGCTACGCGGCGTCGATCCGGGCCGCCGGCTCTGCGCCGGGGAGTCCGTCGATCTCGGACGCGTCCGGTGCGGGCACCCCCGCCTCGCCGAGTGCGGCCAGGAAGTGCTCGACGTCGAGGGCGGCGACCGTGCCGCTGCCCGCGGCGGTGACCGCCTGACGGTAGGTCGGGTCGATCACGTCTCCGGCGGCGAACACACCGGGAACCGAGGTGCGCGACGAACGGCCGTCGACCCACACGGTGCCCTCGGGGGTGAGGTCGAGCTTGTCGTGCACGAGGTGCGTGCGCGGGTCGTTGCCGATCGCGACGAACACGCCGTCCAGGGCGAGCTCTCGGCGCGAGCCGTCGACGGTGTCTTCGAGCACGACGCCGGTGACGGCCTCGTCGCCGAGGATGTCGACGACCTCGCTGTTCCAGACGAACTCGATCTTGTCGTTCTTGAACGCGCGCTCCTGCATGATCTTGGAGGCGCGCAGCTCGTCGCGGCGGTGGATGATGTACACCTTCGAGGCGAACTTGGTCAGGATGGTCGCCTCCTCCATCGCGGAGTCACCGCCGCCGACGACGGCGATCACGCGCTCGCGGAAGAAGAACCCGTCGCAGGTCGCGCAGTACGAGACGCCACGGCCGGACAGGCGGGACTCGCCCTCGATGCCGATCTTGCGGGGTGCCGAGCCGGTAGCGAACACCAGCGCGTCTGCTTCGTGCGAAGCGCCGCTGCCGAGGGTGACCTTCTTGACAGGGCCGTCGATGTCGAGCGAGACGACGTCGTCGTACAGCACCTCGGCGCCGAAGCGCTCGGCCTGCTCCTGCATCTTCGCCATGAGGTCAGGACCCATGATGGCCTCGGGGAATCCGGGGAAGTTCTCGACCTCGGTGGTGTTCATCAGCTCGCCGCCGGCCTCGACCGAGCTCGCCACGACGAGCGGGCTCAGGTTGGCCCGCGCGGCGTAGATGGCCGCCGTGTAACCCGCCGGACCCGAACCGATGATGATGACCTGACGCACGTGCGCACCTTTCCTCGTGAAGCCCCGCGGCGCGTCTCATGACGGACGCGATGGCTCCGGATGCCTCAACACATGGTAACCGCGTGGCATTCCGCGGCCCGTCCCCCGCGCCCATCCTGGGCGCAGGGACGGACGGTCAGCGGCGGCCCGGCAGGAAGCGGCGGACGATCTCGCCGGCGGTGCGCACTTCCGGGGCGCGGAACAGCGCGAGGAAGCCGACGTAGACGACGATCGACACGACGCCGATGATCGCCGCGCCGAGGGCGGCGAGCCAGCGGTCCGCCGTCACCCAGCCGTCGGGCCCGCCGAGGAGCTGCAGAGTCAGCCAGCCGGCGCCCCACGCGGGGACGGCGGCGACGGTGAAGCGGATGAGCGCGGAGAACCAGGAGGCGAAGCGGATGCCGCCGAGCCGGCGGTGCAGCAGCCACGTGGCGATGACGACCTGGACCACGCTGGACAGCGACTGCCCGAGCGCGATCCCGGCGGCGAGGTTCTCCTCGGGGAGCGTCGCTCCCGCCAGGAGCGCGGTGCCGACGACGAGCGCGCACTGCGCGAGCGTGAAGAAGAACGGGGTGCGCGTGTCGTCGTAGGCGTAGAACGTGCGCTGGATGACGAAGAGCACCGCGAGCGGCACCAGGGCCACGAGGTACGCGAGAAGGACGTCGGCGGCCTGGGTCGCCTCGGCGGCGGAGCCGGTGAAGATCCGGGATGCCGGCACCGCTGCCGCCGCCAGCGCGGCGGTCGCGATCACGATGAAGAACCCGAGCGTGCGGATGCTGCGGTCGATGTCGCCCTGCACGTCGCCGTGCCGGCCGGCGTGCGCATGCTCGCTCAGCCGGGTGAAGTAGGGCGTTCCGATGGAGAGCACGATGATCGAGTACGGCAGCATGAACAGCAGCCACGCGTTCCCGGCGGCGAGGACGCCGGGGCTCCCCTCGGGCGGCATGACTCTCGCCTGCACGAGTCCCGCGAGCTGCCCCGCGACGACCATCAGGAACGTCCAGCCGGCGAGGCGTCCGATCTGTCCGAGCCCTACCCCGCGCCAGCGGAAGTCAGGGCGGATGTGCAGCCCCGCGCGACGCCAGAAGAACAGCAGCAGCACGGCCTGGACGGCGATCCCGAGCGTCGCCGTGCCGCCGAGGAGCGCGACCATCCCCGTCGTCCAGCCCGAGACGGACGGGCTCGCGCCGAAGACGACGATGAAGAGGAGGAAGCCGGCGATCGAGACGACGTTGTTGACGATCGGCGCCCAGGTGAACGGACCGAACACGCGCCGCGCGTTGAGCGTCTCGCCGACGAGCGAGTAAAGGCCGTAGAAGAGGATCTGTGGAAGACACCAGTACGCGAACGATGTGGCCAGCGCGGCCTGCTCGGGCGAGAACTTGGGCGCGTAGAGGGCGACGAGCCACGGTGCCGCGATGACGGCGAGGGCGGTCGCTCCCAGCAGCACGACGGTGCCGAGCGTCATCAGCTTCGAGACGAAGGCGCTGCCGCCGTCGTCGTGCGAGGCCGCCTTGACGATCTGCGGGACCACGACGGCCGTGAGGATGCCGGTCGAGATCACCGCGTAGATGTTGTTCGGCAGCTGGTTCGCGATCGCGAACGCGTTGCCGGCGCCGGTGAACGCGCCGACGGCCGCGACCAGCACGACGGCCCGGAGGAATCCGGTGAGGCGCGAGACGATCGTGCCTGCGCCGATCAGGACGCTGGCGCGCCCGATCCCGCCGCTCACCGTCGGGTCCCGTCGGCGGGATCGACCCGGTCGCCGGTGTCGGCGTCGTCGACCGGGTCGGCGGTCTCGGTGGCGGCCTCCTCGGCCGCGGCATCCGTCCCCTTCCGCCGCCGGCGCACGCGCAGGACCGTGCGGACGATGCCGATCACGAGGAGGATGCCGACGACCACGGCGAGGGCGGCGATGCCGACGGCCTCCCAGTCGGCGTACACGTTGATCTCGACCGACTCGGGCTCGCCGATGGCGACGAAAGCGGGGCTGCGCAGCTGCAGGGTCAGGGTGACGTCGCCGCGTCCGACGCGCGCCTGGACCGGCACCTCGACGCGGGTGTTGCTCTGCGGGGTCGCGACGATGGGCGTCTCGCCCTGCACGTCGAGGCGGAGGTTGTCGCGCGTCGCGTACAGCACCAGGTTCACCGGGTACGGCAGATCGTTGCGCACCCAGAACCGCAGGGCGGCGCTGGATCCGTAGAGGTCGCTCGGGCTGGTGGGCAGCAGGGCGACGGATCCGAGGGTGCGCGTGGTCTGCGCGCGATGGGCGGCGATGAGGGCGGGCCAGGTGTCGTCGCCGACCCACGCGACGCCCAGCAGCTGCAGGATCGCCGTGCGTTCGGGCCCGGTCAGCAGCGAGGGCTGGTCGAGGATGGTCGCGAAGCGCGCGAGCTCGCTCTCGTCGGCGACGAGGGCGGATGCCGCGGCTGCACGCTCCGGAGAGGACCCGACGTCGGTGAGCTCCACGTCGAACGCCTCGCTCGCGGCGACCGCGGCGATGGTGCGCGCGATGACATCGGGCGCCGAGAAGGCGGTAGAGATGGCGGCGCCGAGCTCGACGCGCGAGCGTCCGTCGCCGCGGCCGACGGTGACCAGGAGAGGGCCGTCGGTCTCGGCGGACGCGAAGGCGAGGTAGGCGGTGGCTGCGGTCAGCGGGGCGCCGCGCAGCCAGGACTCCTCCTGCTGCGACGCGTCCTCCAGCGCCGAGGAGACGTCGCTGTCGTAGACGAGCACTTCGCCGGCGCCGACGCGCCCGTGCGCAGAGACGGTGCGTCCGTCGGAGCCGGCATCCGTCGTAGAAGAGGGGATGAGCGTGACCGGCGCGACGCCGTCCGCGGAGATGTCGGCGAGTCGCGCGATGATCTCGACGTCCGCGGTGCCGTCGGCGGGCCAGTACACCCCGGGGCGCGTCGCGGGGCCGACGGTCAGCAGCTCCTCGGTGCTCGGCAGGTCGCTGTCGGGCTGGGGGGTCGGCGCCGTGGCGGGGGTGTCGGACGGGGTCGGGGTGGGTGTGGGCGTTGGCGTGGGCGCCGCGAAGTTCGCGGGCGACATGTAGGAGGCGAACGACGTCGGAGCCAGGGGGCGGGGAAGGCCGGCCTGCAGCTGGGCCGTGACGTCGGCGTCGCCGAACTGCAGGGCGAAGCGCGAGTTCTGGATGCTCTCGAGGCGAGTGAGCCACTCCAGTGCGGACTCCGGCGCCGAGGTGCCGAGCACGCGGATGGCCGCGGGAACGGCGGGGTCGACCGCGAGGATCGCGGCCGTCCCCGTCACGGCGTCCAGCTGGTTGGTCAGGTCGCCGTCGGGCGCGGTGAGTTCAGCGAGCTGCTCCGCGGTGAGGAGACCCTCGGTGCGCGCACCTGCCGTGATCGGCACGATCACCCCGATGCCCACGTCGATCGCCTCGGTGGGCGGGATGATCATCGTGCTCGTCGAGGTGACGACGCCGTTCGCGCCCGGGTACGACGCGGCGAGCGGGTAGACGCCGGGGGCCAACCCCGCCAGTGCGGGGTCGTCGGCCGCGATCGTCATGCCCCTGAGCTGCGGTGCACCGGCGGGGACCGCGTCGATCGAGTCCGTGCCGATCGGCTCGAGGGGGATCTGGGTGGATGCCTCGTCGAGCCAGCCGGCCAGGTCGTCGCGGTCGGCGATCGGCGTCCGCCCGAGCGAGAGGGTGATCGTCGCGGGCGCGAGCTCCGTGTCCGTCCCGTTCTGGATCGAGATCGTGACGCTCAGCGCGTCGCCGGGGTGCACGACCCCGTTCGCCGAGGGCGACAGCGTGAACACGGTCGTGCCGGGCGCGACGGCTGACGTCCCGCTCGGCGTCGGCGACGGCTGCGGGCTCGCCGCGACCGCCGGAGCAGGCAGCAGGAGCCCCGAGAGCACCGCCACGGCCGCGAGGGTGGCGGTCACGAGGCGCGGTGCGCGGCGCGGGGGACGCCGCAGGGCTCGCGGTGAAGTCACGATCATCCTGTCGGGGGGTTCGCTCCTGTGCGATGTCCTGACCGCACGATCGAGGAGATTCTACGGTCCGCGCCTCCGAGCCCGCCGGACGACCGGCCGCGCGGTTGAATGGTCTCGTGCTCCCCGAACCGGATACCGACCTGTGCCGTGACCTCGCCGCCGACCTCCGGGATGCCGGTTACACGGCCGAAGCGCTGCGCGACACCTGGGGCGCCGCAGCAGACGACGCCATCGCCCGCGGCCTGCGGTCGCCGGCCTCCCGCGCCCTCGGCGACCGTGCCGATGCCCTCGCCGTGCTGGGGAGACTGCTGGTGCTCGGGATGCCGCAGGCCCGGGCATCCGTCGACAGCGCGCTCGCACGCGCGGGTGCCGAAGGACTGGTGCACCTCGGACTCGCCGAGCCCGACGGCGACCGGGTGCGCCCTCTCGCCGTCGTGCGGCCGCAGTCCTACGCCGACGCCACCGGATCCGGACAGTGGTGGATCGCGAGCGACCTCGATGAGGCGGCGCTGGGAGGGCCGCTGCCCGAGGATCATGTGCTCGGCGTCGGCGGAGCATCCCTGACCCTCGCCGGATTGCAGCTGCCGACGCGTGCGGGCAGGGGTCTCGACATCGGCGCAGGGTGCGGCATCCAGGCGCTGCGCGCCCGTGCGCACGTCGACCACGTGATCGCGACCGACATCTCCGCGCGCGCCCTGTCGTTCACCCGGCTGAACGCGCTCCTGAACGGCATCGACGGAATCGAGGTGCGCCTGGGCAGTCTGTTCGAACCGGTGGAGGGGGAGAGATTCGACCGGGTCGTGTCCAATCCGCCGTTCGTCATCACTCCCCGGGTCGAGGGCGTTCCGGCCTACGAGTACCGTGACGGCGGCATGGTCGGCGACGACGTCGTGGCGGCGTTCGTGCGTGGCGTGGGCGCGCACCTGACCCCCGGCGGCGTCGCTCAGCTGCTGGGCAACTGGGAGACGCGGGACGGTGTTCCCGGCCTCGAGCGGGTGCGTGAGTGGGTCGAGTCCTCGCCGGTGGCGCTGGATGCCTGGGTCGTCGAGCGCGAGAGCCTCGACCCCCTGTCGTATGCGGAGCTGTGGGTGCGCGACGGCGGAACGCTGCCGGGCACGCCCGGCTTCACACGGCTGGTCGACGCCTGGCTCGACGACTTCGCAGCCCGCGGGGTGACGGAGGTGGGCTTCGGCTATCTACTGCTGCGGCGTCCCGAAGACGCCGCCCCCACGCTCGCCCGGTACGAGACCCTGCACACCGCCCTCGCCGGCGACGGACTGGGGGCGCACCTCGCGGCCGCGCTCGAAGCGCACGACCGCCTGAGCGCGATGGATGACGCTCGGCTCGCGGCATCCGTCTTCGCCGTCGCCCCCGATGTCACCGAGGCCCGTCATCACCTGCCCGGAGCGGAGGATCCGACCGTCATCGAGCTGCGCCAGGGCGGCGGGTTCGGGCGTGCGCTGGGGGTCGATCCCGGGCTCGCGGCCCTCGTGGGAGCCTGTGACGGCGACCTCGCCGCCGGTGTCCTCATCGACGCCATCGCTGACCTCCTCGAGGTCGACCCGACGGCGCTTCGCGCCGACCTGCTGCCCCGTCTGCGAGAGCTCGCGTTCACCGGCTTCCTGCGGTTCGCGTGACGGCGCCTCGGTAGGCTGGAGCCCATGCTCAACATGGCCGAGGGCATCGCGCGCCTCGGCGCGCTCGCCGAGTCCCCCGTCGTCGCCACGCTCGCCCGCGCGTTCGCCGACGCCGGATTCGACCTCGCGATCGTCGGCGGTCCCGTCCGCGACGCGCTGCTCGGACGCGCGACGAACGACCTCGACTTCACGACGAACGCCCGCCCCGACGACATCCTCCGGATCGTCAAGCCCGTCTCCTCGACGCAGTGGGACATCGGCCGCGCCTTCGGCACGATCGGCGCCCGCGTCCACGGGGAGCAGGTGGAGATCACGACCTACCGCGCCGACAGCTACGACGGCGTGACGCGCAAGCCCACGGTGGAGTTCGGCGACACCATCGAGGGCGACCTCGTGCGCCGGGACTTCACGGTGAACGCCATGGCGCTGCGCGTTCCCGGGCAGACGCTGGTCGATCCGACCGGCGGCGTCGAAGACCTGGTGCGCGGGGTCCTGCGCACGCCGACCGACCCGGCGGTGAGCTTCGGCGACGACCCGCTGCGCATGCTGCGGGCCGCGCGCTTCGCCTCGCAGCTCCGCTTCGACGTCGATCCCGCCACCGAGGCGGCGATGCAGGAGCTGCGCCGCACTCTCGAGATCGTGAGCCCCGAGCGCATCCAGGCGGAGCTGGTGAAGCTGCTGGCCACCGACGACCCGGTGCGCGGCATCCGCCTGCTCGTCGAGACGGGGCTCATCGCCGAGTTCCTGCCCGAGATCCCGGCCCTGCAGCTGGAGGTCGACGAGCACCACCACCACAAGGACGTGTACGAGCACTCGCTCACCGTGCTGCGCCAGGCGATCGAGCTCGAGAAGGCCCGCAACCCCGACGCCGCGCCCGACGTGCCGCTGCGGCTCGCGGCCCTGCTGCACGACATCGGCAAGCCCGCGACGCGCCGGCTCGAGCCCGGCGGCGGGGTGACGTTCTACCACCACGACCTCAAGGGCGCGCGGATGGCCCGCAAGCGCCTGCAGGACCTGCGCTTCGACTCGGCGACCATCGCGACGGTGAGCCGGCTCATCGAGCTGCACCTGCGCTTCTTCGGCTACTCCGAGGGTGCGTGGACGGACTCGGCCGTGCGCCGGTACGTGCGGGACGCCGAGGCGGAGCTCGAGCGCCTCCACATCCTGACGCGCGCCGACGTGACGACCCGCAACGTCAAGAAGGCCACGCGCCTCGCCCGCGCCTACGACGACATCGAGCGTCGCATCGCCGAGCTCGCCGCGCAGGAGCAGCTCGACGCGATGCGTCCCGAGCTCGACGGCAACCGCATCCAGGAGGTGCTGGGCCTGAAGCCCGGCCGCGAGGTCGGCGAGGCCTACAGGTTCCTCCTCGACCTCCGTCTGGACGAGGGCATCGTCGGCGAGGAGGAGGCCGAGCGCCGACTGCGCGAATGGTGGGCCGCGCGAACCTGAGTCGCCGGCCGCCCGGCACGGGAGCGCAGCGCCAGGTTCTCGGGCATCGTCGCGACGATCATGTGCTCTCGTCGAACGCACACGTCGCGTGCGCCGACATCAGGTGTTCTCGGCGAGAGCACACGATGTCGACGGCCGCCGGGCACGGGTAGGACCTCTCCCGCCTACACTGGACGCACGCTCCACCGACGTCGATCGGAGCCGCCGTGGCATCTTCCTGGTCGCAGCGCCGCGAGGTGTCGCCAGAGACCTCCCGCCTGCTGATCGAGCGCGCCCACGAGGAGCTCGTGGCCGGCAACACCGCCGACGAACGGCTGCGCGACGTGCGCCTGCTCGTGCGGGACTCCTGGCGCCGGTCGCTGGACAGCCTCGTCGGGGCCGAGGCGCTCCCGCCGCTCGACCTCACGGCCGAGGAGCTCGAGGCCTACCGCCAGGCGCACCCGCTCGCCGCGGTGATCGACATGGTGAGAGGTCTGCTGCTTCCGGGCGAGGCATCCGAGTCCGGAGTGGTCGTCGCGGTCGGCGACGCGGCCGGGCGCCTGCTGTGGGTCGAAGGCGACCGCCACGTGCAGAGCCGGACCGGCGACATGGGCTTCGTCGCGGGCGCCAACTGGTCCGAGGATGCGGTCGGCACCTCCGCACCCGGCACGGCACTGGCCCTGGACCGGTCCGTGCAGATCGCGGGCGCGGAGCACTTCAACCGCCTCGTGCAGCCGTGGTCGTGCAGCGCGGCACCGGTGCACGACCCCGAGACCCGCCGCCTGCTGGGCGTGATCGACGTGACCGGGGGCGTAGAGGCCGTCACGCCGCAGGCGCAGCTGCTGGTGGATGCCACGGCCCGGGCGATCGAAGGGGAACTGCTGGTGGCGCGGCTCCGAGCCCGCGCCGCCCATCGACAGGCTCAGGGACCGCAGAAGCCGACGCGTCGTGCGTCCGCGCGGCGGGCCGAGCCGACGCGCGCGACGCTCCGGGTGCTGGGTCGCGACCGCGCGCAGCTGGAGGTGACGGGCGAGGGCTTCGAGACCGTGTCGGAGCTCGGGCCGCGCCACGCGGAGCTGCTGCTGATGCTCGCCGTGCGCCGCCAGGGGCTGTCGGCGGAGCGGCTCGGCGACCTCGTGTACGGCGAATCCGCCGGCGAGACGACGAACGTCACCCTCCGCGCGGAGATGGTGCGGCTGCGCAAGGTCCTGGAGAAGAACGCCCCGGCGCTCGTGCCCGAGTCGCGGCCGTACCGCCTCGGCGTCGAGGTCGAGACCGATGCGCACCAGGTGCTGTCGCTCCTCGACCGCGGCGCGCACCGGGTCGCGCTCGCGGCGTACCGCGGGGACGTGCTCCCCGACTCGGTCGCGCCCGGGGTCGAGGAGTTCCGTGACACGGTGCGCGTCGCGCTGCGCGAGGCGCTCATGGCCGAGGCATCCGTCGACGTGCTGCTGGCGTTCGCCGAGACGGATGCCGCCGCCGACGACATCGAGCTCCTGAGGCTGTGCCTGTCGATGCTGCCGGCCCGATCGCCCCGCCGCGCCGGGCTCGTGGCGCGGATCGAGAAGCTCGAAGCCGACCTCTGACCGCGGACAGTATCCGTCCGCCTCGGCGCCTGACGGGGCGTCGAGAGCGCACGAACTGCGCCCTCGCGACCTCGGACCGTGCAGTTGGTGCGCTCTCGACGGGGCTCGGCGGCCAGGGGTTCCCGCCCTGCAACGTTCTGCAACGTTGCGCGGCCTACTTTCGACGCATCGCGACGACGAGTGTCGCGGAAGCGTCGAAGGAGACCAGCAATGACCATCGTCGAAGAAGGCGTCTCGAGCGTCTACGCCGCACCCGGGCAGCGAGGATCGATCGCCGACTACCGCCCCCGCTACGGCCACTACATCGGCGGCGAGTTCGTCGAGCCGATCAAGGGGCAGTACTTCGAGAACATCTCGCCCGTCACCGGGAAGCCGTTCACCGAGGTCGGCCGCGGCACCGTCGAAGACGTCGACCGTGCGGTCGATGTCGCGTGGAAGGCGTTCGAGTCCTGGAAGCGCACGACCCCGGCCGAGCGCGCCGTGATCCTCAACAAGATCGCCGACCGCATCGAGCAGAACCTCGAGGCGATCGCCGTCGCCGAGACGTGGGAGAACGGCAAGCCGGTCCGCGAGACGCTGGCCGCCGACATCCCGCTCGCCGTCGACCACTTCCGCTACTTCGCGGGCGTGCTGCGCGGCCAGGAGGGCTCGCTCAGCCAGCTCGACGAGGACACGGTGGCCTATCACTTCCACGAGCCGCTGGGAGTGGTGGGGCAGATCATCCCCTGGAACTTCCCGATCCTCATGGCCACGTGGAAGCTCGCCCCCGCCCTCGCGGCGGGCAACTGCGTCGTGCTGA
>Ga0160448_100346_pt1 | contig 16780 bp, 10 predicted proteins | sample HID1973M_E1MG_FD_108269 | JGI IMG/M metagenome (GOLD analysis project Ga0160448, IMG submission 108269) | Enriched mosquito-associated microbial communities from UW Madison campus, WI, USA - HID1973M_E1 MG | ecosystem: Host-associated > Arthropoda: Insects > Digestive system > Unclassified ...
GAGGGAGGACACGGATGCCGTCTCCCGAGGTCGCGGCGCGATCTCGTCGACCACGCGCCACAGCTCGCCCTTGGCGGTGTCGCCCACCACGACGAGCGAGTCCCGCTGGCCCAGCGCCGTCATCGCCGACAGCCGCGTCGTGCGTGCCGCGTCCGTTTCGGGCTCCGAGCTCGGGGCGAGCAGGATGAAGCCGACGCCGAGGCCCGCGAGCTGCGCGACGACGTCCTCCGACGACGGCGTCACGAGGTCGGCGGCGAGCTCGGCCAGCTCGTCGTCCTGCGCGGTCGCCTCGGTGCGGGTGGACAGCAGCGTGGTCTGGCCGCCGATCGTCTCGCTCGCGCCCCACACGACCTGGGCCGCCACCCCTGCGTCCGCCTGCGGTGTGAGCACGATGGTTCCGGCATCCGGGTTCTCGCGCCCTTCGGCGGCGACGAAGGCGGGAAGCGTGCTGGCCGGCCCGTTCGCGATGGTGGCGGTCCCGCGCGTGAACGCGGTGAGCGAGGGGACCGCGAGGAGCACGGCCGCCGCGAAGACGAGCGTCGCCGCCACGGTGCGCACGAGCGCGACGCGCGGCGCGAGGCCGGCGTCGAGGGCGACGAGGGCGCCGCCCAGGCCGCCGAGCCACGCGAGACTCAACCCGGTGCCGGGCCACAGCGCGACGGTGCTCGACTGCGCGAACGCCACCGAGATCCCGACCGCGGCGAAGGCGGTGCCCAGTCCCAGCGCGGTGACGACCAGCAGCACGATGCCGGCCGCCCACCGCTGCGTGAGCGGCGCGGCGAGGGCCAGGAGGGCGAGCGGCACGCTGAGCAGCGGCACCCACCACGTCGGCCCGTCCGGCAGGAGCGTCGCCCAGCCGAGGAGATCGGGGGTCGGGATGCCGGCGGCCAGGAGCGCGCGGCCGGCCGCGTCGGCGGCGACCTGAGGACCGGCCCAGGTCACGCCCGGGTCGGCGGCCAGGCCCCACGCCTGGCCGGTGGCCAGAGCGTTCCATACCAGCGGGAGCGCCAGGGCGACCGAGGGGACGAGGGTCCAGATCAGGCGGGCCAGGCCCCGGCCCGCGCGCACCACGACGGCCAGGAGCACGGCCACAGCCCACACCACGATCATCGCCGGGGCGAGCGAGGGAGCGGTGGCGAGCACCGCGGCGAGCATGATCGACGCCGCCCCCGCACCGGCCCACGAGCGATGCGCGACCGCGCCGGCGTAGAAGAGCCAGGGCAGCAGCAGATGCAGGATCACGCCGGTCGGCCGCCCCTGCGTGAGAGCGGCCAGCAGCGTCGGAGACAACGCCCAGACCGCACCGCCGAGCAGTCGCAGGCTCGCGCGCTCGGTGACGCGGGTGGCGGCGAACCATCCGCCGAGAGCGGCCAGCGGCAGTGCGAGCATCCACAGCAGCACGAGGGCACGGGACGGCGCCCACGGCCACAGCGAACCGAGGACGGCCACGACGGCGGCGAACGGATCGGCGGGGCCGATCGTGTCGAGGCCGAGAGCGCGCTGCCCGTACATGGCGTCGTCCCACAGCTGACCGACGGTGGTGGCCAGCGGCTGGAGCGCTCCCCCGCCGAGCACGGGCCAGGCCAGCAGCGCCGGGAACGCGGCGATCGAGACGACCAGCGCCGCCAGGACCAGCCACGCGCCACCGCCGGTGAAGAACCTCAGGTCGGTGCGGCGGTGGCCGCCGATCGCGACCTCGGCGTCGTCGTCGAGCCGTTCGCGCAGTTCGCTCCGACTCGTGCGCAGCGGCGCCACCTGCGCCCACGAGCCGGTACGCGCACGGGCGAGGCGTCGCCGGGCGCGCCACACCGGCACGAGACGCACGACCGCGACGGCCGCCGCGCCCCACTCCGCGGCGATGCGCCCCGGCTGCTTGCGCGCCAGGTCCACGATCGTGCGCCACAGGGCGAGCGGGAGGATCGTCAGCCAGTGCAGCGGCGCGGCGACAGCGGGTGCGTAGACGAGCCGCCGGTGCAGTTGGGCGACGCGCTCGGCGTAGACGGCGCGGCGCTGGCGCTGCGGGGTGATCGGCGCGGGAAGCCCCGCGACGCCGTCGCCCGCCGTGGCGACCAGTGCGCTGGGCACGAGCGAGACGCGCCCGCCCGCGAGCCGCGCCCGCACGCCGAGATCGAGCCCTTCGTCGGCACCCGACAGCCCGCGATCCAGCCCGCCGAGCCTGCTCCATGCGTCGGCGCGGACCAGGATGCCGCGGACGTCGGTGCCCAGCACGTCTTCGCGCGCGTCGTGCTGGCCCTGGTCGAGCTCCTCGTCGGCGAGGCCGACCGTGCGCCCGAATCGTGTCATGCCCACCCCGAGCGACACGATCTCGGTGCGGTCGTCCCACCTCACGAGCTTCGGCGCGACGAAGGCGACCGACGGCGACAGCTCGAGCGCGCCGGCGAGGCGGGCGAGGGCGTCGGGCTCGGGAGCGGTGTCCTGCGCCAGCAGCCACACCGCGTCGCCGTCGAGCCGCGGCGACACCAGCGCGGTGGCCGCCGCGAAGCCTGTCGACGACGGCGCCCTGACGACGGATGCCGCGGCCGCGGCATCGGCGATGTCGAACAGATGGTCGTCGCCGCCGCACACCACGATCGTGAGCACATCGACGGGTCGCGTCTGCTCGGCGAGCGCGGCGAGGGTGCGCTTGAGGTGGAACGCCGCCGGAGTACGACCGTCGGGACGAACCACCAGGATGGCGTGGACGCGGTTCGAGGCAGCGATGTTCGACGTGGCGGTGGGCATGTCCTGGTCAGCCTAGGCGGCGCTCCGCCGTGACTCCGGGCGCACGCGCCGGGTCGACCGGATCGGACCGGTCGACCGGCGTGCGCTTCAGCCCGCTCGGCGCTTCAGCTTGCGACGCTCGCGCTCGCTGAGACCGCCCCAGATCCCGAATCGCTCGTCGTTCTGCAGCGCATACTCGAGGCATTCGCCTCGCACGTCGCACGACGTGCAGATGCGCTTCGCATCACGCGTGGAGCCGCCCTTCTCGGGGAAGAACGCCTCCGGATCGGTCTGCGCACAAAGTGCGTCGGTCTGCCATGCGAGCGGATTGTCTTCTTCCGCGTCGATGTTGCGGCGTACCCCCGGAACCCCCAGTTGAACCGGATCGACGAACCAGTCGTCGGGAACGCCGGAACGGTATTGCGAAACCGTCATGTCGTTCTCACCCCCCGTGATCCTGCTCCACGCTGGTGCGTGTTGTAGGGCTAATTACACCCGTGTAGTTCGACGAGGTCAAGTCGCAGATAGTAAATGCTCAACCGCCTCTTGAACCTTCACGACGCGCCGACGGCGCGTCGCCGTGTGTAACGGTCCGATGAGAAAGCGCGGCGGGCGCCGGGCTCAGCGCCCCGGGAGGGCGATGAACAGCTCGCCGTGACCAGAGGCGTGCACGCCGCCCTCGTCCGGGGTGACGAGCACCGCCGTCCCCGGCAGGAGCTTCGCGATGTCCTGCGTCGCCGCCCCTGCCACCGTCGGCGCCCCCGCCGTGGCGACCGCGATCGCCGGTCCGTCCAGCGCGACATCGATGCCCTCCGCCGAGGGCGAGACGGCGAGCAGGGCGAAATCGGCGACGGGGACGTCGTACTCACGCACGCCGGCTGCGATCTCGCGGCCGCGGATCACGGGAGGCAGCCCCGGCGTCGGGTCGAGCACGCCGACGAGCTCGGCTGCGTCGACGTGCTTGGGCGTGAGCCCCCCGCGCAGGACGTTGTCGCTGGCGGCCATGAGCTCCACGCCCAGCCCTTCCAGGTACGCGTGCAGCACGCCCGCGGGCACGAACAGGCCCTCACCGCGTCGGAGCGTGACGAGGTTCATCAGCAGCGCCACCACGATCCCGGGGTCCCCCGGGAACGCGGCATCCAGCGTCCGGGCGAGCTCGAGTTCGGCCCCGAACTCGTCCGACGAGGCCGAGACGGCGGCGGCGATCACGTCGCGCGCCTGGGCGGCCCCGTCGGAGAGGAGCCAGCCGATGACCTCCGAGAGCGGGGCGTCGCCCACCAGCCGCTCGGCGAGGGGCTCCGCCGCCGGACCGAGCTGCGCCACCAGGCGGCGCGTCGCGTCCAGGTCGCGCAGGCCGGCGAGGGCGCGGAACGTGTCGCTCAGCGCGACGATGAGCTCGGGCTTGTGATTCGCGTCGCGGTACGTGCGGTCGGCCGCGTCGCGGGGGATCCCCGCGGCCTCCTCCCGCGCGAAGCCCTCTTCGGCCTGCGCCTTGGACGGGTGCGCCTGGATCGAGAGTGCCGATGCCGCGGCCAGGAGCTTCAGCAGGTACGGCAGCGGCGCATCGACGCCCGAGTCCGCCCCGTCTTCGGCGATCCACCGGTCGAGCGTCCGGCCGTCGGCCGTCTCGGCGGGGTCGCCGGGGTGATCGCCGAACCACACCTCCGCCTCGGGTCGTCCGGACGCCGCGCGCCCCTCGAGATCGGCGAGCAGGGAGGTCGAGCCCCAGGCGTAGTCGCGGGGGTCGTTCGCGAGCGGGATCAGCACGCGAACAGCCTAGCCAGGCGGCCTCGACGCGCCCCGCCCCGCCGCCCGCGGAACGCCCGGGCTCCCGGGGTACCCTGAGAGGCGATGGCCGTCCACTCGAAGCACCCGGCGTCGGCGCCGCCGGGACCGCCGGTCCGCGAGAAGACCGGCCACCTCATGCTGCGCGGCTGGTGCATCCTCATCCTGTTCATGTCGCTGTCGGGCACCGCGTGGGTGAACGCCTTCGGCGAGCTCACGACGACGGTCATCACCATCGCCGGGGGCGTGCTGTCGGCCGTGCTCTGGATCGTGCTGCGACCACCGGTGCAGTGGCGGCGCCTCCCCTGGTTCGCCGTCGCCTACGTCGCGTGGGCGACGCTCTCGCTGACCTGGTCCGCGTGGCCTGCCACGACGGCGCTGACGCTCCTGCTGCTGTGGATCACCACGCTGCAGGCGCTCTTCATCGGGAGCGTGCTCACCTGGCGCGAGCTCGTGCGCGCCGCCGCATCCGCTCTCAAATGGGTGATGGCGCTGTCGTTCCTGTTCGAACTGTGGGTGTGGGTCTTCGTGCGGGCCCCGATCATGCCCGGCTTCGTCATCGAGAAGGCAGGCGACCCGATCGAGTACTGGTCGCGCAACAACCTCTTCGAGTGGGACAAGCGCATCCAGGGGATCATGGGCAACGCCAACCTCCTGGCACCGGTCGCGCTGCTCGCGATCATCGTGTTCAGCATCCGGCTCGCGTCGGGTGCGCCGCGGCGGACGTTCCTGTGGATCTGGATCGGGCTGTCGGCGTTCCTGTTCGTCCGCGCGGGCTCCGCGACGGCCTATCTCACCGCTGCCTCGGTCGTCGTCGTGCTCGTCACCGTGCTCTTGATGCGCACCGCGACCAAGCCCGGCGAACGCACCAAGTACTACGTCGCCTACGTCGTCGTCGGGCTCGGCGGCCTCCTCGCCCTCTGGCTGCTGCGCGACGTGATCTTCTCGACCCTCGGCCGCAGCGCCGACCTCACGGGCCGAGAGGGCATCTGGGAGCAGGTGCTGGCGCGCGCGGCGCAGCGCCCGTGGACCGGGTGGGGATTCGCGACCCCGTGGGTGACGGGGGACGCCGCATTCGACATCCGGATCATCGACCACGGTCAGCTCGTCATGCAGGCCCACAACATGTGGGTCGACGTGGCGATGCAGCTCGGCATCATCGGCGTCGTGCTGCTGGGGCTGCTCTACCTCGCGTTCGTCTGGCGCGCCTGGTTCTTCGCGATAGACCGCCCCCGCTGGGACCTGCGCGCCGACCGCCCGTACTCCCCCCTCACGCTCCTGCCGACGCTCGTGGGCGCCATCCTGCTGGTCCAGGGTCTCGCGGAGTCGAGCCCGCTGCTGCTATGGGGCTGGCTGTTCCTCGTGATGCTCGGCTCCAAGATCAAGCAGTCGCCGCACGTGGGCGTCGGGCCGGCGGAGCAGACGATCGCGATCGAGCGCGGCGATGCCGTCGAGCGTGACGAGCCCGCTGGACGCGAACCGGGCACCCCCGCCGGCGGCACCGCGACGGGCCGCAGGCCCGCGGGGCGCGACGCGTGACCGACTCGACGCAGGCCGCGTCGCCCGGATGGCTGGGCACGCTCCTGGGGTCGGCATCCTTCGCCCGTGCCTTCACGCTGGTCGTGTTCGCCTCGGTCTTCTCCGCTCACGCGATCGAGCGGATCGCCGGCCGCGTCACCTACGTGACGATCGTCGCCGGGCTCTGCGTCCTGGGCCTGGGCGTGATGGTCGCGCGCCGGCGCGAGCTCTCGCTGCTGCGACTGGTGCCGACCACGGTCGTGGTGTTCGTCGCCTGGGCGTTCGCGAGCATCTTCTGGAGCGGCGACCCGACGGCCTCCTTCTGGAACTGGGTGTCGATGGCAGCCCTGGCCTTCCTCGCCGTCATCATCGGGCACGTGCGCGACACCCTGCAGACCGTGCGCGCGCTCGGCGACGTGCTGCGGGTGCTGCTGGGTGTCTCGCTCGCACTGGAGGTGCTGTCGGGCATCCTTCTCGACGTCCCGTTCACGTTCCTGGGCATCCAGGGAAGGATCGCCGAGCTCGGGCCGGTGCAGGGCATCTTCGGCACCCGCAACCTGCTGGGTTTCGTCGCGGTGATGGCGCTGATCACGTTCCTGATCGAGTACCGCACGCAGTCGGTGCGCCCCGGCGTCTCGGTCGCATCCGTCGTGCTGGCCGGGGGTCTTGCCGCCCTCAGCGACTCCCCCACCGTCGTCGTCCTCGCTCTCGGCGTGGGTCTGGCTGTCGGCGCCCTCGCGCTGGTGCGTCACGCCCGCCCGGAGCGGCGCGCCGGACTGCAGCTCGCGCTGGGGGCGCTCGTGGTCATCGGGGTCTTCGTCGGCTACACGGCGCGGCATCCGATCATCGCGCTGCTGGGCGCCGGCACCGACTTCTCGATGCGCGTCGAGCTGTGGAACTTCATGGTCGACATCCTCCGGCAGCGGCCGGTGCAGGGCTTCGGATGGTTCGGCGTCTGGGACCAGGCGCAGTACCCGTTCAACGCGATCAACTTCTGGCTCGACAAGGACCATGCCACCGGCCTGAACGCCTACTTCGACGTCGCCCTGCAGCTCGGCTGGGTCGGCCTCGTGCTGTTCCTCGCGCTCGGCGCGCTCGCCCTGGGGCGGTCCTGGCTGGTGGCGGGAGAGCGCCGGTCGGTCGTGTACGCGTGGACTCCGCTCATGCTCGTCGTGCTGCTGGTCGACTCGATGTTCGAGAGCTTCACGCTCACCGGCCTCGGCTGGCTGATGCTCGTCCTGTGCGCGGTGCGCGCGGGTCAGTCGCGCTCATGGCGCGAGAAACTGGACAGCGGGACGGATGCCGACGGCCCCGGCGCGACCACCCGTTCGGGGCTGCCGCACGCCCAGGGAGAGCAAGGGACGGCAGGGTAGGCTTCTGTCCGGCCCGACGTCTCGGCGCCCGCCGCCCTTCTCCGGAGATCATCCCCGTGACCCACGTTCCGTCCGCCGCGCAGTTCGACCCCGCATCCGCGACCATCGCCGTCGTGACGTACAACCGTTCGGGCCTGCTGACGCGCCTGCTGACGAGCCTGACCACGATGGATCCGAAGCCCGGCCACATCGTGATCATCGACAACGCGTCGACGGACGATACGACCGACGTCGTCGAGTCGTTCCGCGAGAACCTCGAGCCGTCGACCCTCGTCTACCGCCGGCTGGACACCAACACGGGCGGGTCCGGTGGCTTCAGCGAGGGGATGCGGGTCGCCTACGAGCTCGGCTCCGAGTGGATCTGGCTCATGGACGACGACGTCGAGGTCCTGCCCGACGGGCTCGCGAAGATGGGCAAGTGGGCGCCGCGCTTCAAGAGCATCCAGGGCCGCCGCTACGACTACGACGGCAGTGCGTTCTACTGGCAGTACCGGATCGCCGAGCCCCTCGGCATCCCGATCCCCTTCGCCCCGGCAGAGTTCGACGAGTCGGGCTTCAAGCCGATGAACTCCGGATGCTTCGAGGGCATGTTCATCCACCGCGACATCGTGCAGCAGATCGGCCTGCCCGACCCGCGCTTCTTCATCTACTGGGACGACCAGATGTACGGCTGGCTCGCGTCGCGCCTGACCCAGTCGGTCATCGTCGACGAGTTCGTGCTGCGCCGCACGCGCGAGATCAAGCAGTGGGACATGGGCATCCGCCACATGAACGCCTCGAGCAACGCGTACCGGTACTACATCATGCGCAACCGCGCCTACATCAAGAAGTACTACCGCTCTCTCGACGTCTACAACCCGCTGCTGTTCGGTCTCGGGACCGCGCTCACCTTCGGCAAGGAACTGATCCGCCTCCTGTTCGTCGAGCGCACCTTCCGGGGCACGTCGAACCTCTTCCGAGGGCTCCGCGACGGGCGCCAGATCGCGAAGGATGCCTCGTGGCAGCCCATGCCGCCGCTGGTGCCCGCGACGAGATGATCGACGCGGCAGGCGCCGCAGCGGCATCCCCGCAGACGGCGCCGGTCGACCCGGCCGCCTAGAATCAACCGACGAGGACGTCGCATCGGTCTTCGATCCCCCTCGTTCCGACGACCATCAGGAAGGGCCGCCAGTGACGACCTCAGTTCCTCGCGCCGCGAAGCCGTCGCACCTCCGACACGCCGGAGTCGGCGCTCTGGCGGCGCTTGCTCTGCTGCTGTCCGCATGCACCGCCGCACCCGCTCCGCAGTACGCCGCGCAGCCGGACTTCGCGACCGTCCTCGCGCCGGCGGACTTCGTTCCCACGGCGACCTCCACGCCGGTGACGTTCACCGCGAGCTATGCAGACACCGGCACCGAGTACGACGCGGGCCAGATCATGAACGCCTCGCAGGGCGGCTACGCTCCGATGACGAATCCGCGCTGGTTCCTGGACCGGCTCCCACAGCTCTCCGAGATGGGGATCCACCAGGTCCGGATCGACCACGTGCTCAACGACACCTTCTACCGTGTCGTCGACACCGCCCCCGACGGCTCCGTCACCTACGACTTCACCCGTCTGGATGCCGTGGTGTTCGGCATCATCGACCAGGGCATGCAGCCGCTCCTCGCACTGTCGTACACGCCATCGGTGCTCGGCGAGACGCATGACGTGCCCGAGCTCACCGGATGGACCGCTGCAGTGACCGCAGTGGTCTCGCACTACGTGAGCCTCGGCTACACCGGCTGGGACTGGGAGGTGTGGAACGAGCCGGACCACGACGCGTGGACGGCCGCGCAGTACAACTCCCTCTACGCGGCGAGCGCGCCGGCAGTCAAGGCCGCCGATCCGACTGCGCGTGTCGGCGGTGCGACCGCCGCCTACTTCACCTCTGAGGGCGACATCTCCCCGCGTTTCATCCAATACGCGGCCACTCATCCCGACGTTCCCGTCGACTTCTTCTCCGTCCACAGCTACTCCAGCGACAACTGGGATGTCGTCGACGCCGCCGAGTCGGCGCTGGCCGAGGCCGGTCTCGACATTCCGGTGCTCATCACGGAGTGGGCGCTGAATCCCACCATGAACTCCGGGCCGGGGTACGGATCCGACAGCAACTCCAGTCCGACCGGCGCCGCTTACGTGGCGCGGCGACTCGCACTGGCGACCGAGTCCTCCGCCGAGCGCATGTTCTACTTCTCGCCGGTCGAGGGCCTGACGTACGCGCTCCCCTACAACGGTGATCTGGGGCTCATCACCGTCGACGGACACCGCAAGTCGGTAGGCAACGTCTTCGAGATGTACTCGCGGCTCGACGACACAGCCATCCCCGTGACGGCGTCGGGTGCGGGCACGGACACCCGCGCCGTCGGCGGCTTCGCCACGAAGGACGACGCGTCGCACGCCACGACGGTGCTGCTGTGGAACACCACCGAGGCGGATGCCGCGGCGACGCTGTCTCTGAAGGACCTGCCCTACGACAAGACGAACGTGCGCGTGACGCAACGGGTGATCAGCGGTACGCAGGGCAACGGCTACTTCGACTCCTCCACCACCGTCATGCCGAGTTACCCCAGCCCGAACGAGAACGCCCCGGTGACGGCCGACGAGGTGATCGCGCCGACGGACGAGTACTCCGACGAGCTCGTCGTCCCGGCCGCCGGTGTGGTCGAGCTGCGGCTGGAGGAGAGCTCCCTCGACACGGGCACTCAGACGGCGAGTGTCGAGCCCTCGGCGATCACTCTCGCCGCCGCGGCGTCGGGAGCAGCCGCCACCGGCTCGAGCTCGGTCGAGGACCCCGCGAAGGGATGGTCGGTCGCAGCGGCGAACGACGGTCGCCGGTACTCCGTGGACGTCAACGAGAGCGTGGTGCGCGGCTGGAGCTCCGAGACGCACCCCACGGCCGAGGCGACGGAATCGCTCACGGTCGATCTCGGGGCACTCAGTCCCATCGACAGCGTGTCCCTGTGGCCCTACACGACGCGCTCGCAGGCGAGCTCGGGGTATCCGATCGAGGCCGAGATCAGCGGCTCCGTCGACGGCACCGAGTGGGAGGCTCTCTCGACGATCGCGGGCGATCCGTCCCAGCCCCGCGTCTCCGGCGAGCAGACCTTCTCGTTCGAGCCGACCGAGGTTCGCTTCGTGAAGGTGACCGCGACCACTCTGGGTGCGGTGACCGGCAAGAAGGACTCCTACGCGTTCCAGCTCGCCGAGATCGAGGTCTCCCGCACCGGCGTCCCGAACGGGGGCTTCGAGACCGCAGATCTCACCGGATGGACCTCGAAGGGCGACGTCGCCGTCGAGCAGACGGCCGTGCACCGTGGTCAGAGCGCAGCCCGCTTGGACGGCGGTGCCTCCGTCACGACGGGGATCCGTGGACTGCAACCAGAGACGACCTACACGGTCGGCGCCTATGTGAAGGCGGCCTCCGCGGATGAACCGGTGACGCTCACCGCGACACGTCCGACGTCGGGGAGCACCGCGACCGCGACGTCGACCTCGAACTGGCAGCACTGCTGGGTGACCTTCACCACGGACGCTCAGGAGACCAGCGTCACGATCACCGTCGCGAACGCGAAGGGCGCCGCCGCCGCTTCGGTGGATGACGTGACCGTCTCGCGGGTGCCTAAGGAGTAAGGCGGCGCCGAGTCCGAAGCGGTGAGCGGTGAGCCTCAGCCGCGGGGGACGGACGCGCAGTCCAGACCGGACGTCTTCACCTTCGTCGGGGTGACCAGCGGGGTGATCTGCGCTTCGAACTCGCGACTCGCCTTACCGTCGAGTGCGAAGTAGTAGGCCAGCGACAGTCGACCGCCCGGCTGGACCTCTACGACGGTCTTGCCCACGGGGTAGTCGGTGTCGTGCATGTCTTCGAGCGCGATGGGGGCGCCGTCGACCGTCGCCCCGACGATCTGCGATCCCGGGGGCGCATAGAGCCGGATGGTCAGGCGATTGACCCCGACCGCCGCGCCTACACGCGCCCACTCCCCCGTGATGTGGAAGGGGAGCCCGGGAGCGACGGCGGCGTCGAGGGTGTTGGTCAGGTCTATGGCGACGCGGTAGTACGTGCGTTCGTCGTCGAAGCACTGACCCTGGCTCAGTGTCACAGACTGTCGGAGGTAGAAGCTCAGCTTCGAGCCGATGCTGTCCTGCAGGTACAGGCCGGCGCGCACGGTGGAGTCGTCCGTGATCGGCATCTCGCCGTTCAGGCCGAGACCAGTCAGCTCCGCCTGCTCCTCAGGATGCGCGCTCCAGAAGAGGATGCGCCGTTCGTCCCAGCCCTGGGCGAGCGCCGCCATGAGCTTCTTGGCATCCAGGTCACCGCCGGTCAGCGCGCCGAAGACCGCAGAGACGACCTTGGCGTAGAGGGCGTCGTGCTTCCTGTTCGCCGCCTTCGGCGAGTAGTCGGCGTAGCGCAGATAGACACCGTTCAGCAGGAGCGGCACGAGGCTGTCCTCATCCAGCACATCGCCCTTGCCGATCTTGATGGGCCCGGTCGCCCGGAGAACATAGCCCAGCGCGATGGGGTCGATGGACAGCACGCCGTCCAGATCCTGCCCGAACTGTCGCTTCCAGGTCTCGGTCACCATCTCGCCGGCGGTCGTGAAGCTCGGTCGAGCGGATGCCTCGGCGATGAACGTGCCGAATTCACCCGAGGGGTACACCTTCTCTGCGCCGTCCGGGATGGGGATCACCGATTCCGGGTACTTCGAGAACGCCCCCGTGGATGCGGCAACGGTCTCTACGAGGCTGAGCTTGCCGTTGTCGACCTGGATGAGCGTGAAGCTGAGCGAGGCGCCGCCGAGCGCGCGGGGTTCGGCGGGGTTCTGGAACATCAATGCGTAGTAGCGCGGGCCCTCGGCGCCCATCGCCGTGGGCAGCAGCGGAACCACCTGGTCGAGCGTGGAGAGCACCGGCGAGATCTCGGTCAGCATGCCGACGACCTTCGCCCGGGCGTCGCGAACCGGTCCGAGCGTGGAGCCGTCGGGAATCGCCTTCGCACGCGTCAGAACCCGCTGCATGCTCGTGTTGGCCTGCGACACGGGTTCGGCGGCCGCGACGAACGGAGCCAGATCGATGGCGCCGTCCTTGGGCTGGAGCGAGCCGGGGTCGATCACCGACACCACGGAAAGAAGCGGTCGCACGACGCCGACGATCGTCTCGTCGGTCACCGCGGCGAGCTCGCGCACAGCTGTCAGGTTCGGTCCGAGAAACGGTATGAACTCGGCGGCGCGCCATACCGGATCGTCCGTCAGACTCGCCGCGCGACCGGTGTGCGCGGCGATCTCGTCGAGCGTGGACTCTGCACCCTCGACATCGAACGCCAGCGCCTGCTTCTTCAGGGCGCCGATCTGGTTCTGGGCGCCCTCCAGGTCGTTCTTCGCCATGAGACCCCGGATGCCGATCCAGCTGACGGCAGCGACGATCAGGACGAGTGCAGCGCCGCCCACCCACATCCAGCGGCGACGGGATGAGCGCCGACGGGTGCGCGCATCGTCCGACCGCTCACGGCGGGTCGGCGAAGGCGGCGCGGGCACAGACACTGCAAGATTCAACCACGACGCTCATGGGAGAGCGCTGATGGACTGCCCGTCGTGTCTGGATCGCTCGAACCTGGATGCGCCGGGGAGCGCTGCCTCCAGTGCGCGGCCCACACGTTCCCGGAGGTCGGCCCCGTGGGCTTCGCCGTTGTCGTTGAGGCACAGGAAGTGCCCCCGCGGACGTGCGAGCTCACGTTCGATCGCGTCAATGGCGTCGGCCCGGATCTCGAAGAAGCGTCCGTAGCGATCGGGCGAGACAGGGGTGAATCGCCCCGTGCACAGCTGCCAGTACCGGTAGACGAAGGGGATGACGCACTCGAGCGAGCGGAACCTCGCCTCGGTGGTGCGCGCCATCTCCCGTGGCGCAGCCGCGCGGACCTCCGCGAACGTGCGGCGCTCGAGCGCCATCGGCAGGTGGGGCTCGAAGAAGCCGGTGAACGAATCCCAGGGCAGCAGAGCGATGTTGCGCAGAAGATGACGCCCGTAGCGCGGCGAGAACCACTGCCCGGGACGACGGCGCATCACGGAGCGCTTGTCGAACACGCTGTTGATGATCCCCACTGCGTTCAGAACCCAGTGCGACCAGGCGCCCGTCCCGGTGCCGGCGTTGTGGATGGCGAATCCCGCGGGCAGACCGCGCGGGAAGACATCCTCAAGCCGTGTCGGCTTCACGACGAGCATGTCGTCGTTGAAGTACAGGAAGTGCTCGGCGAGGCCGGGGATCCGATCGAGGTTCGCCTCGATCGCCATGGAGTTGAAGCTCGGCGGCTGGCCGGGCGGCAGGAGGGACTCCTGGTCGACGACGACGACGCCGGCGTCCGGATCCAGCCAGTCCGGCGTCTGGCCCGGAGTCACCAGATGGATGCGGCGAACCCAGGGACAGTGGCGATCGATGCCGCGGAGCAGGTAGCGCAGCGTGTCCCACTCGTTCGTCGCGCCGACGTCGTCGGACGGCTCCCGGCCCAGTGCGGCAGCGCGGCGATGCTGCCAGTCCTTGTCCGCGACGTCCGCCCAGAGCACGACGACATCGACGACCATCCCTGGGTCAGTGCGCACGCCGGCGTCCCCGCAATCGTCGCCGGAGGGTCCCGCTCACATCGGCGGGGCTCGAGAACCACACGACACCGAGCTGATGACCGATCCGCTGGAGCCGTGGCGCGTCGTGCGAGATGCGTGCGGCGTGGATGCGCCGCTTCAGCAGCCGGACCGCGCTCCTGTCCATGCGGACCCTGTGCACGGAGAGGAAGTGCTCCAGCCCCTGGGCACGACGCTCGCTCGGCGATGTCAGGTGACCATCGCCGCGCCCCTCGTGGAACACGAGGCGGTCGGACGCGGCAACCACGGCCACACCCGATTCACGCAGTCGCACGAAGAAGTCGACATCGTTCATGACCCACATCCCGGTGTCGAATCCCGAGACGCTGTCGAAGGCTTCGCGCGTGATGAGGACGTTCGAGCCGGTCACCCCCGGCCGGAAACTCGCGAAGGCGCGCGGAGACGGCTGCGTCCACTCCTCGCGAACCCCTCCCACGACCATCCAGCTGGGCGTGACGACGAGGTCTGCGTCCGTCAGCGCGCGGGTCGCGATCGCCTGCTCGAGGTATCGCTCATCCCACCAGTCGTCGTCGTCCAGGAAGGCGATCAGCCCGTGGGAGGCCACGGCGACGCCCGCATTCCGCGACGCCGACGCGCCGGCGGTCGGTGCGGGCTGCGCCGGCACGTACACCAGGGCCGGCTGATACTCCTGCATGAGCGCCCGCACGACGCGTTCAGTCGCGGCGTCGCGTGCATCGTCGACGACGATGACCTCGGCGGGACGCGCCGTCTGCGAGAACGCCGAGGTGATCGCTCGTCCGACCAGATCAGCGCGTTCGTGCGTCGGTATCACGACTGAGACGTCGACGTTCAATTCCCCTCGCTCTCGCCGCGGCATCCCGAGGATAGTCGATGCCGGCACCCGCACGAAGCGGCGTGGCGGTCAGGCATCCGGCATCCCACTGGGCGCAGCAGCATCCCCCAACACCTCTTCGTACAGCGCGACCAGCTGCTCGGTGCGGGAGCCGATGTCGAATTCCGCACGCACGCGCGCCTCCGCGGCGCGCCCCATCGCCGCACGCGCGCCGGCGTCGCTCAGCATGGTCTCGATCGATTCGGCGAGACCCTCGACGTCACCTTCATCGGCGAGGAGACCGGTCGTCCCGTCGACGATCGCCTCCGGAACACCGCCGTGCCGGTACGCGATCGCCGGAACGCCTGCGAGCGCGGCTTCGAGGTAGACCATGCCGAAGCCCTCCGCATCACCGTCGGGTGCCGTGCGCGACGGCGCCACGAAGACCTTCGACTTCCGCAGCGTCTGTGCGACGGAATCCGGGGGCAGGTGGCCAAGGAACTCCACCGCGAGTCCCCGAGCCGATGCCACCCCCTCGAGCGACGCCCGCAGAGGTCCGTCCCCCACGATCGCGAGCGTCGGCCGCTGGCCGCGTTCGGCCAGCAGCGACAGTGCCGCCAGCAGGTCGGACACGCCCTTCTTCTCGACGAGGCGACCGACGAACGCGAGGTCCCAGGTCGCGCCGGCCGGTGCCGGGATCTGTCGGAGGGGAATCCCGATGGGGAGCACGCGGATGCGTTCAGGGTCGACGCCGAAGGCGGCGGTCGCCTGGGCTGCGATGAACTCGGAGACCGCGACGACGCGACTGGCCGCCTGGAGCGCGCGGCGCATCCGGCGCCCGCTGCGCGCCCCTCGCCGCCCGCGCAGCATGTCGCGATTGGTGACGTCGAAGCCGTGCACGGTCACGATGAGCGGCAGGCGCAGGCGACGCGCAGTGGCTGCGACGGCGGTGGCGCTGGTCGCGAAATGGGCGTGGATGACGGACACGCCCTCGGTGCGGATGAGACGGTCCAGCCGCGCCGATCTGCCCGTCATCAGGAACAGCCGGCGCCGCAGGCGCTCGACCGCCGAGCTCCCGAACAGGATCTCGTCGGTCTCGGCGGAGAGCACCGAGTCCCATCGGCGCGCACCGGTCAGAACGGCGCGCCAGCCTCGGGTGGCGTCGACCTGATTGCGGATGAACGTCTCGGACCCGTGAAGCACATCGTTGCGCCAGACGAGCACGACGCGTGATGCCGATGCCCCCCGCACGGTCAGCGGTTCCCGCGCGCGCGGCGCCGGCGCCATACGACCCCGGGGGGATAGCCTGCCATCTTCGCCGCGTCGCCCACGACGACGACGAGGGGTGCGGCCAGGAGAGCCGCCGCCGCAGCGGACCCACGGAACATCGTGCGTCGTGCCCAGACCCTTCGAACAGACGTGCGGACGTACGCGGCGAAGCCGATGGCGCCGATCAGGAACAGCCAGGGCGAGATCCACCATGCGAGCAGGGCGAATGCGTACGCCCCGTATCTGAGGCGATGACGTCCCGGGAAGAGGCCGGCCTTGCCGTCTCCCCGTGCGTACCGGTAGTACTGCTTCGCGAAGGCCCGGAGGTTCGGCCTGCCGACCCACGCGACGATCGCGTCGGGCGCGAAGGTGAACTGCCGTCCGGTCTCGCGTATCGCCAGATCGAACACGAGGTCTTCGCAGTAGTCGAGCCATTCCGGGTATCCCTCGACCTCTCGCCACACCCCCCGAGGGAATGCGACCGACCGGCTCGATGGCTGGAAAGTCCTCGGATCGATCTCGTCCCGCGTCGGCGTGATCGCGGCGGCGATCGTGCGCGACCAGAAGGTATCGCCCGCGGGTTCGAAGAAGCCGGCGATCACCGCATCGGGGTCGTGCTCCCAGGGCTCGGTCAGCCTGGCGAACCAATCGCTTCGCTGCACCGTGCCGGCATC
>Ga0160448_100348_pt1 | contig 16672 bp, 16 predicted proteins | sample HID1973M_E1MG_FD_108269 | JGI IMG/M metagenome (GOLD analysis project Ga0160448, IMG submission 108269) | Enriched mosquito-associated microbial communities from UW Madison campus, WI, USA - HID1973M_E1 MG | ecosystem: Host-associated > Arthropoda: Insects > Digestive system > Unclassified ...
CCACGGACCCTCCGCGCTGCGCGCGGAGGGCGCGACGCCCGGGGTGTGCTTTCTTTTGGTTACTTTTCTTTGCACAAGCAAAGAAAAGTGACCCCCCGCGGGGAGCGCGTAACAACCAAACCAACGGGCGCGCCCCGCGCCAGCGCCAATGCGCCAATGCGCCAATGCGCCAATGAGCCAATGAGTCAATGAGCCAATGAGTCAATGAGTCAATGAGCCAATGAGTCAATGCGCTCAAGTGCTGAAGCGCTGAAGCGCTCAAGCGCCCAAGCGCCCAAGCGCCAATGCGCCAATGCGCCAATGCGCCGATGCGCCCAAGCCCGTCGCCAGGCGATTCGCCAACAAGTCGAAATAGCAGGATTCGGACGACCTACGAGCCTCGGGGCTAAAGCCCCTCCTACAGGCGTGCACGCTTCGCGTCGCGAAAAAAAAGGCCCCCACCGATTCCGGCAGGGGCCTGGGTACTGCCAAGACGGAGGGAGACGAATCCGTCCGTATGCGACAGAGAGACTTACTCTAGGAGAGAACTAACGCAACAAACTCAACACGTTCTGCGGCACCTGGTTGGCCTGCGCCAACATCGCAGTACCCGCCTGCTGCAGAATCTGGGTACGCGTCAATTCCGCCGTTTCCTTGGCGAAATCGGTATCGCGAATGCGGCTGCGCGAAGCGGCCAAATTTTCCGAGCTGGTCTGCAGATTGCCCACCACCGAGGTGAAGCGGTTCTGCACCGCGCCCAGATCCGCACGCGCACTGTTCACCGCGGTCAGCGCCTTGTCGACTATGGCCACTGCACGCGAGGCGTTGAGATAGGTGGTGACATCCAGGTCCGCCAGACCCTTGACCTCACCCGCGCCCGGCACACCGCCGGTCACGCCCACGCCGGAAGTGATGCCCGCCGCGCTGCTGGTGCCATACACCACGGTGATGCCCGCCGCTGCGCCGCTGCTGTTGAGCGCGTCGCCCACGGTGTAGTAGCTGCCGGTGGTGCCGGTGGATTCGGCATACACGCCATGCTCGCCGATCTTGGCGTTGATGGCGGCCATGATCTTGGCGGTGACCTGCGCGCCGGTGTCGCCGGTCTTGACCGCAACGTCATCGATGTTGATGGTCTTGCCGGCCGGATTGGTGATGCTGATGCCAGTGACTTTGCCATCGCCGGTGGCGGTGCCGGTGGCCACGCCCACGCCGCTGGTGGAACCAAACTGCACTTTGCCCAGCGAAGTGGAGCGGGCGTCGACAATCTTGTCGATACTGATGGCCTGGCCGGCATTGGCGCCGACCTGGAACAACTGGCTGCTGAAGGAACCTTCCAGCAGCTTGGTACCGTTGAAGTCGGCCTGCTTGGCCACGCGATCGATCTCGGAAGTCAGCTGTTTGACTTCGGCGTTCAGCGCGGCGCGGTCGGACGAGGAATTGGTGGCGTTGGCCGATTGCACGGCCAGTTCGCGGATGCGTTGCAGGTTGTTGCCGATTTCGGTCAACGAACCTTCGGCGACCTGGGCCAGCGAGATGCCGTCATTGGCATTGCGCACGGCGACGTCCAGGCCACGAATTTGCGTGGAGAATCGTTCGGAGATGGCCAGACCGGCGGCGTCGTCTTTCGCGCTGTTGATGCGCAGGCCGGACGAGAGGCGCTGGATGGTGGTGGCCAACGAAGCACCACTGGTTCCCAGGTTGCGCTGGGCATTCAACGAAATCGTATTCGTGTTGATGACCTGTGCCATGCCGTGGGTTCCAGTGGGTTTCGGTTTACTTGCGAGGCTTGCGTGCAGCGTTGTTGCGAATCAGGCGGCCCGGGCTCCCGTACCAAGGCGGCGGGGAGCGGAAGGACGGCGAACCGTCCTTCCCGGCGTCAATCCAAGGGGGAGACGAAACCTCCTTGGGGACGCCCGCGCCAGACCACGTTGCCGTGATTAGCGCAGCAGGCTCAGCACGTTCTGCGGCACCTGGTTGGCCTGGGCCAACATCGCCGTACCGGCCTGCTGCAGGATCTGCGTGCGGGTCAGTTCAGCGGTTTCCTTGGCGAAGTCGGTGTCGCGGATACGGCTACGCGAAGCGGCCAGGTTTTCCGAGCTGGTCTGCAGGTTGGCGACGACCGAGGTGAAGCGGTTCTGCACCGCACCCAGGTCAGCGCGTGCGCTGTTGACCGCGGTCAGGGCCTTGTCGACGATTTCCAGCGCCTGCTGTGCGCCCTTGAACGTGGAGATGTCCAGGTTGGAGGCGTACTGCTTGGTGGTGGCGACGGTGCTGGCGGCGACGTCGGCCGGGGCGGTGCCGCCGGTCCAGGTGCCGGTTTCCACAGCGATGCCCTTGAACGCGCCGTTGGTGCCCACGCTGTCCTTGACCGAGGTCAGGTTGATCGCGCCAGCGGTGCCCAGCTCGGCGAACACGCCGGTCTCGCCCATCTTGGCGTTGATCGCGGTGACCAGCGCGCCGGCAGCGGCGTCGCGGGTGGCCGCAGCCGTGCCCTGAGCGGCCACGTCGACGGTGTCGATGGTGACAGCGGCGCCGTCGGCGTTGGTCAGCTGCATGCCGGCGATCTTCAGACCGGTCACGCCGTCAGCCGGGGTGGCGGTGGTGAAGGTGGCGGTGCCGAACATCGCGCCACCCAGCGAACCGGCCTTGGCGTCGACGACCTTGTCGATGGCAATGGCCTGGCCGGCATTGGCGCCGACCTGGAACAGCTGGCTGGTGAAGGAGCCGTCGAGCAACTTGGTGCCGTTGAAATCGGCCTGCTTGGCGACGCGGTCGATTTCCGAGGCCAGCTGCTTGACTTCGGCGTTCAGTGCCGCGCGATCCGAAGACGAGTTGGTGGCGTTGGCCGACTGCACCGACAGCTCACGGATGCGCTGCAGGTTGTTGCCGATTTCGGTCAGCGAGCCTTCCGCAACCTGGGCCAGCGAGATGCCGTCGTTGGCGTTGCGCACGGCCACATCCAGACCACGGATCTGCGTGCTGAAGCGCTCGGAGATGGCCAGACCCGCGGCGTCGTCCTTGGCGCTGTTGATGCGCAGGCCCGAAGACAAGCGCTGGATGGTGGTGGCCAGCGAGGCGCCGCTGGTGCCCAGATTGCGCTGAGCATTCAGCGAAATCGTATTGGTGTTGATGACTTGTGCCATGAGATTTTCCTTAGGCGTAGGGACTAACTAAGTGGGTGCCTGCGTGATTAGCGCAGCAGGCTCAGCACGTTCTGCGGCACCTGATTGGCCTGGGCCAGCATGGCCGTACCGGCCTGCTGCAGGATCTGGGTGCGGGTCAGTTCGGCGGTTTCCTTGGCGAAGTCGGTGTCGCGGATGCGGCTACGCGAAGCGGCCAGGTTTTCCGAGCTGGTCTGCAGGTTGGCAACCACCGAGGTGAAGCGGTTCTGCACCGCACCCAGGTCGGCGCGGGCGCTGTTGACCGAGGTCAGGGCAGCGTCGACGATTTCCAGAGCCTTCTGCGCGCCTTCGAACGTGGTGATGTCCAGGTCCTTGGCGAACGAAGCGGTGGCGGTGGCGGCAGCGGTGGTGGTGGCGGCGGTCAGGCCGGTGCCGGTGATGGTGCCACCGACGACCAGATCCTTGCCGGCCTTGACCGAGTTCAAGGTCACCGTGTCGGCGGTGACTTCGGCGTACACGCCGGACTCACCCATCTTGGCGTTGATGGCGGTGGCCAGTGCCTTGGCAATGTCCGCACCGGTGGCGCCGTTCTTGTAGTCCACCTTGTCGATGGCCACCGAGTTCAGGGTCAGGCCGCTGATGCTGCCATCGGCCGCGGCCGCGGCAATGGCCGTACCGGTGACGTCGGCGGCAAACTTGACGTTGCCCAGCGAAGCGGACTTGGCATCCACCACCTTGTCGATGGCAATGGCCTGACCGGCGTTGGCGCCGACCTGGAACAGCTGGCTGGTGAAGGTGCCGTCGAGCAGCTTGGTGCCGTTGAAATCGGCCTGCTTGGCGACGCGATCGATTTCCGAGGTCAGCTGCTTGACTTCCGCATTCAACGCGGCGCGGTCAGACGACGAGTTGGTGGCGTTGGCCGACTGCACCGACAGCTCACGGATGCGCTGCAGGTTGTTGCCGATTTCGGTGAGCGAACCTTCTGCGACCTGCGCCAACGAAATGCCGTCGTTGGCGTTGCGGACGGCCACATCCAGACCGCGGATCTGCGTGCTGAAGCGCTCGGAGATCGCCAGACCGGCGGCGTCGTCCTTGGCGCTGTTGATGCGCAGGCCGGACGACAGACGCTGGATGGTGGTCGCCAGCGAGGCGCCGCTGGTGCCGAGATTGCGCTGGGCATTCAGCGAGATGGTGTTGGTGTTGATTACCTGTGCCATGAAATTTGACTCCAGAGGCGTTTATTGCACGGGGGACGAAAGTTCCAACGATTCCCCGCCGTGCCGCCGGGGACGCGAGGTTTAGCGTTGCAGCAAGCTCATTACGTTCTGCGGCACCTGGTTGGCCTGGGCCAACATGGCCGTACCGGCCTGCTGCAGGATCTGGGTGCGGGTCAGTTCGGCGGTTTCCTTGGCGAAGTCGGTATCGCGGATGCGGCTACGCGACGCGGCCAGGTTCTCCGAACTGGTCTGCAGGTTGGCCACGACCGAGGTGAAGCGGTTCTGGATGGCGCCGAGGTCGGCGCGCGAACCGTTGACCGAGGTCAGGGCCTTGTCGACGATTTCCAGCGCCTGCTGGGCGCCGGCAAAGGTGGTGATGTCCAGGTCGGTGACGTACTTGGGCACCTGGCTGGTGGCGGCCGCGGTGGCGGTGTAGGTGCCACCGGTGATGGCCACGCCGAAGGCGGTGAACGCGCCGGCGTTGTTGACGCTGGTTTCCACCGAGGTCAGCTTGAGGCCGGTGCCGGCGGCATCGACTTCGGCGTAGACGCCGGTTTCGCCCAACTTGGCATTCATGTGTGCAGCCACGGCCTTGGCAGCGGCCTGGTTGGTGGCGGCCACCGAACCTGCGCTCTTCACGGTCAAATCCGGGAACGTGGTGACCACACCCTTGCTGTCGGTGATGCTCAGGCCGCTGATGGTGACGTCGGCCGTGGCCGAAGCCGCAGCGGTCAGGGCCAGGGTGCCGCTATCAAACTGCGAACCACCCAGGGTGGCGGCGCGGGCGTCGACCACCTTGTCGATGGCGATCGCCTGACCGGCGTTGGCGCCGACCTGGAACAGCTGGCTGGTGAAGGAGCCGTCGAGCAACTTGGTGCCGTTGAAGTCGGCCTGCTTGGCGACGCGGTCGATTTCGGCAGTCAGCTGCTTCACTTCCGCATTCAGTGCGGCGCGGTCGGAGCTGGAGTTGCTGGCATTGGCGGACTGGACAGCCAGTTCGCGGATGCGCTGCAGGTTGTTGCCGATTTCCGTCAGCGAACCTTCGGCGACCTGGGCCAGCGAGATGCCGTCGTTGGCATTGCGCACGGCCACATCAAGACCGCGGATCTGGGTGCTGAAGCGTTCTGAGATGGCCAGACCAGCGGCGTCGTCCTTCGCACTGTTGATGCGCAGGCCCGATGACAGGCGCTGGATGGTGGTGGCCAATGAAGCGCCGCTGGTGCTCAGGTTGCGTTGAGCGTTCAGCGACATCGTGTTGGTGTTGATTACCTGTGCCATTTGGGTCGTCTCCTCTTGTTTAGGTTCCCGGCGTGGATGAAAGAGGGTGCTGCCGGTTTTTTGTTTGGCTAGTCGCCCTCACTTGCGAAAGGGATAACGGCGTTGCCAGAAAAACCTTTAGGGCAGTTGACGAAAAAATCGCGCTGGTGCTAGGGGATTTGTGCTGCGCGCGCGCAATTGCGGCGGCCTTATTCGGCAGGGTTCTGGAGAACTTTAGGGCCGGGTTTTGTTTTTGTTTTCCGGGCCGAAAAGCCGGTTGGCTGGCTGGGGAGCGGGGCCAGGCCCCTGGCGTCAGGGCCCGGAATCCACATCTGTTCGACCTGAAACTCTCCTGGTAAGAGCTCCTGTCCCTGCCGCCAGGGGCCTGACCCCGCTTGGACAGTGATGCCGCCTTTTATTTCAATGCGGCCGTGGCGAAAAGCCATGCAATGACGGCCACAGCACTGCTCTTCTATTTTTCTTTTTCTTTGTAGGAGGGACTTCAGTCCCGACCCAAGTTTGGCGACACCAGAAAGCTGTCGGGGCTAAAGCCCCTCCTACAAAGGCGCAGCCAGTCGCTTTGCGTGTTCTTCGAACAGAACACGAGATCTTCCAGCACACCCTTTCATCTGCTCTTCGATCAGGCAGAGAGATTTGTGGGGAGTGGGAGCAGGCCCTGCGCAACAGTGACTGGAGCTCTTACCGCAAGAGTTTCAGGTCGCATCGATGTGGATTCCAGGCGCTGTTGCGCAGGGCCTGCTCCCACTCACAAGCAAGACCCAACGCTTGCGCTCGAAAGCTTGAGTCTCAAGGCACCGCGATGTTGGTAGCCGCAGGAGAAACAACAGGTGTTGGCGGGGCGCGCCACAAGTCTTCCGGATTGTCGAGCAACGACAGACCCTGCAAGCGATACTCGCAGCCAATCAACACTTGCTGCTGCAAGCCCGGGCGTTCTTCTTCGTACAACACCAAGGCGTGTTGATCGTCCAGCGCGCCGGAGAGCGGCTGCGCGGCGCTGTCGGCCAGGCGTTCTTCCAGGCGCTTGGTCGCGGCGTCCACCGGGCCAGGCACCACCATCAACACGCGGTTCTCGGTGATCACCACTGCATCGCTGACGTGACCCCATGCCTGCACCGGATACTCCAGGCGATACAGATCCATCACCGGCTGGGAGTACTGGCGATCAGTCTGGGTGAAATCGTCCGGCCGCTCGCGACGCAAGCGCGCCAGCAGGCCGGGCAGGGCGACGTTGTCGCTGCGGCAGGTCAAGGCATCGATCAGCGCATCGCCAGTGTCGTCGTTCACCGCCGGCAACGCCGACGTCGATGCAATTGCACCATTGCCTGGTGTTGCAGCCTGCTGCGCAACAGGACTCGCCACGCGGGTGGGGACGCCACTGGCTGCAGGCGCCGTCGTGCTGGCCTTCGGTGCTGTTGTCGGTTTGGTCTGCTGTGCCCACGCGGTGGGCACGCACAACATCGCCATTGCCATTGCAGCGGCGAGCGTGGAGTAGACCTGCGGCTTATTCCAGCTGCGCATTCGCGTAATCGGCATCCAGGGCTTCCATGGCGTCACGCGGCTTGAGCTTGCCTGCCTTTTCAAAGGCATTGGCGGCCGCGTCTTCCTTCTTGTCGCCGTACAACAACAACAGCACGTTGGCGTGCTCGATGTGGGTGATCGGGGCGTCCGGGGTCAGCTTGAGCGCGGTCTTGATATGCGACTCGGCCTCGGCCGCCTTGGCGCCGTAGGTCAGGCCGCCAATCATCGCGCCAATCTTGTCGATGATCTCGGCGTGGTACAGCGCATACGCCGTATGCGCTTCGGCATGCTTGGGCGCCAGCTCCAGCGTGGTTTCCAGCGCCTCGCGGACTTTGCCGGCAATGCCTTGCTTAAGCGCTTTGACGATGCTCAGGCCCTGGCTGTAGCGGCCCAGCGCGAAGGCATGGCCGTAGTGGCTGCTGGGTTCGTCGGGCAGCGCCTTCATCGCCGCCTCGGCCAGCTTGGCGGCCTGCTCGAAGCGCTTGAGCTTTTCGGCCTCGTTGTCGACCAGGTAAGTGGCGTGGATGCCGATCGATTTGATCGCCACCATCGCGCCTATCGGGCCCAGCGCGACGCCGGCCTCGTAGGCCTGCTGGAAGTCGCCGCGGTGGAAGGCGCGCCAGGCATCCTGCAGGGCCGTGGCCAGGCTGGCGGCGTCTTTGCTTTTGGCGGCCTTGCCGGCGGCGTCAATCAGCGCCTGTGCGCGCTTGGCGTCGGGGAAGGGTTCGGCGTCGCCGCCGTGCAGGCCCGGCCAGGCCTTCTTCAAGGCGTCGCCGTTGTAGGTGAAGCTGGAGTTGGCGAACGGAAATGCCTTCCACGCGCTGCTCTTGCCGGCCATGTTGATCCTCCTCCCAAAGGTGGCCTGAGCATGGCCGCCGGGCCAGGCACTGGCAAGTCTTGCGCGCCGCCCGGCGCTAGTGTGTTTGCTCAGGCGGCCTCACGCAGCATCAAGCCGCTTCCGTCATCAGGACTTCCGCATGACCCGCTTGCTGCCACCTGCGCTCCGTCGCGGCTCGTCCCTGCCCGATCCCAGCCTGCGTCATCTGTGGCTGGCGAGCCTGGGCGGGCTGGTCATCGCCAGGCGCGCGGTCAGCGCGGCCACGCGATTGGCCAGACACGAAGTGGAACGCAAGCTGCGCCTTGTGCAGGCCAGGGCGGCGGCTCAGCGCTGATACGCGACGATCAAGCCGTTCAGATGCACGCGCTCGCCTTCGCGCAAGAACGGCGCCAGCAGCATCATCACTTGCACGATGCCTTCGCGAATTGCGACCTGCTCGTTGCGATCGCCACGTGCAGAGGCGTAATTGAGCCAGAAGGTGGCAATGACCAGGATGTTGGTGGCGGTGGCCGACAGTTCGGCCGGGGTGGCGCGCATGACGCCGGCGACGCCCAGGCCGCGCATGACCTCGTGCGCGCTGTCGTCGGCGCGCTTGAGCAAGCGGGCAAAGCGGATGCGCAGGCGGCGGTTGCGGCTGAGGATTTCGACCAGGTCGCGATACAGGAAGCGGTAGTCCCAGATGCACTCAAACACCAGGTGCAGCTGCAGCCAGATGTCTTCCAGCCCGGGCAGGCGGTCGCTGGGCGTGGTCAGGGCGGCATCCATGCGCTCTTCGAAGCGGCCGAACAGCTGCTCGATGATGTCGTCCTTGTTGCGGAAGTGGTAGTACAGATTGCCCGGGCTGATTTCCAGCTCGTCGGCGATATGGTTGGTGGTGACGTGCGGCTCGCCCTGCAAATTGAACATGGCGAGCGAGGCGTCCAGGATGCGCTGGCGGGTATCGCGCGCCACGTCAGGCGGTGAGTTTTTTCACCAGGTCCACATATTTTTTCTGTGCATCGGCTTGCGAGGTGCCCTTGAGCTTGGCCCAGGCCTCGTACTTGGCGGTGCCGACGAAATCGAAGAAGCCCGGCTTGTCGCCGCTGACATCGCCTTCCGAGCCCTGTTTGTAGAGCGCGTACAGGCGCAGCAAGGTGTCGTTGTCCGGACGCTCGGACAGGCCCTGGATGTCCTTGGATGCCTGTTCAAATGCGCTTTGCAGATCGGCCATGGCGTCGTCCTCCCGTTTGGCCGGCATGAGACCACGCGGCGCAGGGGCGGTCAATCGGCGGGATTGTCGTCGGCCGATGGCTCTGGCATGTTGACTGCAGGACCGGCGGAGGGGCCGGCCCACCAACTCGGGACGGCACTCCATGAGCTATTTCGTCACCGGCGCCACGGGATTCATTGGTCGCTTTCTGGTTTCCAAGCTGCTTGAGCGCGAGGGCACGGTGTATGTGCTGGTTCGCCCGGACTCGCAGAAGAAGTTCGACGCCGTGGCCAAGAAGGCTGGCTGGGATGCCAAGCGCATCAGCGTGATCGCCGGCGACATGAGCCAGCCGCGTTGCGGCCTGACCCCGGCGCAGGTGCGGCGGCTGTCCGGCAAGGTCAAGCATTTCTTCCACCTGGCCGCCATCTACGACCTGACCGCCAGCGCGGAGTCGCAGCGCATCGCCAATATCGACGGCACCCAGCATGCGCTGGACCTGGCGGCGGCGCTCAAGGTGGGCGTGTTCCACCACACCAGCTCGATTGCCGCGGCCGGTTTGTATCCGGGCATCTTCCGCGAGGACATGTTTGAAGAGGCCGAGGGCCTGGACGATGCCTATCTGCGCACCAAGCACGACTCCGAAGGGCTGGTGCGCAAGGAAACCCGGATCAAATGGCGTATTTACCGGCCGGGCATGGTGGTGGGGCATTCCAAGACCGGCGAGATCGACAAGATCGACGGGCCGTACTACTTCTTCACCCTGATCAAGAAGCTGCGCGAGCTGCTGCCGCAGTGGATGCCGGTGCTCGGCATCGAGGGCGGGCGGATCAACCTGGTGCCGGTGGACTTTGTCGCCGATGCCATGGACCACATTGCGCACAAGCCCAAGCTGGACGGGCACACCTTCCATCTGACCGATCCCGAGCCGCTGCGCGTGGGCGAGGTGCTCAACACCTTCTGCCGCGCCGGCCACGCGCCGGAAATGACCATGCGCCTGGATGCGCGCATGTTCGCCTTCGTGCCCAGCGGCGTGCGTGCGGCGGTCGGCAACCTGCCGCCGATCCGGCGCTTCATCGGCATGCTGCTGCGCGACTTCAAGATTCCCAAGGAAGTGCTGAAGTTCATCACCTATCCGACCCGCTTTGACAGCCGCGAGACCGAGCGCGCGCTCAAGGGCAGCGGCATCAGCGTGCCACGGCTGGACGACTACGCCTGGCGCTTGTGGGATTACTGGGAGCGCCACCTGGACCCGGATCTGTTTATCGATCGCAGCCTCAAGGGCAAGGTGCGCGGCAAGGTGGTGCTGATCACCGGCGGTTCGTCCGGCATTGGCCTGTCGACCGCGCAACGCGTGGCCGAGGCCGGCGCGATCACGTTGATCGTGGCGCGCGGCGAAGACGAGCTGCACAAGGCGCGCGACGCGATGAAGGCCAAGGGCGGCAAGGTGTTTGCTTATACCGCCGACCTGGCTGACATGGCCGACTGTGATCGCCTGATCAAGACCGTGCTGGACGAGCATGGCCATGTCGACATCCTGATCAACAACGCTGGCCGCTCGATCCGCCGCTCCATCGAGCTCAGCTACGACCGCTTCCACGATTTCGAGCGGACCATGCAGCTGAATTACTTCGGCAGCCTGCGTTTGATCATGGGCTTCATGCCTGGCATGACCCAACGCCGCAAGGGCCACATCATCAACATCAGCTCGATTGGCGTGCTGGCCAATTCACCGCGGTTCTCGGCCTATGTGGCCTCGAAGGCGGCGCTGGATGCGTTCAGTCGCTGCGCGCAGGGCGAGCTGTCGGGCAAGGGCATCAGCTTCACCACCATCAACATGCCGCTGGTGAAGACGCCGATGATCGCGCCGACCAAGATGTACGACAGCATCCCGACGCTTTCACCGGAGGAAGCGGCGGAGCTGGTGGTGCGCGGCATCATTGAAAAGCCGAGCCGGATTGCCACCCGCCTGGGCATTTTTGCCGCGCTGATCAACGCGGTCGCGCCCAAGGCCTATGAAGTCATTATGAGCACGGCGTTCGAGCTGTTCCCGGATTCGGCCGCCGCAAAGGGCGATCGCAAGGCGCTCAAGGAAGCCGCGCCCAGCCAGGAACAGATTGCCTTCGCCTCGCTGATGCGCGGCGTGCACTGGTAAGGCGTGTAAGGGGCTGTAGGAGGGCTGTAGGAGGGGCTGAAGCCCCTCCTACGGTGTCCAGGACACCGGCAGCGCCTGCTGGTTGCGCATATGCAAGGCCAGCGGCTCGATGCGGCTCCACAGGAATTCGCGCAGCTCGGCGTCGTCGACGTTTTCCTGCATCGATTGGTGGAAGCAGGCCAGCCAGCCGCTGACTGCGTCCATGTCGATGGCGAAGGGCAGGTGGCGGGCGCGCAGCATCGGTGGGCCGTGGCGCTCGGTGAACAAAGGCGGGCCACCCAGCCAGCCGCTGAGGAACTCAAACAGTTTCTGCTCGCTGCCGGACAACTCCTCCGGATGCAGCGCACGCACGGCGGCGGCTTCGGGCAGGCTGTCCATCAGCGCGTACATGCGTTGGGTGAAGCGGCGCAGGCCGGCTTCGCCGCCGATGCGCTGGTAAGGCGTGGCGGGCGCAACGGCGTCAGCGGCTTCGGTGGCCGGCTCGGCTGCGGCCGGACTTACATGTTCTTGCATTGGCGCCAACGGATCGGGTCGCTGCTGCCCTTGGGCGGGTTGAGCTGCACGCGCACCGTGCGCAGCGCCGGATAGCGTTCCACCTGCTCGCAGATGCGCGGCCAGACCAGATCCGGGTTGCCGTCGTAATCCACGGTCAGGGTGAGTCGGGTCTGCCAGACGCCACGAATCACGCCGGGGGTGTGCGACAGCGCGCGCGAGATGGCCATGCGCTGTTCTTCCAGTTCGTCTTCGCTGGGCTCGTGGTAGGCCGCCACACTTGCGCTGGCGGTCGGAGCGGTGGCGGCCGTTGTGGTCGGAGTGGGTGCGATTGGACGCGGACCATCGCTGATCCACCAATTGGCCAGCGCCGTGGAAATCACCGCACCCAACGCAAAGGCAGCCAGCCAGGCGATGCCGATATGGCGGCGCGCACGCGACTTGGCGTTGTCGACCAATTCCTGGCGCAGGTCGTCCTCAATCAGCGGTTTGAGCGCGTCCCACAGGGCGGGGCCGTCGAGGATTTCGATGTTGCGGCTGCGCGCGGCCTCGTGGCCTTCCTTCTCGACCCGGCCTTCGGTGGCCAAGATGCCGCCGGCGGCGCCGGACAGACGGACGCTGGCGGCCAGCTCTTCCACCGGCGCAGCGCCGATGCGATAGGCCGAGCCGTGCTTGCAGGACAGCTGCCAGTGGCGGTCGCCCTGGCGCAGGGTGAAGGTGCTGCGTGGGTCGCGGGTGGCGTCGCCACTGGCGTCCAGGCTCAGGCCGCGGCGTTGCATGGCCACCAGCACCAACTTGGAGAATTCGCGCCAGCGCAGGCCGGACAGGGCATGCAGGCCGGTGGCGATTTCGTCATTACGACGTCGCACGAGCCATAGGTAGAGGCTGGCGGCAATGCCGGTCAACAGGGTGATGGCCAAACCAGACAGCCAGAAGAGCATGGACGCGCGCGCTTTCGATCGAAGGCGCAGATTCTAGAGGGAACGAGAGCGTCTGAGTGACGCCTGCCTGTACGCGAGGGGTTCAGGTCGCCTGAGCGTGGTGAATTGCAGGCACAAAAAAGCCCGCCAGTCCGAAGCCGTAAGGGGAGGGGAGCATACGTACTTCGCTGGACTGGCGGGCGATTGGAATTGTTGCGCGTTGCATGCTGCCTTGCAACAAAGTTTTGCCACTAATTAGGCAACGCACTGCAACGGTGCGTTCATGTCGCCGATTTGCGCGGTGCACGCGCCGTTGTGGTGCGCTTGCGCGGTTTGGCGGCCTTGCTGGCCTTGCGTGCGGCCTTCTTGGCAGGTGCCGGGGACGCCGGCGTTTTGGCGCTGCGCGTGCTTGCAGCACGCTTGCTCACCGGACCCACGCCGCCCAGGCGCCGCAGTTCGGCGTTGAGTGCATCCACGCGATCGAGCAGACCGCTCAAATCTTCGCGGCTGGGTACTTCCAGTCGGCGCAGCGCGCGCTGCACGCGATCTTCAAACACTTTTTCCAGACGGTCCCAGGTGTCGGTGGCGCGTTCGCGCGCCTGGCCCACGGTCTGCTCCATCGCATCACGCACCGCATCCACGCGGCCGCCGGCCAGCTTGCGGGTGCGCTGCTCCAGGTTCAGGCCTTCCTTGACCAGCGTTTCAAACAACTTGCCGCCTTCGGCCTGGGCGCGGCCAAAGGCGCCGACACCGGCCAGCCATACCTGTTGCGCCGATTCGCTGAGGTTCTTGGACAGGCGCTGTGCCTGCGCTTGCAGATTGTCTTCTTCTGCGGCCTTGGTCTTGCGGGTCTTCTTGCGAGCAGATTTCTTCAACGTGGCCATGGTGATCCCGTCGGTGCTGTGGAAGGTGAAAGCAGAGTCGAGTGTCTGGCTAGAGTTTTCACACGAGTCTCGTGTTTTCTACGTGCACGCGATCCGCTCCTTCCCCCGCGCGCGGGGGAAGGCTGGGATGGGGGTAAGCTCGTGATTGCATGAACTGACAGTCCACGCTGCCCCCATCGCCCCTACGGGGCACTTCCCCCGCAAGCGGGGGAAGGGAATCGCCCAAGCGTGATTGAGCTCTGCGCGCGCTCGGAAGTTCTACCTGGTCGCAGCGCGTTGGCTGGCGATGAATTGATCGACGTCGTCCAGGGCGCGGCGCAGACGGGCGGTGGTGTCGGTCATGCGCGGAACGATGTCCAGGCCGGTGAGGAGGGAGCGGTTTTTCTGGTTGACGATGTCGCGGCGCAGCTTGATGCCGTGGGCGGCGAGCATGGGTTCCAGCACATCGGCGCGGCGGCGCAGGTCGGCCAGGGTGTTGCGGTAGGCGAGCTGGCAGACGCGGTGGCGCGAGGAGAAGCTGAAGAGGTTGGTGAAGAACAGCTCGCTGTCGTTGGCGTTGGGCTCGAATACCAACTGGTCGATGTTGGGGAACTGGTGCGGGTATTTTTCCAGACCAATCTGCATGCGCGACTGCAGCAGCGTGCGCAGGGTTTGCGAGAGCACCGCGGGCAGGCCGCCGCTGGCCAGGCCGACCTGTTCGGCTTCATCCAGTTGCGGGGTGGCACGGGTGGCGTCGAATGGCACCAGCGGGTTGATGCCAATCATCAGATCAATGCCGCGCTCCAGCACGGTGGAGGCGTGCATGGTCCGGCGCAGCGCGCCATCCAGATAATGGCGGCCGCGGATTTCCACCGGCGGGTACAAGCCGGGCAGGGCGGCGCTGGCTTGCACCGCTTGCGAGATTGGTACGTTGTCCCAGCCCGGCTCGCCAAAGCGCACGGCTTCGCCGGTATCCAGATCCACCGCCACCACAAACAGATCCGCTTCCAACTGGCGGAAATCGTTGCTGCGGCCGCGCCGGCTGAAGACGTCGCTGAGGAAGGCTTCCACCCCGGTGTTGTCGAACAGGCCGGTCGGCACCAGGCCGCCAAACCGCAGGATCAGATCCGACCAGCGCACCGCCTTGCCCGGGTTGCGCAGCAGCCGCTTGCCCCATTGCGCGTACAGGCCGGGCAGGCTGGCGACGCGGCGCAAGTATTCGTCCACGTTGGGGCGCAGAAAGGTCTCGGTACGGAATTCGGCGTCGTCGCTGGTGCCGGTGATGAAGATCCGGCACATCTCGGCGGTGCTCATGCGGTTGGCCAGGCCGGCGGCCAGGAAGGCGCCCGAGCTGACCCCCACGTAGCAATCCAGCCGGGTCAGGTCCAGGCCATCGAGCGCTTCATCCAGCGCGCGCAGCGCGCCCAGTTCGTACATGCCGCCAATCGGGCCGCCGCCGGCGATGGCCAGGCCGATTCGACCGCCGTCGCCGCGTTGCCTGGCGCTATGAAGAGAAAGCATGCGGTTTCCAACTCATTTCCTGGACCGAGTGTAGCCTGCGCCCGCGCGCAGGCAATGCATGCTGGGCGGCGCGCGAGCAGGCTACATGGCTTGCGTCACCCGCGCCGGGCCGGGATCATCCCGGCATGCCCGCCACTCCCCCCGTCAGCGAGCGCCTGGCGCAAGCGCTCAGTCGCCACCAGGCCCTGCACGATCCGCGGCGCGAGCCTCGCAATGCGCTGCCCTGGCTGGCCGAGTTGCGACGCTGGCAGGCGGCGCGGTTGGAAGACAGCTTTGAACACTTCCTGGTCGACCCCGAACGCGGCGGCGCGGCGCGTTTCTTCCTGACCGATGTGTACGGCGATCACGACTTCAGCCGGCGCGATGCCAATGTGGCCAAGGTCATCCCGATGATGCAGCGTCTGCTCCCGGCGGCGGTGCTGGAAACGGTGGCCGACGCGATCGAACTGGGGGCGCTGACCCATGCGCTGGATCTGGACATGGCCCAAGCCCTGCAAAGCCTGGCGCCGCGCCGCAAGCGCCTGGATGCGGACTTGTATGGCCAGGCCTACCGGCAGGTGGGCCAGCAGGGGCTACGAGAACGCCAGATCGATTTGATCGCGCGCCTGGGCGTGGGCCTGGCACAGGCGGTGAAGATGCGCGGGGTGATGACCCTGCTCAAGCTGTCGCGAGGCCCGGCGCGGGCCACCGGGCTGGGAGAGTTGCAGGGCTTCCTGGAACGCGGCTTTGCCGCGTTCTCGGCACTCGGCGATGGGCGCGCCTTCGTGCGCGATATCGAACAGACCGAGCGCGAGGTCTCGCGCCGCCTGTTCGCCGGGCATCCGGCGCCATTCGACGTGGCGTGACGAGGCGGGCTGGGGCTCAGCTGAACTTTTCGTCCAGCACGCGACGGATTTCTGACTCGATCGGGCCTTTCATCGCCGACAGCAGGAATCCCAGATCAGCAGTGACGTGCAATTGCTTGGGCAGCAGGGCAATGCGCCCGTCGACGCCGGAGCGGTTGAACTTGAGCGTATCGCCGACCCAGGCGTAATCCATGTCGAAGCGCTCGGACAGTTTGCGCGCCACATCCTCCACCGCTTTGCGCGCCTGCGCCGGGGACTTGCTGTGATCGTGCAGGATGTCGATGCTGGCCATGACGCGGGTCTCCGGAAGCGGGGTGTGCAGCGCGCCTGAGTCAGGCCGCGCGGCGGCGTGCGCCAAGGTGTCAGGCTGGAACTTCTGCGTCAACCTGTTAGTCTGCCGCGCGTGGAAAATCTGCGACTCAATTTCTCAAATCGTGCACAGCCGGATCGTCCGCTGGGCATGGGCGTGCACCGTGTGGTGCGCGAAGCCACCGGCCATGTCGGCGTGGGCGATCAATTGCAAGGCGCGCTGCTGGCCCGTCTGTGCGTGGATCGTCGCGGCCTGTGGTTGCAGGTGCCGGCCGGCATGCGCGGCGTGCACGTCAATGGCCGGCCGGTGCAGCGGATGGCGCAGCTGCGTGCCGGCGATGCGATCTATGTGGATGGGGTGGAGTTGCTGCTGCAGGGCTCCAGCCTGCCGGCCAGCACGCCTGCCGGTCCCGCCGGCCAGAATGATCC
>Ga0160448_100354_pt1 | contig 16559 bp, 14 predicted proteins | sample HID1973M_E1MG_FD_108269 | JGI IMG/M metagenome (GOLD analysis project Ga0160448, IMG submission 108269) | Enriched mosquito-associated microbial communities from UW Madison campus, WI, USA - HID1973M_E1 MG | ecosystem: Host-associated > Arthropoda: Insects > Digestive system > Unclassified ...
CGACGAGGGCGCGATGCTCGAGCCGCTCTCGGTGGGCATCTGGGCGTGCCGCCGCGCCGGCATGCGGCCGGGTGACCGCGTCCTCGTCTCTGGGGCCGGACCCGTCGGCATCCTCGCCGCGCAGGTGGCGCGCGCGTTCGGCGCATCGTCGGTGCGTCTGACCGACCTGTCGCCGTACCGACTCGAGCTCGCCGCGAGCCTCGGGTTCGAGGTCGAGACCGCGGGCGAAGGGGGCGATGCGCCCGAGTTCGACGTGCTGCTGGAGTGCTCGGGAGCGCCGACGGCGCTGGCAGACGGACTGTGGCGACTGCGCAACGGCGGCCGGGCCGCGATGGTCGGCATGCCGAAGCAGGCGGTCGAGCTGCCGTTGTCGCGGTTGAACGTGCGCGAGCTGTCGGTGGCGTTGGTCAACCGCTACGCGCACACCTGGCCGACCGCGATGTCGCTCGTCGCGTCGGGCAGGGTCGACGCCGCATCGATCGTGACCCATCACTTCGCCCTCGACGAGACCGCCGAGGCGCTGATGCTCGCGAAGAACGAACCTCGTTCGATGAAAGCCGTGATCCACCCGCAGATCTGATCAACTCGTGTTGAATTGCTTCTTGCGGCCATCGTTCAACTCGTGTTGAATGGCGGCGTTACTCGATGAAGAGGAGGGTTCGGAGTGGAACGTGTAGTACTGGATGTGGATCTCGCGATGGGAGCGCCTGGCAGCGATATCGACGACGGCTTCGCGCTGGCGCTGGCCTTGGCAGACCCGGGGATCTCGCTCGAGCTGGTGACCACGGTGAACGGGAACACGGATGCCGATACCGCCACCGCGCTGACGCTCGAGCTGCTGCACCGCCTGGGCCGCCCGGAGGTACCGGTCGTTCGCGGTGCGACCCGACCGCTCGTGCGGCCTCGCGCTCGCCAGGGCTCGCTGCCGGACGACGTGCCGGTGCGATCGGCGCGGGCAGGGGCGGCTGCCGCTGCCATGGTGGAGCTGGTCCGCGCGAATCCGGGTGAGATCACGCTCGTCGCGGTCGGCCCCCTCACGAACGTCGCACTGGCGGTGCGGCTCGACCCCGAGTTCGCGGGGGATCTGAAGTCGCTGGTGATCATGGGCGGAGTCTTCGAGGGCCAGACCAACAACGCCGCGATGCCGGGGGAGTTCAACATCTGGTGCGATCCCGAGGCGGCGGCGATCGTGCTCGACTCGGGGATCGCGGCCAGGTGGGTCGGCCTCGACGTGACCCTGCAGGTGCGCGTGGAACGCTCGCAGGCGATGGAGATGGCCGCCAGCGAACGCCAGTTCACCGCGTTCGCCGGCGAGTACACCGCCGCGTGGATCGACCATCTCGCCGAGATCGATGAGCCGGGCGTCACCTCGTGCGCGATGCACGACCCCCTGGCTGTCGCGGCGGTGACCCGCCCCGACATCCTCGAGTGGCGCGACGCGCACGTCGCCGTCAGCACGGCCGACCTCACCCGCGGCGTGATGGTCTGCGACTTCCGCTGCACCGGCAGCGGACCCGACGGGACACCGCGTCCCGCTCGCCCCAATGCCTCGGTCGCCGTCGCTGTCGACGTCGCCGAGTTCAACAAGCACTTCCTGAAGAACCTGGAGGCAATCGCATGACCCGTGCCGCTTTCGGCAAGTTCCTCGCGCTCGGCGCCGCAACAGCAGTGATGCTGGCGGGCTGCGCGTCCGACTCGTCGACGGGATCGCCGTCCGACGACTGGAGCATCCCCGACGAGGACCCCACCGCGAAGATCAACGTCGTGGGCATCATCGATCCCGTCGCAGAGAGCATGGACGAGGTGATCGCCGCCTTCGAGGAGGCCCACCCCACGATCGACGTCAACTACCAGTACGTGCCGTTCGACGATCTGAACAGCGTGCTCGACACGCGCATCACGTCCAAGAGCGGCGACCCCGACGTCTTCTGGGTCGATCAGCCGCGCGTTCCCGCGCTCTCGGCGCGCGGCTATCTCGCGGATCTGACCGCGGCGTTCGACGGCCGGCTGGACGGGCTGGTCCCGGCGACGGTCGAGTCGAGCTCCTACGACGGCAAGCTGTGGTCGGTCCCGATCGCCAACTCGACGCAGGTGCTGTTCTACAACAAGGACATCCTCGACGCCGCCGGCATCACCCCGCCGGGGTCGAGCGGTGAGCGCGTCACCTGGCAGGAGCTCAAGGAGCTCGGCGCACAGGCGCAGGCATCGGGCGGCGCCGACATCGGACTGATGGTCGGTCAGCCCAACCGCTACTACCAGCTCGAGCCGATCCCGGTCTCGGCCGGGGGTGGCGTCGGCGTCACCGGTGACGACATGCTCACGCCCGACTTCACGAACGGCGGCTGGGTGGATGCGATGACCTACTACGGGTCGCTGTTCGAAGACGGCGTATCGCCGAAGGGCATCACCCCCGAGCAGACGGATGCGACGTTCCTGGCCGGCAAGACCGCGTTCTTCGTGGAGGGCAACTGGATGGTGCCGAAGATGCTGGATGCGACGTTCAACTGGGGCGCGGCGCTGAACCCGGTGTGGGACGGGGGCGATCCGGCCACTCCGACCGGATCGTGGTCGCTGGGCATCAACCCCTTCTCCCAGAACAAGGAGGCGGCCGCGATCTTCATCGACTGGATGGCGATCGACGGCGAGGGAGGCTACGGCAAGCACCGCGCCTTCGCCGAGCTGCCCGCGAACGTCCAGGGACTCGAGAGCTACCTCGCCGGCGAGGCCTTCACGTCGTCCGAGGGCGGAAAGCAGGCCGCCGAGGTCATCGCCGAGGAGACCGAGACGAGCGCCGTGCCGCGCGCATCGACGGTCGGCTACATCGAGTTCGAGGAGATCATCGGGCGCGCGTTCTCCGACATCGCGAACGGCGCAGACCCGGCCGAGGCGCTCGCCGCCGCCGAGACGGAGCTGACGAACGCATGGAAGCAGTACAAGTGATCGATGAGGTGGGGGCCCCTGCGAAGGGGGTCCCCACCCCGGCTTCCCCTCGCGCGACGCGGGGGGTGCGCGACACGGCGACCGCACGCGGACCGCGGCGGCGAGCTCGACGCGCGTGGCTGACTGCGGCCGCGTTCCTCGCGCCCGCGGTGCTGACCATCCTCCTCATCCGGATCATCCCGTTCCTCGGTGCGGTGGTGTCCACGCTGCACGTCCGCGATGGTGTGGGGCTGCTCGCCGAGGAGCGGTTCGCCGGCCTGCAGAACTATGTCGACCTGCTGTCGGACCCGCTGTTCCAGGCGACGCTCGGCCGCACGCTGCTGTTCAACGTCATCATCAACCCGTTGCAGATCGCCCTCGCTCTGGCGATCGCGGTGTTGCTGACGCGCCGCGTTCCGGCCCGGGGCCTCTGGCGGATGGCGGTGTTCATCCCGTGCACGATCCCGCTGGTCGGGTCCTCGATCGCGTGGGGCGTCGCACTGCGGGCGGACGGCCCGATCAACGGCATCCTGGAGTTCCTGGGTCTGCCGGCGCAGCCGTTCCTGTCGTCACCGAGCCAGGCGCTCGCGAGCATCATGCTCGTCGCGTCATGGGTCGGCATCGGCTACTGGATGATCTTCCTGGTCGCCGGGATCAACGACATCCCCGACGAGCTCTACGAGGCGGCGTCGCTGGACGGCGCAGGCGGCTGGCGCAGCTTCTGGTCGGTCACGCTGCCGATGCTGCGGCGACCGCTGCTGTTCGTGCTGGTGGCCGACACCGTGGCGAACTTCGTGCTCTTCGTCCCGATGCAGATGCTCACCGACGGCGGGCCGCAGAACTCGACCACGATGCTCATGTTCGACGCCTACCGCCGCACTTACACCTACTCCCAGCCGAACCAGGGGGCGACAGCGACGGTGATCCTCACGGTCATCATGCTGATCATCGTGTTCGTCCAGTTCCGGCTCCTCAAGGAGGACAGAGGATGACCGCACAACCGACCGCCGTGGGCGGCCTCCAGCGACGGATGCGCGTGCAGCGCGTCATCCTCGGCGTGCTCGCCGGGCTCGTGGGCCTGCTGTTCCTGCTGCCGGCGATCTGGATGCTGCTGGGCTCGCTGCGTCCCGGAGGCGACATCATCGGAAGTGTCAGCCCGCTGAGCTGGAACACGCTGATCCCCGATGTCTGGACACTCGACAACTACGCCGCGCTCTTCGGCCCCCTCCGGTTCGGCCAGGCGATGATGAACTCCCTGATCGTCGCGTTCGCGAGCGTCGTGCTCGGGCTCGTGATCACGATTCCGGCCGCCTACGCGCTCAGCGTGTTCCGGTTCCCGGGGCGGGAGCTCGTCTTCGCCGTGCTGGTCGTCGGTTTCATGATCCCCTTCGAGGCGATCGCGATCCCGCTCGCGCAGATCTTCACGCAGTGGCACCTCGACAACACCTACATCGGGCTCATCCTGCCCGGCATCGGGAACGGTCTGGCGATCTTCAACCTGCGCCAGTTCTTCCTGGGGGTTCCGGGGGAGCTGCACGAGGCTGCACGGGTGGACGGTGCCTCCGAACTGCGCACCATGACGCAGGTCTATCTGCCGCTGAGCGTCACGCCGGTCATCAACTCCGCGCTGCTCATCTTCCTGGCCCAGTGGAGCGCCTATCTGTGGCCTTTGCTGGTGGTGTCGGACGAGAAGATCCAGGTCGCGGCGATCGCGCTGTCGCGCACGTTCTCGGACACCAGCTTCAACTTCGGGCAGATGTTCGGCGGGGCGCTGGTCATCTCGGTGATCCCCGCGGTGCTTCTCCTTGTGCTCCAGCGGTACTTCACGCAGTCTGTGGCGACGAAGGGATTGAAGTGACGGATGTCGTCGTCGTGGGTTCGATCAACTACGACCTGGGGCTGCGCGTGCAGCGGCTGCCGTGGGCGGGTGAGACCGTGCTCTCGTCGTCGTTGACCAGGCGGCCGGGCGGGAAGGGCGCGAACCAGGCGGTCGCCGTCCGTGACGCAGGGGCAACGTGCGCGATGGTCGCGACGGTGGGCTCGGACGGCGCGGCGCTCGTGTCCCAGCTCGGCGATCAGGGCGTCGACACGTCGCGGATGCGGGTGGATGCCTCGGCGATGACCGGCACCGCGGTGATCATGATCGACGACGACGGCCAGAACTCGATCATCGTCTCCGCGGGCGCCAACGAGTCGCTGACGGCGGACGAGGTGCGCGAAGCGGTCGCCGCCTTTCCCGACGCGCTCGTCGTGCTGACGCAGGGCGAGTCTCCGGTCGCTGCGATCGCCGCCGCCGCGGAGGCCGCGGCGGCGGCATCCGTGCGGTTCGTGCTGAATCTCGCGCCCGCGATCGACGTGCCGCGGCGGGTCATCGAGGCATCCGACCCGCTCGTCGTCAACGAGCTCGAGGCCGAGGAGGTCGCGCTCGCGCTGGGCTTGGACATCGATGGAATCCCCACGGGAGATCTCGCATCGGCGCTGGCAGCCGTCGCACGATCCGTTGTGATTACACTGGGCGCCAGCGGGGCGGTGTGGGCCTCGCGGGGAGAGGGCGGCCGGACGCATGCGGAGAGAGTCGAGGTCGTCGACACCACCGGTGCGGGCGACGCGTTCGTCGGTGCGATGGTGGCGGCTCTGACGCGCGGCGCCGACCTCGCGACCGCCGTACGACGCGGCGTCTCGGCGGGCACGCGCGCCGTGCAGTTCGTCGGCGCCCGAACGGCGGGGCAGGCGGTCCGATGACGCAGGTCCGGCGGTCGGATGTCGCGCGCGCCGCAGGGGTGTCGCCCGCCGTCGTGAGCTATGTGCTCAACGGCGGTCCACGTCCCGTCTCGACCGACGCGCGTCGTCGTGTCGAGGCGGCGATCGCCGAACTCGGCTACCGGCCCAACAAGATCGCTCAGGCGCTGCGCGGCACGCGCACGCATTCGATCGCGATGCTCATGCCGGATCACCTGAACCCGCACTTCGCCGAACTGGCGCAGGCGATGGAGGACGAGGCTCATCGTCGCGGGTACGTCCTCATCATCGGGACCGCCGCGAATGACGTGGAGCGCGAGCAGAGCTATCTGCGTTCGTTCCTGGACCGTCAGGTCGACGGCGTCGTGCTGATCAGCGCAGCAGCCGATCCCGACGTCGACGAGATCGAGCGCGCCGGGATTCCGCTCGTGCTCCTGGACCGCGCAGCCGGCGGCTCGACCAGGTCCAGTGTCGTGACCGACAACCGCGCCGCGGCGGCCCTGGGGGTGCGCCACCTTCAGGAGCACGGGCGCACGCGGCTGCGATTCCTCTCCGGGCCGGGCGAACTGGAGCCGGTCCGCGATCGCGACCGTGGCTGGAGCGAGACGACGGGAGATGCCTCCCTCGAGCACGTTTGGCGCAGTGCATTCTCCCGTGAAGCGGGATACGAGGCGGTCCGCGCTGCCGTGGCGCGAGCGGGAGTCGACTTCGACGGACTGTTCACGGCGAGCGACGCGCAGGCCATCGGCGCCCTCAAGGCGCTGCGCGAGGCGGGTGCGCGCGTGCCGCAGGACGTCGCGGTGGTCTCCCTCGACGGTTCGGAGGCCGGGCTGTACACGCTGCCGACCCTCACCGCCGTCGTGCAGGACGTGCACAGGCTCGCCGCTGACGCCGTCGAGATCGTCGTGGCGCACGCGGCCGATGCGGGCACCGCCCCGGTGCATCACACTCTGCAGCCCTCGCTGCGCGTCATGGACTCGTGCGGCTGCGGCGCGGCGGACTGATCCTCTCCACCTGCCCTCGCCGTTCCTGATGGAGTCAGAAGACGATCGTGTGGTTGCCGTGGCGGATGACGCGATCCTCGGCGTGCCAGAGCACGGCGCGGGAGAGCACCTGACGCTCGACGTCCGCGCCGCGGCGCGCGAGCTCGGCCGCCGAGTCGGCGTGCGTGACCCGCACGGTGTCCTGCTCGATGATGGGACCCTCGTCGAGGTCGTCGGTGACGTAGTGCGAGGTCGCGCCGATGAGTTTGACGCCGCGCTCCTTGGCCTTCTTGTACGGCTCGGCGCCGATGAAGGCGGGCAGGAACGAGTGGTGGATGTTGATCACCGGCACCCCGAGCTCCTTGAGGAAGTCGCCCGAGAGGATCTGCATGTACCGCGCCAGCACCACGAAGTCGACGTTGCCCTTGAGCAGCTCGAGGATCTTCGCCTCGGACGCCGACTTGTCGGGGCCGGCGACACCCGGCACGTGGAAGAACGGCACGCCGAACGAGCGGACGTCTTCGGCGGAGGTCGTGTGGTTCGAGATCACCATCGGCACCGTCACCGGCAGGTCGCCGCGGCGGTGGCGCCACAGCAGATCGAGCAGGCAGTGGTCCTGCTTCGACGACAGGATCGCCATGCGCTTGGGCACGGACTGGTCGGTCAGCGACCACTCCAGATCGAACCCGGCGAGCGTCTGGGCGATCTCGTCCTCGATGTGCGGGCGGTCGGCCGCGAACCCGGGCCGATGGAACACGACCCGCTGGAAGTACGCGCCGCCCTCGGGGTTGTCGGAGTACTGGTCGAACGCGACGATGTTGCCGCCGATGCGCGTGATCATCGCCGAGACCGCCGCCACGATTCCCGGCTGGTCGCTGCCGTGGACGATGAGGCAGGCGTGGTCGGGGTGCAGGTTCAGCGAGGCGGCCATTGTTCGATTCTGCCCTGTGCGAAGGAACACCGCTTCTTGCGGTCCGCCCGCGCGACATGCGGGGGACACACGGATGCTGCGGCCCGTACTCTGACGGCATGAGCACGGCTTCCGGAGCCCGGGCGGCGGCGCGCGACGACCGCATCACGCTGAGGTTCATGGCGGTTCCCGCCGACACGGCCGCGGGTGGACGCTCGGTCGCGGCCGGGAGCGTCATGGAGTGGATCGACAAGGCCGGCTACGCGTGCGCGGTCGGCTGGGCGGGCGCGTACTGCGTCACCGCGTACGTCGGGAACGTGCGCCACCGGCGCCCGATCGCTCCCGGGAGCCTCATCGAGGTGCAGGCGCGGATCGTCTACACGGGCCGCACGAGCATGCACGTGGTGGTCACCGTCTCTTCCGCCGAGGTGAGCGAGCGCGTGTACACGCCGGCGACGACGTGCATCCTCGTCTTCGTCGCGAAGGGCGCCGACGGGCGGCCCACCGAGGTTCCGGCCTGGCAGCCGAGGACCCGCTCCGACCACAAGCTGGCCGAGGGGGCACTCGAGCGCATCGCGTCGCGGGCCGAGATCAAGCGGCTCATGCTGGCGGAGGAGTACACGGATGCCTCGACCGCCCCCCGCACGACGCTCCGGTTCCTCGCGCCGCCCGGCGTGGTGAACTTCGGCGGCAAGGCGCACGGCGGCACGGTCATGCGCTGGATCGACGAGGCCGGCTACGCGTGCGCGGCGGCGTGGGCGAAGGACTCGGGCGACGCCAGCGATGCGATCGGGGTCTACTCCGGCGGCATCCACTTCCTCGCACCGGTCGTCATCGGCCACCTCGTCGACGTCGACGCGCGCATCGTCTACACGAGCCGGCACAGCATGCACGTCAGCACCCGCGTGTGGACCGCCGACCCGCGCGCACCCGAGGAGCGGACCCTCACGACGCAGTGCCTCAGCGTGTTCGTCGTGCCCGGCGCCGACGGCGTCGCCCGGCCCGTGCCGCAGTGGACTCCCGAGCTTGCCGAGGACGAGCGCCTGCAGGAGCACGTGCGCGAGATCATGGCGCTGCGTGAGGAGATCGTGCCGATCGCGGCGTCGCTCACGCTCGAGCCGTAGTCGAGGCGGCGTCGCCGAGCCAAGGCGTTTCGGCCGAACACGGGGGCATGGCCCTCGGGTTCGACGGGAATGCCCTGTTTCGAGGATGCCGGGGCCGAGGCGGGGCCGAGGCGCGGGCGAGGCCGGGCCGGGCCGAGGCGCGGGCGAGGCCGGGCCGGGGCCGAGGCGCGGCTCGGGCCGGGGCCGGGGCCGGACGCGGCTCAGGCGGCGCCGGCGCCGCGGACGAGGTCGCCGTTGCGGGTGAGGTCGAGGTAGCGGGCGACCGCATCGCGGCTGCGGGTGAGGCACGCCAGACGGTCGTCGAGGGCCGTGAGCTCGGTGGCGAGCATCTCGGCGAGCTCCCGCGAGCAGGTCGGCTGCTCCATCGCGCACTGCCGCTCGACATCGAGCACGACCTTGGCGAGGCGCGTCGAGAGCCCTGCCTGTACGAGTCCGCGGGCGCGGATCGCCCGGTCGACGTCGGCTTCGTCGTACGCGCGGTAGCCGTTCGCGGACCGCTCCGACGCCAGCAGTCCCTGTTCCTCGTAGTACCGCAGCATTCGTGCGGGGATGCCGGTGCGCTGCGACAGTTCGCCGATCTTCATGCCGCGGGATCCCTCCGTGTCGATTCGTGTCGCGCGAAAGCTTGACATTGACATTGATGTCAAAGTTTAGCCTCGCTGCATGACCTCGTCCACGGCATCCGTCACCCTCCCCGAAGCCCCCGTCTCCCGGTTCCCGATCGGCGCCCTTCTGCTGTTGTCGCTGGGCGTCTTCGTCACCGTCACCGCCGAGTCGCTCCCGGCCGGGCTCATGCCCGAGATGGCTCGCGACCTCGGCGTCGACCCGCTGCGGATCGGGCTGCTCGTGTCGGTCTGGGCGATCGTCGTGATCGCCACGAGCATCCCGCTCACGCGGGCGACACGCCGGATCGACCGCCGCATCGTGGTCGCGGTGTCCCTCGCCGTGTTCGCGATCGCCAACGTCGCCACCGCCTTCGCGCCGACCTACGAGTTCGCGTTCGCCACGCGCGCGGTCGCCGCGGTCGCGCACGGCGTGTTCTGGGCGATCGTCATCGTGTACGCGTCGTCGCTGCTGTCGGGGGCGCAGCTGGGGCGGGGGCTCGCCCTGGTCACCGGCGGCGGCACGGCGGCGACGGTGCTCGGTCTTCCGGTCGCGACGGCGCTCGCGCAGCTGACGAGCTGGCGGGTGTCGTTCGCGGTGATGGGGATCGGGATGCTGCTGCTCGCCGCCGTCGTCTATCGCCGTCTTCCGCGGTCGGTGGTCGAGCCGGTCGCCGCCGCACAGCGAGAGCCGCTGCGCCACGACCGCTCCCTGCCGCCGCTGGTCGCCTTCGGGATCGCGGGGCTGCTGATCGGCCTCGCGCAGTTCCTGGCCTTCGTCTACATCCGGCCGTACCTCGCCGAGTCCGCCGGGATCGCGGACGGCTGGGCGAGCGCCCTGCTCTTCGTGTTCGGCGCCGCGGGGATGGCGGGCGTCGCTGTGGCGGGCGCGCTCGCCGACCGCTTCCCGCGAACGGCCCTCACGGCGACGCTGCTGGTGTTCGTCGTCGCCTTCGCCGCCCTCGCCCTGCTGCCGCATGCGACGCTCGTCGTGGTGATCGCGTTGGCGCTGTGGGGCGCCGGCACCGGCGCGATGTTCCCGCTGATCCAGACGGCGCTCATGCGCGCAGCATCCGATCGCCTCCGCGACCTCGCGAGCGCGTCCATCGTGGTGCTCTTCAACGTCGGCATCGCCGGCGGTTCGTGGGCCGGCGGTCAGCTCGCCGCGACCTACGGGCCGACCGCGAACATGGCGGTGTCGGCCGTCGTGGTGCTGCTCGCCGCGGGTCTGACCGCCCTGGGTGCCGTGCTCGCCGGGCGCCTCTCGCGCTCCCGGCGCGCGTGAGGGGTCCACGCGACCCGATCCCGGCGTCGACATCGTGTGCTCTCGCCGAGTCGACACGCTGCGCACGGGCCGAACGTGTGCTCTCGGCGAGAACGTATGGTCCCGACGGCGAGAACCCGGCCGTACGGGCTCAGACGAGCTCCGCGCCGACCGTCGCCGGATGCGCGACGGATGCCGCGGCCTGCTCGAAGATGCCGCGCATCCAGGCGTGCTCGGGGTCGCGGCCGTGGACGGGGTGCCACCACAGGGCGTTGACGACGGGGGTGGCGTCGAAGGGTGCCGCGAGGGTGCGCACGCCCGCGACGGACTCGGCGACGTGGGCCAGGCCCGCCTGGATCAGCCCGAGGCGATTGGTGCCCGCGATGAAGTGCGGGAGGGCGAGGAAGCTCTCGACGACCGCCTCGATGTGAGGCTCGATGCCCAGCTGCTGCAGCTGGCGAGCCGCTGAGGTGAAGGCCGTGCGCGACTGGTACGTGAAGACCCACGGCAGCGCGCCGAGCACGTCCATCGTGAGCTCGTCGCCGACCAGCTCGTTGGACTCCGAGGCCACGACCACCCAGCCGTCCCGCCACAGGTCCGCGTAGGGGAGGTCGACGAGGTAGCCGTGCGGGATCACCATGCCGTCGGCCGAGCGCAGGCGATTGAGGGCGTCGTCGACGATGGCCGGGTTGTGCAGCATGAAGCGGAAGCGGACGCCGGGGGCGGTCTCGGCGGCGAGGCGCGACACCTCGCTGCCGATGGTGGCGAAGCCGTAGTCGGAGCCGTAGATGGAGAACTCGCGCGTCGAGTCCCTGGGGCTCCATGTCGCCTGGCTCTCGAACACGCGGCGTGCGGCCTCCAGCGCCGTCGTGGTGTGTTCGGTGAGGCGGAGGGCGAGCGGCGTCAGCTCGTACGTGTTCCCCCGGCGGGCGAGGATCTGGTCGTTGAAGTGCGTGCGGAGCCGGGCGAGTGATGCGCTCAGAGCCGGCTGGCTCAGGTGCAGCCGCTCGGCCGCGCGGGTCACGCTGCGCTCGGTGAGCAGGGCGTCCAGCGCGACCAGCAGGTTCAGGTCGAGCCGGGAGAGGAGCGGTTGATCGGACACGACGATGTGGTCCTCCGGGTCGGGATGCCTCCGGCCAGTGTATCCGCGCAATCTATGTGGAGGGTAGGTGGCATCGTTCGCAACGATGGGCGGGGTTGGGTGCGTTTATGCGCACATCACACTTACTTATGTCTAAATCATGCCTAACCCTGTTACCCTCAAGGGACGCCCGCGGCAGCGCGGTCCCGACCCAGAGAGCGAGCATCGATGCTTCTCGAGAGAGATCTCATCCAGTCCGTCGGCTTCCGCAACGTACGCGAGGGCGGTGAGGTCACCGGCTTCCAGTTCCGCCTGCGCATGCCGTCGTACCGCGGGATGGCGGCATCCCTGATCGACGGTGTCGCGGTGCGCGTCGGCAATCTCGTCGATGTGGCGGCGGACGTGCCCCGCTGGACCTTCGGGGGTCGGACGTACTCCCTTCAGGAGCTGTGGGACTCCGAGGGTGTGCGGTGGCCGCTGGAGGACGCCGCGATCGTCACCGTGCCCCACCCGGGAGGGCTTCCCGAGGGCACGCACGAGGTCTCCATCCAGCTGCGCCTGCGCATGTCGTACATCCCCCAGGAGCACCAGCCCTCGACCTACGAGGTCTCGCGGCACATCACGCTGACCTCGTCGGAGGAGGGCGGCCCGTTCCGGTACGGCGTCAGCCTCTACAGCTTCATGACCGACTACGGCACCGTCATGGACCTCGAGACCGCGCTCGCCGCGGTCGCCGACGTCGGTGCGACGGGTGTCGAGATCCTCGGCGAGGGGCACATCGAGGGGTACCCCGAGCCGACGACCGCGTGGATCGATCGCTGGTTCGCGCTGCTGGAGAAGTACTCCCTCGAGCCGACGAACTACGGGTCGTGGATCGACACGCGGCTGCATTCCAGCGGCCTGAACGCCCGCGACCTGACCGCAGCCGAGGGAGCCGCGATGCTCCAGCGCGACCTGCGGCTGGCCAAGCGCCTCGGCTTCCGCTTCGTGCGTCCGAAGATCGGCGTGGTCTCGAGCGACCTCGTCCCGCACCCGATCTGGACCGAGTCGGTCGAGCGCTCGCTGGATCTCGCCGCCGAGCTCGACGTGGTGATCTGCCCCGAGATCCACTCGCCCACGCCCATCAAGCACGAGGTCGTCGACGACTACATCGGGCTCATCCAGCGCACCGGCACGAAGCACTTCGGCCTGCTGCTGGACACGGGCATCTTCCAGGACCGCCCCATCCCCCTCAAGCCCGGCGAGCTGCCGGGCCGCCGTCCGGCCTTCCTGGACGGCATCGCCGTCGACCCGGCCGACATCGCCGACATCGCGCAGTACGTCGTGTTCATCCAGGCGAAGTTCCACGACATCGACGAGAACCTCGAAGACCAGCAGATCCCGTGGGAGCCGGTCCTGCGCGCCCTCAAGGACGTCGGCTACACGGGCTACCTCTCGAGCGAATACGAGGGCGAGCGCATCCCGTGGCGCTCGATCGAGCAGGTGCGCCGCCAGCACTCGCTCATCCGGTCCATCGCCTCCCGCCTCTGACACCCGACGGAGACCATCATGCCCAACGGACTCATCGCCCAGGACAGCCTCCGCCCGCACCCGGACGGACTCGCGCTCACGCTCACCATCCCCTGGTACCGGAGCCTGTGGCTCTCGTCCGTCTCGACACTGCGCGTCACCGTCGACGGCGCCGAGATCCCCGCCGACGACCTCGCCCTCGAACTCGCCGGTACGCGCTACGCCATCGCCGAGCTGCCGCAGCAGAGCGAGACGCTGTGGTTCCTGCAGCAGCATCCGCTCCTCATCGTCCGCCGGGAGGAGCCGGTCGCGCTGGGCGACCAGCACCGGGTCGAGATCTTCGGCGAGCTGCGGCTCCCCTACATGCAGATCGCGCCCGGCCAGGACGGCGGCCCCGGCATGTACGTGCCGAACATCGTGCGCCAGTCCCTCACCTTGACGGTCACCGATACGGATGCCGCGCCCCTCGCGACGACGGAAGCCGTCGCTCCTGCGCCGCCGGCGTCGAGCGATGATCCCTTCCGGCTGGGGCTCACGCTGTACTCGGCCAGCGCCGAGTTCCGCGCGGGCTGGTACGACTTCGACGGCCTGCTGGACCGCGTCGCCGAGCTCGGCATCGGTCCCGGCATCGAGATCGTCGCGTCGCAGGTGCTGCCGACCTACCCGGTCGCGTCCGACGAGTTCGTCGCGACCTGGCGCGAGGCCTTCGACCGCCACGGGTTCGACGCGAGCTCGTTCGGCGCGAACCTCGACATGGGCCGCCGTCGCGACCGCGACATGACGCCCGACGAGGAGTTCGAGTTCAGCGAGCTGCTCTTCCAGGGCGCCAAGAAGCTCGGCTTCCCGTTGGTGCGCATCCAGAGCGCGAAGCCGGAGCTGCTGCGCCGGCTGCTGCCCGTCGCCGAGAGTCTCGACCTGCAGCTCGCCTACGAGATCCACGCGCCGATGGGCCCGAACGCGCCCGAGATCATGAAGGTCCGCGAGGTCTACGCCGACCTCGACTCGCCCCTCCTGGGGTTCGTCGCCGACTTCTCGTCGACGATGCACAGCATGTCTCCGACGCTGCTGCGCGCCGTACGCCGCGCGGGTCTGGACGAGGAGGCGGTCGAGCGCCTGCAGCAGATCTGGGCGACGGATGCCCCGATGCGCGAGCGGCAGCAGGAGTTCATCGGGTACCTGCAAGACCGCGGCTTCGACCCGGGCCGTCTCGGCGCGTTCGCGCACCTCGCGTTCAACATGCACGGCCACGTCGACCCGCGCGAGTGGGCCGACATCATGCCGCAGATCACGCACGTCCACGCGAAGTTCTACGACATCGACGAGAACGGCCAGGAGCCGGCGATCGACTACCCGCAGCTCGTCCGCGTCTTCGTCGAGGGCGGCTACCGCGGCTACTGGTCCAGCGAGTGGGAGGGCCACGCCTTCGCCGAGCTCGGCGAGGTCGACCCGCTGCTGCTCGTGCGCAAGCAGCACGACCTCATCCGTGCCTCGATGCGCGCGGTGCAGGCGACTCATGCCTGACACCGACGTCGATTTCCGCACACTGCCGTTGCCCGAGGTGCTCCGGATGTTCCGCGAGCAGGGCGAGCCGGCCGACCCGCGCCTCGACATCGACACGGCGTCGCTCAAGCGCAGGTTCCCCCGCCTCGCGAACGTCGAGACGCGCGAGGTCGCGATCGAAGGGGTGGCACGTGCCGTGCCGGCGCGGCTGTACACGGATGCCTCGGCCGAGGCATCCGGTCGCGCTCTGGTGTGGGTGCACGGCGGCGCCTTCATCGGTGGACACCTGGACATGCCCGAGTCGAACTGGGTCGCCCTCGAACTGGCGGCGCGCGGGATCCCCGTGCTGGCTGTCGACTACGTCAAGTGCCTCGGTGACGTGCACTTCCCCGAGCCCTCCGACGACGTGCTCGCCGCCTGGCGCTACGCGGTCGCGCACGCGGAGGAGCTGTTCGGGACGGGCGACGTTCTCCTCGGCGGCGCCAGCGCGGGAGGCAATCTGACGGCGGGCGCCGTCGCACGGTTGCGGGATGCCGGCGAGCCGGTGCCCGCGGGGCTGGTGCTCGTCTACCCCGTCGTGCACCCGAACGGCCCTGACGCGTCGGCCGAGGTGGATCTCGATTCCCCGCACGGCGGCCTGGCGCTGAACTTCGCGGGATCCGTCGAGGTGCTGGCTGATCCGCACGCGTTCGCGGCACTGGGTCCGGTCGAGGGCTTCCCTCCGACGTTCGTGCTCGTGTGCGAACTCGACGGGCTGCGTCCGTCGGGCGAGGCGTTCGCCCGGCAACTGGATGCCGCAGGCATCGACGTCGCCCTCCGTCTCGAGGCCGGCGCGGACCACGGCCACATCAACGAGCCGGCCGACCCCACCGCGCTGCCGACCGTGATGGGGATCGCGGAGTGGATCGGCGCGGCGTCGTGAGCGCCCGCGGCGATCGCTCAGCCTGGGCGTTCGGCGAAGACCTCCGTCTGCGCAAGGACGGCGAGCTTCGTCTGCTGCTGGGCGGCCAGGTGCACAACTCGTCGAGCTCGTCGACGGCATCCATCCGCCAGTCGTTCGCCCACGCGCGGGACCTGCACGCGAACACCGTGCTCGCACCGGTCAGCTGGGCGTTGACCGAGCCGCGCGAGGGCGAGTTCGATTTCACGCTCGTGGACGCGATGATCGAGGAGGCCCGCAGCCGGGGGCTCCATCTCGTGCTGCTGTGGTTCGGCGCGTTCAAGAACGCGACGTCGACCTACGCGCCCCGGTGGGTGCGCGCGGACCAGGCGCGGTTCCCGCGAGCCGTGGTGCAACCCAAGACCCGGGGGAGCGCGTTCCACTACTCCGGGGTGATGCCCACGCCCGTGCTCTCGGTCTTCAGCGAGGCGCTCCGCGATTCCGATGCGACCGCGTTCGAGGCCTTCGTCGCTCACCTCGCCGTGGTCGATCGCGCCGATGTCGTCGCCCTGATCCAGGTCGAGAACGAGTCGGGGATCCTGCGCGACAGCCGGGACCGGAGCGACCTCGCCGAGGAGGCCTGGCGTCGCGACGTGCCGGCCGCGCTGATCGCCGCCGCGCGCGAGGGAGAGGAGGGCTCGCTGCTCCGCACGCTCTGGGTGGAGCGCGGGCGACGTGAGGCGGGCCCGTGGAGCGACGTCTTCGGCGACGGCTCCGGCGCCGACGAGCTCTTCATGGCGTGGTCGATCGCGTCGTACGTCCAACACCTCGCCGAGCGCGGTCGGGCCGTCAAGCCGATCCCGATGTACGCCAACGCGTGGCTGGGCCCGCAGCCCGGGCAGGACGAGCCCGGCGAGTGGCCGAGCGGCGGGCCCTCCAGTCGCGTCATCGATGTGTGGCGCGCAGCGGCACCCTCCCTCTCGCTCGTCGGCCCCGATATCTACGTGGACGACGCCGATTCGGCGATGCGGACCTACGCGACCGGATC
>Ga0160448_100356_pt1 | contig 16481 bp, 11 predicted proteins | sample HID1973M_E1MG_FD_108269 | JGI IMG/M metagenome (GOLD analysis project Ga0160448, IMG submission 108269) | Enriched mosquito-associated microbial communities from UW Madison campus, WI, USA - HID1973M_E1 MG | ecosystem: Host-associated > Arthropoda: Insects > Digestive system > Unclassified ...
CCGCCGGAGAAGGGGCTCAGCCCCTCGGGAAAGGGGGCCGAGGCGTCCTCGCGCCGGTGCGTCTCGGGGCGCGGCAAGATCCAGCGGGTCGTCGCCAGCGTGCCGTTGAGGGTCGCGACGGGCTGTGTCTTGCCCCCTTCGGGCCGGTAGCGGATGTCGAGCCGCCGCGCCTGGTAGGTCGTGCAGTTCGACGTCGAGGTCAGCTCGCGGTACGCGTTCTGCGTCGGCACCCAGGCCTCGACGTCGTACTTGCGGGCGGCACTGGATCCGAGGTCGCCGGCGGCGACGTCGATCACGCGGTACGACAGGCCGAGGTCCTGGAGCATGCCCTCCTGCATCGCGACGAGGCGCAGGTGCTCCTCCTCGGCCTGCTCGGGCGTGGTGTAGACGAACATCTCGAGCTTGTTGAACTGGTGCACGCGGATGATGCCGCGGGTGTCCTTGCCGTAGGAGCCGGCCTCGCTGCGGTAGCAGGTCGACCACCCCGCGTAGCGCTTGGGCCCGCGCGTCAGGTCGAGGATCTCGTCCATGTGGTAGCCGGCCAGCGGCACCTCGCTGGTGCCGACGAGGTACAGGTCGTCGTCTTCGAGGTGGTAGACCTCGGCGGCGTGCTTGCCGAGGAACCCGGTGCCGCGCATCACCTCGGGGCGCACCAGCGTCGGCGGGATGATGGGCGTGAAGCCGGCCTGCAGCGCGCGGTCGAGCGCGAGGTTCATGAGTGCGATCTCGAGCCGCGCCCCGATGCCGGTGAGGAAGTAGAAGCGACTGCCCGACACCTTCGTGCCGCGCTCCATGTCGATCGCGCCCAGCCGCTCCCCGAGCTCGAGGTGGTCGCGCGGCTCGAAGCCGAACGCAGGGATCTCGCCGTGCGTGCGCAGCGTGACGAAGTCGTCCTCGCCGCCCGCGGGCACGCCGTCGATCACGATGTTCTCGATAGCTCCGAAGGCTTCGGCGGATGCCTCCTCCGCCGCGGCGACCGCGTGCTGGGCCTGCTTGACCCGCTCGCTGAGCTCCTTGGCCTCGGCGACGAGTGCCGCCTTCTCCTCCTTCGGAGCCTGCGCGACCTTCTTGCCGTGCGCGTTCTGCGCCGCACGCAGCTCTTCGAAGGCGGTGATCGCCGCGCGCCTGGCGCGATCGGCCTCGACGGCGGCATCGACGGTATCGGGCGATTCGCCCCGCGCCTCCTGCGAGCGCTTGACCAGCTCGGGACTGTCGCGAAGCAGCACGGGATCGATCACCCTGCAAGCTTAGTCGGCGACCGCAACCCGGCCGCGGGGCGTCCAGGCCCACGTCGGATGCCCGCCACCGTCGATTCGGGTCCTAATCTGTACCTCATGGCGGCGGCATCCGGATCGAGCGACGACGACACCGCTGACGACCTCGCTGCGCACCCCGCCGACGCGATCTACGCCGACGGACCCGGCACCGCCGAGCTCGCCCTCGTCGAGGTCGAGCAGGACGGGACGGATGCCCCGGCCGCGGCCGAGCCCGGCCGCCCGAACGGCGCGCGCCCGTCGCCGAAGGCGGCCCTCGTCTACAACCCGATCAAGGCCGATGGCGACGCGCTGCGTGACACGCTCACGCGCCTCGCGGCGAAGGCCGGGTGGTCCGAGCCGCTGTTCTACGAGACGACCATCGACGACCTCGGCGACGACGTCACCCGCCAGGCCCTCGGCGAAGGCGTCGACGCCGTGCTCGTGGCGGGGGGCGACGGCACGGTGCGCGCCGTGTCCGAGGCGATGAGCGGCAGCGGAGTGCCCCTCGCGATCGTTCCCAGCGGCACGGGCAACCTGCTGGCCCGCAACCTCAGGCTCCCGCTCACCGAGCCCGCCGCGATGGTGCAGGCGGTGTTCGACGGCGACACCCTCGCCATGGACGTCGGCTGGACCGAGCTCGCCCGGCCCGACGGCACGACGGCCGAGCACGCGTTCGTCGTGATGGGCGGCATCGGCCTCGACGCGGCCATGATCGCCAACACGAACCCGCAGTTGAAGAAGACCGTCGGCTGGGTCGCCTACGTCGACGGCGCGGCGCGCTCACTGCCGAACGCGAAGCCCTTCCGCGTCGTGTACGAGCTGCCGGGGCACCGGCTGCATTCGTCGCGCGTGCAGAGCGTGCTGTTCGCCAACTGCGGCAAGCTCCCCGCCGGCCTCGACCTCATCCCCGAGGCATCCGTGGCCGACGGCGCGCTGGACATCGTGATCTTCCAACCCAAGGGGCTCTTCGGCTGGCTGTTCGTCTGGCGCCGCGTCGCGTGGGACAACAGCTTCCTGCGCCGCTTCCGCGCGGGGCGCCGCGTGCTGTCGCTGCGCACCAAGGACAACGCGGTCGTCTACTCGCGGGGCGCCGGCATCGAGCTCGCCACGCACGAGGCTCGTCCCGTCCAGCTCGACGGCGACGAGTTCGGCGAGGCGCTGTCGGTCAAGACGCGCGTCGATCCTTCGGCGCTGGTCGTCGTGGTCCCCAAGGGCCACACCACCGACGGCCTCTGATCTCTCCGGATGCCGCGGCCCCGCGGCATCCGGAATCTCACGCGCGGCGATGCGAACTCAGCCCTTGACGGCGCCGCCGAGTCCCGCGGAGCGCAGGAACACGGACTGGAACACCAGGAACATCGCGATCGGGATGAGCGTCGCGATGGCCAGCGCCGCGAGGAACACGTCCAGCTCGGTCTGCGACTGCACGTCGGGAAGCCGCACCGACAGCGGCTGCACGGCCGGGTCGGGCAGCACCAGCTTCGGCCAGAGGTAGTCCTTCCAGGCGGCGATGATCGCGAACACCGAGACCACGCCGAGGATCGGCTTCGACATCGGCAGCACGATCGACCAGAACAGGCGGAACGGGCCGGCGCCGTCGGTCTTGGCCGCCTCGAACACCTCGCGGGGCAGGTTGTCGAAGAACCGCTTGACCAGCAGGATGTTGAACGCGTTCGCCGCCATCGGCAGCCACACCGCGAGGTAGTTGTTCAGCATGCTCGCGTCGCGTCCGAGGAGGGGCGGCGACACGATGGTGAGGTACAGGGGAACGAGCAGCACGATGCCCGGGATGAACAGCGTCGCCAGCACCAGGGCGTTGAGCACCGGCGCGTACTTCGGGCGCAGCACCGACAGCGCGTAGCCCGCGGTGGTCGCGATGAACAGCTGCGAGAACCAGGCGCCGGCCGCGATGATGATCGTGTTCCAGAAGTACTGGTCGATGTGGATGTCGTTCCAGGCGGTCGACAGGTTCGCCCAGTCGATGCCGTTCGGCCACAGCGCGAAGGGCTGCTGGAGGGTGTCCTGCGTGGGCGTCACCGCCGACTTCGCCAGCCACAGGATCGGCCCGAGACCGGCGATCGTGAGCGAGACGAAGAGGAACACGTGGGTCAGCGACATGCCGAACCGGGTGCCCGGGCGCCGGCGCTCGGACGCCGAGACGATCGACCGTTCGGCCATGTCGTCGATGGAGTCGCGCTTGCGCCCGCCCCCGACGCCCCGGCGCGAGAGGAACCCCCGCATGCCCTCGCGGCGCTCGGCGTTGGTGATCGAGGTGGTCATGAGGTGCTCCAGCGGTTCGTGAGCTTGAAGTACAGCCAGGACAGGATCGCGAGCACGATCGCCAGCAGCACCGACACCGCGGTGGCCTCGCCGTAGTCGCCGCCCAGACTGTTGCGGAACGCCTTGTCGTAGATGTACAGCAGGATCGTCTTGGTCGCCCCGGCCGGTCCGCCGCCGGTGAACAGGAACGGCTCGAGGAACACCTGCGCGGTCGCGATGACCTGCAGGATCAGCATGATGAACAGGATGCCGCGCAGCTGCGGCAGCGTGACGTGCCAGACCTTGCGCCAGATCCCGGCGCCGTCGACCTCGGCCGCATCGTAGAGCTCCGGCGGCACCGACAGCAGGGCCGCGAGGTAGATGATGATCGACCCGCCCGCGGCCGCCCACGTCGCCTCGAGGACGAGGGAGGGCATCGCCTGCACCGCGGACGAGATCCACGGCTGCGCCGGGATGCCGAACCAGCCGAGCACGGTGTTGAACACGCCCGACGGGTCGGCGCTGTAGAAGAACTTCCACAGCAGCACCGCGACCACCGGCGGGATCACGACCGGCAGGTACGCGAGGGCCGAGTACAGCCCCTTGCCGCGGCGCACCTCGCTCATGAGCACGGCGACGAACAGCGGCAGCGGGAAGCCGAACAGCAGCGCCAGCACCGCGAAGTAGACGGTGTTGATCACGGCCCGACCCAGCTGTGGGTCGGTCAGCACCGTGAGGTAGTTGTCGAGCCCCACCCACTCCGACACGAGCAGGTTCGTCTTCTGCAAGCTCATGATCACCGACTGCACGATCGGCGACCACGAGAAGAAGAAGAAGACGAACACCATCGGCAGCACGAACAGCAGGTTCGCGAGGCCTCCCCCGCGGTACCACGTGAGGGGGGTGCGTCGGATCTTGCGCTTCGCCGGCGGGGCGGCGGGCGGGGGCGCCGCCGCGGCTGCGGGACGCTCCGGGAGGGTCGCGGTCATGATGAGTTCTCCGGTCGCTGAGCCTGTCGAAGTGTGAGCCTGTCGAAGCGTCGCGGTGGTCGTGTGGGCCCTTCGGCTAGCTCAGGGACCGGGTTGCGCGGGATGGACGGCGACGGATGCCGCGGCCCGGCGGCGAGGCCGGACCGCGGCATCCTCGTGGGTCACTCGTCGAGCAGCGCCTGCGCGTCGGTCTGCGCCTGCGCGAGCAGGGCGTCGATGTCGGCGTTCTCGTCGGTGAGGACCGTCTGGACGACCGTGTCGAGGAGAGCGTAGACCTCCTGCGTCTTCTTCTTCGGCTCACCCACGGGCGTCTGGTCCCAGATGTTGTCGGTGAACGAGGTCATCTGGTCGCGCGGCACGTTGATGTACGGCTCGATCCACGTGAGCGACTCCTCGTACAGCTCGCGGCTGAGCACCGGGAGCACCGGCGTCCCGACGGCCTGGTCGGAGTCGGCGAGCGCCTTGGCGTCCTGCACCGCGGCATCCTCGTCGAGGAGCTTCTGCATGTAGTACCAGTCGATCCAGGTGACCGCGGCCTCCTTGGTCGCGTCGTCGACCGTGGGGCTGATCACCGCGATGTCGCCACCGCCGAGCGTGCCCGGGTCGTCGCCCTCGATCGGCACGACGCCGAGGCCGTACACCGCGGGGTCGAGGCCGAAGTCGCGCACGAGGGCGGTGTAGACGTCCGAGCCCGACGTGTACATGCCGATGTTGCCGGCGGCGAACTCCTGGTTGATGCTTCCCCAGTCGAGGTCCACCTTGGCGCCGAAGGAGTCGTCCTCCCACTTGAGGTCGTGGAGGAACTCCAGCGTCGCCTTGGTGGCGTCGTTGTCGATCGACGAGGTGGCGGTGCCGTCGGCGTTGTCGGTCTGCGTGCGTCCGCCGCGGGCGACGGTCTGCGCGGTCAGCTGCCATCCGCCGGTGTTGTTGATCGCCATCTGGGCGTAGCCGGCCTTGCCGGTGGCGTCGTGGATCTTCTTCGCGTACTCGCGCACCTCGTCCCACGTGGTCGGGGGCTGGTCGGGGTCGAGCCCCGCCTGCTCGAACAGGTCGCGGTTGTAGTGCAGGCCCATCGCGTAGGCCTGGCGCGGGAAGCCGAAGATGTTGCCGTCGCTGTCCTTGACGCCGTCGAGGATGATCGGGTTGAAGCTGTCCTCGTAGCCGAGGTCCTTCACCTCGGCGGTGACGTCCATGAGCTGGCCGTTCTCGAGCAGCGTCTTGGAGTCGGTGAACGGCACCGTGAACACGTCGGGCAGGCTGCCGCCCGCCAGCTGCACGGCGAACGTCGGACCCTCCCATTCGTACTCGACACCGATGATGTCGATGTTCGGGTGCTCCTTCTCGAACTGCTTCTCCTGCGTCGCGAAGGCCTCGTATGCCGCGGCATCGGCGCCGGGCGGGAAGGTCGCGACGCGCAGCTCGACCTTGCCGTCGCTGTTCGTGTCACCGCCGGCTGCCGAGCAGCCGACGAGCGCGCCGACGGTCGCCAGGGTGGCGACACCGGCGAGCAGGACCCTTGCTGGTGACTTCATCGTCTTTCCTTTCTGAGGGAGGTTCCGCGTCAGCCTCTCGGCGCGGACGTCTCCGGGTTGGTGGTGCGGGTGCGGGATTCGGGTACGGATGACTCGCTGCCGAGTCGGAGCCACACGGTGGCGTTGCCCGGCAGCAGCCCGGACTCGAGCGGCGAGCTCGAGAGGAGGACGGTCGCGCCGGGGGGAAGCGCGACCGGGTCGTCGCCGGTGTTGACGACGCACGCGAAGCGGTCGCCACGCCGGAAGGCGAGGATGTCAGGGCCGGCGCCGTTCGCGGTCGGCACGGCGTCGTCCCACCACGAGAGGGGCCCGTCGCCGAGCGCGGGGATCTCGCGGCGCAGGCGCAGCGCGTCCCGGTAGAGGTTGAGCGTCGAGGCCGGGTCGGCGTCCTGCGCCGCGACCGTGAGCCCGCCCCACCCCTCGGGCTGCGGCAGCCACGTGCGGGTCTGTTCGGGGCTGAACCCGAACGGAGCGTGATCGCCCGACCAGGGCAGCGGGACGCGGCATCCGTCCCGTCCCGGGTCCGTGCCGCCGGAGCGGAAGTGCATCGGGTCCTCGATGAGGTCGAGCGGCAGATCCTCGACTTCGGGCAGGCCCAGCTCGTCGCCCTGGTAGATGTACAGGCTGCCGGGGAGCGCAGCGACCAGGAGCGCGGCGGCGCGGGCGCGGTGCAGGCCCAGCTCGGGGTCGGTGGGCACGCCGAACCGCTTCTTGAGGAACGCGAACGCGGTGTCCTCGCGGCCGTACCGCGTGACCGGGCGCGTGACGTCGTGGTTGCTGAGGACCCACGTGCTCGGGGCGCCGACGGGAGCGTGGGCTTCCAGCGTCGCGGTGATCGACTGGCGGAAGGATGCCGCACCCCACGGCCGCGCGAGGAAGTCGAAGTTGAACGCGGTGTGCATCTCGTCCGGGCGCAGGTAGTTGGTGAACCGCACGATGTCGGGCACCCAGATCTCGCCCACGAGCACGCGCGTGCCCGGGTACGAGTCGGCGATCGCACGCCAGGAGCGGTACACGTCGTGCAGCTCGTCGCGATCCTCGGTGGGGTGCTGGCCGGGGCCGTGCTTCTCGCCCACCTCCGGCAGGTCGGGGTCCTTGATGAGGAGCGCCGCCGAGTCGATGCGCACACCCGCGACGCCGCGGTCGAACCAGAACCTCAGGATGTCCTCGTGCTCGCGGCGCACGTCGGGGTGGTTCCAGTTCAGGTCGGGCTGCTCCGGCGTGAACATGTGGAGGTACCACTCCCCCGGCGTTCCATCGGGGTCGGTGGTGCGCGTCCACGTCTCGCCCTGGAAGCTCGAGACCCAGTGCGTGGGGATCTCGGCCCCGTCCTCACCCTTGCCGGGGTGGAACCAGAACCGCTCCCGCTCGGGGCTTCCGGGCCCCGCGGCGAGCGCCGCCTGGAACCAGGGGTGCTGATCCGAGATGTGGTTCGGCACGACGTCGATGATCGTGCGGATGCCGAGGTCCAGCGCCTCCTGGATCAGCAGCTCCGCCTCCTGGAGCGTGCCGAAGCGCGGGTCGATGTCGCGGTAGTCCTGCACGTCGTAGCCGCCGTCGGCCAGCGGGCTCGGGTACCAGGGGTTGAACCAGATGGCGTCGACGCCGAGGTCCTTGAGGTAGCCGAGGTGCGCCCGGACGCCGGCGAGATCGCCCGTGCCGTCGCCGTTCCCGTCCGCGAAGCTGCGCACGTAGACCTGGTAGATGACGGCCGACCGCCACCACAGCGGGCTGTCGCTCGCGGGAGCGGCTCGCTCGCCGCGGGTGAAGACCTCGGTGTCCACGTGTCTCCTCGTCGCTGGGAAGGACTTGATGCGACGAATGTATTCGGATTGGGCGAGCGTTGCAAGTCTTAGACAGAATCATGCAAGATCGCGATTAGATCACGGTGAGACAGGCGGAGATCGGTCCGCAGCACGGAATCTCCGCCGCGTGCACGCCCGAGGGAAGACAGAAGGGATCGGCTTGTGCCGCATCCGGTCGAGGGTCCGGGGTCGGGATCGGGGTCGCGGTCGGGATCGGGTCGTGATCGGGATCGGGATCGGGGTCGACGAGAACAGGAGATGCGGCGGGGACAGGGCGTTCCGACGGGAATCGTCCTGCGTCCGCCAGATCTCCCGTTGTGGCGAACGGGGCTGGGCGCGCGGGCGACCTCGGGTCAGGCGGCGGGGCCGGTGGAGGCGCGCAGGACCAGCTCGGGCTCGAAGAGCAGCTCGTCGCCGGCCTCGGTCGTGCCGGCGATCTGGGACAGGAGGAGGTCGATCACGGTGCGGCCCATCGACTCGATCGGCTGGCGGACGGTCGTCAGCGGCGGCTCGGTGCAGCTCATCAGGAACGAGTCGTCGAAGCCGACGACGCTGACGTCGGCGGGCACGCGCAGACCCGCCCGGCGGGCGGCGCGCACGGCGCCCAGGGCGAGGGGATCGCTCGCGCAGACGATGGCGGTCGCTCCGGCCGCGAACAGCCGGGCCGCCCCTGCCTGGCCGGACTCCAGCGAGTACAGCCCCCGCACGACGAGCGCGTCGTCCAGCGGCGCGCCGAGGCGCTCGAGCAGCGGTCGCGCGGCGGCGAGCTTGCGCTGCGACGGGATGTGGTCGAGCGGGCCCAGGAGCAGCCCGATGCGACGATGGCCGAGCTGGTGCAGATGCTGGATCGCCTGCTCGGCCGCTGCCGCGTCATCCGTCGAGACCGTCGCGAAGTCGAGTGCGTCGATGCGGGCGTTCACCAGCACGGTGGGCAGGTTCACCTGCCGGAGCCGGTCGTAGTGCTCGTGCACCGCATCGGCCTGACTGTAGTTGCCGCCGAGGAAGATGACCCCCGACACCTGCTGCTGCAGCAGCAGGTCGACGTAGTCGGACTCGGTGATCCCGCCCGCGTTCTGCGTGCACAGCAGCGGCGTGTAGCCGTTCTGGGTGAGCCCGCCGCCGATGATCTCGGCGAGCGCGGGGAAGATCGGGTTCTGCAGCTCCGGCAGCACGAGCCCCACCAGGCGTGCACGCTCGCCGCGGAGCTTGGTCGGCCGCTCGTAGCCGAGCACGTCGAGCGCGGTGAGCACGGCCTGGCGCGTGGCATCCGACACCCCCGGCTTGTCGTTGAGCACGCGGCTGACCGTGGCTTCGCTGACACCGACCTTGCGCGCCACTTCGGCGAGACGCTTCGACATGCGCTCAGTGTACGCAAGAACTTGCAGAATCGTGCAAGTCGGCGCAAGCGCCGTTGGGTCGCGGCAGACGAGGGGTTGGGCTGCAAAGGGGCCGACGACGAGACCAGGGATCGGCGCCGACACCGAGGGCCTCACCCCAGGGCTCGGCGGGAATCCCCTGGCTCGCGAAACCCCCACGCCGACCGGGCGACCACGCCGACACCACCCACGCCGACACCACCGACGCCGAGACCGAGGATCCGCGCCGAGACCGGGGGCCTCGCCCCAGGGCTCGGCGGGAATCCCCTGGTTCGCGACACGGGGCGCCGGGGCGCCGGGGCACCGGAGCGCCGGGGCGCCGGGGCACCGGAGCCCCGGAGCGCCGGGGCGCCGGGGCGGCCGGAGGCCGGGCTGTCAATGCCCCGCACGGGATGCCGCGGCCGCGCGAGGATGGGAACCATGGCACGTCCGACGATCGTGTGGTTCCGCGACGACCTCCGCCTCGCCGACAACCCGGCACTGCGCGCGGCGATCGATCGCGGCGAGCGGGTCATCGCGCTGTACGTGCTCGACGAGGAGTCCCCAGGCATCCGAGCCCTCGGCGGCGCCGCGCGGTGGTGGCTGCACCACTCGCTCGCCTCGCTCGGCGAGCGCCTGCGCGAACGGGGCGCGACCCTCGTGCTGCGCCGCGGCCCGGCCGAGCGCGTGGTCCGCGATCTGGTGACGGATGCCGCAGCCGGCGCCGTCTTCTGGAACCGGCGGTACGGCGGACCAGAGCGCGAGATCGACGCCGCGCTCAAGGCCGCGCTGCGCGACGACGGCGTGGAGGTCGCGTCGTTCGCCGGGTCGGTGCTGTTCGAGCCGTGGACGGTGAAGACCGGTGCCGGCACGCACTTCTCGGTGTTCACGCCGTTCTGGCGTGCGTGCCTGGCGCTGCCGGCGCCGCGCGCGCCGCTGCCCGAGCCACGGGAGGTCGACGGCGTGCGCGGGGGCGCGGCATCCGACTCCCTCGACGACTGGGCGCTGCTCCCCCGCCGGCCCGACTGGGCGGCCGGGCTGCGCGAGACGTGGGAGCCGGGCGAGCCGGCGGCGCGGCGGCGGCTTCGGGAGTTCCTCGAGCACGACCTCGCGTCGTACGACCGCGCACGGGACGAACCCGCCGCCGGCGCGACGTCGCTGCTGTCGCCGCGTCTGCGGTGGGGAGAGGTCAGCCCGTACACGGTGTGGCACGAGACGGTCGGGGCGGGGCAGGGAGGCCGCTTCCTCTCGGAGCTCGGCTGGCGCGAGTTCGCGTGGCACACCCTGTACCACTTCCCCGCGCTCGCGACGAAGAACCTGCGCCCGGAGTTCGACGCATTCCCGTGGCCCCGGCTGAAGCCGACGCACCTCGAGGCGTGGCAACAGGGGCGCACCGGCGTCCCCCTCGTCGACGCGGGCATGCGAGAGCTCTGGACCACCGGCTACATGCACAACCGGGTGCGCATGGTCGCGGCATCCTTCCTCCTGAAGAACCTGCTCATCGACTGGCGGCGCGGCGAGGAATGGTTCTGGGACACGCTCGTCGATGCCGACGAGGCCAACAACCCGTTCAACTGGCAGTGGGTCGCGGGTTCCGGCGCCGATGCCGCGCCGTACTTCCGCATCTTCAACCCCGAGCTGCAGGCGAAGAAGTTCGACGCCGACGGGCACTATGTGCGCGAGTGGGCTCCCGACGCGCAGGGCGGGGCCCCGCGCGAACCGCTCGTCGACCTCGGCGAGACGCGCAAGGCTGCGCTCGCGGCGTACGAGCACGTCAAGCGGGCCGCGCGCTCCTGAGCGCACGGCCCGCCGCACGCGTCACCAGGCGTAGGCCTCCGGGGCCTGGCCGCCCGGGCCGGGGAAGAGCTCGTCGAGCGCCGCGAGGTCGTCCGCGCTCAGGTGGATGTCGAGCGCCGACACCGCCGACTCGAGCTGCGCCACGGTGCGGGGTCCGATGATGGGGCCGGTCACGCCGGGCTGGTGCAGCAGCCACGCCAGGCCGAGGGCGGAGGGCGTCCAGCCGCGTTCCCGCGCGAACGTCTCGTACGCGGCGAGCTGGTCGCGGCGCTCGTCGCGCTGCGACGTGATCCGCTCGGAGCCCGAGCGCGCCTTCGCGTCGGTCGAACCGCCGCTGAGGAGGCCGCCGGCCAGGGGCGACCACGGCAGGATGCCGAGGCCGTAGTTCTGCGCGGCCGGGATGACCTCCAGTTCGATGGAGCGCTGGGTGAGGTTGTAGAGCGACTGCTCGCTGACGAGGCCCAGGAAATGACGCTGCTGCGCAATCTCGTTTGCCTGCGCGATGTTCCACGCCGCGAAGTTCGAGCTGCCGGTGTAGACGACCTCGCCCTTCGCGACGAGCACCTCCATCGACTGCCACAGCTCCTGCCACGAGATGTGCCGGTCGATGTGATGGAACTGGTACAGGTCGATGCGGTCGGTCTGCAGGCGCCGCAACGACCCGATCGCCTCGCGCCGCACCTGCCAGGCCGAGGCTCCGCGGGCGTTAACGACATCGCCGTCCGGCGTCGGGTCGACCATGGGCGAGTGCACCTTGGTCGCCAGCACGACGTCGTCGCGCACGCCGGGGCGTGCGGCGAACCACCGGCCGATGATCTCCTCGGTGGCACCGCGGCCGCCCGCGCCGCCGTAGCCGTTGGCGGTGTCGATGAAGTTGACGCCGAGCTCCAGCGCCCGGTCGAGGATCGCGAACGAGTCCTCCTCCGAGGTGCGGTCGCCGAAGTTCATCGTGCCGAGCACGATCCGCGAGACGGAGGTGCCGGTTCGTCCGAGGTGCACGTAGTCCATGCCCACATCGTCACACGGGTCCGGGTGCCGAGGGGCCGATTCGCGAAAACGTTTCCTCAATGTCCTTCCGTGACACCGATCCGGAATGGGATGCCGCGGCCCGCGGTTGCGGCCCGACATGACAACGATCGGAATCATCGGTGCAGGACACATCGGCAGCGCGCTCGCCCGCGCCTTCTCAGGACTCGGCTACGACGTCGTGATCTCGAACTCGCGCGGACCCGAGAGCCTCGCGGGCCTCGTGGACGAGCTCGGCCCGAAGGTCAGCGCGGCATCGGCCGCGGACGCGGCCGCGGCCGCCGACATCGCCGTGGTGACCGTGCCGCTCAAGGCGCTGAAGGACGTCCCGGTCGAACCGCTCGCCGGAAAGATCGTGCTGGACACGAACAACTACTACTTCGAGCGCGACGGGCACATCGACGCGCTCGACCGCGGCGAGGCGACGACGTCCGGCCTCCTTCAGCACCACCTGCCCACGTCCAAGGTCGTCAAGGCGTTCAACCACCTGTACGCCTCCGACATCAACGCCGGCGGGCTCGCCGCGGGCGACCCGCAGCGCCGCGCGCTCGGCACCGCGAGCGACGACCCCGAGGCGATCGAGTTCGTCACGGGCGTCTACGACAGCCTGGGCTTCGACACCGTGAGCGCGGGGCCGCTGAGCGAGTCGTGGCGCCTGGAGCGCGACCGCCCGGCCTACGTCGTCGCGCAGACCGCCGACGAGCTGCGGGAGAACCTCGCCAGGGCGAACCGCCTGCCCTGAATCGCCGCTCCGCGTCGAGGGCCTCCATCTGGAGGATGATCGGCGCGGGGCCTGCGAAGTCTGTGCCCGTCGCTGCGGAATGCGCGAGCCGGGGCGGAGGTTGCGTTCAGCGATGAGCACCGCGACCCCCGCCCCGGCCCTGTCCGTCCTCGACCTCGTCCCGGTGCGCACCGGGCAGACGAGCGCGCAGGCCGTCGCGGCATCCCTCTCCCTCGTCGACGCGGCCGACCGGCTGGGCTACCGCCGGTACTGGTTCGCCGAGCACCACAACATGCCGGCCGTCGCCTCGACGACCCCGCCTGTGCTCGCGGCGGCGGCAGCCGCGCGCACGTCGCGCATCCGGCTGGGCTCGGGCGGCGTGATGCTCCCGAACCACTCCGCGCTCGTCGTCGCCGAGCAGTTCGCCGCCCTCGAGGCGCTCGCGCCGGGACGCATCGACCTGGGGCTCGGACGGGCGCCGGGCTCCGACCCGGTCATCACGCAGCTGCTGCGTCAGAGCGGGACCACCAGCGACGTGGAGCGGTTCCCCGACCACGTGCGCGACATCATCTCGCTCGTCGCCCCCGACGGAGCCTCGCTGCGCTTCACGTCCGGCGGCACGTACGACGTGCACGCGACCCCGGCGGCGACGACCACGCCCGAGGTGTGGCTGCTGGGGTCGAGCGACTACTCCGCGCAGCTCGCGGCATCCCTCGGCCTGCCGTACGTGTTCGCGAACCACTTCTCGGGCGAGGGCCTCGAGCGTGCGCTCGACCTCTACCGTTCGGCGTTCGTGCCCTCCGAGACGCTCGCCGCCCCGCGCACCTTCCTCACCGCGAACGTGCTGGTCGCCGCGACCCAGGACGAGGCCGAGGCGCGCGCGCTGCCGAACCTGCGCATGACCGCGCGCCTGCGCACCAACAAGCCGCTGGTCGCGCTCGAGACCGTCGAGCACGCGCTCGCCAACGCTGCCGACTTCGCCGGCCTCGGCGAGACCTTCATGGCCTCGGCCCGTGCGAAGTGGTTCGTCGGCACGGCCGATGCCGTGGCATCCGAGCTGCGTTCCTTCGCCGCTCGGCACGGCGTCGATGAAGTGATGATCTCGCCGATCGCCGGTTCGTACGAGAACGAGCCGATGGATGCCGCGCCCGGCCGCCTCCAGACCCTCGAGCTGCTGGCGGGAGAGCTCGGCCTGGGCTGAGGTCCGACGCGCGGCCGCGCGCCCGGCGCTGCCGCAGACGCCCTCCGCGCCTGAACGCGCGATCGGGGATGCGCTACCCGGCGAGGAGTCTGCGCGACCGGAAGCTCGGCGTCAGTCCTCGAGCTCGGGCTCTCCCGACAACAGCCCGCGGAGCCAGTCGCGCGCCTCGACGAAGACGTCGTCGGCGTACCGCTCGGGATAGCGCACCACCGCGCGGTCGGCGCGCGGGTACGACCCGAGGAACGTCACCTGCGGGCTGAACCGCCTGAGGCCCATCAGGGCGTCGGCCATGCGCTCGTCGGCGAGGTGGCCGTCGGCATCGACGACGAAGCGGTACCGTCCCAGCTCGTCTCCGATCGGGCGCGACGCGAGGAGCGACAGGTTGATGCCGCGGGTCGCGAACTGCTCCAGCATCTCCAGCAGCGCGCCCGGGTGGTCGTCGGGCAGCTCGACGATGAGCGAGGTCTTGTCGGCGCCGGTCGGCGGCGGCGGCACGACGGTGCGGCTCACGAGCACGAAGCGCGTCACCGCGTTGGGGTTGTCGCCGATGTTCGAGGCCAGCAGCTCGAGCTCGTGGTGCTCGAGGATTCCCGGAGGGGCGATCGCGGCATCCGCATCGCTCGATCCGTCGAGCAGCCCCATCGCGCTGGCGACGTTGCTCGCCGCGGGCACATGGGCGTGGGCAGGCAGGGTGCCCGAGAGCCACTGCAGGCACTGCGCGTAGGCCACGGGGTGCGCGGCGATGAGCGACACGTCCTCCAGACGCGCGCCCGGACGCCCCACCAGCACGAACTCGACGGGCACCAGGTACTCGCCCACGATGCGCAGCCCCGGCACGGTCGCCAGTGCGTCCTGGGCGGTCGACACCCCGCCGTCGACGGAGTTCTCGATCGCGATCATCGCGGCGTCCGAGCGGCCTTCGACCACGTCGGCCAGCGCCTCGCCCACGTTGCGCACCGGTCGCCACTCGTGACCGCGCGCCTCCGGCACCTGCGCCAGGGCCGCCTCGGTGAACGTGCCCGCAGGCCCCAGGTAGCTGTAGGTGCGGCGGACGGGAGCGGATGCCTCGGCGGAGGCGACCTCGGAAGTCACGCGTGCCAGCCTAGCCCGGGCGCGTCCCGAGGCCGGCCGTGCCACAACTCCGCCTGCCGGCAGCGGCCGGCCCGCTTCGCCCGCGCGAATGTGCGGTCCAGGCGCCGCTGCGGACAGATCGGGCGGACTTATGACACCCGCGACGATGCGAGGCAGGCCCAGGACAGGCAGACTGGGACGCATGACTCGCGCAGGACAGCCCGCCGAAGCATCCGACCTCATCGACATCGATGAGCTGATCGCCGCCTATTACGACGTCGAGCCGGATCCCTCCGTCCCCGAGCAGCGCGTCGCGTTCGGGACGAGCGGTCACCGCGGCTCGTCGCTGTCGGCCAGCTTCAACGAGACCCACATCCTCGCCACGACCCAGGCGATCGTCGACTACCGCCGGTCGCAGGGCATCGAGGGACCGCTCTTCCTCGGGCGCGACACCCACGGCCTTTCGCTGCCCGCGGAGCGCAGCGCCATCGAGGTGCTCGTCGCGAACGGCGTCGACGTGCGGGTCGACGCCCGCGACTCCTGGGTGCCGACCCCGGCGCTCAGCCACGCGATCCTGACATACAACCGAGGGAAGGATGCCGCCGACCCGAGCCGTTCGGACGGCATCGTGGTGACCCCGAGCCACAACCCGCCGCGCGACGGCGGCTTCAAGTACAACCCGCCGAACGGCGGGCCCGCCGACACCGACGCCACCGGCTGGATCGCGGACCGCGCGAACGAGCTGATCGCGGCAGGCCTCGAGGGTGTCGCCCGGACTCCGTTCAAGGACCTCGACGGCGACAAGCTGGGCCAGTACGACTTCCGTGACGCGTACGTGCGCGACCTCGCGAACATCATCGACGTCGAGGCGATCCGCAGCGCGGGGGTGCGCATCGGCGCCGACCCGCTGGGCGGCGCATCGGTCGAGTACTGGGCGCTCATCGCGGAGGTGCACGGCCTCGACCTCACCGTCGTGAACCCCGATGTCGACCCGACGTGGAAGTTCATGACGCTCGACTGGGACGAGAAGATCCGCATGGATCCGTCCTCGCCGTCGGCGATGGCCGGACTGATCGGCCGTCGCGAGGAGTACGACATCCTCACCGGCAACGACGCCGACGCCGACCGCCACGGCATCGTGACGCCCGACGCCGGGCTGATGAACCCGAACCACTACCTCGCGGTCGCGATCGACTACCTCTACTCCCACCGGCCGGATTGGCCGACGGATGCCGCGGTCGGCAAGACCCTCGTGAGCTCGATGATCATCGACCGCGTGGCCGAGTCGCTGGGGCGCGAGCTGCTGGAGGTCCCCGTCGGGTTCAAGTGGTTCGTGCCGGGACTGCTGGACGGGTCGGTCGCCTTCGGCGGCGAAGAGTCGGCGGGAGCATCGTTCCTCCGCAAGGACGGATCGGTGTGGACCACCGACAAGGACGGCATCCTGCTGTGCCTGCTGGCATCCGAGATCC